>Ga0070741_10013032_pt1 | contig 14820 bp, 11 predicted proteins | sample Coa_R1_4_FD_66440 | JGI IMG/M metagenome (GOLD analysis project Ga0070741, IMG submission 66440) | Surface soil microbial communities from Centralia Pennsylvania, which are recovering from an underground coalmine fire - Coalmine... | ecosystem: Environmental > Terrestrial > Soil > Unclassified ...
TCCATGCCCGGCGCGAACAGGTCGAGAATACCGCCGCGCACCGCATAGTCGCCGGGCTCGCGCACCGTTGAGGCGCGCGTGAAACCATTGAGCTCCAGCCATTCGATGATGCCGGCCATGCCGATGACATTGCCGGGGGCAACGGAGAGCGCGTGCGTGGCGACGAAATCGCGCGCCGGCACGCGTTGCAGCGCGGCGTTCACCGTGGTGAGAAGAACCGACGGCCGGTCGCGGCCGGTGACGCGGGTCAGGCGCGACAGCGCGGTCATGCGCTGCGCCACCACCGCGGCATTCGGCGACACGCGGTCGTAGGGCAGGCAGTCCCACGCCGGAAATTCCATTGTCGCGATATCCGGGCCGAAAAAGGCGAGCGCGCGCGACAATTGCGCCATGCGCTGGCCGTCGCGGCAGACGACGCACAGCGAGATCGCCGGCGCCTCGCGCCGCGCCGCAACCGCGCGCGCCAGATCGGCGAGCACCAGCCCCTCGGCGCCGTCGGCCACGGCGGCAAGCGTCAGCGGCCTGCCGGAGTGCAGCAATTCGGCCGGCGATTTCACCTTCGCGTCCATTCAGGTGTGTCCGTGGAAGGCGCGAAGCCGCCTGAACAGCGCGCTGTCGATATCGGCCGGGGGCGGCTCCGCGCCGTTCACCCAGGCGAAGAGCTGCTGGTCGGGAATGTCCAGCCAGCGTTCGACTTCACCGAGCTCCGTCTCGCTCAGGGACACAAGCTCGGCATCCGCGAACCGACCCAGCACCAGGTCCATCTCGCGCATGCCGCGCCGCCAGCAGCGCACCAACAGGCGCCGCCGCCGGGCATCCAGGTTCTGGCTCGACAATTCGCTCAACGGATCGCTCCAAACGCCAAAAGCCCGGACGGGGCCGGGTGCCGATTTATATAGATGGGTTCGCCGATATTGTCAGCGTTTGCTTTGCACAGGGCTGCATTGCGTCCGAATTCGGCGCAAGCCAGCATGACGGTCATGCGGCCGCCGGTGCTCAATCCGCTGTTTGCTGCGCTCACCAGCCTGTCCGGTGTCGGGCCCAAGCTGGAGACGCTCTATGCGCGCCTGCTCGATCAGGATCCGCCGCGCCTTATCGATCTGCTGTTTCACCTGCCGTCGGGCGCGATCGACCGCAGGGCAAGGCCGAAGCTCAACGAAGTGCTGCCCGGCCAGGTGGTCACCGTCGCCGTCAGAATCGACGAGCACCGGCCCGCCCCGCGCCACCGGCCGCGCGCGCCTTATCGCATCCTCACCAGCGACGACAGCGGCGCGACCCTGACGCTGACCTATTTCAACGCACGCCCCGATTACCTCACCAAGCTCCTGCCGGAAGGCGAGATGCGCTACGTCTCCGGCACCGCCGAATTCTACGACGGCATGCTGCAGATGGTGCATCCCGACCGCGTCGTCGACGAAAAGGGCTTTGCCGCGCTGCCGCTGGTCGAGCCGGTCTATCCGCTGACCGAGGGTCTCGCGCTCGGCAATGTGCGGCGCGCGATGGACGGCGCGCTGGCGAAGCTGCCGGAGCTGGCCGAATGGCAGGACGAGGCCTGGGTGTCGCGCGAGCGCTTTCCCCGCTTTGCCGAGGCGCTGCGCCAATTGCACCGGCCGCACCAGCCGCACGACGTCAACCCGGAGAGTCTCGCCTGGACCCGGCTGGCCTATGACGAACTGCTCGCCGGACAACTTGCGCTCGCCCTGATGCGCGCGCATCTGCGGCGCCAGGCCGGACGCGGCACCGCCAGCGAAGGCCGCATGCGCGCCCGCGTCCTCAAGGCGCTGCCTTATGCGCTGACGCACTCGCAGCAGCAGGCGGTCGACGACATCATCACCGATCTCGCCCGCCCGCAGCGCATGCTGCGGCTGCTGCAAGGCGACGTCGGCTCCGGCAAGACCGTGGTGGCGCTGGTCGCCGCCGCCGCGGTCATCGAAGCCGGTAGGCAGGCCGCCTTCATGGCGCCGACCGAAATTCTGGCGCGCCAGCATCTCAAGACCATCGCGCCGCTCGCCGAGGCCGCCGGCATTCGCGTCGCCATCCTCACCGGACGCGAGCGCGGCGGCGAGCGCGAGACCATTCTCGACCGCCTTGCCTTGGGCGACGTCGACCTGCTGATCGGCACGCATGCGCTGTTCCAGGAAGGCGTCGCCTTCCACGATCTCGCGCTCGCCATCGTCGACGAGCAGCACCGCTTCGGCGTGCATCAACGCCTGGCGCTCACCCAGAAAGGCGAAGCGGTCGACGTGCTGGTGCTCACCGCGACGCCGATCCCGCGCACGCTGGTGCTCACTTATTTCGGCGACATGGACGTCTCCGAGCTGCGCGAAAAGCCGGCCGGCCGCCAGCCGATCGATACCCGCACCATTCCGCTGACGCGGCTGGCGCAGGTCGAGGACGCGGTCGGCCGCGCGCTCGAAACGGGCAATCGCGCTTACTGGGTCTGCCCGCTGGTCGAGGAATCGGAAAAAATCGACTTGGCCGCCGCCGAGGCGCGTTTTGCCGAGCTGCGCCGGAAATTCGGCAAGGCGGTCGATCTCGTGCACGGCCGTATGAAAGGCGCCGAGAAGGACGCCGCCATGGCGCGCTTTGCCGCCGGCCAGACGCAGTTGCTGGTTGCCACCACGGTCATCGAGGTCGGCGTCGACGTGCCGGAAGCAACCGTCATGGTGGTCGAGCACGCCGAGCGCTTCGGCCTCGCGCAGCTGCACCAGTTGCGCGGGCGCATCGGCCGCGGCAGCGGGCACGCGACGTGCCTCTTGCTCTACAAGGCGCCGCTCGGCGATACCGCCAAGGCGCGCCTCGCCACGCTGCGCGAAACGGAAGACGGCTTCCGCATCGCCGAGGAGGATTTGAAGCTGCGCGGCGAAGGCGACCTGCTCGGCACCCGTCAGAGCGGCCTGCCGGGCTTTCGCATCGCCCGCCTCGAATTCCACGGCAAATATCTCGGCGCAGCGCGCGACGACGCCGCGCTGATCCTGTCGCGCGATCCCGGCCTCGCCACGCCGCGCGGCGAGGCGCTGCGTCAGATGCTCTACCTGTTCGGCAAGGACGACGCCATCAAGCTCATCCGCGCCGGCTAGCCGCCGCCCAGCGGATCCGGCCCGAAGCGGTTCGAGCCGGTCGTGCCCTTGATGCAATCCCAGATCAGCAGCAGGATGACGCCGACAAGCGTAAGCACGAGCAGCAGCCACCAGCCGCTGCGGTCGAGATCGTGCAGCCGGCGCACCGAGACGGCGAGACCGGGCAGAAAAAGCGCGAGCGACACCAGCGGCCCGAACACGCCCGTGGTCGTCGACTCCTCGAAGTCGAAAATGCCGCGATCGATGATGCCCGCGGCAAGCGAGAGCAGGACCGCAAACAGCGTCCAGTACCAAAATTCCGAGCGCGCCGCGCGCCCCGAGAACGTAACGTAGTGCGTAAATCCGGATTTGATGGCTTCGCCGAAGTTCATTGCCCGCCCCCGTGTTTGACCGGGCAAGCGTAGCAGCAATCGGCAAGCCGCGCGAGGCGTGCTTTACCGCGCCGGCTCTTTCTTTTTCCGCAGCGCCTGCGCGGCGCGCGCATTGGCGGCCAGGGCGCCGAACGTCTGCTCCTTGTCGCTTTCCGGCTGCACCATGCCCGCCGAAATCAGCAGGGTCATCGCGTTCTCGACCGAGATGTCGAGTTCGATGACGTCCTTGCGCTTGACGAAAAAGAAAAACCCGGTGGTCGGGTTGGGCGTGCACGGCAGGAACACGGAGACGTGCTCGCCGGGCAGCTTCCTGGCGACGTCGCCGCCTGGCGGCGCCGACAGAAAGACCAGCGACCACATGTCGGGCGCCGGAAATTCCACCAGGCCGACCTTGCGGAAGCTCGAGCCCTCCTTGGAAAACAGCGCCTCGAAAATCTGCTTCATGGTTTTGTAGATCGGCCGCACGATCGGCATGCGGTGCAGCAGGCCCTCACCCCAGCCGACCAGGGTGCGTCCGATCAAGTTGGCGGTGAGGAAACCGAGCAGGGTCAGCGCGAAGAAAGCGACGAGCAGTCCGGTGCCGGGGATCGGCCACGGCAGATAGGTCTCAGGCCGGTAGATCGGCGGGATCAGCGGGCGCACGAAGCCGTCGACCCAGTTGATGATCGACCAGACGATCCAGATCGTCACCGCCAGCGGGCCGGCGACGAGCAGGCCGGTGAGAAAATAATTGCGAATGCGCGCGGCCGGCCCGGTGGTCGAAGCCGCCTGCGCGCTCGCCACGTCGGCGGCGCGTTCATCGCCTGGTTCTTGGTCGAGCTCGGCCATCTACCGAATTTTATTCCACGGTCACCGATTTCGCGAGATTGCGCGGCTGGTCGACGTCGGTGCCGATCGCAGCCGCGGTGTGGTAGGCGATCAACTGCACCGGGATCGCATAGACCAGCGGCGTCACTGTCGCCGCCATGTCCGGCAGCGTCAGCGTCATGAACTGGTCCCCGGCCACTTCCTTCGATCCCTTCGGATCCGTCATCAGAATGATCTTGCCGCCGCGCGCCGCGACCTCTTCCATGTTCGACAAGGTCTTTTCGAACACGCGGTCGTGCGGCGCGATGACGATCACCGGCATGGTTTCGTCGATCAGCGCGATCGGGCCGTGCTTGAGCTCGCCGGCGGCATAGCCCTCGGCATGGATGTAGGAAATTTCCTTGAGCTTCAGCGCGCCTTCCAGCGCGATCGGAAAACTGGTGCCGCGGCCGAGATAGAGCACGTCGCGAACCTTGGCGAGCTCGTGCGAAAGCGCCTCGATGCGCGGCTCGAGCGTCAGCGCCTGCGACATCAGCCGCGGCACCTCGATCAGCGCGTGCACCAGCTTCTGTTCGTCGGCGTCGGACAGTTCGCCCCGCGCGCGCCCCGCGGCGATGGCGATGCAGGCCAGCACGCTGAGCTGGCAGGTGAAGGCCTTGGTCGAGGCGACGCCGATTTCGGGGCCGGCGAGCGTCGGCATCACGACCGAACTTTCGCGGGCGATGGTGGAGGTCGGCACATTCACCACCGACAGCACATGCTGCGCATGCTCCTTGGCGTAGCGCAGGCTCGCCAGCGTGTCGGCGGTCTCGCCCGACTGCGAGATGAAGATCGCGAGGTCGCCGTTTTCGAGCGGCGCCTCGCGATAGCGGAACTCCGAGGCGATATCGATCTCGACCGGCAATTTGGCGAAGCGCTCGAACCAGTACTTCGCCACCAGCCCGGCATAGAACGCCGTGCCGCAGGCCGAGATCGACAGCCGCTTCAATTTCTTCCAGTCGAACGGCAGCGCCCCCGGCAGCCGCACCCGCTCCGTGGTCATGTCGATGTAATGCGCCAGCGTATGCCCGACCACTTCCGGCTGCTCGTGGATCTCCTTGGCCATGAAGTGTTTGAAGTTGCCTTTGTCGACCAGCGCGCCGGACGCCGCCGACTTGACGATCGGCCGCTCGACCGTCCTGCCCTGCGCGTCACGGATTTCGACGCTCTTGCGCGTCACGATCGCCCAATCGCCGTCCTCCAGATAGCTGACCTGGTCGGTGAAGGGCGCGAGCGCGATCGCGTCCGAGCCGAGATACATCTCGCCGCTGCCGTAGCCGACCGCGAGCGGCGAGCCCTTGCGCGCGCCGATCATCAGGTCGTCCTCGCCGGCGAACAGGAAAGCCAGCGCAAAGGCGCCGCGCAGCTGCGCCAGCGCCGCGGCGACCGCCTCGGCCGGCGTCTTGCCGCCGGCCATTTCCTCGGTGACCAGATGGGCCACCACCTCGGTGTCGGTCTCGCTGCCGAACTTGTGGCCGTTCTTGCCGAGCTTCTCGCGCAGCTCGCGGAAATTCTCGATGATGCCGTTGTGCACGACCGCGACGCGCTCGGTGGCATGGGGATGGGCGTTGCTCTCGCTCGGCTTGCCGTGCGTCGCCCAGCGGGTGTGGCCGATGCCGATGGCGCCGGGCAGCGGCTCCTTGGCGAGCCGGTCTTCGAGCGCCTTCAATTTGCCCTGGGCACGGCGCCGCCCGAGCTTGCCGTGATCGAGCGTGGCGACGCCGGCGGAGTCATAGCCGCGGTATTCGAGGCGCTTGAGCGCATCGACCAGATGGGCCGCGACCGGCCCACGTCCGAGAATTCCGACGATGCCGCACATCCGCTTGGATGGCCCCTTAGCTGACGATCCCGATCTAGCCGCCGACGCGACCGCTTTGGAAATCAAAACGCATTGCGCCATGTGACAGGCGCGTCCGTGCGCCTATGCGCGGGTCAAGCGCGCTTTTTCGGCACCGCCTTGCGCAAGCTTTTGCCCAAGGCCTTGACCTGGTGCAAGCGCTTAACCCAGCCTTCCTTAATCGCCTGCCTGGCCCGCGCCACCGCCAGCGCGCCCGCCGGCACGTCCTTGGTAATCACCGAACCGGAGCCGATATAGGCGCCGTCGCCGATCTTGACCGGCGCCACCAGCGACGAATTGGTGCCGATAAAGGCGCCCTTGCCGATCTCGGTGCGATGCTTGGCGACGCCGTCGTAATTGCAGGTGATGGTGCCGGCGCCGATATTCGTGCCCGCGCCGACCCGCGCATCGCCGATATAGGCCAGATGATTGGCCTTGGCGCCGGCCTCGACGGTCGCCTCCTTGACCTCGACGAAGTTGCCGATGTGCACGTCGGCTTCCAGCCGCGCGCCCGGGCGCAGCCGCGCATAGGGCCCGACGCGGGCGCCCTTGCCGACATGGGCGCCTTCCAGGTGCGAGAAGGCGCGAATGGTCGCGCCGTCTTCCACCGTCACCCCGGGACCGAACACGACGTTCGGCTCGATGGTAACGTCCTTGCCGAGCTTGGTGTCGGCGGACAGAAACACGGTCTCCGGCGCGACCAAGGTGACACCGGCCTCCATGGCGGCGGCGCGCAACCGCTGCTGCAGGACGGCCTCGGCCTCGGCGAGCTGCGCCTTGGTGTTGATGCCGCGCACATCGTCCTCCGTGGTTGCGATGGCCACCGCCTTCAAGCCCATATCGCGGGCGATAGCAACCGCATCGGTGAGATAATATTCGCCCTTGGCATTGGCATTGCGGATGCGCTCGAGCAAAGCGAGGGCGTGCCGCCCGGCCAGCGCCATCAGCCCGGCATTGCAGAAGTCGATTTTGCGTTCATCCGCCGAGGCGTCGCCGTGCTCGCGGATGGCGATGAGCTCGTCGCCGCGCGTCAGCAGCCGGCCGTAGCCGGCCGGATCGGCGGCCTTGAATCCGAGCACGGCGACCGCGGCGCCCCCGGCCAGCGCGCCGCGCAGCTTGCTGAGAGTTTCGGCGCGGATCAGCGGCGTGTCGGCAAAGATGACAAGGATGTCGTCTGCGCCGCGCATGATCGCCTTGCGCGCGGCCAGCACCGCGTGCGCGGTGCCGAGCCGCTCGCGCTGCTCGAAGATCTGCGCGTTGCCCGTGATCGTGCGCGCCGCATCCGCGACTTTGGCATGATCCGGCCCGACCACGACCGCGATATCGGTGCAGCCCGCCTGCTTGGCCGCCGTCAGCACGTGCGCGAGCAGGCTGCGCGAGCCGATCGCATGCAGCGCCTTCGGCAGGCTGGCGCGCATGCGGACGCCCTCGCCCGCGGCGAGCACGATGGCCAGGCATGTCCGTCGGCTCATGAAGTTCCCGCACTCGCGCTGTTGCCGCAATTCCGGGCCAGCGTGGCGATGCGGCCCCGCCGGAAGCAGCGCGCCTTGGCGCGCCGCGTGGCCTGCGGCGGCAGCGAGCATTGCCGGATTCTGCTAACGTTTTCAATCTGATTCGCGGGTTCCCGAAGGCGGCCATGGCAGTCGAGATCATTCCGCAACAGCTGTTGCCGAGCGCGGCGCGCACGCGCCGTTTCGATTTTCGCGCCTTATGGCGTTTGACGGCCTGGGGCGGCGCCGCCGCGCTCGCGGTGACGGCCGCCGCCTTCGTCAGCCAGACCGAGGCCGGCAGCCGCCGGCTGGCCACGCTGGTGGGGACCGAACCGGCCCAGGCCGTTGCCACGGCGCAGGTGCCGAAAGTCGATCCGCAGGTTGCGCGGCTGGAGACGCAGGTCCGTCTGTTGACCGCCGACCGCGACCGGCTGGCCGAGCGCGTGGCAAGCCTCGAGCACAACATCGACGACCTGACCGGCGCCATCAAGCGCCAGGCCGAACAGCCCGCGGCGTCGCCGCCTCAAGCCGCCGCGCCGCCGCCGGTCATCGCAGCACCCGCCACCACCGAGGCCGCGCCGCCCGACAAACAGCCGCAGCAAAATGCCGAGGCTGCGCCCGCCGCGCCAGCCGCCGAGCAGGCCGCGCCCGACGCGCCGCATGGAGCGGTGCCGCTGCCGCCGGTGCCGCCGGTGCGCGTGGCAGCGCTGCCGACGGCGCCGGCCGCGCCTGCGGTGCCAGCCCGGCTCGAATTCGGCGTCGCCCTGGCGAGTTCGGCAAACATCGATGTCCTGCATCTGCAATGGACCGCGCTGAAGGCCAATTTCGGGCCGCTGCTCGCCGGCCTGCGGCCGAGCGTGGCGCGCGAGCAGCGCGGCACGTCGACATTGTATCGCCTGGTGCTCGGGCCTTTGCCGAACGCGGCCGCCGCCGCCAAGCTGTGCGCCCGCCTGACCGCCGCGCGCGCCGTCTGCCACAGCGGCCGCTTCGCCAGCGACCCGCTTTGATCGTTGCGATTTGCCGCGGCCGCCGCCTTGGCGGCATAATCGGTGCATGAAGCTTTTTCTGCCCAGCGCGCGCGCCACCAATGCTCTGCTGATCGTCGGCTTCTGCTCGCTCGGCTATGCGCTCTATATGCGCTACCTCGCCATCGAGCAGACGCCGGTGGGGCTAGCCTGCGAGGGCGGGCTCAACACCTGGCTCTGCGTCACGCGCCGCATCGCCATCGTGCTGTCGCAGCATTCGGTGTTCGGCTGGACCGCATTGATCGTGGCAGCGGTCCATCTGCTGCGTCCCTCGATCGTATTATTCGCGGCGGCGCTCGGCGTGACCTGTCTCGGCGTCGTGCTCTACAATTCCGGCCTGGCGGCGCTGGCGGCCGGCCTGCTGCTGCTCAGTTTTGCGCGTCGCGCACCCGAACCAGAGTGACGGCGAGCGCCGCGAGCGCCGCGCCGAGCCACAACGACTGCCAGTTGGCCAGGCCCTCGTTGAGCACGATGTAGCCCGCCGACAACGCGAGCAGAACAGCCGTCAAAAGTTCGGCCGTGCCGCGGGCGCCGCTCCGGCGCGGCTGCGTCAGCGCCTGCAGCAGGAACGGAACCACCGCCGCCGTCATCGGCGCGAACGGGAAATCCTTGTAGCGCGGGTCGAAGACCAGACCGAGCGCGGTGAGCACCGCGAGCAGGACGGTGCCGATCAGCACAGCGCCGGCCGCGAGCACGAGGGGATCAGCGGCGCGCTCCTCCGCCGGCCCCAAGAGCCGCGACAAACGCGGGATCGCCATGCCGCGCACCATTGCCGCGCTCACCAGCGGCGCGCTCAGAGCCGCGACCAGCGCCAGCGCACACGATCTCAGCCAGCCGCCGACGCCGAGGCTCTCCAGCGGCACGTTGGCGAGGGTCCAGCCGATCAGCCCGCCGGCGGCGAGCGCGTTGCCGGTGACGGCGAGCCAGACCGGCGCCGGCGCCTTGCGTCCGGCGAAGACAGCGGCGCCGAACACGATCACCGCCAGGGCGACGCCGCCTGCCGCCTGCCAGCGCCAGAACGGATGGTTCGACACCGCCTCGCCCCAGACGAATTTGAACTCACGGCTGTCGTCGGCGATGAGGCCCCAATGGCCGCCGACAGTGCCTTCAAGCGCCCGCTTCCACGGCTGGTCGTAGGCCTCGATGAGATTGACGCGGAAATTCTCCCGCGCCGCGAGCGCCAGCACATCTTGCAGAACGCGGGCCTGGTTGACCGGCGACGGCAGCGCGCCCTCCCGCATCCGCCCCGCGCTCGGCCAGCCGACTTCGCCGATCAGAACGTCCTTGCCCGGAAAAGCCGCCGCCACCCGCCGGCGAATGGCCTCGACATGCGCGGCGGCATAGGGCGCGGCAATGGGGAAGTCCTCCCAATAGGGCAAAATATGGATGGTGATGAAATCGGCCGCCGCCGCCACCTGCGGATTGCGCAGCCAGAATTCCCAGACATCGGCATAGGTCACCGGCACCGAGACCCGCGCCTTGACGCTGCGCATGATGGCGGCGAGGTCGTCGCCGGACATCTCACCCCGCAACAAGGTTTCGTTGCCCACCACCAGGGCCCGGATCGTGCCCGGATAGCGCTTGGTGACCTCGACCGCGGTCTCGATCTGGCGGCGGTTGTAGTCCGGCTTGCCCGACAGCCAGAGCCCCTGGATGACCTTCAAGCCATGGCGGGCGGCGATGCCGGCGATCTGGTCGAGCCCGAAGTCGGTCGAATAGGTGCGCACGCAGTCGCTCAGCTGGGCAAGCTGCGCCAGGTCCCGGTCGATCTGATCGGCGGAAATGCGGGTCGACAGGTCGAGCGGCGTCTGCCCGCCATGAAAGGCCCCGTAGGAAAGGCAGTAAAGCTTCTGGCCCGGCTTGAGCGGCGCCTGCGGCATTACGACCGGCGCCCCCAGCCAGGCCCAGAACGCCACGATGGCCATCGCCGAAAGGGCTAGGCCGGCAAGAGCGACGCGCATCCCTTGACCCATTTCGGCAGAAAAGCCACGGGCCCGGCTTATCGTGCGTCCAAGGCGCTGCCAACCCCGCCGGGCGCTGGACAAAATGCCTTTGTAAGGTCAAGTTTTACCGTCTGGCGGTGACGTAAAAAACGTCTCGCCGAGGGGTGGGGTTAAACGCACTTCCAAAGAAACAATCGCCGCCACGGCGGCAGCCGCAATAGCGTCCCAATCCAGGTCCAAAGGACACCGAAGCGGGCGTTTGGGGCTTTATCTAGCAGCGGACGAAGGCGTCTATGGCGTGGCGTCGGTTTTGTAGTGCGTTTTTCGTGTTGGCCTTCTCTCTGACTGCGGGCGGCGCCTTGGCGCAAGGCAGCGGCAGCGGTTCACCGAGCGAGAAGCCGCCCGCTGAAAAGACCGTCAAAGACGGCCAGAAGAAAATCGACGAGATCGCCGAAGCCTCCCGCGTCCTTACCGGACCGGCGGGTAACCCGGAATGCGTCTGGCTCGGCCGCCGGGTCGTCAGCCTGCTGTGGCGGGACGACCTCGACACCGCTTTCCGCCACCTCGATCTCTACGACCGGTTTGGCTGCCCGAGCGGGCATATCCAGGCCACCTTCCGTTGCCTGGTCCGCCAAGGCGACATCGACCCCAAGGCCCAGGAGACCCTGAACGGCCGGGTCCATTCCTGCTGGCTCAATCCGGGCCTGCCGCCCGAGCCGGCGACCGCCGCCAAGGCGCCGCCGGCCACCTCGGGCGGAACTGCCCCCCGCTGACGGCGTTTCCCAGAACGTAAAAATTTTCGCCGCGGCTATGCGGGCGCCTAGGATTTGCCATGTCGCCTTCCTACTTGTTGCCACGCCTAGCGCCGCGCTACGCTGCATCCGCGTGCAGGTCAGCCTCCGGCCGAACCCAGGGGACGGGTTCAAGGATCTGCCATTCAGCCCCGCGTGGTTGTGAAGTCGAATGCGCACCGTCGCTGCCGTAATCGCCCTCGTGGCGTGCGTGCAAGCCGGCCTGTGGGCTCTCGCGCAATCTCATGTGAGTGCGCCTGACGTCGAAGGCACGCTCACCAGCGTTTCCTACGCGCCTTTTGCCAGCTCCATCAATCCCGACGACGGCGGACGCGCGACCGCGGAGCAAATCCGCGCCGACATGAAGAAGCTCGCGCCGCTGACGCACTCGATCCGCCTCTATTCGTCGACCGGCGGCGTCGAACTGGTGCCCGGCATCGCCCAGGAGTTCGGCCTCAACGTCACCGTCGGCGCCTGGATCGACAAGCACGAGGACCGCAACGAGCGCGAGATCGCCTCGGCCATCGAGCTTGCCCGCCGCCACAGCAACGTCAAAAGCGTGATGGTCGGCAACGAAACGATCTTCCGCGGCGAGCAGACCATCGACAGCCTCGTCAAGCTGATCCAGCGCGTCAAGCGCGCCACCAACGTGCCGGTGTCGACCGGCGAAATCTGGCACGTCTGGATCTCGCACCCCGAACTGGTGTCGCAGGTCGACTACATCGCCGCCCACGTGCTGCCTTACTGGGAAGGCCTGCCGGCGGCCCAGGCCGTCGACCAGGCGGTCCTCATCTACGACAAGCTGCGCCAGGCCTATCCCGGCAAGCGCATCGTCATCGCCGAGTTCGGCTGGCCGAGCGCCGGCTACAATTACCAGGCCGCCGAACCCGGCCGCATCGAGCAGGCCGCGGTGCTGCGCGACTTCGTCGCCCGCGCCCGCGCCTACGGCATCGACTACAACCTGATCGAAGCCGTCGACCAGCCGTGGAAGACCTTCGAAGGCGGCGTCGGCCCCTATTGGGGCCTGTTCGACGCTTCGCGCATGCCGAAGTTCAACTGGACCGGCGCGCTCACCGAGCCCGATCACTGGCGGCTCGCCGGCATCGCGCTCCTGGTCAGCGTGCTGCTGTCGCTGCCGATCCTGGCCATGCCGGCGGTGACGCTCGGCCAGGCGGTGTTGCTCGCCGCCGGCGCCAACGTCGTCGGCGCCTGGGGCGCCGCGGTGTTCGCCTACTGGAACGGCCACTATTTCGTCCCCGGCGCCGCCTTCGCGCTCGGCCTCGGCATGCTGCTGCTGATCCCGCTCATCATCATCGCGCTCGCCCGCGTCGAGGAGATCGCCGCCATCGCCTTCGGCCGCAAGCCGCTGCGGCTGATCGTGGCGCCGCCGCTCGCCCCCGACCTGCCGACGCCGAAAGTCTCGATCCACGTCCCGGCGCACAAAGAGCCGCCGGAGATGCTCAAGCAGACGCTCGACGCGGTGGCGCGCCTCGAATATCCGAACTTCGAGTGCATCGTCGTCATCAACAACACGCCCGACCCGGCGTTCTGGCTGCCGGTCGAGGAGCACTGCAAGACGCTCGGCGAGCGCTTCAAGTTCGTCCGCGCCGACGACATCAAGGGCTACAAGGCCGGCGCGCTGCGCTTGGCGCAGGCGCACACCGCCGCCGACGCCGAGATCGTCGGCGTGATCGACGCCGACTATGTCGTGCAGCCGGATTGGCTGCGCGACCTGGTGCCGCATTTTGCCGATCCGAGGGTCGGCCTGGTGCAGGTGCCGCAGGATCACCGCGACGGCGACCGCAGCGTCATGCACCACGCCATGAACGGCGAATATGCCGGCTTCTTCGACATCGGCATGATCCAGCGCAACGAATACAACGCCATCATCGTGCACGGCACGATGTGCCTGATCCGCCGCGCCGCGCTCGAATCGGTCGGCGGCTGGTCGAGCGACACCATCTGCGAGGACACCGATCTCGGCCTCACTTTGCTCGAGCACGGCTGGCAGGCGCACTACACCAACAGGCGCTACGGCCACGGCCTGCTGCCCGACAGCTTCGAGGCCTACAAGAAGCAGCGCCACCGCTGGGCCTATGGCGGCTTCCAGATTCTGAAGAAGCACTGGCGCAATTTCCTGCCCGGCGCGAGCCAGCTGACGCGCGACCAGAAGCGCGAATTCGCCATGGGCTGGCTCAACTGGCTCGGCGCCGAGAGCCTCGGCGTCGCGGTGGCGCTGCTCAACATCGTCTGGGTGCCGGTCGTCGCCTTCCTCGACATCGCGGTGCCGGACCGCATCCTGACGGTGCCGATCATCGCGAGCTTTGCCGTCTCCATCCTGCACTTCGTCACGCTGTACCGGCTGCGCGTGCGGGTGCCGGCGAGCCAGCTTGCGGGCGCGGTGTTTGCCGCCATGTCGGTGCAATGGACGGTCGCCCGCGCCGTCGGCTTCGGCCTGATCAAGGACCATCTGCCCTTCGTGCGCACCTCGAAAGGCGGCCTGCGGCGCTCGAGCGACTTCCACGCCTTCTGGGAGGCGGTGATCGCGGCGCTGCTGCTGCTCGGCGCCGTCGTGCTCTACATGACCAACTACAAGCAGATCCGCGAGATCAACATCTTCGCCGTCGTGCTGATCGTGCAGAGCCTGCCCTTCATCGCCGCGGTGGCGATGGCGGCGATCGAGCGCACCAGGCTCAACGACTTCGCCTACTGGCGTGCGCTCGACGCGCGCGTTGCCGAACTGCTCGGCCGCCGCGCCCCGATCGCCGCCCCGGTCGCGCCGGCGCCGGCGGTTTTGCCGGTGGTGCAGCAGGTCGTGCAGCCGCCCAATCAGGCGAACGCCGCGCCGTAAGCCGCCGTCAGCCGGCCAGCGCCGTCTCCACGAGCTTCACCCAATACGAGGTGCCGAACGGGATCGCCTCGTCGTTGAAGTTGTAGGCCGGGTGATGCAGGCCGGCGCTGTCGCCGTTGCCGACGAAGATGAAGGCGCCGGGGCGCGCGTTGACCATGTAGGAGAAATCCTCCGCCCCCATCAGCGGCGCCATGTCCGGATTGACGCGGTCCTCGCCGACGATCTGCCGCGCCACCTGCACGGCAAAATCGGTCTGTGCCGGATGGTTCTTCAGCACCGGGTAGCCGCGCCGGTACTTCACTTTCGCGGTCGCGCCGTAAAGCCGGGCGGTGCCTTCGGCGATCTCCGGGATGCGCTTCTCCAGGAGGTCCTGCACCTTCGGCGTCAGGCTGCGGGCGGTACCGCGCAATCGCGCGGTCTGCGGCATCACGTTCTCGGCGGTGCCGGCGTGGAACATGCAGATCGACACCACCGCGGACTCCAGCGGGTCGACATTGCGCGACACGATCGACTGCAGATTGTTGATGATCTGCGCGCCGACCAGCACGGCGTCGATGCCGAGGTGCGGCCGGGCGGCGTGGCTGCC
>Ga0070741_10013033_pt1 | contig 14820 bp, 8 predicted proteins | sample Coa_R1_4_FD_66440 | JGI IMG/M metagenome (GOLD analysis project Ga0070741, IMG submission 66440) | Surface soil microbial communities from Centralia Pennsylvania, which are recovering from an underground coalmine fire - Coalmine... | ecosystem: Environmental > Terrestrial > Soil > Unclassified ...
CGGGCATTCCGCCGCCCATCGAGAAGTACGCCGCCGCGCACAGCACGTAGCCGATCAGCATCAGGCTGAAATCCACCGCGCCGGCCAGCGCCCGGTGCGTCATGGTCGCCACCTGCGCGTCACAGTAGATGCTTGCTTCCACGCTCGTCTTGAGCGTCCGGGGCGCGATCGGCGCCTGCGGCAGCAGGTCGAACTCGCCTTGCAGACTGTTCTTGCGAGCTGCCGCCGGCCTGGTACTAGCCGGTTTGGGCAGCCTTTCGGGTACCCGCCGGGGTGCTGGCGCGACCGCCGTAGCCGCCGTGATCCCACGGCTCTCGAAGGGAATAATCTTCGAAGCCGGCCGATCCGGGAAGAGTGTGCGCTGCGGCGAGAGGTGCGCTTCCGGCGTCCGCCTCGACGGCGCTCGCTCCGGAGCTGCCGCCAGGTTACCCGTGACCACGTTCAAAGCCCATTCCGACGTCGTGTCGTTGGCGTCCGCCCGCAACTTTCGGCCGCACAACCGACACCGCTGCTCATCCTCCGGGTTCCAATGTTGACAGTGCCTGCAATTCATTTTTCTTTATGCTACGTTCGTCGATTGGGTAATCGGCGGAAACGTCCTTTTCTTGTAGGTACCATACTACATAGCGTTTGTCACGGAATTTCTTCGAGTTTTACGTTCGTTATTTCTCTTACGCTATTGTACGGCCAGATGTTGTCGGCTCAGATTGCGCCTCCCCCAGAGCTTGTGCCTGGCCCACCGCCTCCTCCCGGAGCCCTCAACGGCATAACCCGCCCGGAAGTCCTGCCGCGCGGGTTATGGGACTCTTATGCGATCCACCAGGAGGCCGATGGTCCGATGCATCACCTTCGCGGCAACGCCCGGGTGCAGGTGGCCAACATGGTTTTCGAGGCAGAAGAGATCGACTGGAACTCCGAAACCCACGAATTGAAAGCGCGCGGCCACGTCTATTACCAGAATTTCGACCGCAATGAGCGCATCTGGTGCGATTCGCTCACCTACAACACCGAAACCGAGCGGGGACGGTTTGAAAACCCCGTCGGGATCAGCCAGCCACGGATCATTACCCGCCCGCACGTCCTCACCAGCACCAGCCCCTACTACTTCACGGGCCAGTGGGCCGAGCGCGTCGGCGAGAAATACCTCCTCTATAAAGGATGGATCACCAACTGTAAGGTGCCGAACCCGTGGTGGATCATGCTCTCGCCCAAAATCGACATCATTCCGGGCGACCGCGCCATCATGCACAAGGCCCTTTTCCGCCTGAAAGGCTTCCCCCTGTTTTATACGCCGTATTTTTACCACTCGCTCGAAAAACAGCCGCGCCACACCGGTTTCCTGCGCCCGACCGTCGGCAACAGCTCCACCCTAGGCAAAATGGTCGAACTGGGCTATTTCTGGGCGATCAACCGCAGCTATGATGTCACGTACCGTTTTCAGGATTTCACCTCGCGCGGCTTCGGTCACCACGTGGACTTCCGCGGCAAGCCCAGTGAGCGCGCCGACTTCGACGTCGTCCTGTTCGGCGTGCAGGATCGCGGCGTGGACCTGGGCGGCGGAAACATCGACAAATCCGGAGGCTACAGGCTCGACGCCGCCGGTAAAGCCGACCTCGGCAACGGCTTCTTCCTGCGCGGCCAGATCGATTACCTCAGCTCGTTCAAGTTCATCCAGTCGTTCACCCAATCGTTCAACGAAGCCATCGGCTCGGAATCGAACTCCCTCATCTTCATCACCAGGCACTGGGACTATTATTCGTTCAACGCCGCCTTCGACCGCCACCAGAACTTTCAGACGGCGGCTCCCGGCGACTCGATCGTCATCCGCAAGCTTCCCGAAGTGGAATTCCTGAGCCGCGATCAGGAGCCGTTCCAGCGCGTCCCCATCTGGATCTCGTTCGATTCGGCCGCGGCCCTGCTGCAGCGCACGCAGCCACTGTTCCAGACTCGCGCCTTCACGCCGCGCGTCGACTTCCAGCCTCATTTCATGACGGCGTTCCACGTCCTGGGCATCGACCTCGTTCCCAGTTTCGCCATACGCGAGACGGCCTACGGCGAAACCCAACAGAACGGCCAAATCGTCAGCCACGACCTGAACCGTTTCGTGCGCGAGTTCTCGCTGGACCTGATCCTGCCGTCACTGGCGCGCACGTTCAACAAGAAAACGTTTCTGGGCGACAAACTGAAGCACGTCATCGAACCGCGCGCGTCCTTCAACTACGTAGGCGGCGTAGAGGACTTTCACAAGATCATCCTGTTCGACCAGAACGACCTCCTGACGAATACGAAGGAGGTCGAACTGTCCCTGACGAACCGGCTCTATGCCAAGCGTGGCGACGATGTGCGGGAGGTACTGACGTGGCAGCTATTCCAGCGCCGCTACTTCGACCCGACCTTCGGCGGCGCGCTGATACCCGGCCAGAGCAATGTTTTCCTGAGCACGATCGAAGTATCCGCCTTCCCATTCCTGGACCAGGCGCGGACTACCTCGCCGATCGTATCGCTGTTGCGCACCAGTCCGAAGTCGGGGCTGGGATTCCAGTGGCAGGCGGATTACGATCCCGGCCACGGTGGCCTGACCGATAGCGGCTTCGATGCCGACGTGCGTGTAGGCAAATACTTCCTTTCGGCCGGCCACAATCTGGTGCGCGGCAACCCGCTGCTGCGCCCAAACGCGAACCAGGTCCGCGGCCAGGTAGGCTGGGGCAATGAGAACCGGCGCGGCTGGAATTTCGGATTCACCGCGGTTTACGACTATCGTGTAGGCCAGATGCAGTTCGCCACCACGCAAATCAACTACAACACGGACTGTTGCGGATTCAGCGTGCAATATCGCAGATTCTCGTTCGGCACCAGAAACGAGAACCAGTTCCAGGTCGCTTTTTCGGTAGCGAACCTGGGCTCTTTCGGCACGCTGAAGAAGCAGGAGCGGATGTTCTAGCACTCCGCAGGGAAAACCGGACAGACGAAACTGTCCCTGACCGCCGGCCTGGTATGACCGGGATACGGGTCCGTACAGTGGACAGTTCCGTCTGTACAGGTTCTTGTCCGCAGGCCGCTAGCCTGGCAGCGTGCGGTAGATATCGGGGACAGACGAAACTGTCCCTGACCATCATTCTGGAATCAGCGACATCGGCGTGTACGGTGGACAGTTCCGCCTGTCCCTTTTTGCTTGCAGCGTGCGAGCAGTGCTCCCGCGGAACCAAACGCGCCGGAAGTCTGTCTCGCCCACGACGCCTGACGCAGCGAATTACATAGTAAGCTGGTCGAGTACGGTTCAGCTCGATATATAACTACTGCGGGCCTGAAGTGTTTTCGGAATTCCCGCGAGTAACGAGGCTCCGGTCAGGAGGGAAATGGATGCCAATATTAGATGACCTGAAACTGTTCATGGCTGCCGTGGGCGGCCAAGGCAAGAAAATATTCATTATCGGTGCCGATGCGACGGGCGACATCCCGCACGTGCACGCCGCGTACAGAGGAAAGGGCGTCGACGGTGTGCTCATATTTGAATGGAACCCGACCAGTGCCGAAGGAATGCTGAAGAAGTTCGTCGATCTCGGCATGGACAAAGGACGCGTTAAGGCTGTGAAGCTTACGACTGCCGAGATCAACGCCGCCAAACCCGATCTCGATAAACTCGGCACTAACTCCAAGACGAAGTCCGCGGTGAAAAGTGCGAAAGAGTTCAATGACGTGCAGGGTAGAAACGCTCATCGTGACTACCTGACATATGTATGCCGGGCAGTGGGTTTTTCGGTCCCGCCGCTGCACGACAGCACGTCTCTTGCGGGTAAGTCTCTGGCAACCGACCTTACACGTAAGCAACTGCATATGGACTTCCGCGGCATCAAGGGAATGTCGGAAGCCGACACCAAATACCAGAAGTTTTGGTCAGAACAATTCAAGCAGGTATCGGATGCGGACAGCGCATTTAAACAGAATGTCGTGGTCTTATGGGGCCGCTCGAGCGGGAAGACCAAAACGAGTAATACAGAGATTGGTCCGCATATTTACGGAGATTCCAGCACCACCGGGATGGTCCAGGTCGCTAAAAAAGTCCTTTCGGAAAAGGTCGGCAATGTGGTTGTCGCGGGGGATTTCACAGAGGAGAAGAAATCCCGCTTTACGGGGTGCGTGTTCATCGGGAAATTCTGGGGGCTGTTTGGGAAGTTCGGCATAGACAACACGCAGCAAAACCAGATCCGTCTCTTTTACATTTTGAAGCTGCTGCTCAAAGAGAACGGCGCAAAGCGGCTGGTTCATGTAGGCATGCGAAGCGGAAACCTGGACTATTACGCGTTCGCCGGCCAGACGATAATTTACCTCGTTCCAGTCGGCTTCGATGATTTTCGCATCGTACAACTCGCCGGCATACGCGATGAAAATTACCCTAAGGTTCCGAAACCTCCGCCCGCCCCGCCCGCCGTGAAAACAACCCGGTGGATCCAGAGCATGCCGGAGGCGGTGCCGAGGGTGGCGTACCGCAAGGATTTAGAATTAACCCCTGAGGTCGAGAACGCGGTTTCGAGGAGTGTTTTGAATACTCTGCTGGCCCCTCAGACGACCCGGTTCAATATGCTCAACACAAGTCTGAAGAGCAAACCCGAAGATTTGGATTCCTATCCACTGGACACTGCCACGCAGATAAACGCCAATATACTCTACAGGGCGATCAAACAGGCCCTTAAAGATAATCCGAATCTGGAGGGCGCCGCGATATTAAAGTCGTACTTTCAGCAAACACGCGGATTCAGCGAAGCATATCTCAACCAGTTACTGGGAAGAATCCGAGCAGCCCTAAAGATCTCCGAGGGCACTGATGCAACATCAAGCGCGACGTCGGCTATGGCATCTTCGGCTCATGTCGGCGTCGTTGATTCGTGATGGGCCAGGGCAGGCCGAAGTCGCCTTGTCATGGAAAGCGGCCGACACGATCGGGTTTAGTTTAGCGGGTCGGGCGGGCCCCTGGTCCGCAGGGTCCCCGTGGTTCGAACGCTGCAAACAAGCCCAACACCTCCGGCGAGCGCACCAGTCACAAATCTAAAGCCGAAGCTTCGGCGCAAACTGGATAACGCGGAGGGATTCGCCTGTACACGATTGCCTGCGTGTGGTGACGGGACGGTCGACAGCAGTCTGGCCGAAAACGGTTGACCGGCAGTTCGCGGGACACCGTACGGATTGTCGAATTCGCGATGATTCAGCGCGTTGAACAACTTGGCGCGGAACACCTTCAGCACACCACCGTCCAGATTCCGGTCGCCGGGCGCGATGAAGAAGGTCGCGCCCCATCCGTAGCTGCCGGACTACCTGGGAAACAGGAGAGGCAGCGACGTATCGGACGTGTACATGCAGCGTCCGTTGTGTCCGCAAGCCGGCACCACAATCAGCTTATGTTGCGCCGAGTACTTGGAACGCATATAGTTCCAATAATTCAGGCCGCGCGCCAGCCGCGTGGGGCCCTGCGCCATCGCGGGGCAGGATCCGTCGAAGCCGTAGACGGGCAGCGTGTCGAACTCGCCCAGCAGGTACGTGACATCGCGCTGGACTAATTGCCGGCGCAGGTCCTCGTCAGCGACGGCCGCCGCGTAGCCGGATTTCTTCTCCAGGCCGTAGCGCCAGTGATTAAACGTGGTGCAGTTGCGGCCTTCAGCGTAGCGCCGGAACTCGCCGGTGCAGACGCCCTTTTCGGAGCAACTGGCGCCGGTGGCGAGCCGCGTGTCGTCCAGATACAGGTAACTCGAAGGGTTCGCCACGACGTACTTAATCGGCACGCCCAGATCCTTGCCTACGCGCGACGCCGCCGCGTATCGGCTGACGAACTGCCCGCCTGCCGAGTGCCCTGTCACAACAATGACCTTGAGGTTCGGCAAAACGTCGCGCCGGGCAAGAGCACGCAGCAGATCGTCGATCAGGTCAAACGTCGTGAGCTTCGGGAGACCAACCGCGGCGCCGCCACCGCGCCAATCGTCGGGTCCGCTGCAATTCCAGGAGATTTCGTCCGCGGCGAGCTTGTCGTCGCAGCCCGAGTCGTGATTGGATGCGAATCGCGGGGCAATGACGATGGTGTTCTCCAACGCGCCGGCGATCAACGCTCCGGCCACAGCCGAGGCGAAGTAGTTGTGCGCGTCCCTGCCGGCGCCGTGGATGACGATCAGGGCGCGCTCGATCGCCTCGTTCTTCTCGTGCAGCGGATAGGAACGGTACAGCTTGGAAAATTTGCCGCCGGCACCCTCCGCGAATTTCTCCGTGCAGGCCGGCGTGGCCGCGGTGCAGGGGGCGGCGGCAGCACTGCGGGCCAGAAGAAGCAGCATCAGGCTGAGGATCGAAGCCATTCCCCGACCTTAGCACGCAGGCGTCGTTCCTGACGTTAACGGGCCGTGGCACAAACCGGCCAAAAGAATCTATCCCTAACGTGGCCCTGCAATCAACACAAGCCCGTCCAGTGGACAGATCCGTTTCTACCTGCTTTTTGCCACCGGCTGTTTAGGCCGTTTCAACAAAGGCGTCGAGAGAGCGAGCGATCAGCGCCGGAACGTACTCGCGCCGTAGGCGAGCACGCAACTGTACTCAAAAAGCGATGACCGCCCGGCCGGTGAGTTCGCCGCGGCGCATCTTCTCCATCAGCGCCGGGACGTCCGCGATGTCGTGGGTTTCGACGTGCGGCCGCACGCCGGCGGTTTCGGCGAGACGGAAAACTTCGTCCAGATCCTGGCGGGTGCCGAGATAGCTGCCGCGAACCGTGATGCCTTTCAGGACGATATCGAGCACGGGCAGATCGAAATGATCGTTGGTCAGGCCCACCAGAACAAGCACGCCGGTGCGCTTGAGGCAGCGGAACGCCTCCTGAACGGCCGCGACGGACGGCGTCAGGACGATAGCGCCATCCAGCCCGCCGTACTGCTTCTGTAGGGTGCGGCCCGACTGCCCGGCGGGCACGGCCACTTCGGCGCCCAGCGCGCGCGCGGCTTCCAGCTTGGGTTCGGACGTGTCCACCGCGGCCACGCTCAGGCCCATATGCCGCGCGTATTGCACAGCCAGGTGGCCGAGGCCGCCCATCCCGAACAAAGCCACTGTCTGGCGTTCGCGCAGGCCCGATTCGCGCAATGCACCGTAGGCGGTCCAGCCCGCGCAGCAAAGCGGCGCGACTTCCGTCGCACGCACGGCCGCAGGCACGCGGAAGAGCTGCGGGATCGGGATGGTGGCGTACCCGCTGAGTACGCCCGGCACAGTGAATCCGAAGTTGCGCTGCTTGACGCAGAAGCGCTCGCGCCCGCTCAGGCACAGCTCACATAATCCGCAGCTCGCGGCGAGGAAGGTGATGCCGGCGCGATCGCCCGGAGCCCAGTCCGATACGCCGACGCCGACCGCCTCCACCCGGCCGATGCCTTCGTGACCGAGGATCAGCGGGGTGATCGGCAGCTTGTCCAATCCGGAGACAAAGATGTCCGAGTGGCAAAGACCGCAGGCCTCCATCTTCACCAGAATCTCGCCGGTGCCCGGCTCACGAATGGGGATGGGCGCGATCTGCACCGGCGTCTTCGGGGCCGCCACCAGCGCCGCCAGAGTCTCAGAGTCCATCAGCTATACTTTAGCGTTTTTCCAAGCACACCGATTCCAACTTGCTTTCCACATCTGAAGCCAGGCAGCCGTGTCAAAAACCGGGGACAGACGGAACTGTCCCCTGCACGGTCCCATCCTTTCGTTAGACTCCTGGTCCGCTTCAACTACACTTCGACGGCGTTAATAACAATGAAGGCAATCAGGACAAGGGCGTCGTCCCGTCCAGTGTCGAGAGAAAATCATCGCTGCCTGTACTTCCCCGGCAAACAATTGGCGCTTATACTCTATTCTTAGTCTTCGTCAGGGAGGATCGAACCCAAAATGCACCTGCGCATGCAACGACTGATTCCGAATTTGGCGTTCCTCGCAATTTTCGTACTCACGGCTCCGGTGCTCCACCCGCAGTCGGGACAGCTTTTTCAGCTGAGCCCTGGATTGCAAGGTCTGCCGATACTGAACAACGCTGAGACGCGTTCGGTTTCGCCGGAAAATCCAACGGGAGAGAAGGGCAAGGGCGGCATGGCCATACCGAACCCGTCCGATCCGGATCTTCCGTACTCCAAAGCATCCGTGAACCTGGGTCAGGGTTGGAAAGTTCGGCGCTTCGTAAAGCCCAGGGCCGGAGCAACCATCACTCTGATGGATGTCGATGGGCCGGGAGTGATCCAGCATATTTGGATGGCTACCGAACGGGACTGGCGCGGTACCGGCCGGGCTTGTGTATTGCGATTCTATTGGGACGGTGAGTCAAAACCCTCGGTGGAAGTTCCTATGACTGACTTTTTTGCCGTGGGCCATGACTTGTTCGCGCCGGTCAACTCACTGGCGGTGACGGTCAATGCAACCTCGGCGATGAATGCCTATTGGCCGATGCCATTTCGGAAGCACGCGCGCATCACATTCACCAATGAATCCGAGAAGGATCTTCTTCTGCTCGCATATCAAATTACCTACGCAAAGACCGAGGTTCCCGAAGAAGCTGCTTACTTTCACGCGCAGTGGCGGCGCACAGCGGTCGACCGAAAAATGCCGCAACACGTGATTCTGGATGGCGTCAAGGGGGCGGGCCGGTATGTCGGAACATTCCTGGCGTGGACGCAGTTGTCGGATGGCTGGTTTGGAGAAGGTGAGATCAAGTTCTTCATCGACGGGGACAAGAAGTTTCCCACCATCTGTGGCACGGGTACGGAGGATTATTTTGGGGCCAGCTACGGATTCCCGGAAGTTTACACGACCGCCTATCAGGGTTGTACGCTCAAGAGCGTTCCGAAAGACGGCCCTCCGAAGTGGAGCCTGTATCGCTGGCACATCATGGATCCGATTAATTTCAAGAACGACTTGCGCGTGACCATCCAGGCGCTTGGTTGGTGGCCGAATCGTACTTACCAACCTCTGGCCGATGACATTGCATCGGTCGCTTACTGGTATCAGCGCGAACCCCACGCGGAATTTCCTGCCTTTCCCGCGCTTGAGCAAAGATGGCCCCGATAAGGCCGCGGGCCGTTCCCGAGGCTCGCGAGAGTCTCTGCTGTATTCGCCGGCGTCCTTAGCAGCCCCTCGCAGAAAATCGCAGACAGACGGATCTGTCCACTGAAACGAGGGTCTATCGCATTCGATTGCAGGCCATCGGTCAGGGGCAGATTCGCCTGTCCGGCCCTCCGGCCGCTCCTGCTGGATAAACAGTTCAACAGATCCTAAAATACTATATAGAAATCAGGTGACTATGAACTCAGTATCGAGACGAGGTTTTCTGGCCGGCGCAGGCGCGGTGGCGTCCGCAGGCTCGGCGGCATCGGCCACGCGTGTACTCGGCGCCAACGATCGCGTGCGCGTCGGCATCATCGGCGCCGGTGGCCGTGGCACCTACCTGATTGGTCAACTCAACAAGTGCGCCGGGACCGAATGCGTAGCCGTCTGCGACGCCTGGGACGTGCGGCGTCGAAAAGCTGCCGAATTGGCGGGGGCCAACGTGGAGCAGTACGGGAATTACCGCCGCCTGCTCGACCGCCAGGACATCGACGGCGTGATCGTGGCCACGTGGGACAACACACACGTCGAGATCACCAAGGACGCGTGCCGTGCGGGCAAAGACGTTTATGTCGAGAAGCCGATGAGTTCGCGTCCCGAACAGGGTCCGCCACTCGTCGCTGCCGTGCGTGAAACCCGGCGCGTGGTTCAGATTGGCGTCCAGCAGCGGTCCACCCCGCATTTTCTGGAAGCCAAACAACGGTTCTTCGAAAGCGGTGAAATCGGCCAGGTGCATATGGTACGCACCGTGTGGAACAACAACGGCGGATACCGGTTCCGGCCTCCCGCCGGCCTGGAGAAGAAGCCCGACGGCCTTGATTGGGATGCCTGTTTGGGGTCGCTGCCAAAGATTCCCTGGGATCCCTGGCGCTATTTCAATCACTTCTCCTACATGGATCAGTGCTGTGGGCAGGTCGGCGGTCTGTTCGTCCACATGATCGATGTCGTTCAGTGGTACCTCGGAATCACCAAACCTGCGACGGCCGTGGCGCTCGGCGGAATTTACGAGTACCGGGACGGCCGGGACACACCCGACAACGTGAACATGATCGTCGAATATCCGGAGAAGCTGACGGTCAGCTTCGAGGCCACGGTGACGGATCAGGTGCGGCCGGAGTCGGAGGATATCGTCTTTTTCGGCTCTCACGGACGCTTGCATATTTTCCGCTACGGATATCGTTTCCTGCCGGCCGGAATCAACAAAGCTACCGAAGCTATTTCCGCTCCCGGCACGCCTGACCGGCACATGCAGAATTGGGTCGATTGCATGCGCAGCCGTAAAGAGCCGAACGCCACCGTCGAACAGGGACACTACGGAGCCATGGCGTGCCACATGGGCAATCTCGCCTGGAAAGAGAAGCGAGCCGTCTGCTGGCGTAACGAATGGGATCTGTAGAGACCGGGCGGGGCAGGCGCTTTCGCCTGCCCGACTCGCGCGACTTTTACTGCCCCAACGGTTTCAACACTATAATAGATACTAAGAGATCTGAATTGCAGAAATCGTGGCCAGCTTTACTGCTGTTGGCCGCTTGTCTGGCGCCCGCTGTGGCGTTGGGCGTCGATGTGCCATCCGCCGTCATGACATTCGAATCCCAAGGCCAGGTGGCTGCCCGCAATAGAATCGACGAGCTCGTATTCGCCCGCTGGAAAGAACTCGGTATAAAACCGGCGAATCTGTGTTCGGACAGCGTCTTTTTGCGTAGGGCGTGGCTGGACATCACCGGGACATTGCCTACGGCACAACAGAGCGCTGGATTTCTCAATAGCAAGGACCCGAACAAGCGCGCGGCTCTCATCGACCAGCTCTTGTCCAGCGAAGAATACGCCGACTATTGGGCAATGAAGTGGAGCGACCTGCTCCGCGTCAAGGCCGAATTCCCCATCAATCTGTGGCCTAACGCCGCCCAGACCTACTACCACTGGATTCGCGACTCCATCGCCGAAAACAAGCCTTACGATCAATTCGCTCGCGCGCTGTTGACCGAGAGTGGGAGCAATTTCCGCGTGCCGCCGGTGAATTTTTACCGTGCCATGCAGAATCGCGAGCCGGCCGGGATGGCCCAGGCCGTAGCACTAACGTTCATGGGCGTCCGAACGGAAAAATGGCCGGCGGACCGTCTCGCGCAAATGGCTGCGTTTTTCTCCCAGGTCGACCTGAAGCACAGCGGCGAATGGAAAGAAGAGATCATCTTCTTTAATCCGGAAAAACCAGCCGCCGGCAGCCTGATCTTCCCCGACGGAACTCCGGCCCGGCTCCGTCCCGGCGAAGATCCGCGAGAAGCCTTCGCCCAGTGGCTGATCACGCCGAAGAACCCGTGGTTCGCGCGCAACATCGTCAATCGGGCCTGGTATTGGCTGCTTGGCCGCGGGATTATTCACGAGCCGGACGATATCCGCCCCGACAATCCCGCCGAAAATCCAGCGCTGCTGGCGTATCTGGAAAACGAACTGGTGTCATCGCACTACGATCTGAAGCACATCTTGCTCCTGATCCTGAACTCGACGACATACCAGCTTTCCCCGATTCCGCAGGCCGGCCGCACAGAGGCCGCGCAACACTTCGCGGCGTATCCCCTCCGACGGCTGGATGCCGAGGTGCTCATAGACGCCCTCGGCCAGATCACCGGGACAAGCGAAACCTACACCAGCGCCATTCCCGAACCTTACACGTTCATGCCCGACTTCCAGCGGGCGGTCGGGCTGCCGGACGGCAGCATCAGCAGTTCATTCCTGGAGTTGTTCGGGCGTCCCTCGCGCGATACCGGCATGGAATCGGAGCGCAACAACAAGCTGAATGATGCGCAAGAGCTTCATTTGCTGAATTCGAGTTTCGTACAGCGGAAAATCCAGCAGGGCCCGAGAATGGCGGCGTTGTTGCGCACCCGCAACCCGCAGGAGTTGGTGTCGCAAATTTACCTGACCATTCTTTCTCGTTATCCAACGGATGCCGAGTTGAAGCTGGCGGCAGCGCACTCGCAATCCGGATCCGCCCGTGGCCAGACCGCAGCCGTCGACTTCGTCTGGGCATTAATAAACAGCGCCGAGTTTCTCTATCGGCATTAGCAAGTTGGTGGAAAAGGGTGTCAGACTCCTCTTTCGCCAACCCAACTGGTTGAATCTATCCGAGGCTGGACGGCAAAAAAGGTCGTCTGACACCTTTTTTCACCAACCAACTAATCGTGTCACGGGAGTTTCTCAGGCATGAACATCGATGCACGGATGTGGGCGATCAATCGCCGGGAAGCAATTCGGGAGGGCCTTTTCGCCACGGCTGGGATATGGCTGGGACGCGGCTTTGCCAGTGCGGCTCCGGCAGTACCGTCGAAAGCGAAATCTGTCATCCAGATCTGGATGTGGGGAGGACCGCCGCATCTGGATACGTTCGATCCCAAGCCGGACGCCGGTGAAGCGTACGCCGGACCGCTGAACCACCCTATCGAAACCAACGTGAGCGGCATTCGCATCAGCGAACTGCTGCCCTTGCTCGCCAAACAGGCGGATAAGTATTCGCTGATCCGCAGCATGACGCATAACATCTTCGGTCATGAGACGGCGGCTTACACCGTGCAAACCGGCCGGGTATCCGGTGGCCGCGAAGTGTACCCGAGCGTGGGCGCCGTGGTATCGCTGTTCAAAGGCTACAACGGGGGCTACAAAGGGATAATTCCTCCCTATGTCGTGCTGACGCAGCCCCAGGGCCGCTTTTCCGAGGCGGGCTTCCTGGGTTCGAAATACAAGCCGTTTGCCACCGGAGGCGATCCGGCGCAGCAGCGATTCGCGGTGGAAGGTATCGTGGCCCAGGGCATCACGGACCAGCGCCAGCGCGAACGCCGCGAGTTCCTGCATCAGATCGATTCGCTCGGCATCGCGATGAAAGGCGATCCGCAACTGGCCGCGAAGGATGACGCGGAAAAGCTGGCCTATGAGCTGATCCTGGGCGACGCAGGCAAAGTGTTCGACCTGTCGCAGGAAAAAGACGAGCTTCGAGATCGTTACGGACGCACAACCTTTGGCCAGTCCTGCCTGGTTGCCCGGCGCCTGGTGGAAAAGGGCATTCCTTATATCACGATCAACTACCAGGGCGGCTGGGATACTCACAAGCAGAATTTTCAGGTGATGCAGCGCCGCCTGCCGGAAATGGATAAAGGCCTCGCGACCCTGCTCGACGATCTCTCCCAGCGCGGACTGCTCGATTCCACGATCGTCTGGTGGAACGGTGAATTCGGCCGCAGCCCCAAGATCGACTGGGACGCCCCGTGGAACGGCGGCCGCAATCATTGGGGTTCGGTATTCTCCGCGCTCGTGGCAGGCGGAGGTTTTAAGGGAGGCCAGGTGGTCGGGTCATCCGACGCGAAAGGCGAGCAGGTCAAGGATCGCCCGGTTTATCCCGCCGACCTGATCGCCGGCATTTACGAACTCATGGGCATCGATCCGGACGGCAAACTGCCGCATCCGCTCGGACTCTCAGCTCGCGTCACACCGACGGCGAAAGACGGCTTACCGCTGGGCGGCCGTCTGAAGGAGATCATGTGAACCGGCTATTCCTCCTATCCGCCCTGCTTGCGTCCACCCTCGCGGCCCAGCCGCACGTCGGATTCCTCTATCCCGCCGGTGGCCGGCAAGGCACAAGCATCGAAGTTCGCGTGGGCGGCCAGTTCCTGAGCAACACGACCAAGGTGTATGTATCCGGTAAAGGCGTCGAAGCCAATATTATTGAGTGCGTCAAGATCGCCAGCGGCAAGGAAACGCAGTTCATGCGGGAGGAACTGCAGAAACTGAACGCGAAGCGGGCGGCATCGCTGAAACCGGCCAAACCCGGTGAAGAGAAGGTGACCTTCGCCGAAGCGGATCAGAAAAGGATGGACGAGATTCGCGACAAGCTGGACGAATGGCAGCGCCGGCAATATGTTCCTTCTATTGCCGAGAACGTGCGGCTGCAGATCGTCATCGCGCCCGGCGCGGAAACAGGTCCGCACCAGTTGCGGTTGGAAACCAGCGGAGGGATCAGCAATTCCATCATATTTTGCGTGAGCGAGTTGCCGGAATACGCTCGGAAATTCACCCGCGTTGCCCAGGTCTACAACGTCGTGAACGGCGGAGTCCCCATTATCCGAACCGTTGCCAGGCAGCCGGATCCGGCCACGGACATCACACTTCCCGTAGTCGTGAATGGCCAGATGATGCCCGGCGCCAGCGATCAATATCGCTTTCGTGCCAGGAAGGGCCAGCACCTCGTAATCGCCGCCACTGCGCGGGAACTGATGCCCTACGTCTCAGACGCGGTTCCCGGCTGGTTCCAGGCGGCAATCGCGCTTCGCGATGCGCAGGGCAGGCAACTGGCATCGGCCGATCACTTCCTCTTCCACCCCGACCCGCTGCTGCATTACCAGGTCCTCGCGGACGGCGTTTATGTCGCCGAAATTCACGATTCTATCTTCCGCGGACGCGAGGATTTCGTTTACCGCCTGACCATCGGCGAAGTACCTGTGATTACCAGCATCTTCCCGTTAGGCGGTAAAGCCGGAGGCCGCACCAGCATCCAGGCCCTGGGCTGGAATCTCCCGTCCGTGAAGCTGAAACAGGATTTGAAAGGCAAGCCGAACGGGGTACACCCGGTCTCGTTGCGAAAGGACGGAGTCACGTCGAATCGCGTGGATTTTGCGGTCGACCCGCTGCCGGAAACCTCGACTAAATCAGCATCGGGCCGCCGCGAAAAAGCGCAGCGGGTAA
>Ga0070741_10013034_pt1 | contig 14819 bp, 14 predicted proteins | sample Coa_R1_4_FD_66440 | JGI IMG/M metagenome (GOLD analysis project Ga0070741, IMG submission 66440) | Surface soil microbial communities from Centralia Pennsylvania, which are recovering from an underground coalmine fire - Coalmine... | ecosystem: Environmental > Terrestrial > Soil > Unclassified ...
CAGCACTTAACCGCGCCGGAGTCGGTGAGCGCGCAGGTGTGGCCGGCGCCGGCGCTGACCGCCGCCATCCCGCTCCCCAGGCCCTTCACGTCCACCGGCACCGAGCTGTTCATCTTCGTGCCGTCGCCCAGCTGCCCGAAGTAGTTGGCGCCCCAGCACTTGACCGCCCCGGAGTCGGTGAGCGCGCAAGTGTGGTCGGCGCCTGCGGTGATCGCCGCCACCCCGCTCCCCAGGCCTCTTACGTCGACCGGGACCGAGCTCTGTGTGTTCGTGTCGTCGCCCAGCTGCCCGTATTCGTTGTTGCCCCAGCACTTGACCGCCCCGGCGTCTGTGAGCGCGCAGGTGTGGCCGCCGCCGGCGCTGATCGCCACCACCCCGCTCCCCAGGCCCTTCACGTCCACCGGCACCGAGCTGTTCATCTTCGTGCCGTCGCCGAGCTGCCCGTGGGCGTTGTCGCCCCAGCACTTGACCGCGCCGGGGTCGATGAGCGCGCAGGTGTGGCCACCGCCGGCGCTGACCGCCTCGACACCCGCCCCGCAGCCGAGTTCTCCCGCTAGTTTGGTCGCCTCGTCCGTGACGCGGTCCGCGATGTCCGGCGGGACGTTTGTCGCGGGGACGAGGTCCTTGTATTCGGTGATGTCCCTGCACGCCGCGGCGGTCTGTACGTCGTAGACGTTTCGGTAGATCTCGCCCGCCTTGTTGCTCAGCGGCGTGCCCGGCGCATAGGCGCCCGTGTGCAAAAGGAGCTGGTCGGCCAGCCTGATGCCGGGAAGCGCGTAGGTGATCGACACCGACGCCGGGCCGGTGGCGTGCACCGCGCTCCAGGACCCGACCCCGTAGCTCGAGCCGCCGCCGCCCCCGCCGGCGCGTTCACCACTGCCACCACCGCCGCCGCCGGCGAGGCCGCCGCCGCCGCCCCCGCCGCTGCCCGCGTTGGGGTGCTGTAGCTCTTCCACGGTCGCGCCGCCCTTGCCACCTTCCCGACTCACACCCGGAGACCCGTCGCCCTCGGGGACGTTCGCAAGACCGCCCGAGCCGCCGTGAATGCCAGAGGCGCCCCGGCCACCCTCGGCGTGGCAAGTGACGACGTCGCAGCCGCCCGCACCGGCTTGACCGCCGGCGCCTATGTCGCCGTACCCGCCGGGGCCGCCAGCGCCGCCGCCGCCACCGCCGCCTGCCGCGATCACCAGCCGAACGCCGAACGCGAACAACCCGGAATAGCCGCCGCCACCGCCGCCTGCAGCCACAAAGCGGCCGGGGCTGTTCACCTCGCCGCCGGCACCGCCGCCGGGCTTACCGCCCGCGCCACCAACATGGCTGGTGCCGTCGCCGCCGACGCCCCCAACCACCACACGTAGAACACGCCCCGCGCTCACCCGCACCGCCGTGTCCTTCACCAAGGCGCCCGCACCACCGAGAGAAAAATCGAAACCAGATCCCCCCGCCGCGCCGACCGCCGTCACCTCCAGCGAGCCCACCTTTCTTGGAACTGTAAACGAGTAACTGCCGGCGCTCGTGTACGTGCACGTCACATCGATACTGCTCGAGTGCGAACACACCGACGGCAACGCCCGCGCCGAATCCACCAGCACACCACCCCACAACACCGCCAAACCCGCCGCCGCCAACAAAAGGACGACGACCCGGGCACGCACACCCGCCACAAACATCCCAAACCCACGCGCCCCGCTAAAAAGCATCCCTGATCGACCCGACCCTGAATCGCCCCGCGGCCTCCGGCCGCCTCACCAACACCCGGGACCCTACCTCACCCCACCGCGCTGGTCAATCAGGTTACACACCGGCTCAACGCGGCACATCGCGCCGCCTTAACCCAGACCCAACGATCGACAAGCAACAGGCGGCCAGTGCGGCGGCCGGCACGCCCCCACCGAGGTTTGAGAGGAAGGCAGCCCCCGGTGCCGATCGTCAGCCGGGCGAGCCGGCCGCCGCGAATGTGCGCGCCAGATGGGCAGAGCCGACGACTCAGGCCGGCCCCAACCGATGCGCCGGCCCCATCTGACATCACACGCGAGGCAAGATAGCGGCGCCGCTCCACAAAGTCAAGTTAGTCAATCAAAATAGGAGAGAAGATCCGCGCGCGATTGTTCGCCTCGGCATTTAGGATAAAGTCAATTGACTTGATTAACTATACTCCTGGCGGTCGTCGGTCCGCCAGGAGGAGCGACGAATACCGGGGGCTGGTGCCCGGGCTGCGCCCAGGTGGGAAGAGCAGCCCGGGCACCGATCGCACCCGGCGAACCAGTTGCCACTGGACAAGGAGTGCTGATGAGTTTGAGAATCGGAGATACCGCGCCAGATTTTGAGGCGGGTACAACTGGCGCGAGCCCAAACCCTACATTCGAATCGTCCCGCAACCGGCGCGGTAGTCTGCGCGACTACGACGTTCCGGACCGGGCACCCAGTTTTACGATCTGAGCTCGACGGCCCCCGCGGTGGAGACCGCGCGAGCGAGATCTTCGAGCGGGTCAAATGAACCTGCGTGCGCTCGCTCTTGAGTGGAGCCTAGACGGCCCCGTGGGGACAGCCTTCCTGGTGCTGGTCGCTGCGATAGGCGTGCTTTATCTGGAGGCCGCCGCACGCGGACGCCGTCTCGATCGGCGTGGACGACGCTGGCCGTGGCGCCGGACGGCGTGCTTTCTCGGCGGGCTCGCGGTGCTGGTGATTGACCTCTATTCCGGGATCGGGACCGGCGCCGACACACGACTTTCGGTCCACATGCTCGAGCACATGGTCATGTGGGTGATCGTGGCGCCGCTGCTCGTCGCCGGCGCGCCCGTCCGGCTGGCGCTCTTCGCCCTGCCCCGGGCCGGCCGGCGCCGGCTCGGGCGTTGGCTGCGCTCCCGTGCCGTAGCGGCAGTCACGAGCCCAGGCGGCTCCGTTGTTCTGTTCTCCGCTGTTCTGCTTGTCACGCATCTACCCGCGGTTTACGGGTCAGCGCTCAGCAACGACTACGTGCATGAGGGCGAGCACGCCCTCTACCTGTTGACGGCGGTGCTCGTGTGGGCGCCGCTGCTCGGTGTCGATCCCCTCCCGCACAGACCAGGACCTCGCGGCCAGTTCGCATGCATGGTCGCCTGCATGGTGCCGATGGGCCTGATCGCCCTGTGGCTTGGCGTCGCGGCCGGCCCGGTCTACGGTCACTACCTCAGCTCCCTCGGCCCCGCGGCGCTTCACGACCAGCGCGAGGCCGCGACGATCATGTGGGTCGGATGCGTCGCGGCTTTCGCCGTGCCGGCAATTCGGCTGATCCCAATCCCACAGCGCACCGGCGCACCCAAAATCCGCTCGCACCGGGTCGCTGCATAGGGCAACGACCTGGGTCGCGTCATGGTTCCTCCGCTGAGCGGGTAGGGGGCACCTGTGTTTGAAGGGTTCACGCTCGAAAATGTCGATGTGGGCGAGGTGATCCTGCGGGTGCGGTATGGAGGCCGCGGTCAGCCGGTGGTCCTCGTCCACGGCCATCCGCGCACGCACACCACATGGCACCGCGTCGCGCCGCAGCTCGCCGACTCGTTCTTTGTCGTGTGTCCCGACCTGCGTGGCTACGGACGCTCGACGCTCCCGCCCGACGCGCCGGAACACGCCCAGTCATCAAAGCGCGCGATGGCCCACGACGTCGTATCGCTGATGCGCCAACTCGGCCACGACCGATTCGCTGTCGTGGGCCACGACCGCGGCTCCCTCGTCGCCTTCCGCGCCGCGATGGATCACCCGGACATCGTCTCGCGGCTCGTGGTCATGGACGGTCTGCCGGTCATCGAACACCTCGAGCGCCTCAACGAGGCGTTCGTGCGGAGCTGGTGGCATTGGTGGTTCCTGGCCCAAACTGACAAGCCGGCCGAACGGGTCATCAACCTCGATCCCGACGCCTGGTATCGAACTCCCTCACCGCGTCAAATGGGCGAGGCCAATCACGCCGACGTGTGGGCGGCGCTCCGTGATCCCGCGGTGGTACACGGCATGTGCGAGGACTACCGCGCGGGGCTACGGATCGACCGCGCCCACGAGGAAGCCGACCGTGCCGCCGGGCGCCGCGTCGTTTGTCCGGCGCTGCTTCTTACCGCCACCGAGGACGACATCGACATCCATGGCGACCCCGTGGCGATCTGGCGGTCGTGGGTTGCCTCGGATCTCTCCAGCGCACCAATCCACTCCGGTCATCACCAGGCCGAAGAGGCACCCCAGGAGCTCGTGAGAGCACTACTCCCATTTCTCGACGGTCGTCACGACCCTCCGCCTAACGATGTCCATTCAGTTTCGGTTTCCGAAACGCAATGGCCATCGAGTGGGCGCTAGGTGCAGCCGCGCCCGCGAGTCAGCCGCCCAGGCGCTCTTCCTCTTCGATTGTCCGCTCGGCCGTCGGCAGCGCCTCCAGCCTCCCATCCGGGATCGGCTGACCGCTCTGCACCGAGAGGCCATAGGTGCCGTCAGCCAGCCGGGCCTCCGCACGCTCGACGGCGGCGAGTTCCGCCGTGAGGTCTTCGCGGCGCCCAGTGTCCAGCTCGTCCTGGTACAGGTCCTCCGAGTCGCGGTCTCCAGGCTCCAGCCGATCGGACCCCTCCAGCGGCCCCTCACGCTTCAGACGCCGCAGAGACTGTTCGATTCTCGATCGCTCTTGGGCGAGAAGTTGGCGGGCGCGGTCGGGGTCCATGGCGGCGCTCGAGAAATCTACGCCAACGGCGACGCCGGTGTCACGTGAACATCGCGACGGCGACGGCGGTGCTACCTGAGTCATCCGGAGGTTGTCAGAACATCACGCAGCGCTGCCTCCAGATCCGGGTGGCGAAACTCGAACCCTGCCTCTGAAAGCCGCGTCGGAATCGCCCTTTGGCCGGTGGTCACAATTTGGGACATCTCGCCATAGGGGACGCGAAGCGCCAGCGTGGGCACGGGCAACACCGCGGGACGGTGCAGGACCCGTCCGAGGGCGTGAGAGAGCTGGGCATTTGTCACCGGAACCGGCGCGGTCAAATTGATCGGTCCGGCCAGCTCCGGGCGCTCGACACAAAAGAGCAGGCCCGCCACCACGTCATCGAGGTGGATCCAGGGGACGTACTGGCGGCCTCCGGCGACCGGACCGCCCACTCCCATGCGAAAGAAGGGGAGCATCTTCTCCAGCGCGCCGCCGGAGCTGGAGAGAACGACTCCCGTGCGAGTCATGACCGTGCGCGCGAGGCCCTCGGCGTTCGCCGCCTCGGCCTCCCACTCGCGCACCACTCCGGCCAGGAAGTCGTTCCCTGCCGGCGCATCCTCGTCGAGCTCGCGGTCGCCGCTCGGTCCGTAAAAGCCCGTGGCTGATTGGGAGATCAGGACCGCCGGCCGCCTCAACTCGGGGACCTCCCGCAGGGCGGCGACAAGCATTCGGGTCGCGGAGACCCGAGAATCGCGGATCCGCGCCTTGGCCTCCTTGCTCCAGCTCTGGGCTACCGGCTCGCCGACGAGGTGCACGATGGCATCGGCGCCGGTGAGCGCCTCGACAGGCGGCATCTCTCCTGTGGGGTCGGCCCAGACCTGGACCTCGACCTGATCCCCGAGCGCCTTTGCAGCTCGCTCCCGGTCGCGGGACAGCGCCACCACCTCATCTCCGCGCGCCTCCAGACGGCGACAGACGGCGCGGCCAATCGTCCCCGTCGCTCCGGTCACAATTACGCGGCTCATGTTCGGTGGCTCCTCAATCGATCAACAGGAAGTTGACAAGCATGTCCAGATAAATCTATACAATCTGTTCAGGATGCGAATCGTCAAGCGTGCATGGGATGCAGCAGGACCGAGGCGGCCTGATCCAGAGTCGGCTCCGGATACGTACTGATTGTCGTGAAGATCGCCATCGTCGGTAGCGGAATCTCAGGTCTGACCGTCGCCCACCTGCTTCACAAGCGGCACGAGATCACCGTGTTCGAGGCCGCCCCATACGTCGGAGGCCATACGCACACGGTCCGGGTCGACATGCCCGATGAGACTCATCACGTGGACACCGGGTTCATTGTCTTCAACGACCGCAACTACCCGAACTTCGAACGCCTCCTGCACCAGATCGGGGTGGCGTGGCAGCCCTCCGAGATGAGCTTTAGCGTGAGCGACGGCACGGGTGCGTTCGAGTACGCGAGCGGATCGCCCAACGGGTTGTTCGCCAACCGCCGCCACCTGACTACACCTACGTTTCACCGCATGGTGGCCGATCTAAGGCGCTTTCATCGTGCGGCCAGACGGCTCCTCGAAGACAACGACAACCGCGTTTCCCTCCGTGAATGGCTAGAGCAGCAGCGCTTCTCACGCGACTTCATCGAGCGTCTCATCGTGCCCCAGGTATCCGCGGTTTGGTCGGCCGACCCGCGCTCGCTGTGGAGCTTTCCGGCCCGGTTCTTGGCCGAGTTTTTCGCCAACCACGGCATGCTCGGCTTCCGCAGCCGGCCGTGCTGGCGAGCGATCAGGGACGGCTCGGCTCGCTACGTCGAGGCGCTCACGGCACCGTTTGCCCACCGGATCAGGCTTGGATCCCCCGTCAGCGCGATCGAGCGTGCCGAGGACCATGTCCTCTTGACCGTCCGGGGGGCGGATGCGATGTGCTTCGACCACATCGTGCTGGCCACCCATTCCGATCAGGCACTGTCGCTGCTCCGCGATCCATCGGCGCGTGAGCACGAGATCCTGAGCTCGATCCCATACCAGGCCAACGACGTCGTGCTTCACACCGACGAGCGGCTGCTCCCTCGGCGCCGCCGGGCGTGGGCGAGCTGGAACTATCACCTCTTGAAGGAGCCGCTCGGACGCCCCACCGTCACTTATCACATGAATCGCCTGCAGTCGCTCTGCTCGGAGCGCGAGCTCTGCGTGACCCTGAACCAGACGGCGCGCATCGACCCCGAGCAGGTCATCAAACGGATCCAGTACTCCCATCCCGTCTATACGCCTGACGGAGTTCGGTCTCAGTCACGAGTGGCAGAGATCTCGGGTGCGCGGCGTACGCACTTCTGTGGCGCCTACTGGGGCTGGGGCTTTCACGAGGACGGCGTCAACAGCGCTCTGCGCGTCGCAGCGGCTTTCGGAGCGCAACTGTGAACAGCGCGAGCTGTCTGTATGAGGGGACCATCCTGCACCTCCGTCGCGAGCCCCGGCGGCTGTTCCGTCACCCGCTGGCGCTCGCGTACTTGGACACCGAAGAGCTCCCGGCCCTTCTGGGCGGCCGCTTGGTGAGGGCAACCCCAGGGCTGATGCGCTTTCGCCGCGAGGATTACCTCGGCGATCCAAGGACCGATCTCGACCGTGCGGTGCGCGATCTCGTGGAAGGGCAGACCGGACGCAGACCGACTGGACCCGTCAGGGTGCTCACGCAGTTGCGGTCCTTCGGACACTGCTTTAACCCCGTCAGCTTCTACTACTGCCTCGACGAGACGACCGGGCAGATCCAGGCCCTGGTGGCCGAGGTGACAAACACCCCGTGGGGCGAGCGCCACGCCTACGTCATCTCTGGAGACGCCGGGCGCTTCAAAAAGGCGCTTCATGTATCTCCATTCTTCGAGATGGATCACACGTACACGTGCCGCTCAACACCGCCGGGCCGAGATCTATCGGTGCGGATCGAAAACACGCGCGACGGCTTGCCCGTGTTTGAAGCCGCGCTCACCCTCCGTCGCCGTGAGCTGACTCCTGCCTCGATGCGCTGGATGTCCACGCGGTACCCATTCGCGTCGCTGCGCGTAATCGCTCTCATCTACACGCACGCGATCGGTCTGCGACTGGCTGGCGCCGCCACCTTCCCGCACCCAGCACGGGCAAGCGCAAGGTCCGGCGCCGGGGGCTAGGCGCGCGCGGCCTCGCCATAGCGGGCTAGAGCCTCGCGACGGGCGACACTGTGGTCCACGATTGGCGCGGGGTACTCCTCGCCGATGACGCAGCCGGCCTTGCGCTGCTCCTCCTCGGGCATCGTCCACGGCTCGGCCAGATAGTCATCGGGCACGTCGCGCAGCTCGGGAACGTAGCGACGCACGTAGGCGCCGTCGGGGTCGAAGCGGGCCTGCTGGCGAGCCGGGTTGTAGATGCGGCGAAACGTCGGCTGAGGATCGACGCCTACCGAGGCGATCCACTGCCAGTTGCCGTTGTTGCTCGCCTCATCGCCGTCGATGAGCAGACGCATGAACCAGCGCTCTCCCCAGCGCCAGTCGAGGCCCAGGTCCTTGGTCAGAAACGAACCCACCACGAGCCGGGCGCGGTTGTGCATCCAGCCCTCGCGGCGTAGCTGGCGCATCGCCGCATCCACCAGGGGATAACCGGTGCGGCCCTCGCACCAGACCGCAAACCGGCCCTCTGCCCGGCTCCAGCGGATCGTCCCCCGGTAGCGATCCTGAAACTCGTGGCGGGCATTGGCGGGAAAGTGGGCCAGGACATGCGCGTAGAAGTCCCGCCAACACAGCTGACGGCGAAACTCCTGAGCGCCGGCGCTGCCGGGCAGCTGCGCCTCGAGCTCGCGCGCAGAGATGCAACCGAAGTGCAGGTAGGGCGACAGTCTTGAGGAGGCGTCGGCACCCAGGTCGTCACGTCCGCTGCGGTACTGGGCGACCCCGTCGCCCAGGAAACGCTGCATCCTGAGCCTGCCCGGGTGCTCTCCACCCGTGGACGGTTGCTCGACGGTCTCCTCGAGCCCCAGATCCCGCAGTCTCGGGACGTTTGCAGATTTGACGGCCCGCGGCAGGGCGGGAAGCGAGCGGGGCGCCGGCAGCGTCTCCCGGCGGGCACTTTTCACCCACGCACGGTGAAACGGCGTGAACACGCGATACGGGTCGCCCGCCGAGGTGACGAGCGCCACCGGATCATCGAGCACGAACAGCCCCGGCAGCACACGAACCTCCGTGCCGAGCGCCTCCAGCTCACGGCACACGGCGGCATCGCGCCGGGTGGCGAAGGGACTGACGTCGCCGGTCAGAAAGACGCGGCTCGCCTTTAGCTGACGGACAAGCTGCGGAAGAACCTGCTCGGGCCGCCCTTGACGCACGACCAGGCCACTGCCGCGGCGGCGCAGCGACTCGTCGAGATCCGCCAGGCATTCGAGCAGGAACTGGGTGCGCGGCCCCGAGGCATGCCGGCCGCCAAGCAGGCTCGGGTCGAGGCAGAAGACGGGCACCACCGGCCCATCGTCATCCAGGGCCGCACGGAGGGCAGGATGATCGTGGAGGCGCAGATCGCGGCGGAGCCAGAGCAGCGCGGTCATCCGAGCAGTGCGGCCACGGCGCTGCGGCGGTAATCGAAGATCCTGACGAGGTCCCGGCTCACGACCGGCAAACCGAGCACGTCGCCCACCGCTCCGAGCGGAAGCGTGTACTCGACCTGGTCGCGGACACACGTGCCTGGGCCGACCGGGACGAATTCGTGCAGGTGGCGCCAGAACCGGTACGGCCCGTGCACCTGCCGGTCGACGAAGCGGCGCTGCTCCTCCCAGAGCTCGATCGTCGAGGTCCAGCGGAGGGGCAGGCCGTGCAGACGGAGGCGGTATTCGATCAGCGCGCCCGGGCCCATCTCGATCGGCGGCGTAAGCATTCGGAAGCTCAGCCACGGAGGCGTAATCCGCTCCAGATTCTCCGCCCGCGCGAAGAACTCGAACACCTCCGCGAGAGGCCGCCTGACGACCTGCTCGCGCTCGAGCCGCCGCATCTTCATGCGTTGATCAGCGACTGGCAGACATCCCACAGCCGGCGACGATCCATAGGGTCATCGTCGGAGGCGCCGAGGAGGTAGTGCGTCGGCCGTGCGCGACGGTCGTGCCAGAACAGGCCCGTGACCTTCAGAGCCTCCGGAGCGCCGCCCAGCCAGACGATCGTGTCTGCCCCCTCCTCCGGGCTGCGGATGATCGAGCCGGTCAACGCCCGGAACACGGGCAGCCACTCCCGCACTCCCTTGGTGTCGACCCACCCGGGATGCATGGCGTGAACGACGATCCCGCGCGGTGCGAGCGCCTCCGCCCACAGCTCCGTGATCACTACCTGCTCACGCTTGGTCCGGGCGTAGAGCTTCTTGGATGAGTAGCGGGTGTCCTCGGATTGGAAGTCTTTCGCCGGGAGACTCTGGCCGTACATGCCCCCGGAGCTGACGTTGATCACCCGCGACGGTGCACTGTGGCCCAGGAGCTCGGTCAGCCACGAGATGAGGGCAAAGGGCGCAAGCACGTGAGTAGCGAACATCACCTCGTGCCCGTCCGCAGACCGCTCACGCCGATCGGGCATCGTCCCGGCGTTGTTGACCAGGACGTCGAGATGCTCTTCCTCTGCGTTGAGCCGCTCGGCGAGAGAGCGGAGCGCCTGAAGTCTGGCCACGTCGCACCCGAGGCCCCGCACGTCAGCCGTGGGCTGGACCTCACGGATCTGCTTGACCGCATCTCCCGCCCGGTCCTCGTCACGAGCCACGGCGCGAACACTGGCGCCGAGCTGCGCAAAGCCGCGGCACGCGGCGAGCCCGATCCCCGAGGCGGCGCCGGTCACCACGACGACCTTGCCGTCCATCCGCGGGGGGTCGGCGGGCCACCCGGCGAGATGCCGGCGGACTCGCACACCGATGTCACCGTAGCCGAGCGCTACGGTGCGATCGAGCATGGTGTCGATCGCGGTTGCCAGTTCCACGGCTGAGACCATACCCAGACAGGTATAGCGAAAAACTTTTACACTCTGTTCATGCCAGGAACTGAAACCGGACTGGGGATTGGCGAGGTGGTGGAGCGAACCGGCGTTGCCGAGGCCACGCTGCGGATGTGGGAGCGCCGCTACGGCTTCCCCGCTCCGGAACGGTTGGCCAGTGGCCATCGGCGCTACAGCGAGCGCGAGATCGAGTTGATCCGGGCCGTGGCCGCCAAGCGAGGGGCGGGACTGGCGTTGCCGGTGGCCATTGATCAGGCCCGCAGCGAGGGATCACGGCCTGCGACATCGGTCTACGCGGCTCTGCGGCGGCGGCGCCCCGACCTCGAGCCGCGCGTGCTACTGAAGCCGCTGATGCTGGCGCTCAGCCACGCCATCGAGGACGAGGCCCTGGCCAGGGCACAGCGGCTGATGTTGTTCGGCTCCTTCCAGCGCGAACGCTTTTACCGCCGGGCGCAGCTGCGCTGGCGCGAGCTCGACCGCGGGGCCGAGCTAGCGGTCGTGTTCGCCGACTTCGCCCGTGTGCGCGCCCCTCGCAACGCACCCGTGGAGGTGCCGGTGTCACGCGAGCATCCGCTGAATCGCGAATGGGCGCTGGTCTGCGAAGGGCAGGACTTCGCCGTGTGTATGACCGGCTGGGAGCCGCCCGAGAGCACGGAGCGCCCGGATGAGAGGCGGTGCTTCGAGGCCATCTGGACCGTCGAGCCGGAGGTGGTGCGCGAGGCCTCGCGGATCTGTTGCGCCATCGCCGCAGCGAGACGCCCGTCCGTCGCCGAGGCCGCTCGGGCGCGGCTCGCGGCCCCGCTCTCAGCGACGCCGGAATTGCAGCTGCGACTGGCGAGCGCCGTTACGGCGCGGATGTTCTCTCACGTTTCGAGCCTGCTGGCGGGAGCAGCTGTCTGAATGCATAACCGCCGCCGCCCAGGCCGATCAGGCGGCGAAACCAGTTTGCGCCGCTGATCACCTCCTGGAGCGCCCAGACGAGCAGGGCCAGGCTGGAGACCACCTGTGCGATCGACGCGTAGCGCCGGTCGGCCAGCCTGGCCAAGAAGCCGGCCAGACCCGCCACGATGAGCGGCCGATTCGGAAACTGGAAGATGGGAAACCGCCGGGGCATACTCGGCTCAGCCTCGCTTGGCGTGCCGCGCCACGCTCTCGTAGGCCGGGTCGTCGCGGCTCCCGGGACGGACCGTCAGACTGGCAGCCGCGTCGCGGATCGAGTCGCCGGCGTGTTCGCGGGAGAGGGCCAGCTCGGTGAATGTGAGCATACGCCGCTTGGTGCTGTCCAGAAACGCTTGGCGCTCGTGCTCGCGCAGGAGCAAAAAACCAAGGCGCACGATTGGATTGCCGATGTGGGCCAGCCGAGCAACGGCGTGGACCCGAAACTCCACCCGTCCATCAGTCAGCCATTTCCACACCTCCCAGTCCATCTGACCCATCTCGACATGGCCCTCGAGTGTCCGGTAGTTCCAGCCCCACACGCACGCTTGGTTGCCCTCGATCTCCCGCACCCCTTCGTAGACGTCGCCCACGCGCACACCGACATAGAGGTGGGCGATCCCCAGGGCCCGGAGCTTGAGGAGCATGTTTCGTCCCTGCAAGGGAGCTTCGGGGTCGTAATACGCGCGGACAATCGACGGGTCGGCAAACTCGTAGCCGCGCATCAGCCGCCGGGCGATCTGCCAGCTGCCGTCTTGGATCGGCGCTCCGGGGGGTTCTGGGGGCAGCGCCTGGCATAGATCCGTGAACGTCCAGCCGCCGGCGACCGACGCAGACTCGAGAGTTGACGGGTCGAAGTTCAGCGGCTTGCGCGGCAGAGCCGCGAGGCGCCGCTGGACTCTGGGTGGCCCAAGCAGCGAAGTTTCGCTCATGGCCGCACCGACTCGCGTTCGATGCGCTCGGTCTCGATCTCGACTCCTCCCGTCATGCGGCCCCCGGACAGGTCAACCGCGCGCTCAAGAAAAGAGATCCACATGTGGGCCTGGATCTCCTTGGCCATGCGGAGACGGTGATACAGCAGGTCGACGACCCGAGTGCTGCTTCGAGCCCAGGATTCGATCTCGAACACCAGCAAGTCCCGCTCCGAACAGGCTCGGAACTCGATCTGGCCTGCCTCAAGATGCCCCGCCAGCGTGGCCAGGCGAAATGAACAGCGCCCCACGTCGATGACGCGCACGGGGCCGTCCCAAGGCCCGGGCATCCGCACCACGAACTCGTCGCCGATGCAGAGGCTGCCGCGCTCGCCCTCGGTGAGCTGGAAGCGAGCGAACCTGGTCGGCGAGGTCCGGTTGGGGTCGGACTGAATCTTCTCCATCAGTTCTTCAGCGCTGAGTTTGCTGTCCCGAATGCGTGTTCTATATAGGCGGTGAAACAGCGGGCCGGCGCCATCAGCACAGCTCTGTACCTCGTCCCGGACAACGCCCTGGGGGTAGGTGAGAAGCTCGGGCACCGGCGACGGCAGAGATCCAGGTGCTTCTCTGCGGCGCATCGGGGTAGTGCGCCACATGTAATCCCAGGAAGTGAGCCCTATGCCGAGCGGCCATGCGGCGGCGGTCAGCCAGCGACGTCTGGCGGGGGGACGCTTAGGCATGATCTTTGGCTACCCACCGATAATCCTGGACAATCCGTCTAGGTCTAGCCGAGACGAGCTTCGACCCCACGGAGGTCGCCCTCCTCGTCGTGCAGGACCGCGACCACGGCATAGTGATACCGGGTGAGATCATCGCGCAGCAGGTCATCCTGCCCTCTACCCAGTTCCAGCAGCAGCGCACCGCCAGGCCGCAGCCAGAGGGATGCCCCCGCCACCACGCGACGCAGCAGGTCCGTGCCCTCGATGCCGCCGAGGTAGGCGAGAGGCGTCTCGAAGGTCAGGGTGTCGCGCTGGAGGTATTGGAGCTCTCGCTCGGGAACGTACGGGACGACTGCGACCACAACGTCGACCCGACCCTTGAGGTGCGCGGGCACCGGCCCGAAAAGGTCGCCGCCATAGGCCTCCACCCCATTTCTCCGCGCGCATGCCACGGCGCGCTCGTCGAGGTCGGTCGCGACCACCTGCGCGGCCGGCCGGAGCCTGCTGATCGTCGCCGCGACCGCTCCCGATCCGGTGCAGAGGTCGAGCGCGACACCTTTTGACGGGCAACATTGCGCGGCTCGCAACGCGAGTGCCTCCGTGTGCAACCGCGGCACGTAAACGCCGGGATCGACACGGATCTCGGTGCCACAGAAGCTCACGCTCCCGGTGATCCACGCAAGCGGCTCGCCCGTTAACCGGCGCTTGGCGAGTTCATCGAGGCGAGTTGCGTCACCGGCCGCTGCGGCGACCAGCGCATCGGCCTCGTGGGCCGGCGCGATGAAACCGGCTTCTTGTAGCCGCTTGAGGAGCCCCGCCGGGGGCCGTCTGTCACGCGTCCGATCCGCCGTTCACCCGCTCAGCCTCACCATCTCCGTTTGCCGTTAGCGGCGCCTTCGTCGCCCGCGAGGAGACCGCCGCGGCCGGGATGGCGTCGGTCAGGCGCGTAAAGCGCTTTGCCTCCGACTCGCCGATCGATGCGATCTGCTCGCCGACGGCGCGCATGTCATCCACGAGCCGGCGCCGCTCGCGCCAGATCGTCTCCGCATTCTGGGCGAGCTCGCGGGCGCGAGCCTCAGCGGAATCAAGCAGCTCGTCGGCCTCTCGCCGGGCTTCGCTTAGGACACGGTCGGCGTCCTGCTGGCCGGAGCTTCGAAGGTCATGTGCCTCACGCCGAGCCGCCTCGCGTGTCGCGTCGGCTTCCCGCTGCGCTGCCTCTCGCGTGCCGTCGGCCTCCTGGTGGGCGGCCTCACGCAGTGCTTGTGCCTCCGCCTCCGCCTGCTTGATTCGGTCGTCCGCCTTTACCCGCGAGCGAGCTGTTATCTCCTCGGCCGTCTGATGTGCCCGCTCCAGGAGTCCACGCGTCTCCTCGCTGACCTCCCCGAGCGCTCGCCTCACGACGGACTCGGGTGACGAGGTCAGCTCGAGCTCGGCTATCAGGCGGGTCACCTCAGTCACGTATCGATCGACGGCACTGCGCTCATAGCCCCGCAGGCCAATCGGAAACTCCGTCTCGCGCGCTGCCTTGATCATCCGGCTGCGATCGGTCTGGCTTGACCAGTAACCGCCGATGCGTCGCGACTCCGCCTGCTCAGCTGTCTCGCTGG
>Ga0070741_10013035_pt1 | contig 14819 bp, 13 predicted proteins | sample Coa_R1_4_FD_66440 | JGI IMG/M metagenome (GOLD analysis project Ga0070741, IMG submission 66440) | Surface soil microbial communities from Centralia Pennsylvania, which are recovering from an underground coalmine fire - Coalmine... | ecosystem: Environmental > Terrestrial > Soil > Unclassified ...
TTGCCGACGAGCGCGATCTTGACCTTGCGCTCGCGCGAGGCGTCGGCGCGCTTGATCAGCTCCTCCCACTCGCCCAGGTCGGGCGCCTCGGCCTCGATCCCGAAGTGGTCGAGGATCAGGTCGTCGGCTCCCTCGGCGCGGAGGACCAGCGGCACCTTGTAGACGTTGTCGACGTCGCGCGCCGAGACCACCGCCTCCTCCGGCAGGCTGGCGAAGAGGGCGATCTTCCGCCGGATGTCGCGGTCGAGCCCCTGCTCGGAGCGGCAGAGCAGCGCGTGCGGCTGGATCCCGATGCGCCGCAGCTCGTTGACGGAGTGCTGCGTCGGCTTCGTCTTCATCTCGCCGGCGTGGCCGACGTACGGGACGAGCGTCAGGTGGACGAACATGCAGCGCTTCGGGCCGAGGTCCGTGTAGAGCTGGCGGATCGCCTCGAGGAACGGGAGCGACTCGATGTCGCCGACGGTCCCGCCGATCTCCGTGATCACGAAGTCGACGGCCTGGGACTCGGCGACGATCAGGATCCGGTTCTTGATCTCGTCGGTGATGTGCGGGATCACCTGGACCGTCGCCCCGAGGTAGTCGCCGCGCCGCTCGCGCCGGATCACCGAGTTGTAGACGGCCCCCGCCGTGACGTTCGAGGCGCGCGAGGTGTTCTCGTCGGTGAACCGCTCGTAGTGGCCGAGATCGAGGTCGGTCTCGGCCCCGTCCTCGGTGACGAAGACCTCGCCGTGCTGGAACGGGCTCATCGTCCCGGGGTCGACGTTGATGTAGGGGTCGAACTTCTGCAGCTGCACGCGGAAGCCGCGGGAGACGAGCAGACGGCCGAGGGAGGCGGAGGCGATGCCCTTGCCGAGGGAGGAGACGACGCCGCCGGTTACGAACAGAAATCTGGTGTCCCCTGGCTTCGGCTGCGTCACTTAGCTCTGCCGAGCGAGTCTAACCGAGCGAGGAGCGGAACCCTCTCGATGACGAGCGAGAGCGAGCGAAACTCCCCATAGAGCGAGATCGCGAGGAGCGCGGCGGCGACGAGATAGAGGCCCGGCGCCGCGAGGGCCGTCACCAGCAGGGCCCCGCCCATCCCCCCGGCCATGCTCGCGCCGCTGTCCCCGAGCATCGCCTGCTCGCGGAGGGTGAGGGCGGCACAGGCGGTGGCGGCCAGGAGCGGCACCGCGACCGGCCGGAGCGGGTCGAGGCTCCCCGACCCGAGGCAGACCCCGGCCGCGGCCATGGCGAGCGCCTTCTCCGAGCGGCCCGGACGCGTGTCCAGCAGGTTCCCGAGGTGCGCCGACAGCGTCAGGACGGCGGCGGCCGCGACGAGCTCGGTCCCGCTCGCCCCCGTCCCCGCGGCGGCGTAGGCGGCCAGCGCGGCGGTGCCGGCCGCCTTGATCGCTCCGGTCGAGAGCTCGCCCCGGAGCGCAGCGCGGCCGTGCGCGCGCAAGCCGCGCGGCCCGGCGCCGCCGAGCGCGTCGTCGAGCAGCCCGAGGGCACCCACCCCGGCGAGGAAGACGAGCCAGCGCCCGGCGGCCGCCGCCAGCGCGGCGAGGTCCGCGGCCAGCAGGGCCCCGCCGAGCGGGAAGAGCACCGGGCAGCCGCGGTAGTTCGAGCGGCGCGGCATGCGGCGCCTAGCGTCCCACCAGGCGGCTGACGCCCTTGGCGTCGACCAGGATCTCGCCGATCCGCAGGCGGGTCAGGAAGGTCGAGGACATCCCGCCGCGCCGCCGCTCCAGGAACTCGAGCAGGTTGAAATGGGCCCCGACGCTGACGATCAGGGCCGCGCCCTTCTCGTAGGCGAGCAGCATGGCGACGTCCTGGCTCGTCCCGGCCGAGGGGAGCACCGTGTGCGGAAGCGTCAGCCGACGCAGCCGCTCCGCCCCCGGGGCCGCCCCGTCGGGGTAGGCGTGCACGATCAGCTCGGCGCCGCTCCGCAGGGTCTCCTCCCCGGCCGAGTCCATGTCGCCGAGGATCAGGTCCGGGACCAGTCCCTCCCGCACGATCGCGTCCGCCCCGCCGTCGACGCCGACCAGGATCGGGTTGACGTCCTCGATGTAGGAGCGCAGCGCCCGGAGATCGCGCACGTGGTCGGGCCCGCGCACCACGATCAGGACGTGGCGGTCCCGGAACCGGGTTCGGGTCTCGGGCAGGTCGATGGTCCCGTAGAGCAGCCCTCCCTCCTCGCGCAGGTGAGCCAGCGTGTTCTCGGTGAAGTCCTCGAGCGCCCGGTCGATCCTGGTCCGCTGCGCGTCCAGGTCGCGGGCCAGCTGATCGGCGTGCAGCCGGCGGCCCTCGGCCACCAGCCTGCCGGCGGAGCTGATCCGGCCGCCGTCGATCTCGATCGGGTCGCCCTCGGCGATCCGGTCGAATAGCTCCGCCCCTGCGTCGATCAGCGGGATCCCGGCGCGGACCAGCGTGAGCGGCCCCGTGTTCGGATAGCTGCCGTCCGAGGAGGGCGCGGCGTTCACCGTCGCGCGCACGCCGCAGGCCGCGAGCTCCTCCGCGGCGACCCGGTCGAGGTTGCGGTGGTCGATCACCGCGACGTCGTCGGGTCCGAGCCGCTTGACGAGGTCCTTCGTGCGCCGCCCGAGCCGGGCGGCCCCACGGATCGGTGGCGCGGCCACGGTCGCCATCGCCCGAACACTATTTCGGAGCGGCCGGGGCGGACGGGTCAGGCGGCTCGCAGCAGCTGTCGCGCGTGGCGGTCGGCCGCCTCGTCGTCGTCTGAGCCGCCGAGCATCCGCACGATCTCGGCCACCAGCTCGTCGCCGTCGACGCGCTCGACGGTGGCGGTCGCCTGTCCGCCCTCCACGTCCTTCGCGATCCGGAAGTGCGTCTGCGCCAGCGAGGCGACCTGGGGAAGGTGCGTGATGCAGAGGACCTGGCGCTCCTCGGCCAGGCTGCGGAGTCGCTCCCCCACCGCCCTGGCCGTGCCGCCCCCGATCCCGGCGTCGATCTCGTCGAAGACGTAGGTCGCCTCGCCGCCGCGGGCGCCCTGGCCGGCGAGCGCCAGCATCACCCGCGAGAGCTCCCCGCCGGAGGCCGCCTCGCGCAGCGGCGCGACCGGCATGCCGGGGTTGGTTGCGACCCGGAAGGTGACCCGCTCCTGGCCCAGCGACCCGAATCCGTCCGGGTGGGGCTCGAGCGCGACCTCGAGCTTCGCGCCGCTCATCGCGAGCTGCTCGAGCTCCTCGGCGATCCGCTTCTCGAGGCGCCGCGCGGCCCGGGCCCTGACCTCGCTGAGCCGTGCGGCGAGGTCCGTCCTGCGCCGGAGCGCTTCGCCGAGCCCAGCCTCGAGCCGGTCGCTCCGCTCGCCGGCTCCCTCGATCGTCTCGATCTCGGCCCGGCAGCGCTCGGCGTGCGCCAGGACGGCCTCGATCGAGCCGCCGTGCTTGCGCTTCAGCCGGTCGAGAGCCTCGAGGCGCTCCTCGACCTGCTCGAGCCGTGCGGGCTCGGACTCGATCCCCTCGGCGTAGCCGCGCAGCTCGCCGGCCAGCTCCTGCAGCTCCACCCGCAGACCGCGGGTCGCCTCCGCCAGCCGGTCGAGCTCGGGGTCCACCCCACGCTGGCCGTCCAGCGCCGCCTCGGCGGCGCCGAGCGCCTCGGCGGCGCCGCCGGCCTCGTCACCGGAGATCGAGGCAAGCGCGCCGGCGGCGGCCCCCCGCAGCGCCTCGGCGTGACGCAGGCGCTCGCGCTCGGGCCGGAGCTCCGCCTCCTCGGCAGGGTCCGGCTTCGCCGCCTCGATCTCCTCGAGCTCGAAGCGGAGGATGTCGAGGTCGCGCTCCCGGGCGCCCTCCCGCTCACGGATTTCGGCGAGCTCGCGCTCGATCCGCAGAACCTCGGCGTGGGCCTCGCGATAGGCGCGCCGCCGCTCGAGGTGCTCCGCGCCGGCGAAGCCGTCGAGCGTCTCGAGCTGGGCGCCGGAGAGGGTCAGCGTGCGATGCTCGTGCTGGCCGTAGAAGGCGAGCAGCCGCCGGCCGATCGCCTGGAGCTCGGGCGCCGAGGCGGAGCGGCCGGCCAGGAGGGCGCTCGTCCGTCCGCCCGCCGAGACCCGGCGGCCGATCGCGAGCTCGCTCGCGCCCTCTGGGAGGCGCTCGGCGATCTCGGCGAGCTCGGGGTCGTCGAGCAGCCCGTCGGGCAGTTCGAAGACCCCCTCGACGTAGGCCTCGCCGGCGCCCGGCCTGACGATCTGCGGACGGGCCTTGCCGCCCATCAGCAGGTCGAAGGAGTGCGCCAGGATCGTCTTGCCGGCGCCGGTCTCGCCGGTGATCGCGTTGAGCCCCGGCCCGAGCCGCAGCTCGGCCCGCTCGATCAGCAGGAGGTTCTCGATCCGCAGCTCGAGGAGCATCGGCTCCGTTCTAACGGCGGAGCCCGACGGATTAGGCCGCAGCGGGCTCCTCCGCCTCCGCCGGCGCCGGTTCCGGCGGGCCGTGCGGAATGAAGTCGCTCTGGCGCACCAGGGCCAAGACCATGAGCGCGCCGCTGAACAGGATCAGGGCTCCGATCAGCAGGATGTCGTTGAAGGCGTTCGTGAACGCCGTTCCCGCTGCATGGAGCGCCTGGGCGTGGAGCTGGGGCGGGGCCTGGCTCGCGGCGTGGGTGCCGCTCGCGGCCACCCCGTCGGAGAACCCGCTCGGCGCCTGGGGCAGCAGCGTGTGGAGCTGGTCGGTGATCCTGCTCTGGAAGACGGCGCCGAGCGCGGCAATGCCGGTCGCGACCCCGGCGATTCGCATCGTGTTGTTGATGCCCGAGGCCATTCCCGAACGGGCCGCGGGCACGACGCCGAGCGCGGTCGAGGCGATCGAGGGATTCGAGAGCCCGATGCCGATGCCGGCGACGATGAACCCGGCGAGCAGCGTCGTCCACTCCGAGTCCGGCTTGGCGCCCCGCATCAGCAGCAATCCGATGCCCACCAGGGTGAGCCCGATGGTGAGCGGCAGGCGGGCCGGGGCCTTCGCGACGAGCGTGCGGGTCACGAGCGGCACCAGGAAGGCGAACACGGTCAGCGGCAGGAAGCGGACGCCTGCCTGGAGCGGCGTCATCCCGATTACGTCCTGCATGTAGATGGTGATGTAGAGGAACATCGCGAACATCCCTGCGCCGATCGAGAAGGTCCCGTAGGAGACGCCCGAGAAAGCCGGTTTGCGGAACAGGGCGAGGTCGAACATCGCGTGCTCCTGGCGCCATTCGAAGAGCACGAACGCGGCGAGCAGGACGGCCGCCGCGGTCAGCGCGCCAACGATCACGCCGCTGCCCCAGCCCTCGGCGTTGCCGCGCAGCAGCCCGAAGATCAGGGCGAAGAGCCCCAGCGAGAAGGTGACCAGGCCGGCCCAGTCGAGGCGCTTGGCCTCGGGATCGCGGGACTCGCCGGCCTGGGTCTCGGCCAGGATCACGGTGCCGATCCCGATCGGGACGTTGACGAAGAAGATCCACTGCCAGCCGAGGCCGTCGGTGAGCGCCCCGCCGACCAGCGGCCCGACCGCGACGGCGCCGCCGATCGTCGAGCCCCAGGCGGCAATCGCGGTGCCGCGCTCCGGGCCCTGGAACTCCTGGGCGATCAGCGCGAGCGAGGTCGCGAACATCGCCGCTCCGCCGATTCCCTGCAGGCCCCGCGCGAGGTGCAGGAAGGTCGCGCTGGTCGCGAGCCCGCAGAGCAGCGAGGCGAACGTGAACAGCCCCACGCCGAGCACGAACAGCCGCCGGCGACCGAAGCGGTCGGCAAGCGTGCCCATGGTCAGCGTGAAGGCAGCGAGCAACAGCGTGTAGGCGTCGACAACCCACTGGAGCCCCGTCAGGTCGGTGTTGAGGTCCTTCTGGATGTCGGGCAGCGCGACGTTGACGACGGTGATGTCGAGCAGCAACATGAACGTCGCCAGGCAGACCGCGAGCAGGCTCCACCACTTCCGCTCCACGCGGGCCAGTCTGCCAAATCGGCCTGACCGGCTAACCGCCCACGGCTTCGCCCTCAGATGGCGGCCACCGGCGGTCGCTAGGCGAGCTTGCCGAACTTCTCGCGGATGCGGTTGTAGAAGTTCGCGCCCGGCAGCTGCGCGAGCCGGCCGACGTCCTCCTCGAACTCGATCCGCAGCTCGTCCCCCGGCGCGAGCTCCCCGGCCCCCTCCCCGTCCAGCATGATCTCCACCGGCTCGCGCCCGGCGGCGTTGCGGACGTGGAGGGGGTCGTCGGGGGCGACCACCAGGGCCCGGGCGGCCAGCGTGTGCGGAGCGATGAAGCTGACCACGTAGCCCTTCACGCCCCACGCGAGGATCGGCCCGGCGTTCGCCAGGTTGTAGCCGGTGGAGCCCGCCGGAGTCGCTGCCACCAGCCCGTCGCAGCGGACGCTCCCGACCTCCTCCTGGCCGATCGCGTAGGAGAGCTCGGCGACCCGCCCGTGCGGACGCCGGTTGAAGCTGACGTCGTTGAGGGCCGTCGGGTGCTCCACGGGCAGATCGACCCGCAGAGCCGGCAGGTCCATCACCTCGTACTCGCCCGAGAAGGCGCGGCGCAGGCCATCCTGTAGCTCGTCCCTCTCGACCGCCGCCAGGAACCCGATCGTGCCGAAGTTGATCCCGAAGACCGGCACGCCGGTCTTGGCGAAGCGGCGGAGCGCGTAGAGGATGCTGCCGTCGCCGCCGAGCACCAGGCAGACGTCGGGGCGGTCGCCGTCCGACACGGGCTCGATGTCGACGGCCGCCTCGCGATGCTTCTCGTGCTCATCCGGCGTGCAGACCAGGGTCACACCGGCCTCGCGCGCCGCTTCGGCCGCGACCGGCACCGCATCGGAGGCTCGCTCCGGATGCGCGGGGGTGATCAGCATCGCCCTCACGGCTCCACCTCCGCGAGCCGCCTCTCGAGATCGACGGGCTCGCCGCTCCGGGCGGCCCAGAGGAAGGTCTCGCGATTGCCCTTGGGCCCGGGCAGCCCCGAGGAGGCGATCCCTCGGACGATCAGGTCGAGGGACTCGGCCGCGGCCGCCACCCGCCGGATCGCCTCGCGGCGATCCTCCGCGTCGCGGACGACCCCTCCCTTCCCCACCTTCTCCTTGCCGACCTCGAACTGCGGCTTGACCAGCCCCAGGAGATCGAATTCGGGCGCCGCGTTGGCCACGATCGGACCCAGCAGGATGGCGAGCGAAATGAAGGAGACGTCGGCCGCGATCAGATCCGGCTTGAACGGCAGGAAGGAGTCGCCGAGATAGCGGGCGTTGAGCCGCTCCATCACCAGCACCCTCGAGTCCTGGCGCAGCCGCCAGTCGAGCTGGCCGTAGCCGACGTCCACGGCGATCACCATCCGCGCCCCGCGCTGGAGCAGGCAGTCGGTGAAGCCGCCCGTCGATGCCCCGACGTCCAAGCAGAGCCTGTCGGCGACCTCGATCCCGAGCTCGTCGAGGGCGTTCTTCAGCTTGACCCCGCCCCGGGAGACGAACTCCTCGCCCTCCTCGACGATCAGCTCGGCGTTCTCGGGGAGCAGCTCGCTCGGCTTCTCGACGGTGGAGCCGTCCTTGCCGAGCCGCACCCTGCCGGCCCGCACGGTCGCGGCGGCGGCGGTCCGCGACGGGGCCAGCCCGCGCTCGGCGAGCAGGGTGTCGGCGCGCCGCTTGGTCACCGGCCAACCGTACCTGGGGGCCGCTTGGGCAGCGGCAGCGCGCTGCCCAGCGTCGCGTGTGACCGCGCTCACAGACGGATCGCACATACGTTCGTACCCTGGTTTTCGCGATGAGTCTGTTCAGAGCAATTCCCATCCACGTGCACGCGGCCCTCGAGGTCGTCGCCGCGCCGCTTCTGCTGGTGGCCCCCTTCGTGCTGGGCTTCGGCTACCTGGCCGGCGCGATGAGCATCTCGATCGGCGTCCTGCTGATCGGGCTCGCGGCATCGGTCTACGGGGACGTTCAGCGCGGGAACCTGCCGCTGAGCGCCCACGCCGGACTCGATTACACCCTGGCCGCGCTCACGATCGGCGCGGGGGTCGTGGCGGGGATCGCCGGGGACTACGTCGCAACCGTCTTCTTGGTCGGGTTCGGCTCCGCGCATCTGGCGCTGACCGCCTCAACGCGGTTCAGCCGTCCGCTCGGAGCCTGATACCGGCTACCTCCCACAGACAACACACATATCTCTCCTCCCTGTAGTACCCCAGAAACGGCCCTCCTCGGAGGGCCGTTTCTTTGCGTTACCAAGTCATAACCTCGTTCTTGCCCTCCCCTAACTCCCAGTGTCGATGCTGACCGCAAGCCAAGACTTACGTGGGCAGAGATAGTCAAGGAGGGCAGATGAGCACACCCAAGAAGATCTTTGTCGCCATCGTTGCGGCCGTGGTCGTCGGCGGCGGCGCTGTCGCCGCGGGGGCAGCGACCAGCGACTCGAATTCGAGCGACACCCAGACGGCCACCAGCGCCGAGGTCACCATGGGTACCGGCATGCGGACCAACACGGTCCCGACCACCCCCGTGGATACGACCACCACTGCGGAGCCCGACGGGAACAACAACCAGGTCGGCCCGGATGAGGCCGACGGCGACAACAACCAGTCCGGGACGGATGAGCCCGACGGGGACAACAACAACGTCGACGAGAACAACCAGGTCGGCCCGGATGGTCAGTCCGGCGATGGAACGGGCTCGCAGAACTCGGGACCGAGCGCCCAGACGGGATCGGGCAACTCCCCCCAGTCTGGCTCCGGCGACTCGGGGTCGGGCGGATCCGGCCAAAACGGCTGAGGCGAGTCGAGGATTTGGGATCCAGCGGGGCCGCCGGACGGGTGAGAGTCCGGCGATCCCGTCCACCTCTTCCGCCACCCCTAGCATCAGGGCGCTGTGAACGGTCCGTCCCAGCGCCCCACCATCTTGCTTGTCGAGGACGAGCCTGCGATCACGGAGCCGCTCGCCGAGGCCCTCGAGCGCGAGGGCTTCGAGCCGAGCGTGGCCGCGGGCGCGACGGAGGCGATCGAGATGGCGCGAGCCGCCCTGCCCGACCTCGTCCTGCTGGACATCGGGCTGCCCGACGGGTCGGGCCTCGACGTCTGCCGGGAGCTTCGGCGGGAGACCGACGTGCCGATCATCATGGTCACCGCGCGCGGCTCGGAGGCCGACCGCGTGGCCGGCCTCGAGCTCGGGGCGGACGACTACGTCGTCAAGCCGTTTTCCGCGCGCGAGGTCACCGCCCGCGTCCGCGCGGTCCTGCGCCGCTCCGGCTCCAAGGGTAAGAGCAGGGACGGCGCCATCGAGATCGGCGAGGTGCGCCTCGACGCCAGACGCCGCGAGGCGAGCGTCGGCGGAGAGCCCCTCGACCTCTCCCGGAAGGAGTTCGAGCTGCTGCGGACGCTGATGGAAGAGGCCGGCTCGGTGATCACGCGTCAGGCCCTGATCGAGCGGGTCTGGGACATGAACTGGTTCGGCTCGACCAAGACGCTGGACGTGCACGTGAGCGGGTTGCGGCGCAAGCTCGGGGACGATCCGAGGCGGCCCCGCTACATCCACACGGTCCGTGGGGTCGGCTTCCGATTCTCGGGGCCGGACGAGGCGTGAGCCTCCGAGCCCGCCTGCTGGCGGCGTTCGCCTACACGCTGCTGGTCGTGATCGTCGCGCTCGAGGTGCCCCTGTCGGCGAACGTCAGCGACCGCGTCAACGCCGAGGTGGACGCGGACTCGGCCGCCAAGGCGCAGGTCGTGGCGGCGAATGCCGCCGACCGGCTCGGGCACCCCCGAAGCTTGCAGCGAATCGCCACGAAGGCGTCGTCGAACCTGGACGGGCTCGTCTTCGTGATTGACGCGCAGGGGAGGCTGATCGCGAGCTCCAGTGCGGGCGCGGTCACCAAGCCGCCCGGCCCGACGAACGACCCCGTCGCGCTCCAGGCGCTCGCGGGGAAGGTCTCCCAGGGGCGCCATCACGAGGGCCAGGACATCCTCTCGACCGCCGTGCCGATCGTGCGCGACGGCCGGACCGTCGGCGCACTCGAGGTCGAGCAGAGCCTGGACGCGGTGCACGACCAGGTCCGCCAGGACATCCTCGCCCTGGTCGGCGTGGGCGCTCTGGCGCTCGCTCTGGGGCTGGGCGTCGCCTGGATCCTGGCGGGCTCGATCGCCCGGCCGCTTCGCTCGCTCGGCGAGGCCGCGCGCCGCCGGGCCTCCGGGGACCCCGACGCCCGGGCCCCGGAGCGCGGGTCGCGGGAGCAGATCGAGGTCGCGCGGGAGTTCAACGAGATGGCCGACCGGCTCGAGGCCGTGCTCGAATCGCAGCGGGCCTTCGTCGCCGACGCGTCGCACCAGCTCCGCACCCCCCTCACCGGCCTCCGCCTGCGGCTCGAGGCCGCCGGGGTGAAGACCGACGATCCCGCCGTCCGGCGCGAGCTCGACGCGGCCGAGCGCGAGACGGCGCGGCTTGACGAGCTCGTCTCCGACCTCCTTCAGCTCGCTTCCAGCGAGCAGCCGGCGGATGAGGCGACGGCGGACCTCGCGGCCGCGGCGAGCGACGCCGTCGAGCGCTGGCGGGGGCCAGCCGAAGAGACCGGCCATCGCATCGCGCTCGAGCCGCAGGGCGAGGGGGCCGTGGGCGCCGGGCCCACGGAGCTCGCCGTGATCCTCGACAACCTGATCGAGAACGCCATCAAGTACTCGCCGCGGGGCTCGACCGTGAGCGTCGAGTACGGCGCGGAGAACGGCGCGGCCAGACTCAGCGTGGTGAGCCAATCGGGCCCGATCGAGCCCGAGCTCACCCGGCGCGCGTTCGAGCGCTTCTACCGCGGAGCCGATCGGCGTGAGGGCACCGGTCTCGGGCTGCCGATCGTCGCCGCTCTCGCGCGACGCCGAGGCGGACGGTCCCGGCTGGAGAACGCCGGCGGCGGCCGCGTGCGAGCCGAGGTGACCCTGCCCGCCGCCGACTTTGCCAACCCGTAACCCATGCTCTCTACGGTGATCGCGTGACGACCAGAGAGCGGCTCATGACCGTGGCGCTCGGCGTGCTCGGCATCGTCGCCGCCGCGGCGATCGCGCTCGCCGCGAACGCGATCTCGGGGCGCGAGATCGGCCTCTCCGCCCAGCCGGTCTCGCTCGCCGAGACGACGCCGAAGTCGAAGCCGGCACCAGCCGCGAAGGCGGCGCGGGACGACGGCGGGGCGAAGGCGCAGCTCGCCGGGGGCGACGCGCTCGACGGGAATTCGGCCGGGCCCTCCTCCGGGCCCGGCTCCTCCTCCGGGCCCGGCTCCGGCGGGGGCGACGATCGCGGCGGACACCGCGGCTCCGGCTCCCCGTCCGGCACGGGCGGATCGGGCAGCGGCGTCAGCGGTGGAGGCGCGGCCCCGACCACGACCTCTCACGACGGCCCGGACGGCGGGGGCGGTAACGACAGCACGACCACCACGAACGGCGGCGGGCCGGGTCCGAACTAGCCAAGCTAGGGCCCGTGCCCTCGCGGGGAGTGCCCCGCGAGCTCGGGGCGGTGGATCAGCGGCAGGTGCATCCGCCGGCCGATCACGAAGGCGGCGATCAGGAAGCCGACGACCGCGATCGAGGCGTCCAGCGTGAAGGCCGTCTCGATGCCGTCGATGAAGCCGTCGCCCGCCGGAGCGCGGTCGCTCGCCCCGATGAAGACCGTCGTCGTCAGCCCGAGGCCGACCGAGCCGCCGGCGATCTGGAACATGTAGATGATCGCGCCGGCCAGGCTGCGCCTCGACTCGTCGACGGCGGTCACCCCGGCGGTAGTGGCGGTCGGGTAGAAGAGCCCGATGCCGAGGCCGAGCACGGCCAGCCCCGGCACGAGCGCGCCGTAGGTCCGGTGGTCCGCCAGCAGCGCCACCAGCGCCGGACCGACCGCGATGCAGAGCGAGCCGCCGATCAGGAGCGGCCTCGCGCCGAAGCGGTTGTAGAGGCTGCCGGCGCCGAAGGAGACCGCCGCGAACGTCGCCATCATCGGCAGCATCCCCGCGCCGGCGCCGATCGCCGAGCAGCCGAGCACCTTGATCATCAGCTGGGGCAGGTAGAGCATCCCCGCGAAGAAGACCGCCGACATCATCAGGATCGCCGCGCAGGTCCAGGCGAAGTCGCGGTTCCCGATCACGTCGGGCGGAACGAGGGCGTGCTCGCCGGCGCGCCGCTCGACGAAGGCGAAGCTCACCAGCAGCGCCACCGAGATCGCGAGCAGCCCGATGATCCGCGGGTCGTCCCAGCCCCAGTCGTTGACCTGGTCGAACGCCAAGAGCAGCGCGACGAGGCCGCCGGAGACCGTACCGATGCCGGCGTAGTCGATCCGAGTGTCCTCGACGTCCGGCCGCGGCTGATGGATCTGCCCCCAGGTGACGAACATCGCGAACGCCGACACCGGCAGGTTGAGGAAGAAGATCCAGCGCCAGCTGAGCGCGTCGGTGAGCGCGCCACCGATCAGGGGCCCGGCCGCGTTCCCGATCCCCGCGGCGCCGAGGATGAACCCGCCGGCCAGCCCGGCGCGCTCCTCGGGCAGCGCGGCGTAGGTCATGCCCAGGATCGCTGGCCACATCAGCGCGCCGCCGATCCCCATCAGGACCCGCATCACGATCAGCTCGGTCTCCGTCTGCGCCGCGCCGCCGAGCGCCGAGAAGACGGCGAAGATCGTCGTCCCGATGAAGAAGGCGCGGCGCCGGCCGAAGAGGTCGGCGAGCCGCCCGCCGGTCACGATCAGCACGCCGAAGGTGAGGGCATAGGCGCAGACCACCCATTGCGCGGTCGTCACGTCGGTCCTGAAGTCCTTCTCGATCTGCGGAATCGCGACGTTGATCGCGGAGAAGTCGTTGGCGATCACGAAGACCGCGATCCCCATCGCGATCAGCGCGAGCCAGGTCCCGCGATCGATCGGCTTCATCCGGCGGCCGGCTGGGCCTCTGGCAGGACGAAGGAGCTGGAGGCCGCGTCGGAGCCCTCCTCCGCGATCTCCGGATAGCGGAGACCGGGCAGCAGGGCCACGTCGAAGACCTCCTGGACCAGCTCCTCGAAGCGCAGGAAGCCGACCACGTCGCCGCTCTGCGGGTCCACGGCCCAGACCCCGCAGAGGCGCTCGTCGAGGCGCTCCATCAGGGGCAGGCCCCCGAACGTGGCGGTCTCGCGGACCTGCGAGAGCCCGACGAAGGCGAGGCCGCCGGCGAACAGCAGCCCTCGAGTGAACCCGGGGAGCTCGGCGACGGTCTCGAGCGTCCCCGCGTCGAGGTCGGCCACCGAGATCGTCCCCTTGCCGGACTCGAGAACCCAGAGCCGGCCGTCATACCAGCGGGGCGAGTGCGGCATGGAGAGACCGCGGAGCACGATCTCCCCGCTCTCGATCTCCATCACGATCCCGCCGCTGGCCTTGCTCTCCCGCCAGCCGCCCGGCGTATCGGTCTCCCCGAGCGCGGTGACGTAGCGCGGCTCGTCGTCGATCACGCAGAGGCCGTTCAGATGGCAGCGGTCCTCGGAGGTGAGCTGCGAGATGAAGGGCGGCGTCCACCGCGGGACGAAGCTGTGCTCGGCGTCGAGCGTGGCGAGGCAGGAGAAGTTGGTGGCGACCAGCCACAGCTCTCCCTGGGCGAACGCGATCTCGTGGATCCGGATGTCCCCCGTGAAGTGCTTGTTCCGGGGCAGGAAGCAGGCGTCGTGCTTCCCGCGCGGCTCGACCTTCGGGGCGACCGCCGGGAAGTCGCGGTAGTCGACCACCTCGGCGCGGGTGCCGACCGCGATCCGGCCCGGCGCCACCGCGAGGCCCATCGGCCGGGCGAAGTTGCGAAAGTGCGTGTTGAGCCGCCCCCCGTCGTAGCGAGCGCAGATCAGCTTCCCGGTCTGGTAAGTCGAGACCAGCAGGGAGCTCTGGAGCTGGTTCAGGAGCTCCGGGAAGCTCTGGGTGTAGACGCTGCGCAGCGGCGAGTCCGCCGGCGCCGACCACCTGGCCGTCCGCGGGGGCGTGGTGGGGCGGGCGAGCAGCCCCCGGGAGCGCTCCGCCAGCCGCTCGGTCCTCGGCAGGAGCCCCTCGAGCTCCGGCGGGACCTCCGTCTCCCGCTCGCCGGCGACCGCGAGCTGGTCGCGCAGCGAGCGCAGCGGCCGGGTCACCTCCTCCGACGCCTCGAGCGCGACGAACTCGCAGACCCGCTCGAGCTCCCTGAGCGGGTCGTTCAGCAGCGTCTTGAAGTCGGTGACGCACCAGCGCTCGGGCGGCAGGGCCTCGAGGTCGTCGAGGAGCGTGCCGGTCACCCGCAGCCACTGCTCCGTGACGATCTCCGGCAGCGGCCGGCCGGCCAGGTCCCGCCAGCCCGGGACGAGCGGCAGCGACCACGGCGGGCCCGGCCAGTCGGGCAGATCCGGGTAGCTGACCCGCCTGCCGCTCTGCCACGCCTGCTGCATCGCGGGGACGGCCTCGGCCGGCTCGCGGTGGATGTAGACGAACTGCGAGTCGGGGGCGACCGCAGCCAGAAACGGGACGCGCAGCGCGTGGCGCGGCTGTCCGTCGACCCAGCGCAGGCCCGTGGCGTCGATGCCGGGGCGATTCCCCTCGCTGTCGACCAGCGCCGCCTTCAACCGGCTGCGGAGCTCCTCGACCGATCGCGGCTCGATGTCCGACGCCGTGAGCCGGTTGCTCTCCCACTCGCGGTTCTCCGGCTCGAGCTCGAAGATGCCCTCGAGCACGCCGGCCCCCGGGCCGGCGGCGCTGAACACGCCGGGTGCCCTGGCAAGTGACCGGAAGAGCGCCGTCCCTCCCGAACGTGGGGGCGCCACGATGAACACGGGTCTTGCGATCAAGGGCCGCAGTTAAGCATTGACATGCGCCCCGCGCAGGTGATCCAATCGCCCCAGGGACCACGCAGGACCAGGGAGCGGTCCGCCCATGGGGAGAGATCAGACGA
>Ga0070741_10013036_pt1 | contig 14817 bp, 14 predicted proteins | sample Coa_R1_4_FD_66440 | JGI IMG/M metagenome (GOLD analysis project Ga0070741, IMG submission 66440) | Surface soil microbial communities from Centralia Pennsylvania, which are recovering from an underground coalmine fire - Coalmine... | ecosystem: Environmental > Terrestrial > Soil > Unclassified ...
GGCTCCTGCAAGGACGGCGGCAGCACGGTCGAGCTCGTCGACGAGGCCGCGCGGGGCGGCGCGCTCACCCTCCCGGGAGCGGAGCTGTGCGACCCGGGCAGGCGCCGCACGATGCGCGAGTGGGTTCACGCCCGGCTGCGCTCTCGGCCGACTGGGAGCGCCTCGTCGAGCGAGGCGCTCGCCTCCTGCGACGCGAGCGGGACGCGCCCGCGCGGCGTCTCGCGCTCGCCGTGACGCCTTGTGGCTCTGAGCCACAAGGCGTCGAGCGCGGCGGACGCGCCGTCTGCGGCCGGTTGCGCACGGGGTGGAGGTCGTAGCTGCGACGCGTGCGTCGCCCTTTCCGCAGGCGACGGTAAGGCGAGCTTGGCCCCCGCGACGCCGCCTCGGGGCGCGGCGACGACCACCTGCTGCCGCATCGCCACGCGCACGACTCCACGCACGACGAGCGGGCCGGGACGATTCGCGTCTCCCGGGCGTGTGACCCGAGCAGCCGGTCGAGGGCAGCCGAGGCAAGCCTCGCTCCTACGCGCGCTGGCTGAACCAGCAGCCGGCCTCAGCGTCGCGGTAGACACACGCGTTCTCCCCGGACTCGAGCACGACCTCGAAGTAGCGGCGGTTCACCGGCTCCTCCGTCCACCAGCGGTCGACGACGCGCCACTCCTCGCGCACGAGCACGACACGCTGCCGGTTCACGAGCCGCGGGCTGCCGTCCACGTGCGCCTCGACGAGCGCAGGGCGCGGCGCGTTGAGGCGACTCGTCGCGGGCCCCCGCCCCGCCCCGCGCACGGGTCTCTCCTGCACGGCCGACGGCGGCGACGACGCAGACGCGGTGACCGCGGATCGAGCCACGGCTCGCCTCTACACGTCCCGAGGGACGACGAGCGCCCGCGCCTCCGGGATGCGCGACCAGGGCGCCACCTCGACGACGGCGCAGACGGAGCCCGTGCCCGTGCTCGCCCGCACCTGCCGCAGCCCCTCCCGCAGGCGGCCCTCGAGCTCCTTCCCGCCGGGCTCGACGAGCGCGAGCTGCGTGCCCGTGTGCTCCGCCAGCTCGACCGCCTCCAGCCGCAGCTCGAGGACGGGCGCCGGCAGATCGGCGAGCTTCGGCCCCAGCGCCGCCCGCAGCCGTGCCTGCTCGGCGGTCGCCTCGCGCAGCGTCACCGTGCGCCGCCATGAGCCTCCCGTGACGAGCCGGGCGGCGAGCGCGACCTTGCGCAACGGCCTGCCGGCCCGCTCGGGCCGCGCGAGCAGCCGCGCGAGCAGCGCCGCGAGCGCCCGGCGGAGCGTCAGCTCGTTCGCCACCGCCTCGGGGAAGGAGAGCGCCTCAGCGAGCTCGACCGCCGGCGCGCGCCCGTGCACGCGCCGCCGCTCGCCTCCGCGCGCGAGCTGCCATGCCCGGCGCCCTTCGGGGCCGAGCCGCTCGGCGACCGCGCCTCCCGGCAGCGCGGCGAGCTCGCCGAGCCTCCGCACGCCGAGCCCCTCCAGCTCGGCGTACCGCTCGCGCGGCAGCGGCAGCAGCGTGAGCGGCAGCGGCGCGAGGAAGTCGCGCTCGTCCTTCTCCTCGACGACGAGAATCTGCCCGGGGCGTGCGACGCTCGCCGCCGCGAGGGCGGCGAACCGGCGCCCCGCAGCGCCCGCACGTGGGTCCCAGGCAGTGCCGACGGCGGCCAGCGCCCGCCGCAGGGCCGCCGCCACACCTCCGTAGAGCCGCTCGACGCCTCTCGTCTCGAAGACGACGACGCCGGGCTCGACCGGCTCGACCGCGATGCCCGCGTCCTCGAGCCGGCGCAGCACGCCCTCCCATTCCCGCTCGACCGCGGCGGGGTCGGGGTCGACGAGCACGAGCTGCGGGCAGGCGGCGAGCGCCTCCCCCAGGCGCATCCCCGCCCGCACGCCCTCGGCCTCGGCCGCGACTGTGACGGGGCCGAGCAACGCCTCCGTCCCCGGCTCGGGGACGAGCGCCGCGGGCTCGAGCTCGAGCCCGGGCCGCGACCTGAGCGCCGCGCGGAGCTCGAAGCCGGGGATGAGCACGCAGGCGATCATGGGAACACATGTTCTATACACGAACGTACGTTCCTGTCAAGATGTCCTGCGATATCCGCACCTTTTCGCGATGGCGGCTCCGGTCCCGCCCGGATGGCGGCCGCCGCGCCGAGCGCGACGATGGCGGCGGAAAGGAGGTCGCGATGGCAAGCACCTTGGTCCGCTGGAGCCCCTTCCAGGAGCTCGAGACCCTCGAGCGGCGCATGCGCCGGCTGCTCGGCATGGGCGAGCTGCTCTCGCCCGTGCTGCCGGCAGCCGACGTCTACGAGACCGACGACGAGTACGTTGTCGAGCTCGAGGTTCCCGGCTTCGCCGAGAAGGAGCTCACGGTGGACGTCTCCGATCACACGCTCGCCGTCAAGGGCACGCGCGAGGCCGAGCAGGAGACGAAGGAGAAGACCTTCCTCTTGCAGGAGCGGCTCGAGAAGGCGTTCGAGCGCCGCTTCGCGCTCCCCGAGGAGGCGGACACCGAGCACGTCGAGGCGTCGTTCGCCGACGGCGTGCTGAAGATCGCCGCGCCGAAGAAGGCGCAGGCGAAGCCACGCACCGTTCCGATCAGGAAGAGCTGACGGGGTGCGGCCGACGGGCGCCGGCGCCGAGCAGGGGACAGGCCCGGCGCCCCTCTCTCCGCCTGAAAGCCGCGGGGTGGGTCGCGGTGTCGGTGCTGTGCTCGCGTTCCCAGCAGGCTCCTAGGCGGCCGCGGCGCGGCGGCGCGCGCGGCGGAGCCGTCCACGCACCACACGAGAAGCGGGAACGGCTCCAGCGCGGCCAGCTCGAGCGGGAGCGGGCGCATCGGCGCGCACGACGACCGCCTTCGCGGGAAACCCGCAGGCGGGATGGGGCCTCCGGCGGATGGCAGCTCGGTGCGGGCAGCGCACGCTTGGGCGGAGCGAGACGAGAGGAGGCGCGATGGAGACGATCGTCGTCGGGGTCGACGGGTCCGAGGGCGCGCGGGCGGCGCTCGCGTTCGCGGCGCGCGAGGCAGCGCTGCGCGGCGCCACGCTGCGCGTCGTGACCGCGTGGGAGCTGCCGTACTCCGCCTTCAGCGGCGGCCTGATGCCGCCCCTGAACCTGGCCGAGGTCGCGCGCGAGAACGCGGAGAAGGTGGCGCGCGCGGCGGCGGAGGAGGCCGAGGCGCTCGAGCCCGAGATCTCCGTGGAGCACCTCGCCGTGCAGGGGCAGCCCGCGGAGGTGCTGGTGGGCGAGTCGCGGGACGCAGCCGTGGCCGTCGTCGGCATGCGGGGCCACGGCGGCTTCGCCAGCCTGCTGCTCGGCTCGGTCAGCCAGCAGGTCGTGCACCACGCGGCGTGCCCGGTCGTCGTCGTGCCGCGGCCCGCCACGGAGCCGATCGGCTGAGCGAGCGACCGGCCTGCGGCCGCCTCAGCCCGCGAGGGCGGCCCGCACGGCGCGCGCGATCACGAGCTCCTCGCGGGCGCGCACGACCGCGACGCGGACGCGCGACGACGCCGCGTGGACGTCGGCATCCGGCTCGGCCGCCGCGTTCGCGCGCTCGTCGAGCTCGAGCCCGAGCACGCGCAGGCGTCCGCACACCGCTGCACGCACGGCCGCCGAGTGCTCGCCTATCCCGCCCGTGAAGACGAGCGCATCGAGGCCGTCGAGGACGGCGGCGGCGCCGGCGACCCACTTCGCCACACCCCGCCCGAGCAGGGTGAGCGCCAGCCGCGCCTCGGGCGTGCCCGCGCGCTCGAGCTCGAGCACGTCGCCGGACAGCCCCGACACGCCCGCGAGCCCCGACTCGCGCTCGACCAGCCGGTCGAGCTCGTCCACGCTCCAGCCCGCCCGCAACAGGTGCACGAGGATGCCGGGATCGAGCGCGCCGGGGCGGGTGGCCATGGGCACGCCGTCGAGCGGTGTGAAGCCCATCGACGTGTCCGCCGAGCGGCCGTCGAGGACGGCCGTCACCGAGCAGCCGCCGCCGAGGTGGCAGACGACGAGCCGGCGCGCGGGCACCTGCTCGGCGGCCCACTGCACGGACAGCCCGTGGAACCCGTAGCGCCGGATGCCGAGCTCGTCCCGCAACCGCAGCGGCAGCGCGTACGTGAACGCCTCCTCCGGCAGCGTCGCGTGGAAGGCCGTGTCGAAGACGGCCACGTGCGGCACCTCGGGCAGGGCGCGCCGCGCGTCGGCGAGCGCGGCGAGCGCGGGCGCGTTGTGCAGCGGCGCCAGCTCGACCAGCCGCTCGAGCTCCGCCACGACCTCCCCGTCCACGAGCGCGGCCTCGCGGAAGCGCATGCCGCCGTGGACGACGCGGTGGCCGACCGCGTCCACCGCTGGCGGCAGCTCCGCGAGCGAGGCGACCGACTGCGCCGACCCGTCCCCGCCGACCAGCGCGAGCTTGAGGCTCGTCGAGCCCGCGTTGACGACGAGCACGCGCACGCGTCAGAAGGGCCAGGTCCAGCCGGCCACGTCCGGGTGGTCCTCGCCGTGCTCGCGCGTCCAGGCGCGGCAGCGCAGCCGCTGGTCCTCCATCGCCTGGCGCAGGTGGCCGCCGCGCGCCGACAGCCCCGGCACGCGGTCGACCACGTCCATGACGAGGTGGAAACGGTCGAGGTCGTTGAGCATGACCATGTCGAACGGCGTCGTGGTCGTGCCCTCCTCCTTGTAGCCGCGCACGTGCAGGTTGGCGTGGTTGCGGCGGCGGTAGGCGAGCCGGTGGATCAGCCACGGGTAGCCGTGGTAGGCGAACACGATCGGCCGGTCCTCGGTGAAGAGCGCGTCGAACTCGGCGTCCGAGAGCCCGTGCGGGTGCTCCGAGGCCGGCTGCAGGCGCATCAGGTCGACGACGTTGACGACCCGCACCTTCAGTTCGGGCAGCCGCTCGCGCAGGATCGCGGCGGCGGCGAGGGTCTCCAGCGTCGGGATGTCGCCGCAGCAGCCGAGCACGACGTCCGGCTCGTCGCCGCCGTCGCTCGAAGCCCACTCCCAGATGCCGGCGCCGCGCGTGCAGTGGACGATGGCGTCCTCCATCGAGAGGTACGTCAGCGCCGGCTGCTTGCCCGCCACGACCACGTTGACGTAGTCGCGGCTGCGCAGGCAGTGGTCGGCCACGGACAGGAGCGTGTTCGCGTCCGGTGGCAGGTAGACGCGGATGATCTCCGCCTTCTTGTTCACGACGTGGTCGATGAAGCCCGGGTCCTGGTGCGAGAAGCCGTTGTGGTCCTGCCGCCAGACGTGCGACGAGAGCAGGTAGTTGAGCGACGCGACGGGGCGGCGCCAGGGGATCTCGCGCGTCACCTTCAGCCACTTGGCGTGCTGGTTGAACATCGAGTCGACGATGTGGACGAACGCCTCGTAGCAGTTGAAGAGGCCGTGCCGGCCCGTCAGCAGGTAGCCCTCGAGGAACCCCTGGCAGAGGTGCTCGGAGAGGACCTCGATCACGCGGCCCTCCGGGGCGAGGTGCTCGTCGACCGGCTGCAGCTCGTTCTCCCAGGCGGTCGCGGTCGCCTCGAACACGGCGCCGAGACGGTTCGACGCGGTCTCGTCCGGCCCGAAGACGCGGAAGCGGTCCGGGTTGCGCGCGACGACGTCGCGCAGCCACATGCCGAGCACGCGGGTCGCCTCGGCGAGCTCGGCGCCCGGACGCTCGACGGCGACCGCGTAGTCGCGGAAGTCCGGCAGCACGAGGTCGCGCAGGAGCAGGCCGCCGTTCGCGTGCGGGCTCGCGCTCAGCCGCCGCTCGCCGCGCGGCGCGAGCCCGTCCAACCGCGCTGCGGGAGCCCCCGACTCGTCGAACAGCTCGTCCGGCCGGTAGCTGCGGAGCCACTCCTCGAGCAGGCGCCGGTGCTCGGGGTTCTCCCGCGCGTGCGCGATCGGCACCTGGTGCGAGCGCCACGTGCCCGCCACCGGCAGGCCGTCCACCTCCGACGGCCCCGTCCAGCCCTTCGGCGTGCGCAGGACGATCATCGGCCAGCGCGGGCGGCCGCGCGCGCCGCGCGAGCGCGCCGCCGTGCGGATCTCGGCGATCGCGTCGAGGCAGCGGTCGAGCGCCTCGGCGAAGGCGGGGTGCACGAGCGCCGGGTCATCGCCGGAGACGACGATCGGCTCCCAGCCGTGCCCCTCGAGCAGCGAGACGAGCTGCTCCTCGGGGATGCGCGCGAGCACGGTCGGGTTGGCGATCTTCCAGCCGTTCAGGTGCAGGATCGGCAGGACGGCGCCGTCGGTGCGCGGGCTGAGGAACGCTCCGCCGTGCCAGCTCGTCGCCAGCGGGCCGGTCTCGGCCTCGCCGTCGCCGACCACGCAGGCGACGACGAGGTCCGGGTTGTCGAAGGCGGCGCCGAACGCGTGCGCGAGCGAGTAGCCGAGCTCGCCCCCCTCGTGGATCGAGCCGGGCGTCTCCGGCGCTGCGTGGCTGGGGATGCCGCCGGGGAAGGAGAACTGGCGGAACAGCTCGCGCAGCCCGTCGAGGTCGCGGCCGACGTGCGGGTAGAGCTGGCTGTAGGTGCCGTCCAGGTACGCGTTCGCGACCATCGCCGGGCCGCCGTGCCCGGGCCCGCAGACGTAGATCGCGTCCAGGTCGCGCTCGAGGATCGCCCGGTTGAGGTGCGCGTAGACGAGGTTCAGCCCCGGCGTCGTGCCGAAGTGCCCGAGCAGTCGCGGCTTCACGTGCTCGGGGCGCAGCGGCTCGCGCAGGAGCGGGTTGTCGAGCAGGTAGACCTGGCCGACGGAGAGGTAGTTCGCCGCCCGCCACCAGGCGTCGACGACCTCCAGCTCGGCGGCCATGCCGGTTGCCGTCTGCGTCATCGCTCCTCCTCCCCTACCCGGTGCTCGTCCGGATCAGCCTGGACGAGCGAGGCTTGCCTCGCCTTCCGTCTGTCTCGACATCTTCACCCCTCCGCAAACCGATCGCGCAGCTCGAGCACGGAGGAGCGGCGGGAGTCGCGGTCGCGCGTCCAGACCGGCACGCCCCGGCGACAGCCGCGCCGATGCCGATCGTCGCCCTCGCCACGCATGCGACGCTGTCGAGGCGTGCGTCAGCTGCACACGGCCGTGGCCTTCGTCGCGCGGAAGCACTGCGTCACGTAGGGGAGCTCCACTGCGCCGCCGCGCGCGTGCTCGTCGAAGAGCTCGCCGACCCGGCGCAGCACCGGCTCGCGCTCCTCGGGCGTGCGGCTCGCACAGTACGAGCGGGAGAGGACGAGCTGGAGCAGCGTCTCGCGGTCGAGCTGCTGCGAGAAGGGGAACGTCGCTCGCTCCACCGGGCCGAACAGGCCGCTCGCGGCGAGCGGCTGCTCGGCGTCGCGCGACTCCACCGTCTCCCTGCCGATCGCCTCGCTCAGCGCGGCCACCCACGGGACGCGGTCGTCGCGGGTGTTCCAGACGAGCGCGAGACGGCCGCCGGGGCGGAGCACGCGCGCGATCTCGGGCAGCGCGACGGCGTGATCGAACCAGTGGAACGCCTGCGCGCTCGCGACGACGTCCGCGCTCGCGCCCGGCAGCGGAATCGCCTCGGCGCTCCCCGCGAGCACCTGCGCGGCCGGAGCGGTGCGCTCGATCCAGGCTCGCATGGCGGCGAGCGGCTCGACCGCGACGACGCGGTGCCCCAGCGCGACGAGCGAGCGGGTCAGCTTGCCGGTGCCGGCGCCGAGGTCGACCACGTCGAGCGGCTGCTCGCCGGCGAGCCAGCGCACCGCCTCGGCCGGGTAGCCGGGCCGCGCCCGCTCGTACGCGTCCGCGACCGCCGCGAAGGACGAGGCGCGGCCGCGCCGCTCGTCGCGGTTGACGATCATGCGGCGAGCGCGACCTCGGCGGCGACGCCGCGCATCCCGACGAAGCGCGGGACGACGTCGAGCGCGCTCTCGCGGGCGCAGTAGGGGATGTCGGCCTCGAGCTCCGGCCCGCGCTCGATCAGGTTGCGGCCGCTGCGGGAAGCGCGGAACGCCTCCTCCGCCGTCGCGTAGGAGCGGGCGAGCCGGACGGCCGCCTCGGCCGCGTCGCTCCGCTGCCAGCCGAGCGCGCCGGCAATCCGTCCGGCCACGTACGCGTCGTCGAGCGCGAAGGCGCCCTTGACGCCGGCGCAGAAGACGGCGACGTCCTCGCCGTGCGCTCGTGCCGCCTCGACCACGGCGGCCAGGTTGAGGAGCGAGGCGACGAGTACGCGCTCGCAGCGCGCGGCGGCGGTCACGATCGCCCGCGTGCCGTTCGTCGTCGAGATGGCGAGCAGCGGCGAGCGCGGCTCGAGGTACTCGAGCGGCGAGTTGCCGAGGTCGAACCCGTCGATGCGGACGCCGAGCCGCTCGCCGCCGAGCGTGACGCCCGCGAGCTCGTCGCGCAGCCGGCGCGCGTCCTCCACCTCGGCCGCGCAGAGCACGCGCTCGTAGCCGGAGGCGAGCGCCTGGCAGATCGTCGAGGTGGCGCGGATGACGTCGACCACGACCCCGGTCGGGGCCGCCGCGGACTCGTCCGGTGTGAACGCGACGTGAACCCGCACGCCGGTACGCTAGCCGGGCCGTGGACGAGCCACTGCGCTGCTACCGACACCCGGACCGGGAGACGTACGTCTCCTGCTCGGAGTGCGGACGCGGCATCTGCCCCGACTGCATGGTCTTCGCCCCGGTCGGCATCCGCTGCCCCGACCACGCGAACGTCGGCGGGGTCAAGCGGACGCCGCAGCGCACGGTGAGGCACGTGCGCGGCTCCGTCGGCGGCGTCGCCGCGCCCGTCACGAGCGCGCTGATCGCGCTCAACGTCCTCGTCTACCTCGTCACCGTGGGCCAGGGCGGCGGCATCAACGCGCCCGGCGGGACGCTGTTCGAGAAGGGGGCGCTCGTCGGCTTCCTCGTCGGCGAGGGCGACTGGTGGCGGCTGTTCACGGCGATGTTCCTGCATGCCGGGCTGCTCCACATCGCCTTCAACATGCTCGCCCTCTGGTGGCTCGGCTCCGTCGTCGAGCAGGCGATCGGGCCGCTGCGGTTCCTGCTCCTCTACCTGGCCTCCGGCCTCGCCGGCTCGGCGGGCGCGCTCCTGATCAGCGGCCTCGACGTGCCCACGGTGGGCGCGTCCGGCGCCATCTTCGGGATCATGGGGGCGCTGCTCGTGCTCGAGTACCTACAGACGGGCTCGTTCGCGGGGCAGGCGATGACGATGATCGTGATCAACCTCGCGATCACGTTCGCGATCCCGAACATCTCCATCGGCGGCCACATCGGCGGCCTGATCGGCGGGGTCGTGGGCACGTTCGCGCTCGCGAAGACGCGCTACGCGCAGCCGCGCTCGGTCGGCCCCGCGCTCGTCGTGCTCGTCGGCGCCGTCAGCGTCGCGGTCGCGGTCGCGCGTGCCCGCGGGTACGTCTGACCCCGGATCGCGGGACGCAGCCGGCCCGCGCGCCGTGGGACCTGGCGACGAAGCCGCGCAGCCGGGCGGCCCACCGGCGCCTGATCGTCCCGCTCGGCTGACGGCGCCTGGCCCGGGCCCGATCCGCTGCGACCGCCGCCCGTCCTACCCGCCGACCGCGACCGCCTCGACCCCCCGCTCGGCGAGCGCCGCCTGCGCCGCCGCGAGCCGCGCCACGGGCACGCGGTAGGGCGAGCAGGAGACGTAGTCGAGCCCGAGCTCGTGGCAGAAGGCGATCGAGCGCGGCTCGCCGCCGTGCTCGCCGCAGATCCCGAGCTTGAGCGACGGCTTCTCGCCTTTCCCCCGCTCGACCCCGATCCGCATCAGGTCGCCGACCCCGGGCCGGTCGATCGTCTCGAACGGGTCGTGCTCCAGCACGCGCGTCTCCAGGTAGTGGCCGAGGAACCGGCCGGCGTCGTCGCGCGAGAGCCCGAGCGCCGTCTGCGTGAGGTCGTTCGTGCCGAAGGAGAAGAAGTCCGCGTGGCGCGCGATCTCGTCCGCGCGGACGCACGCTCTCGGCAGCTCGATCATCGTGCCGACGTGGACCTCGAGGTCGGGCGCCTCCTCCCCCGCCACGCGCAGCGTCAGCTCGCGCAGCCGGCGCAGCTCCTCGCCGAAACCGACGAGCGGGTGCATGATCTCGACGAGCGGCGCCTCGCCCGTGCGCTCGCGCACCGCCGCCGCTGCGCGCACGATCGCGCGCACCTGCATCTCGTAGATCTCCGGGTGGAAGAGGCCGAGACGGGCGGCGCGGAAGCCGAGCATCGGGTTCGCCTCCTGCAGCGCGCGCACCCGCTCGCGCATGCGCGCGTCCTCCACCTCGGCGAGCGCGGGCAGGAACTCGTGCAGGGGCCAGTCGAGCAGCCGGATCGTCACGGGCAGGCCGCTCATCGCCTCGAAGATCCCCTCGAAGTCGCCCTGCTGGATCGGCAGCAGGCGGTCGAGCGCGGCGCGGCGGCCGGTCTCGTCGCGCGCGAGGATCAGCTCGCGCATCAGCTGCAGGCGGCCCTCGTCCTGGAACATGTGCTCGGTGCGGCAGAGGCCGATGCCCTCCGCCCCGAACTCGCGCGCCTTGGCGGCGTCCTCGGGCGAGTCGGCGTTCGTGCGCACGCGCAGCCGCCGCAGCTCGTCCGCCCAGCCGAGCACGCGCGCGAAGTCCTCGTTCAGCCGCGGCGGCACGAGCGGCACGGCGCCGAGCATCACCTCGCCGGTCGTGCCGTCGATCGTGATCACGTCGCCCTCCGCCAGCTCGTGCCCGGCGAGCGTCGCGACGCGCGCGCGGTGGTCGACGACGAGCGCCTCGCAGCCGGTCACGCAGGGCTTGCCCATGCCGCGGGCGACGACGGCGGCGTGCGAGGTGAGCCCGCCGTGGGCGGTGAGGATGCCGCGCGCCTGCACCATGCCGTGGAAGTCGTCCGGCGTCGTCTCCCAGCGGACGAGCACGACCGCCTCGCCCGCCTTGCCGCGCTCCTCGGCGGTGTCCGCGTCGAAGACGACGCCGCCCGAGGCCGCGCCCGGCGACGCGTTGAGGCCCCTGGCGACGACCTCGAAACGGGCGTCCGGGTCGATGGTGGGATGGAGCAGCTGGTCGAGCTGCGCCGGGTCGATGCGCGCGACCGCCTCCTCCGGCGAGATCAGCCCCTCGTCGACCATGTCCACGGCGATCTTGAGCGCGGCCGCCGCGGTGCGCTTCGCGGTGCGGGTCTGGAGCAGGTAGAGCGCGCCCTCCTCGACGGTGAACTCGACGTCCTGCGCGTCGCGGTAGTGCTCCTCGAGCCGGCGCAGCGTATCGACGAGCTGCTCGTACGCCTCCGGCATGCGGCGGCGCATCGCCTCGAGCGGCTCCGGCGTGCGGATCCCGGCGACGACGTCCTCTCCCTGCGCGTTGGCGAGGAACTCGCCGTAGATCCGCGCCTCGCCGGTGGACGGGTCGCGGGTGAAGCAGACGCCGGTGCCCGAGCGCTCGCCGCGGTTCCCGAACACCATCTGGACGACGTTGACCGCGGTGCCGAGGTCGTCCGGGATCTCGTACGTGCGCCGGTACACCTGCGCGCGGGGCGAGTTCCAGGAGTCGAACACGGCGCGCGTCGCCCGGCGGAGCTGCTCGCGCGCGTCCTGCGGGAACGGCGAGCCGGTCTCCTCCTCGTAGATGCGCTTGAACGTCTCGATCAGCTCGCGCAGGTCGTCGGCGGACAGCTCGACGTCCTGGCGGACTGCCCGCGCCGACTTCAGGTCGGAGAGCGCCTGCTCGAAACGATGGCCGGGAACACCGTCCACGACCTCGCCGTACATCTGGATCAGCCGCCGGTAGGAGTCGTACGCGAAGCGGGGGTTGCCCGTCGAGGCGGCGAGGCCCTCCGCGGCGGTGTCCGAGAGGCCGAGGTTGAGGATCGTGTCCATCATCCCCGGCATCGAGATCGCGGCGCCCGAGCGGACCGAGACGAGCAGCGGGTCGCGCTCGTCGCCGAAGCGCTTGCCCGTCTTGCGCTCGAGCGCCTCGAGGTGCTCGCCGACCTCGGCGTCGAGCCCCTCCGGCACCTCGCCGCCGCTCGCCAGGTACGCGCGGCACGCGTCCGTCGTGATCGTGAAGCCGGCGGGGACGGGGACGCCGAGCGCCGTCATCTCGGCGAGGCCGGCGCCCTTGCCGCCGAGCAGCTCCCTGCCGCCGCCCGAGTCCTCGTCGAAGTCGTAGACGTAGCGCACGGGCGAAAACGTACACGGCGCACGGTCGCACGTCCCCCCTCGCGGGCCGAGCGCGTCGCCGGCGAGGTCTAGGCAAGCGCGCGGCGATCGCGCAGGATGCGAGGGGGAGGTGGGATGGTGTTGCTCGCGATGGCGCTCCTGAGCGCCGCCAGCGCGTTCCTGCCGGGCGTGCCGGCGGGGACCGCGGTCGCGCTCTCGGTCGCCGCGCTCGTCTCGCTCGGCGGAGGCCGGCTGCACGCGCGAGCCGACCTGCTTCGCGTCGGCGGCGACCCGGACGCGCTCCCCCTGCTCCGCGCCGCCCGCTTCTGCGACGACGTCGCGCTGGCGCTCGTGCTGCTCGCGCTCCTCTTCGCGCTGCCGCTGTAGCCGAGCACGGCGGCGAGGAAGGCTACGCGCTCACCGGCGCAGGCGGGAGCCGAGCTCCGCGAGCCACGCCGCCGCACGCAGCCCGAGCCAGATCGGCGTCAGGACGACGTAGAAGACCACGTCGGCGGCGACCAGCAGGAGCCACCAGAGCACCCAGTAGCGGAGCGGCACCCAGCCCTTCTCCGCCAGGTCGCGCCGCCTCCTCACGCGCGGGCGAGCTCCCGGCGGCGCTGGTCGACGAGGCGGATGATCCGCATGGCCGTCTCCTCGACGGAGAGGTCGGAGACGTCGATCACGGGGCAGCCGAGGCGCCGCTGGACGGCAGTCGCCTGGTCGAGCTCCTCGTAGATCTCCGCGAGCGAGGCGTAGCGGCGGTTGGGAGCGCCCATCGCGCGGACGCGCTCCTCGCGGATGTCGGCGAGCCGCTCGGGGGCGATCGTGAGCCCGACGATCTTCGCCCGGTCGATCTCGAACAGCTCGCGGGGCGGCTCGACGCCCTTCACGATCGGCACGTTGGCGGCCTTGTGGCCGAGGTAGCCGAGGTAGATGGAGAGCGGCGTCTTCGACGTGCGCGACACGCCGACGAGCACGACGTCCGCTTCGTCCAGGCCGCCGTGGATGCCGTCGTCGTACTTGACGGCGAACTCGATCGCCTCGATGCGCTTGAAGTACGTCTGGTCGAGCGGCGCCCGCGCCCCGGGCTCCATGCGCGCCGCCACGCCCGCGACGCGCGAGATGGAATCGATCGGGTGCCCGAGGAGGTCGCAGTAGTGCAGACGCGCGCGGCGGCAGAGCTGGCGCATCGCGTCCCGCATGACCGGCTCGACGAGCGTGTACACCATCACCGCGGGGCGTCCGCGGGCCGCGGCGACCGCGACGTGCAGGTCCTCGACGGTCTCGCAACGCGGGTGACGGACGACGTGGAACTCCTGCTCGGGAAACTGCGCCTCGAGGGCGAGCACGAGCCGGGCCGCCGTCTCGCCCGTCGAGTCCGAGACGATGTGCAGCTCGACGGGCTGCGCCGGCTCGCTCATCGCCCGCTGCACGCTCGTGCACGGGCGAGCGGCCAGCGAGGCCTCCGGCGCGATGCGGCCTCCTGCGGCCGTGTAACCCCGAGAGCGGTTTCCACTGGGCGGAGGCTATCGCGCCGCCGCGCGCGCGGCCGCCGCCGCCTGCCGGCTACGCGTGCGCGCGGGCAGCCACGAGCGCCACGACGCCCAGCGCGAGCACGCCTGCGCCGAGCGCGACGGCGAGGCCGCCCGCCAGGCCCGCGGCGACGGCGACCGCGCCCGCGACGAGCCAGTACGCCGCCGTGAACGCGACGAGGAGGGCCCGTGGCGAGATCGCTCGTGCGGACGTCATCGCTTCGTGTATCGGCCCCGTCGCCGTGCGGCTGAACACCCACGCGATCGCGCGCGCCTCGAGGTCGGCGGAGACGAGCGCGTCCGCGCGCGTCGCCATCGTCGAGGATCGTCGTCGCGGGACACGTCGGCGCGGTTCCGTCCGGCCCCGCGCCAGCCCGCCGCTAGGGTCTCGCGCATGCCCGACCCGGTGACGATGGACAAGATCGTCTCGCTCTGCAGGCGGCGCGGCTTCGTGTTCCCGTCGTCGGAGATCTACGGCGGCCTCGGCTCCTCCTACGACTACGGCCACTACGGCGTCCTGCTCAAGGAGAACGTCAAGGCGCGCTGGCTGGAGGCGATGGTGCGCGAGCGCGAGGACGTCGTCGCGCTCGACTCCTCGATCATCCTCCACCCGCGCGTGTGGGAGGCGTCCGGCCACGTGACCGGGTTCGCCGACCCGCTCGTCGACTGCCGCACCTGCAAGCTGCGTTTCCGCGCCGACCATCTGGACGACCCCGAGCACGAGGAGGTGCGCTGCGGGCGCCGGCCGAGCAAGCGTCCGGGCGAGACGCCGGAGTGCGACCTCACCGAGGCGCGCCAGTTCAACCTCATGTTCCGCACGCGCGTCGGCGCCGTCGAGGAGACGGGCCTCGACGTCTACCTGCGGCCCGAGACCGCGCAGGGCATCTTCGTCAACTTCAAGAACGTCGCCCAGCTCGCGCGGCGCAAGCCGCCGTTCGGCATCGCCCAGATCGGCAAGTCGTTCCGCAACGAGATCACGCCCGGCAACTTCATCTTCCGCACGCTCGAGTTCGAGCAGATGGAGATGGAGTACTTCGTCCCGCCCGGCGAGGCCGACCGCTGGTTCGCGTACTGGGTCGAGCAGCGCCGCCGCTGGTACCTCGAGCTGGGCATCCGCGAGAGCCACCTGCGCGTGCGCCCGCACGAGGCCGACGAGCTGTCGCACTACTCGCGCGCGACGAGCGACATCGAGTACCTGTATCCGATCGGC
>Ga0070741_10013037_pt1 | contig 14817 bp, 19 predicted proteins | sample Coa_R1_4_FD_66440 | JGI IMG/M metagenome (GOLD analysis project Ga0070741, IMG submission 66440) | Surface soil microbial communities from Centralia Pennsylvania, which are recovering from an underground coalmine fire - Coalmine... | ecosystem: Environmental > Terrestrial > Soil > Unclassified ...
GCATCCTGGGCTACGGCTGAGCCCGTTCTCTTGCACTGGCGCTCGCTAAAGAACGCCAAAATGCACGAGAATTTCGAGCTTCTTCAATCGCTGTGTACCGATTGGCTTTCGTCCCACCGCCCAAAGCGAATTGGTTCGCTAAGACGCGCGACGCTGCAAGTATCGGAACCGTTCGTCGAGAGTAGCAAACAGCGTTAAGAGCTCATCAGGTTTTCGCATTTGTCTCGTCATCTATGAGCCGCAAAAGGTTCTCGTAAACCGCGTCGGTTACGGGGCCCGGAATGGGGCTTGGATATCGTTGTCCGTCGATGACAGAAATTGGACGTATGTTCATTATCGTCGAGGTGATGAATGCCTCTTGTGAGCCATATGCGGCCTCTGGGGTAACGGGCTCTTGTCGTACCTCCAATCGCAGTTTACGAGCCACCTCGATGATTGCGGCACGAGTGATGCCCTCAAGGATGAAATTGTTCGCTGGTGGTGTTAGCAGACCACCGTTCCGAACAAAAAACACATTGTTGGACGGACCTTCTAAGATCAGGCCATCTCGCACGAAGAGCGCGTCGTCATATCCGCGCTGAATCGCTGTCTTCCGCGCAAGGACGTTGGGTAGAAGGTTCGTCGTCTTGATGTTGCATCGCGCCCACCGCTCATCAGGGACGGTGACGCACGTAATTGGGACAAGCGGCAGCCCGGTGCGATCTGGAGGTGTTGCTTGGGCGATGATCGTGACCGTCGGTGAGAGCTTCTCTTGAGCAATGTGAGCTCGCGGCGAGACGCCACTAGTAACCTGGATGTAGACCGATCCGGTGACTATGTCTGCCATCCCGGCGGCGCGCGCGATGTCACGGATAAGCGACTCGCTGCTTGGCAGCTCTAGGCCAATGGCAACGGCACTTCGGGATAAGCGAGATAAATGCTCCGAAAGCCGCAAAGGGGTTCCCGAATAGAACGCAAGCACCTCATAAACCGACTCGCCAAACTGATAGCCGCGATCCTCAATATGCGTGGATGCGCTTTCATAAGCGGTCTCATGACCATTGATAATGACAGCTCTGCGGACTCCTTCGGTTGACAAGGCATGCCCCCAAAATGTCACACCGGATCTGGTTAGCTCTCAATACTTGCCAGCGACCTCGCCCAGCAGAATCCTTTGGAGTTCACTGAGCTCGACGCTGACTTGGTCATCTAAGTCATCTGCTTGTTTAGCGATCCATGTCTGTTCCCAACTGAGCTGGTATCGGCCCATAGCAAAGAACAGCACTGCAAGCCGGTAGCGCTGGCGAACTGTCGCACGTAAACCGACCGTTCTCAGGCGCTCAATCCATATTTCAGAGTCGGAGGCTGACGCAACGCTCTGAGTGATCTGCTCCAAGGCTAGCAGCCGGAGGAGTGTCTCAAAACTGTCACCGTGCGCTGCAAGGACACCCCGAAGGACGCCCTTTGCCTCGTCGACTCGACCTGAGTCAGCAAGATCCGACGCGATCGAGAGAGAGTTTGCTTCTCCCGTGTGTTTCATCATCTGTGCCGCCGTACAAAAGCCGGACTGAGTCTAGCTCGCCTAAGACGGCTTTGCCATGTGGCTAAACGAGTTGCTCTCAAGTGCGTCCGCGTCCCAAGACCCTTCCGAGCAGGAGATACAGCCGCTTCCGGAGGTTGGCTCCCCATAGCGCGACTCGGTGCGCATCTTGTCCGGAGTTCTGTCTCATATGCGTCTCAGTCCAAGGGTCACCGACGTCCGGCCAGTCGCTCCACGGGTTCCCGACGCCGTTCCCCGGAACCCAGGAGGGATTCGCGCGGGCGCGACGCTTCGCGACGATGAGTGCCTCTTGTAGGTTTGGACGTAGCAGATTCCCCACGCCGACCGCTCGCCCTTCCGCGACTTGTCGCGTATGGGTCGACACCCATGCGAGTACTTCGACGCAAAGGATTGCCTCTCTCTGCTTACCAGCGGCGTCGAGTTCGTTCGCGGCTAGGAAATAGGCATTCATCGGCTCGATGCGACCGTATGGGCGTATCGGGGCGTAATATCGCGCGATATTGAGAACGGCAAACAGACAGATCCGAAGGCTCGGTTCCGCGTTGTTAACCGGAGCAAGGGACCGAATAAGGTCGCTTAGGCCTGTAAGAATTCCGTGACGACCGACGTCGCGCTCCTCCCACTCTGTAATCAAGTTCCGCGCACGCTTTACCGCGTAGTGCAGGATAGCTAGGGAGACGTGCACGCGGCTCGCCTCCGAGATGCGCGCCGCTCGTATCCGGCGGGCGAGTCCACGCGCGCCTGTCGCCTTTACACCATGTGGATCCCAGTATGCCCCGTGAACCCTAGCTATAGGCTCGAGCATATAGCGGAAGAGCTTGCCGAAAAGTACCCGATCTCGGGCCCCTACCGCTTCCATCAAGAGTTCGTGCAGTGGCCGAAGGGGATCCACGCTGTTTGGTCTCAAGCCAACGGTGATGAGGTGATAGTCAGCACGGGAGTGATCGGTAGAGTGAACACGCACATCAGTGAGGCCGTAGGCAATGATCGAGTCCGGCGTTAGCCGCGAACTGAGTTTCGACGCAAGAATGGTTTGGTCAAGATTTTCGAGTTGCGACATTATGGTTGGCAGCACAAGCAAAACCGTGCCGGAAGCGAATATCAACAGCGAGTCATAAGCCTCGTGCTCCCAGTGGTGCGCCGAACGAGAGATAAACGCGAGCACTGCAACTCCACCGAGAACAGTGATCGCAAGGAAGGTGAAGAGTATATATATATCGCTGCTTCGGTAGAGTTCCCGGAGGATTGAGGGCCTTCCGCCGGCGGCCGAAAGCTGTGCAGTAATGAACACAACGGCGAGTGCAGCCGCTCCGAGTGCGCCGGCGGTCTGTATGACGGTGACTAAGGTCGTTTGCGACTCAGGCGTTGAAACCGAACCGTAGAGCGCGAGGGCATCTGACCATACGAGCAATAAGAGCAACCCGGAGGTCCCGATGATCAGGAGTGTGATTAATCGGCGGATCGCATCCAAGCGCATCGGCTGTGACCATCAATCATCGCGTGCCACTGAGGCGATTTTCTTCACGACGCGATCAAACAGTTCCTCGTCGCGGTACAAAGTGGGCAGTAACACGTGAGGTGCGCCTGGTATCGTAATAAGTTCCTTGCTTCGCGCTGCGACCGCGTTCTCTATTAACATCGCAGGTATCTCGCGCGGAATCACCTCGTCGTACTCTCCCATGACGATAAGAAGTCTACCCTGAAAGGCTCTCAGGCGCTCGAAGCCCTTTGATTCTCGCCAGCTGCCCTCTTCTCGAAGCGTCGATGTGAATAGAGGGTTTTTGAACGGAATCGAGAACACCCTCGGCGTGTAGACAGCCGGGTAGAACAAAACTATAGCCCGCGGCCGACGCTCATCAAGCAGTTCGAGAACTACATGGCCACCCATGCTAAAGGCGCACAGCGAACCTTCCGGGCCAATCTTCGCGAAGCTAAGCGCTGATCGAGTTTCATTTACGCGTTTGGACAAGCTCGACTCTTCCATCGCGCCGGTGCTATCTCCGTGGCCGGAAAAGTCAAACGCGAACGAAGCAACTTGCTCCTTCTCTGCCAGTCGGCGCGCAAGTGGAAGTGCTCGTTCCTTCCCTGAAAAGCCAGCTCCATGAACAAGTAGGAGCTGTGGTGACGTAGACGCGCCCTCATGCCGAACGAACCGGCCAGATAGTACTTCTTGGCCAGCCCGAAATGTGACGTTGTCCTCGATCACAGGAACATCTGCCTCCAATCGGCGGCAAGGGGATCAAGTACGAGCTCGTTCGGTGAGCTTCGAAAAGCAACCGAACGGCGGAATGTCGTACTGATGTAAAGCCTCTTGAACCAACGATCTTTACCATCGAAGCGCGGCTCATAAGGCTCTCGCGCGTGGGCCACGCGGTAATTGTCGAAGTACCAACAATCGCCCGGCTCAAGAACGACTTCAGTCGCGTTGCGGCGTACAAGCTCAGTCAACTCCGCAAGCGCACGCCCAGCGTCGGGGTCACCTTGCATTGCTGTCGTTGCGTTGAGGTTGATTCTCAGGTAGGGAAACGTCGGGTTGCCGAAGAAGATTGGAGAAGGTGCTGTAACCGCTGGGACTTCTTGTGCCAGGTTGGCTCCTACGATGAATCGACGTTCCATGAGTGTCGATACTGTTTTGTCACTCAGCTCATCTAGGCTCACCGTTGAGAGGACCGTGCCGACGCGATCCGGATTACGAAGGCACATGAGCCCTAGGTAGTCACCCGCATAAGGATGAAACGCATCCTCGGTATGGAAGTCGAACAGATTCGCCGATCCGGAACTCGTGGGCTTATCCCGATCCTCCTCGATCGGGATGATAATGTTCAAGATGTACCCGTTTTGTATGGATGTCCAAGCAAATGTCTCGCCTAACAGAGAGGCGTACAGTAGATGTAGCACTTCGGGACGCGTCGCTCGCTCCGTTTGGCCGGGAGGCACGTGTTTTGAGGGTGTCGGCCCTAGGCCGTCGTCATCAAGCGCATTTCCGCGAAGGCACAACGCATGGTAAGACTCCCCGAGGCGAAACTCGTTGATTGCAGCACGCACGCGGCGAGGGAGTTCTTGTGAGAAAGTGGTGGCCACATCTAAGAACCGGAGTACCTCGATCGAATCCCCGCCGTCAAGAACTTCGTCGATAAGACGCTGTATATGGCTGTTCTCCTCCTTGGACACATCCAGGTAGTCGACACGGCAGTCTTTCATCGGTTCGGCCCTCCGCTCTGCACACGTTTGCTCTCTTGAGCCAGTTTAGCAAGGGAGCGTCCTAGGTTGGCGTCGAGCGCGGCGTCAGCGTACGGGTCACGGCGGCCTACTTGAACGAGCGACGTAAAAAGAGCACCTCGGTTGCGTATCGTACCCCGAACTAAGTGTGCACGGAGTTCGCTGAGAGCCTCGAACACCTGATACTCGGGTAGCATCGCAGCCACCTTACGGTAGAAGCCGAGGCTGTGGGGGTCTCCGAGCTGCTCGACCATGTGGTTGGCTAACCACTCCCGCTTGGCACGCTCCAGTTCCGTTAGGCGCACTCTCCCCTTCTGCTCCCAGAGTCTTTGACTCTCGTTAACGGGTTTGTCTTTTTCTCTTTCTTTCTTCTTGTAAGGGGTGACATCTGTGTCACCGGTAGTGGTGTCATCCGTGTCACCACTAGCTCCGATTGTGGATAAGTACTTCTCCCGCTCCGCCGCCGAGGGCTCCTCGATCCAGAGCCGGCACGGCTTGCCGGTGAGAGCCTCACGCTTCACCAACCCAACCGCTTCGAGCGCGTCGAGATGCCGTTGGACGGTGCGTTCACTCACACCACGAAGACGCGCCAAGGTTGGGACCGAAGGGTACGCATAGCCCTTCCTCTCCCCTGCCTGGTTGGGCCAGTCGAAGCTGTCGATGGCCTGGTAAGTGAGTTTGGCGCCGTCATCGAGATCGTGATAGCCGAAGATGACGACGTTTGAGACAACGGTGTAGTGCGATTGTGGTCCACGGCGCGGCCGTGGTGTTGCTGTGCCCTCCATAGCAGCTTGATTGTCTCAACGCTGTCTACAACCGCGGGAGGATTGTTGGGTGGACGGGTGGTTGTAACGTCGGGTGGACGGACGCAATGTTGGACGGGTGGACGGGTGGGTGGACGTAACTAAGCACCAACGGGAGCATGGTTGTATGGGAGTACGGGTGGGTGCGGCTACTTCTTGAGCTTGGAGATTGTCTCGACCAGCGGGTTGTCTTTGGGGTTCTGGGTATAGAGGTCGCGCAGCCTCTGTAGGGCGATGCGAAGGATTGTGTTCTGGGAGACCTTCATGCCGAGGCGTTCACTGAGCGTGTAGGACTGACGTCTCAGCCAGCGCAGCTCGTCTTCGGTGAAGCGGTAGTTCTGGCTGATGTACGGGGTGGTGGAGAGGTCTTCTGAAAGCTCAGTGTGCTCGGCTTCCTGCTTCGCCGCCCGTGGCCTTGCCTGCGGGGCAGGGTCGGTACTTGGAGTTGCTGACGGCTGGCTGCGCGCTTGTTTAGGCGGCTCTTGTCGGGAGAGCTCCACGAGCTCTGAGTACGTGCCTTTGACCTCGGTCATGCTGCCTCCTGTCGCTGCTGCTCTTGGAGCTCGATGCGCATCTCGGCCGCGGCCTCCTCGACCAGGGCAACATCAACTCGCTTCCTACCCAGGGCGAAGGCCTTGGTGAGGGCTGTGTTGCAGAGGGTGCAGATCATGCGGGGGAGGCCGCTGGAGTAGCGGAAGACTGCGTCGAGGGCGGCATCGTTGAAGGGCGGGTCCTCACCGCCGGCGACGCGGTAGCGGAAGCGAATCATGCTCTCGGTATCGTCGCGGGATAGGGACGTGAGGGCGCCGAAGATGGTGACGCGACTCTTGAGCTCAGGGCGTGCGTCGAGCTTGAGCGCGAGCTCGTTCTGGCCGAAGAGGATGATGTTGATGAGCTTCTGCTGGTCGGTTTCGTAGTTGAGTAGGCTGCGGATGAGTTCGTAGTTTCGGTTACGGATGGTCTGGGCTTCGTCGATGATCAGCGCCACCGTCCGACCTTGGCGGTACTGTTCGGCGAGGAAGGCTTGAAAGAGGGAGCGGGAAACGGCAAACTCCCGCTTCGTTTCGACTCCGAACTCCTTCATGATCTCGCGAAGGAAGGCGTTCTCGGTCTTCAGGTCCGGGCCGATGAGCATCGCGGTGCTGTATTCGGGCTTATCAAGGAACATCTGGTGAAGTCGGCGAGCGATCGTCGTCTTGCCAGTACCGGCGTCGCCGTAGATCACGGCAAGGCCCATGTGTTCCTGCACCGCGTACTGGCACTTCGCAAGCGCTTCCTTGTGTTGGCTGCTGAGGAAGAAGAATCTGGGATCAGGTGATATAGAAAACGGCCTCTCCTGGAGGCCAAAAAAAGACTCGTACATAGGTCTCAGGTTGTTGTAACCACTGTACGACGGTTAACGTGGAAATGTCAATATAGTTGATCAATTAGGCGAGATAATCGAAGCCTGAACGCTGATTAGCTCAGAAAGAAGCCCGCCATCGTTGATTAGACGAGTAGCGGGCTGGTGCTGCGAGGTTCAGAGAAACTCTCGCAGCGTGTGGTTGGTTCCGAAGTAGAGGTCGCGTTCGACGCCTATTCCATAGGGGCCGGTAACGGACGCCAGTTCGGAGAGTGAGAAGTAGCCTAGCTCCTTCTCGAAGCCGTGTACGAGTCCGAAGAAGATGTCCTCTCCGTCGAACTCCGTGGCGTACCAGGTCCAGTTGGACGTGGGTGTGAAGAACTTGACCACGATACGTGCATCAAGCCCTAGATGATCGGTCGTGCCGATCTTGGGAAGGTGCTGCCGGATCTCCTCAGGAAGGAGGTTCATGACCGGCTGCTTCCTTCTCGGACCGCCTGGCGCAGCTGCGCCTTGGCTCGGCTGTGGCAGAGACAGCTGCAGCGGACAGTGCCGGCTAGCTCGATCTCATCGCAGGGGTGGTCTGCGATGTCGGAGCCGAGCGTCAGACACAGCAGCTCGCAGTCCTCAGGGGCAGCGAGTGCTTCTTCCGAGGCAGCGTCCAGGCAGCTCTCGCAGACGCGAGGTTGTCGTTCCATTCGTTGCTCCGTGTCGTTGTCTTGGTGCTAGAAGCTGGCCCGGCGCTCAAAGCGGACGCCTTCCGGCCGGCGGAACTGCTCGTGCCGGAGGGCCAGGGTGAGCACTACTTCGTTCGGAAGCTGCGCGCTCTCTCCCTTCCAGCAGATCTCGGTCAGTCGGTCGACGTCGGGCTCCTCAGGTATGCCGATGCCGACCAAGGCGACGTAGCAGTTGCCGCCTAAGAAGATGCGGTAGATGCCCGCATCGATGTCCTCGCGAAAGATGAGGTCGCGGCAGCGCTCGTAGGCAGTGCCGGCCTCATCCGGGTTCTTGTAGGCGAAGGAGAAGCACCAGAACGCGTGGGGTTGGTCCTTAGCGTTCACGACGCTCTCTCCGGCGCCGGTTGTTGAAGGAAGCCACCTGACGCTGATCGCGTCGGGTCTGGGCTTCCTCACTCGTCGTCTCCTGGATCTTGGCCCGAACAAGTGGCCGCAGACCGTAGATGACCTGGCGGGCTCGAGCGCAGGCTCGGTCGAGTTCTTCAATGGACTCGAACACTTCCTGCTTCCAGTCGGCCCAGCTCTTGGGTGGCGACTCGCCATTGCGGCGGTCGCGCTCTTCCGATGGCATGAGACTTTCCTCTCCTAGGCGCCTGGCGCGGACAGCTGCAGTAGGTCCGCGAAGGCTTGCTGTGCCGGGGCAATGGACACCTGCACCGGCTTCTTGATGAGAAGGAGGAACAGGGCCGCTTCTTGGGCGGCTTGTAGCGCCTCCCGGTTCGTAGCGGACTGCTCCGAGGCGTACTGCTCATAGCGGCCGCGGAGACGCTCTACATCCTCGGGCTCGAGGAAGATGGCGCTCTCGCCGTCACACTCGTGGCAGTCGTCGATGGGGAGCTGATGATCGAGGCAGACGAGATTCTCGTCGGTGGCCTCGAAGCAGCTCTCGCAGCCGGCAACTTCGCACTCGGTGCCTTGCTCGTGGGCTTCAGCCTGGGCCTTCTTCTCGGCCTTGGTGAGCTTCTTGGGCTTGCCGTTTCGTCGGCGCTCCTGGGCTCTGGCGATCTCCTGGCGGCTCTGCCAGTCGAGCTCGGAAGCGGCCCACTCGTTGATGGAGCGGACCTCCACCGGTGTTGGCAGCTTGACGTCGAGGGTGAGCGTTAGCGTGCTCTCTCGACCGTAGTCGCTGCCGTTGACCTTGGCGTGCATGATCGTCGCTCTACTTTGCATGAGGCTCCTTTCACTGCGTGACCTGCCGGATGTGCAGAACCGACCGCTCGGAGAGTTCCGGCGGTAGATCGCCAAGAGGAACAGAGCGTGACGCTAATAGCGTTCGCCTGGGTGAGTTGGGACCGAAGGAGGACGATGCCTCCACGCCCCTATGTGATTCTGGTAGGGAGGTGTGAGGTCTTGTCCTCGAGGACTTCGATGCGACGACCGTGGTCGTCGAGGCGATCGAGGTCGCGTTCGAGCCGGCGCTGGATGAGGCCCAGGGTCTGGGACTGCTCTTTGACCTGTTTGTGAACTTCGGTCACGTCGTCGCCGACTCGTGCCACTTGCGCGGCAACTAGGTCGAGGCGCTTGTTGACTGCCTTCAGCTCTGTCTCGATAGGGTCCAGCTTCTTTAACTGCTCCTGGATGGGAGCGAGCTTTGAGTCGAAGAGCCCTTCAAGTTGTTCGAGTGTGATGTCCCGCCATCGTGGACGGATTATCTCACGTCCGAACGACTGGCCGTCAACCCGCTCATAATCGATCAGACGGATGTCAGTGGAGATGACGCTCTTTAGGATCAGCGACGATGGAGGGGCGGAGTCGTGGTGCGATATCGACTCCGCCCTGTTCATTTGAGCACGAGCGCCAACCAAAGGATCTGTATCATCGCCGAGACTCCCAGCGTCCAGAACGACAGCGAGAACCAATTGGCGACATCGAGGCGCGCGGGCTGCGAGTCGCGCAGCCAAAGGCCGCACACTAGGCAACCCGCACTGACCGCTGCGATTAGCAGTTCGCAGACTACGAGGACGACGATCAAGGGCATCACGTATCCAGAACCTCACTTCCTTCGAGGGCGTTGATCGGGGATGGTCCGCACCCGCGGAAGAGTGAAGTTGGCTGCAGTGAGACGATACGCGCCTCGACGTGCCGCGCTATTTGGTAGAGTGCTGTAGACCGTCCCCCGCCACGGCCTTGCATCAGCATGGAGGCGCGATGGGTAGTCGGGGATGGCTCCGTCGATTCCACCTGGTGGCCGTCACGGCCGTCTTCAGCGCTCTCTTCGGGGGAGTGTCGGCGGCCATGGCCGTCCTTACGTACGTACACTCGGCCTCGGAGCAACCGGCCGTGACGAGAGGACTCGACCCGAGCCCCAGCTCGCCGCCTTCGCAAGCACCTACGACTCTGTTGGAGCCTTCGGTCGCTCCTGACACACCGACGCCGGTGCCAACACCGGCTCCCGCGAACCCCGTGGTCTCGGCGACGCCTGTTGCTTCGTTGGTCCGCGAGAGCGCGCCGGCGCCGCCCAGCACGGAGGCGGAGCGGATCAGAGAACCCGTGACCTACGAGGCTCCGCCTACTGTCGCGATTCCGGTTCCAATCGTCGAGACGGTCGTGGCGACCGCAATTCCTACGCCTCTGCAAGCCCCGGTGGCGACGACGGCTCCGAGTGTCTCAGGTTGTCAGCAGACGAACACGTATACGGGATCAACGAGCATCAACGTCAACGGCAACGCGAACGTCTCCGTTGACACGAGGGCTAACTCGAACGAATGCAGCCTTCCTTGATAGCTCGCGCCGCCCTACGCCGCCTTGTCTCGCAGCAGGCCACGCGGATCCAGCCGCTGAAGGCCACCGACGCGGTCGAAGTCCTTGTCGAAGCTGATCACATTGGTGGTGCCCCGCCGGACCATCTCAACGGCGTGGAACGCGTCGGCGAACGAGATTCCCTTGTTGATGTAGAGCTCGAAGACTTCGGGCAAGTAGCTCTTGCCAGCGAGGCGGAGGTTCGGCAGCTGGAGGGTGGTCAACAGATGCCTGCGGATGTCCTCCCGCGGCACGTCGTAGCTGCGTTCAAGAGTGAAGACCGTCTCGAAGACCACGAGCATGGTGGTCCAGACGCGCAGCTTCCCTCCCGCGATTGCCTCCAGGCATTTTGTGGCGGAGTGGGACAACACCGGGTCGTAGACGAAGTGGCGGACGAGGACGTTGGTATCGAGGAAGGCTTCCTCCATCATCCTCCCGACCGGCGCAGGACGTCCTCGGCGATGAGATGCTCGATCAGGCGACGCTCGCCGTCAGGGGAGAGCGGTGGTCGGCTCGACTTGACGACACCCGCGGTAGCGTGGACCACGTCCTGGGCGCGGGTGACGCGGACGATGTCGCCCTCGATGTCGAACCGTACGACGTCGCCTCGAGAGACTTGAAGACGTCGTCGGATCGTTGCCGGCAGGGTGACTTGGCCCTTGCGGGTCACGACCGAGACCGCCGAGTGTGATTGTGGAGATTGGCGTACAGATCGCATAGTAGTGCAATGGTACTATCTGTACTACCTGTTGTCAACAGGGACGACGTTTTCGGTCCTATAGTGTCTCCATTTGCACTTATAGGCCGAAACTGGTCGCTGTCCGCGTAACTGAGCGAGCCTAGCTGAGGCTAGGTCGGCACGTCGCAGAACATAGATTGTGCGACACAGGCATGACTACCATCCGAACCGTAGCTGCCGGCTTGATGCGAGACCAGTTGTCACTGCTATTCGAGCGTGTGAGTACGACAGTGTTCGGAGGGCTTGTCAAGCGTCGGAACCACATTGATGCCGGTGATCATTACAGTGCGAGCAGGTGTTGATTGAGTGCCTGCGCGGTGCTCCGCGGGGAGAGCAAAGCCGATCGGCCAGAGCGTCTTGACATCTACCCATGCTCGCCGAGTTCCCGCCAGCGTGGCGTTCTCAAAAAGCACCGCTTCTCTTCCGGAGAACATCTCGACGCGCTTGGGTGTTCCTAAAATGACCGTTCCCGCGAGTATCTGATAGTATTCCCGCTGCTGAAGCCATAGTCCGGCGCTTGCGTCGCGATTCAGTCTGCACGACCACTGTCCATTCTGGCCCAACGTCCAGACTTCCGCAGATGCGCCGTTTGAGAATGAGTTGACGAACATGCGTGTCAGGTGAGTGCCGGTATCAATGACGGCGCCATCGGCCCATTGAGTGGCGATTCCGGAGTCGCTTGCCTCGCGCGCCGAAAGAGCGGTGTAGAGCCCGTCTTCCAAGCCATAGATCTCGACTACATCTGACTTGCCGCGAGCGCCCGCGTCGATAACGCGCCGCGTACTCGTAACTGAAACGAGGTACGCTTTGATTGCGCCCTGTAGAAGAACGCGACGATCCTCGACGGGCATCGCTAATAGGCCGCTATTCCTCGCCGAGGTGATAAGGCGACTCCATTCCTCGGCTGAAACGCTCTCAGCGGGGCTGTCGGGCAGCGACACGTCGCCATTCCAAGTTGCGTAATAGGACTCGGGATTAGCGTGATCGATGTTTTCGACGGCGCCGGGAAACCCGGGCGGAGACTGGAAGTGGTCAGGTGAACAGGTGATGCCTAACAGCCCTGAAACGAGCATGGCGAGAACTGCGAAGCTAAGGCAGCGTCGTGCCGGCACGGTCACCAGTAACCGCAGCCCAAGAACGGAAGGCACCCTGTCGCAACGATGGTGTCGAACAATGCGGTGGAATCGTTCATGCAGTGCGGGATAGGTCTGTCGCATGCTCCATAGCTTTCAAGTTGAGTTCCGTTGTGAATAACACCGTATGCAAAGCGATCCCAACGGTCATTGCGAATCACAACACGGACGCCCGGTAGCTGTCGCTGGTCGAGTTCGATCGGGCGAAAACCGTGGATCGGCCCGCCAGGTCCCATACACCAACAATCCATAAACGGATGGACTAAAAGTACGGACTTGACTTGGCGTCCAAGGAGAACATCATCGTCAAAGCCATACTGAACCATCGCCGCTTGATAAATCAGCCACTCGGCAACCGTCCGTCCACCGAGACTGTAGCCGAACAAGTAATCTATATCAGAGTGACTTCTGAGCACATTGTTTAGCGTCCGAGACCATTCCCAAAAGAGCTCCTGACTCCAGTTAACCAATGGATCCTCGACCCCGCTTCCAAGGGTGAGCGGACTCTTGGTAGGATCGGTGTTCATGAACCCTACTCCGAATGCCTGCAGCGTTTCGTTTACGGTCCAGTGGTATACCCCGATTGTGTACGCTAGGATGTCGAAGGCCTCGTCCAGGGACCACGGCCCAAAAGTCATCCCGGACACTAGCCAGTACGCCTTAACATGCGCGCGATACGGTTCGATCCCTCCCGCCTCGCAGTTGTGGGTCCAACCACAAACAAACAGACCAGTTAAGCCGGTAGGATCAATTCGGCTTATTGGACTGTCGAATACGTAAGAGTAACGGTTCAGACCATCCTGAGTAGGATCAGCGCTCAAGAAACGGCCTAAGATTGTGCTGTAGAATCGAGCATTGTAGTTGTACGTCCCGAGCTCGGCGTCGAGTGGTTCTTGACGCTGCGCTGTAAACCTACGATCAGTCGTGCTTACCGAACCGGTTCTCACCGAGCCGTATGGCCAATACTTCTGGGTGGCGGTTGCGGCGCCGGAAGCGTCGAGGACGCCCGTAGTACTGCCGAGATGATCGTGCAGGAGATAAGTAAGGGTACCCACACCGGATCCGGGCGCAGCGTCGCGCATGGCGACGATACGTCCAAACGCGGTGTAGTACTTTCGAATCGCGCCGGCGTTTGGCCCGAGACTCGTCTTCTCATAGATGCCCGCAACGTAGTCAACGGCCTCTGTCGGCGAACCCATTACACCGGAATGATTCCACGTTTGGCGTTCGAGCAGACCGCCATTGCCATCGCGGACGTATCGATAGGAGGTCGTCGCGCAGGCGCCGAAACCGTTTGATTCGGCTCCGGTGTCGGCGGCGGTGATGATGCCGTCAGCGGTGATGTCGTAACCGGCATCGTAGTACCACCCGTTGATGGGGGTGTTCGGGGCTTTTCGTGTTCCGACGCGTTGAGCGATAAAGCCTAGATCGCCGGCGGTGACGATGCCATCACCGTTAATGTCGAGGCACTTCAGATTGTGAAGCGTTCCGTTGGGTGGTCCCGTGTAGGTCGCGGCGACATGGTTGTCGTCGTCGAAGTACCACCCAGTGCCGCCGGAGGATTGTAGATTGCCGTAATCGTCGTACCATAGACCGCGTGTGAGCGAGCCGCTTGTCGTCGATACCGCATGTGGCCGAACGGCGGTGGGTCCCGAACTGGGGTAACTCAAGGTCAGGTTGGACGAACCTTCCTGTTTGGTGAGAAGGTTACCCACGGCGTCGTAGCCGTAGGCCGCCACTTGGACGCCGTTAAGGCTCCCGGTCGTCAGGCGGTGGAGTTGGTCGTAGGTGTATGTCATCGTCTCTGGCGTGCCAGTTGTATCAGCCACGGATGTCACGTTGCCCACGGCATCGTAGCCCATGGTCAAGCCTTGCACCGTATCCGTCGTGATGGTGCGTAGCCGCATCCGCCAGTCGTAGCCGTAGGCGGTCGTCTGACCGGTGCCGAGCGGGAGAGATTGCACGGCGCCCCACGGTGTTAGTGTTACGTTGCTTACAAGCGTGTTGGTCGGTGCTCCAGCGGGCGTCGAACTCATGGCGGTGAGATTGCCCTGAGGCGAATACGTGTATTGAACCAGGTCGTTGTCCGGATAGAGCAACGTTTGCAGCTGATTCAGGCCATTGTAGGTACGAAGTAGGGTATACGAAGCGCCGCCGATGGTTCGGACCGCGCGTACGCTCCTACTCCGTAGGTCGTAGCAATTCGATTCGGTACCCGCGGCATCGGTCATCTGTACGAGATTGCCGACGGCGGTCAGGCCGTTGGAGCAGCTCGAGCCGATCGGGTACGAGTCATAGGTGTATGACACGGACGGCTGATTGTTGCTGTACTGTTTGAGCTCCAGTCGATTCGCGCTGTCGTACGTGAGGGTCGTCGTGATGGCCTTGGCAGATCCGGCAGCTTGAGTCTGGGTTCGCAGTTGACCGCTCGGCCAGTACGTGTATGCCCAGTTGCCCATGTCTGGATCGTGCATGCTGGTTTTGCGCCCCCCCAGGTCGTAGCCGAGCGTCGTGCGGTTTGTCAGCGCGTCGTCGACCTGTACTAGTCGCTTCAAACGGTCATAT
>Ga0070741_10013038_pt1 | contig 14812 bp, 9 predicted proteins | sample Coa_R1_4_FD_66440 | JGI IMG/M metagenome (GOLD analysis project Ga0070741, IMG submission 66440) | Surface soil microbial communities from Centralia Pennsylvania, which are recovering from an underground coalmine fire - Coalmine... | ecosystem: Environmental > Terrestrial > Soil > Unclassified ...
CCCGCGCCCTCCCCGGTAAATGGCTCGCTTACGGTAACAAGCCATAGATGTCCAGCTCGGTCGCCGTGCCAACGTATACGTGTCCGTCGGCGATGGTGGGCACGGTGAACTTCACGGCAGCGCCGGCGGTATCACGCCCTCCCGCCTGCGAGCTGTTGTAGAGCTCATGTGCCAGGTTGGTGGCATCGTAGGCGTGCAGAATTGCAGGGCCAGAATTTCGAGCGTTGCTCGTGTCCAGCTCCCACAAAATACCATCCGAGGTTCCGCTCGCCGAAACCGAAGTGTTGGCTCCGTGGCCCCCGAAGACGGTACTGCCTTGCGATACCGCGTGCGTGGAAATCAACCCGGTATCGGGATACCAGGAATACTGCTTCACCACATCCTGCGAGCTGTGGAAGTAGAGGCTTCCGTTCCAGAAGCTGGGCGTGGAAAAGACGTTATCGTTTTCCTGGGTGCCGGTTTGCACTTCTTGGATCACGTGGTCGGTCATGCCGTAGCCGCCCATGTTGTCGCGGTTCATCACGGTGATGACGCCTTTCTTGCCGGCGCCGATCACCTCATGCGGATAGGGCGAGGAATTGTCGGGCATGAGGATGACGCCGCCGCTGCCGAAGTCCACGTCGTTGTCGCGCAGGTACTGCTCGTCGGAGGGCTTGAAGTAATCGAGCACCGACAGGTCCGAGCCCAGTCGCATGGCTGAGTCGTTGTAGTCGGGGGCGGGATCTCCCAAATCGACTCCGGTGATGAGATAGATGTCGCCCGTAGTGTCGTCGACGGCGGGCGCGCCTCCCCACAAGCCGCCACCGGCGCCGTCAGGAGTGACGTTGATGATGCTCGTCAGCTGCAGGCTGGCTTTGTCATAGGCCAGCACCCAGCCGTGGCTGCAATGTCCGAAGCTGATGTAGATGGCGTTGCTGGCGGGATTCAACGCCAGTCCGTTGCGCTGATAGCAGCTGGTCTCCAGCGTGATCTGGCCATTGTTGCTGTCCCAGCCGTTGCCCGGAACGGTCCCGGTCACCACCGCCGGGCCACCAAACTTCTCGCTGCCGTCCAAGACACTCAGGGCGTGCAAACGGTATTTCTTATGTCCGCTCTCGAGGCCATCGGTCAGCACGTAGATGGTCCCGCTGGTGGGATCGATGACTGGAGTTGAAGTGATGCCCAGCAAGGGCTTGATGCCTTCATCGTCGTTGACCTGCAGCGGGGTGGCCAGGTGCATCGACCAGAGTGGCGTTTGCGAGCCGCCATCGGCATCGAAGGCGTACACCGTGTCGTTTTCGGTGGCCACGAACACCACGTTGTGCTGCACGCCATTGATCGTCAGGTTCGGAAGGTAGAGCGGCTGGGCGTAGACCTGTCCATCGACAGGAAGCGCGAGCAGCTTACCGAACTGCCCCGAGTTGACATTGGACGGGTTCAGGATGGTCTCGTTGAGGTTGGCGCCATCGCGCGCATCGTCGTTGCGATAGGTGAGCACGGAAACCGTGCCTGGGGGCGCTTCCGTCACCGCGACCGAAGCGTTAACGGTGTAGCTGGGCAAGGCGGAGCTGGTCGCCATCACGGTGTGCACGCCAAGCGTGTTGGGCGCGGTGTAGAGCCCGCTGCTGCTGATGGTCCCGACAGTACTGTTGCCGCCGGCCACGCCGTCCACCGACCAGGTGACGCCGGTGTTGTTCGTGCCCTGCACTGTGGCGGTGAACTGCTGCGTCCCCAAAGGCGCCAGGGATGCGCTGTGCGGGGAAACGGTGAGCAGGATCACGCCGACTGCCGCGCTGGCGCTCTTGCTGGTATCGGCCACGCTGGTTGCGGTGACTGTGTGATTTCCGGCGCTTCCCGGCGCGGTGTACAAGCCGCTGCTGCTGACCGTTCCCACCTGGTTATTTCCGCCGCTCACGCCATCGACAGACCAGCTCACACGCTGGTCGGAGCCTCCCACAATGGTTGCGGTGAACTGCTGCGTACCGCCCGCGCCGACCGTTGCGCTGGTGGGAGAGATGGTGACCGAACCAGAGGGCAATGCGTTCACCGTCACGGCGGCGTTGGCTACCTTGGTCGAGTCGGCGCTGGCCACGGCGGACACGGTGACCTGCAGCGCGACGCCGGTAGACGGGGCGGTGTACAAGCCCGAGTTCGAGATGGTGCCGCTGGCTGCGTTGCCTCCGGTGACACCATTCACCTGCCACTGGACCGCAGTGTTGCTGGAGCCAGTGACTGTCGCCTGAAACTGCTGGGTACCGTTAGCGGGCACGGTCGCAGTGGTGGGCGAGATCGCTATTGAGACAGCCCCGCCGGTATTCCCATTGCTGCTGCCGCCGCCACACGACGTGGTGAGGATCACGAGAACGCTGGAGAGCAGGAAACTTACCGCTAGAACAAACCGCCGAGACATAACAGCCCCTTAATTCAGCAGTAACTTACGTGTGGGTAGATGACCAGCGGCTCGGGCGTGTTGCTAGCAAGTTGTCTTTATTCTGCACTTTCGCTCAAATTTTCACAGGTAGACAGTAATTCGTAACGCCGCATTGAAACGGCGAGGTGTCAGGCCTCGTAAGGCGGGGGCTGCTCATGGCAGAAGACGCCTGCCAGGCGGGCGTGGAGTACTAAGGATTGCTTAACCCGCGGCAGATCACTACGGCCTTCGTTCTGCCACATTTTTACAATTGGACTATAGATTTATGTTGCCGGAGAACAGAGACTCGTCTACTATCGCTCCTAGTTTCCGCAGCATCAACTTGCTGTCGTGTGGGCGTTTGTTAAGCAATCTGCCGTCCGTTACCTCTAGTTAATTTGAATGGGAATGGGTGCTCCGTGCGTGGAACTTTGCGCGCCCAGCGGCCTTTGCGTTCCCACGTTGCACAGTGAAAGGGTTGAATGATTTTGTTCCGGGACCTGCTTCGAGTTCGTCTCCTCTTCTGTCTTAACCTCGTTTTCGCCATCCTTCTCGCCGCCGGCGCCCAAGCCCAGGCCCAACCTGGCTCCGGGAGCGCCGAAGCTGCCAACACCGCCTCGAAGACCGATGCCTCCTCTGCCAGCCAGCACGTTGTACTTAAGGTTGGCGATTTGCAGATTACCCAGGCGACCTTCGAGCAATACCTCGCCGACCTGGAAGCGCAACAGGGCCCGCCGGAGCTGGGCCGCAAGAAGCTGGGCGAGAACTACGCCTCGATGCTCATGCTCTCGCAAATGGCGGCGGCCAATCATCTGGACACCTCGCCGGAGGTGGTTCGCCAGTTGGCCATCGACCGCATGCAGATCCTGTCCAACGCCGAGTTCGCCAAGCTGAAAGAGTCAACTTCGCCCACGCCGGAAGAGGTCAGCGCCTACTACAACACGCATCTCGCCGACTACGACACCGTTACCATCCGCAGGATCTTCATCTGGTCGGGCGATAAGGCGACCGACAAGCGCACCTTGACGCCGCCGCAGGCGCAGAAGCTGGCCGAGGAGATCCAACAGGCGTACGCCTCGGGTGGCGATGTCGACAAGCCAATCAGCCAGACGCCGCACGGCGTCGACGATGTGATGGCCGACAAGGAACCGCTGACCTTCCAGCGCGGCGATTTGCCCGCCCAGATGAACGATGCGGTCTTCGCCCTGAACGAGGGTGGCTGGAAGGAATTCAACAGCGGCCCCGGCGCCTATGCCTTCTTTCATGTCGTCAAGAAGGGCCGCCTCGAGCTGAAAAATGTCACACCGCAAATCGCCAAGAAACTGCAATCACAGAAGCTGCGAGAGCAGTTGGAAAGCCTGAAAAAACAGAACGGTGTCTGGATGGACGAGACGTACTTTGTTTCGAAACCAGAGATGCCGAAATTCGCAGACCGAGACTAAAAAACTCGGGCTATTTCGAGCAAGTGAAGTACGGAGAGAGGAGAAACGGAAATGAGGCACGGCAATAAAACACTTTGGTATGGCGCGCTGCCGGTACTGTTACTGGCGTATTGCGTTCTATCGCCAGAGTTCGCTCAAGCCCAGATGACCTCTGTTGGCATCGACTGTTCGCAACTGGCGGCAATCCATGCTCTGCAGCAGGAGAACATGCGTGTCGGTGAGGCGCTGATGGAATGCGGTGTGATTCCCAGGCCAGAAGGCGCGCGTAGCGGCGTGGAGGACGCCCCCGTGGTGCCTCCCAACGTCCTTATCAGTAACAAGAGCTGCACCTCGAACGGCTCCTGCACCCGCAGCGAGAGCATGGTGTGGCCCAGCCTGCGGCCGGGTGACACCACCGTAGTGACCAACTTCAACGCCAACTACGGCAGCTCCAACTGCTACTCGGGAATTGCCTATTCCACCGATGGCGGCAACACCTTCACCGAGGAAGAGTCGCTGTGCTCAGGTCACGGCGCCAACTTCGGCGATCCCATCGTGGTCTTCAACAAGAAGCTGGATAAGTGGTTTGCCGGCGACCTGTCAGGCGGCTGCGGCGGCCAGGGTATCGCCCTGTGGAGCTCGCCGGACGGTATCACCTGGACGGCCGTGACCTGCCCGCACAACAACTCGAGCGACGATCGCGAGTCGATGTGGGTGGACAACAATCCGTTCAGCTCTCGATACGGCCGCATGTACATCTCGTTCAACAACTTCAACGTTGGTGGCGGCGCCCTGTTCGTCACCCACTCCGATGACGGCAACACCTGGAGCACTCCGGTAGCTCTGTCGAGCAGCTTCATCCGCGACGTCCAGGTTACCGGCACGCCTCCGGCGCCCGCGCCGCCCAGCATCTTCACCAGCACGGTGTTCGTGGCTGCGATGGATGAAATGGGAGGCGGTCTCTCCACCCGTCAGAACCACATGATGCGCTCCACCGATGGCGGCACGACGTTCACCAACATCACCATGGGCCCGACGTTCGCCGCTGTGGGCGATGGTGTCTGCCCCTCCAACAGCTACTTCGCCAAAATCAACCCGATTTGGCGGCACATGGGCTGGGGCGAGCCTGGCGTTGGTCCTAACCAGGTGGTTCACTATGCCTACGCCGCGAAGGGTTCGCTTTCAACCGGCGACATCTTCTACCAGCGTTCCACCGATAACGGCACGACCTGGTCAGCCCCGGTTCTGCTGAACGATCCGGAGACCAACCAGTTCCAGAGCCACTGGATGCCCTCGCTGTCGGTCAACTACAGCCCCGGCAACTTCAACCAGCCGCAGGATGTGACGGTCTCGTGGTACGACCGCCGCCAGGCCTCGACGGCCTGCAACGTTGCGACCGACGCCGGTTGCAGCTATCAGCGGTTTGGTGTCCAGTCGCACGACAACGGCAACACCTGGGGAGCGAACTTCGCGGTCAGCGATCAGATCATTCCTCAACCGACGCAGAACAACGGTCTGGTTCAGCCTTGCTACGCGGGCGACTATGACTACTCGACCGCTCTGAACAGCAACGCTTATGTGACCTGGACCGACGGTCGCGTGTCCGTGGGCGGCGCCAACGTGCAGAGCGTGGAAGGCGACGTAGTTCCCGAGCCGTAAGCCTCGCAGCAAACGCTTCACCGGAGGGCAACCAACCAGTTGCCCTCTTTTTTATTTGTCGCTTGAAGTTGCGTTGCCGGACGGTGCGGTTGCGCCAGCATCCCAGCGCACGCCTTGCTGCGCCGCCTGTTGCAAGGCATCTGCGGTTCCGACGTCGCGCCAGTAGTACTCGTCGGCGCGGAAGCCGGCGATCTTCTCGCCCTCGCTCGCCAGCCGCAGATAGCTGGTGATAATCGAAAACACGCCTGGTTCGCTCATGAGCTGAAAAAGCCGCGGCGAAATCACGTGAATTCCGCAAAAGGCGAATGGCTGCGGCTCCGCAACCGGGCGCGCGATTTCCGCCGGCTGGCCGCTGGATTGTCGGCCGCAAAGCTGGAGCCCTGCGTCGAACAATAGAGAGCGCGAACTTGTCCGCTGCTGCACGGCCAGCGTGGCCAGCGCACCGCTTTGGCGATGCGACTCGACCATGCGCGCCAGGTCGATTGCGCTGAGCACATCGACGTTGTGTACCAGGAAGGGCTCGTCCGCGTTCTCTTCGAGGAAGAACCAGGCTGCCTTCTTTAAGCCGCCGCCGGTATCGAGCAGTTCTTCTTCGCGCGAGACCTCGACCCTCATGCCGAAGTCCCGGCTGCGCAGATAGTCGATCAGCATGTCGGCAAAGTGGTGCGCATTGACGATGACCTCGCGCACGCCGCAGCGGCGCAGGCGCGCCAGCGTGATCTCGATCAGGGTGCGGCCTTCGAGCTCAACCAGCGCCTTGGGGCGGCGGTCGGTAAGCGGCCGCAGGCGTGTGCCCAGCCCGGCTGCGAGGACCATCGCGCGCATCGGCTCAGGCCTCGCACTCGCGGTGCTGGACGATCACGTCGAGATCGTTGTGCGCCCGCAGATGCTGCGCCAGCCGTTCGGCCAGGTACACCGACCGGTGCTGGCCTCCGGTGCATCCGAACGACACCATCAGGTTCTTGAAGCCGCGCTGCCGGTAATTGTTGATGCTGGCATCCACCAGGGCCTCAGCGTGCGCCAGAAATTCACGCACGCTCTCCTGTTGCTCCAGATACTCGATCACCGGCGCGTCTCTTCCGGTGATGTGCTTGAAGCGTTCTTCGCGGCCCGGATTCGGAAGTCCGCGGGTGTCGAAGACAAAGCCTCCGCCATGTCCACTGTCGTCCTGCGGCACCCCGCGATGGAATGAGAAGCTGACGACGCGTACGGTCAACTTGTCCGGCGGTGTGGCCTTCGCGCAAAGCTTCTCCGATGCCAGGACGTTTTCGAACGCCTCCATCAGCCTGGGCAACGAGAGGGGCAGTTCGACATTCTGGCGCAACCAGCGCACGTTCTTCAGCGCGAAGGGAACGCTCTGCAGGAAGTGCGACTTGCGCTCATAGAACCCGCGAAAGCCGTAAGCGCCCAACGCCTGCATGATCCTGACGTAGACATAGGCGTAGTAGTAGCGCATGAAAGCATCGCGGTCGAGGTCGATCGAGCGCGCCAGTTGCTCCAGGTATTCGTCGAGCAGCTGCTGGCGCAGCGCAGGCGGCAGGTCCGCCTTGCCGTCGAAGAGCAGGGAAGCGATGTCGTACTGCAAGGCGCCCTTGCGTCCGCCCTGGTAGTCGAGAAAATACGGCCGGCCATCGCGCCACATGACGTTGCGCGACTGAAAATCGCGGTAGAGGAAGTATTCCCGGTCGGCCTGCAGCAGGAACGCAGTAAATCGGCGGAAGTCGTTTTCCAGTCCTTGCTCGTGGAAGGGCGTTCCCGACAGTTGCAGGAAATAATATTTGAAGTAGTTCAGGTCCCAGGCGATCGACTGGCGATCGAAGCTGCGACGCGGGTAGCAGAAGCGATAAGGGAAGTCGCGCGCGGCTTCGACCTGAAAGCGAGGCAGCAGCGCAATCACCTTGCGGTAGGCTTCTATCACCGCAGGAGCGAGCTCATCGCCGCTGCGGTTCTGCCCGAGCAACTCATACAGCGTGGTATCTCCGAGGTCCTCTTCCAGGTACGCGCCCTCGCGCAATGCCTGGCCGTAAATCTGCGGGACCGGCAAGCCATGCTTCTGAAAGTGCTGGGAAAATTGCAGAAACGCTACGTTTTCTTCACGCACTGCATAGAGCACCCCGATGGCGCTCTGCCCGGCGTTGCTGAGGCGGAAGAGCTTGCGATCGGAGGCGCCGAGCGTGGTGCGCAGCGGTTCGGCCTTTTCGGCAGGAACGCCAAAATGCCGCTCGAATAGTTTCTTCAGGATTTCCATCCGCGATTGGGGCGGCGATTGCGCCCCGCAGTCTAGCATCGCTGAATTGGCGGACGATGACAATGGCGCAAAAAAGAAGACTCCTCCGCGTCCAGAGACGACGGAGGAGTTTGCGTCCAGCTTGCGAGCTGCCTAATTCACCGTGACGCTGACGCCATTCGACACGATGCCGTTGGTGACGACGTAAAGCGTTGTCGCTCCGGTTTCCATTCCGGCAGGAACGTCGAACGAGGTGAAGGTCGGAATGCTGTGGGTTTGCACGGCAAGCGTGCTGTGGCCATGCGTCTTGGCATAGAAGACATGCCCGGTGGAGTTGTTGACCAGGCGCACCAGCGGATAATTGGTGGCCGTCTCAAACTCGTCGCCGAAGGCGGCAGCTTGCGACCAGCCGCTGAACTGGCGTCCCAACACGCGATAGGTCTGGCCGCGTTGCAGGGCGGTGGGAACGTTAGTCACGATCGGCGCCCAGATCTGCAATCCGCTGCCCGTCGGGTTGTAGACCTGCGACCCTCCTACCAGTATTTGTCCGGTTGGCAGCACGATAAGCGGCTCGCCGAAGGCGCTCAGCGTGGCGGTGAAGTTCGTGCCATCGAATTCGTAGAGGCGTCCCGAATTACCTTCCACCAGCACCTTGCCGTTGGGCAGCAGCGCGGCAAAGTTGTCGCCGGCATCGTCGTTACCGGGGAAATTCGGACCTGCGACCCAGGTTCCCGGCTCGTCGGGATTCGCGCCCGGGGTATAGATGGCGGTGTGTCCCGTGGGCGCGCCGGTATGGTGCGCACCGGTGGCAAAGACGGTGCCGTTCGGCCGCAGGATGGCGGGGCCGATCTCGCCCGGAGGACAGTATGTGCCGCCAGGATATTGGATACAACCTTCTTCGGGCGGACCCTGCAGATTGGCGACGGTGCTGCCGTCGGAGAGCCAGCGCTGTTCACTGTAGATGTAGTGCTCGGAGTTGGGATTGTCGAGAACGTCGGCGGTCAGGACCACGCCGGTCGCGCCCGGCAGCAGCGTCCAGCCCTCTTCGGCATTGAAGTCGGCCTTGCCGCTGAAGCTGAGCAGCGTCCAGTTCATGGTGCTGGGATCGAGGTCCGCGATCTGCATGTCGAGCTTGCGCCCGATGAGGAAGTGACCGTTGGGAAGCATGGTCGACGGCGAATCGCCAATGTATGACCATCCTGGCGGGGGCGTCAGCGGCGTCCAGGTGTTTGCTGCGGGATCGTAAATCTCGCCGAGGTTGGTGAGCTCAAAGCCGCCGAAGTTGTATTCGCCACCTTCGATCAGGACGCGGCCGTCGGTCAGCACCTGGGAAGCGAAGGCGTTGGGATCGTAATTCGACTCCAGGCTCGCGACCTGCGTCCAGGTGCCGTTCACATAGCTGCCGGTGACGTCAGGCGTGAGCTTCCACCAGTCCTGACCGGAGTTGCCCTGCACCAGCACGGTCCCATCGGTCAACAGGAACTGGACCTGGGCGCCGTCAGGGGCGGCATGCGTTAAGTTGGTAAGCGTTTGCGCTTGCGAAACGCAGCAGGCGGCAAGCAGCAGGGTGACAGCGCATAACAATGTCTTCAAGGCAAGTCCTCTTCTTCTTCGAAATTGACGAGCTGGTTCAGCAAAGCTTGAGGTCCATGGACCGGTTCTGAGCGCCGCGAGACGTCTTAGCAGGGGTAAGAAATCGTTGTTCGAAAACTCCCGGGTGAGTGGCGGCAGAGCAGTGCGAGCCCAAGAAACAGGGTGTCAGAATTCTGCTGCAATCCCGTAGCGGTGTCAATCCAATTGGGTCCGGCCGATATCGAAAAGCAGCGATGATTCGAATTCCTTGAGAGCGCGCCCATGCCGCCAAGCTGCAGCACTGTTCCGGGTAAAACCCTGCATTCGGAGCCGCATCGAAATTGTTTCAGTCGCGCCACCGCGGCGCTGGCAGGGAGCGCAACATGTTCGACCCACGCAAGGGCCTCAACTTCGATCCGCCGTCGCGCGCGCGCAGGGGCATGCTGAAATCGTCGGCCATGCTGCTTGGCGCCTCGATGTTTGCAGGCGAGAGCATGGAGTTAATGGCTCGCAGCGGAAACTCCGTCGCCAGCAGCGAGCGGCAGAACGAAAATGGAAGTCTGCGGCGAGGCATGATCGGCTTCATGCTGGCGCACGAGCAGTTCACTGTGCCGCAACTGCTGGACTTCGGCGTGACGGCCGAGCAGGCCGGCTTCGATTTGCTGGCCGGCAGCGATCACTTTCAGCCCTGGCAAGCCAACGAAGGCCACTCCGGAGAGGTGTGGGTCACTTACGGAGCTCTGGGCCAGCGCACACATCGCATCTGGATGGGAACGACCGTTACCTGTCCGACCTTCCGCTACAATCCCGCGGTGGTGGCAGAGGCCTTTGCCACGCTCAGTCATCTCTCGCCGGGGCGTATTTTTCTCGGTGTAGGATCGGGCGAAGCGCTCAACGAACAGGCTGCGACTGGTATGTGGCCCAAATGGAGTGAGCGCTCCGAGCGCCTGATCGAAGCAACGGGAATTATTCGCCAACTCTGGACGGGGCAGCCGGTCGATCATCAGGGCAAGTATTACCGCGTGAACGCCAAGCTGTACGATCCGCCGGCACAACCGATTCCTCTGCTGATGGCGGCAAATGGGCCGAAGGCGATGCGCCGCGCTGGTCAGTACGGCGACGGCCTCGTGACCGATCCCAAAACCTGGAAAGAACACAAGGCTGAGTTTGAGGCCGGCGCCAAAGCTGCCGGAAAAGATCCCGCGCAGATGCCGGTGCTGGTGGAGCAGTATGCGGTGGTCGGCGACCAGCAGGAGGTGCAGCGCGCAGCCGAGCTGTGGCGCTTCGGGCCAAAGGCGTTTACCGAGTACTACAATGTGCGCGACCCGCAGCAAATCCAGCAGCGCGCCGATGCCGAGGTGCCGCTGGAGAAGGTTTACGGCGAGTGGGCAGCCGGTACCGATGCCGCCGCACATATCAAGAAAGTGAACGAGCTGTTCCAGAGCGGCGCCACGATCGTCAACATTCATTCCGGACAAGCCGATCAGAAACGGATCATTGAGTTTTACGGCAAAGAGGTGATTCCGCACTTGAATCGCGCCTGACTTAACGCTGTGGATTGCCGAAGACGTCGGCTACGTGGTATCGCAGGGAAACAGAGACACGCACAACCGGGTTGACGGTATGATTGCGTGGCATCGCAGTAGAGATTGAATTACATCCAATTCAGGTCGAGCGCCACATACTATGATCAGGAACTTGCTTGAAAGCTGGCCGCTGGTCCGCCAGCTTCGTAGCGGAGCGGACGGCACAGGCGTCGAGGCGATGAGCCGGCGCACCCGGAAGCTTCTTCCCAAGAACCAGGACGCGGAGTTCACGCGTTCGATCTGTCCGTATTGCGGCGTAGGTTGCGGGCAGATGGTCTTCCACAAGGATGGGGAGCTGATCTCGATCGAAGGCGATCCCGGCTCGCCCATCTCGCGCGGCCGCCTCTGTCCCAAGGGCGCGGACACCTTCGAGTTGCACACGCATCCCAACCGGCTGATGAGCGTGAAGTATCGCCGGCCATACGGCACCCAGTGGGAGGAGATTCCGCTGGAGCAGGCGATGGATATGGTGGCTGACCGCTTGTGGGAGAGTCGCAACCGCACGTTCGTCGAGGAGCAGGACGGGCACAAGGTGATGCACACCAAGGCCATCGCTCATCTGGGCGGCGCCACCCTCGACAACGAAGAGAACTACCTGATCAAAAAACTCTTCACTGGAGGTCTGGGCATGGTTTGCGTCAGCAACCAGGCCCGGATATGACACAGCTCGACGGTGCCCGGTCTGGGCACCTCATTCGGACGCGGTGGCGCGACTACGGCGCAAACCGATCTTGCCAATGCCGATGCGATCCTGATCATGGGATCGTCGATGGCCGAGAACCATCCGGTCGGCTTCCAGTGGGTGGTCAAGGCGCGCGAACGCGGCGCGAAGATCATCCATATCGATCCCCGCTTCACCCGCACCTCGGCCATGGCTGATATCTGGGTGCCGCTGCGCGCCGGCACCGATATCCTCCTGCTCGGCGGACTCATTCGCTATGCCCTCGAGAATGACAAGTACTTCCGCGAGTACGTGCAGCACTACACCAATGCGCCCATGATTCTTCGCGATGACTATCGCGATACGGAAGATCTTGGCGGCATCTTCTCGGGATGGGACGACGAGAAAAAGCAGTACAGCCCGGAGTCATGGCGTTACAAGGGATCGAAGGAGAAGGATTCGGGCAGTCAAAAGCCCGGCCACTCGCCCGCAGGCGGCGGACACGGCAAAGATCGCGGCGGGGAAGCGGCGCAAATGGACGAGTACGAAAGCGATCCCACGCTGCAGGATCCCCATTGCGTCTTTCAGATCCTGCGCAAGCACTTTGCGCGCTATACGCCGGAGCTGATCGAGCAGCACGCCGGCGTTCCTCAGAGGCTCTTCCACAAGGTCGCCGAGGCGTTCTGCAATGCCTCCGGCCCGGAGAAGACGGGCGCCATCTGCTACGCCGTGGGATGGACGCAGCACTCCAAAGGCGTGCAGATCATTCGCTCCGCCGCCATCCTGCAATTATTGCTGGGCAACATCGGACGGCCGGGTGGCGGGATTCTCGCCTTGCGTGGACACGCTTCCATTCAGGGCTCGACCGATATTCCTACGTTGTATGACATCCTGCCCGGCTATCTGCCGATGCCGTTTTTTGAGGCAGACGCCAACGACTTTGCGAGCTACATCAAAAAGCATAAAGCGACTGCCGGGCTGTGGTCGAACTTCGACCAGTACTTCGTCAGCCTGATGAAGGCGTGGTATGGCGATCATGCCACCGCCGAAAGCGACTGGTGCTTCGACTATATGCCGCGGGTAACTGGCGATCACTCGCACTTCGGCTATTGGCTCGACATGCAGGACGGCAAAATGGAAGGGCTGTTCATCATGGGCCAGAACCCGGCCGTGGGTGCGCCCAATGCGCGCCTGCAACGCAGCGCGATGTCGAAGCTGAAGTGGCTGGTGGTGCGCGATCTGGTGGAGGTGGAGAGCGCCTCGTGGTGGTACAACTCGCCCGAGGTCGAGCGCGGCGAGCTTGACCCGAAGAAGATTGCCACGGAAGTGTTTCTGTTCCCCGCCGCCGGCTCGGCGGAGAAAGACGGCTGCCAGACGAACACGCAGCGCTTGGTGCAGTTCCGCACCAAGGCGGTCGATCCGCCGGGCGATGCCCGCAGCGAAACCTGGTTCCTGCATCACCTGGCGCGACGGTTGAAAGCACGAGCCGCTGCCGATCCCACCCCGCGCAACGCGCCCCTGAATGCGCTGCGCTGGCCCTATGGCGTGCACGGCGTCCACGACGAGCCGAACGTCAACGAGGTGCTGAAGGAGATTAACGGCCGCGACCTCACCACCGGCGAGCTGCTGGAAAACTACAAGAAGCTGAAGAGCGATGGCAGCACCGCCTGCGGTTGCTGGATCTACTCCGGCATCTATCCGCAAGAGCATCTCAACAAAGCCAATCAGCGGGAGTCGACAGACTACCTGGGCCACGGATGGGGATTCTCCTGGCCGAACGACATTCGCATCCTGTACAACCGTTGCTCGGCGCGGCCCGATGGCAGGCCGTGGAGCGAGCGCAAGAAACTTGTCTGGTGGGACGAGGAGAAGCGCGAATGGACCGGGCTGGACGTTCCCGACTTCGATAAGCAAAAGCCGCCCGACTACCGGCCCAAGCCCGGTGCGAAGGGCATGGATGCTATCGGCGGCGACAAGCCCTTCATCCTGCACCCTGACGGTGTGGGATGGCTCTTCGTGTCTTCCGGACTGAAAGACGGGCCGCTGCCGGCGCACTACGAACCGCTGGAGACGCTGTTCGAAAATCCGCTCTATCCGGAGCGCGTGTACAATCCTGCTGCGCAGCGCAAGGAGCGCCCCGATAATCCATACGCGTTTCCCGGCGACGAGCGCTTTCCCTATGTGCTCACCACCTATCGCCTGACCGAACATCACACGGCGGGCGGCATGTCGCGACAGCTGTCGCACCTGGCGGAGCTGCAGCCGGAGTTGTTCTGCGAGGTTTCGCCGGAGTTGGCCGGGAGCATTGGGCTGGAACACGGAGAATTCGCCACCATCACCACGCCCCGGGGAATCGTGCAGGCGCGCGTCGTGGTCACTTCGCGCATGAAACCGCTGTGGGTGCAGGGCCGTACGGTGCATCAGGTTGGATTGCCCTATCACTGGGGATATAACGGTTTGTCCAAGGGGGATGCGGTGAACGATCTGCTGGCCATCTCCGAGGAGCCGAACGTGCGCATTATGGAGACCAAGGCGTTGGTCTGCGACATCGAAGCTGGCGCGCGCCGCCAAGGCGCCGGTGCCCTCGATCAACTGCACGAGAAGCTGGAGCAACGGGCATGAGCGCGACCGTCACCGGTTTCCTTACCGACGCGACGCTGTGCATCGGATGCAAAGCCTGCGAGGTCGCCTGCAAGGAGTGGAACGGCCTCTCCGCCGACGGCATGAACTGGACGGGCAACTCCTACGACAACACCGGCTCCGTAAGCTGCGGAAGCTGGCGGCATGTGAAGTTCGTGGAGGGCAAGCCGGAGCCAGGTCTCGGCGGCAATGCGGCGGAACGACTGTCATGGGAGTTCTCGTCCGACGTCTGCAAGCATTGCGAAGTGGCCGGCTGTCTGGAGGTTTGTCCCACCGGCGCCATCGTCCGCACCGAATTCGGCGGCGTCTTCATACAGCCGGACGTCTGCAACGGCTGCGGCTACTGCGTAGTGTCATGCCCGTTCGGCGTAGTGCAGCGCGATCCCGACGATGGACGTGCCTTCAAGTGCACCTTCTGCTATGACCGGCAAAAAGTTGGATTACAACCTGCTTGCGCGCAGGCGTGTCCCACCGAATCGATCAAGTTCGGGCCACTGGCGCGGCTGCAGGTCGATGCCAAGGAGCGCATGAAGGAGCTTCGCAGCCGGGGCATGGACGACGCGCAGCTCTACGATCCGCAGGACAGCAGTGTCGAGGGTATTCACGCCTTGTTCATCGTTCGCGGTGATCCGCGCCAGTACAATCTGCCGCCGAAGC
>Ga0070741_10013039_pt1 | contig 14811 bp, 4 predicted proteins | sample Coa_R1_4_FD_66440 | JGI IMG/M metagenome (GOLD analysis project Ga0070741, IMG submission 66440) | Surface soil microbial communities from Centralia Pennsylvania, which are recovering from an underground coalmine fire - Coalmine... | ecosystem: Environmental > Terrestrial > Soil > Unclassified ...
TGCACGTTGGCATCGATGGCCTCGGCCAGCGTGCGATGCGGCTCTGCAGCAACAGGCCGCATCCGCCGCTTGGACAGGGTGGCAACAGCCGGCTTGAGCCCGCCCGGCATCGAGCCAGGCGTTGGAGCCACCACGGGCTGCTCGGGCGCGGTGGGTGTCAGCTCGCCGGGCTCCGCAGAGACTGTCCAGCACGCTCCGGCGAAAAGGAGGAGAAGCGTGAGAGTTGGGGTGGTGCGGCGCCGCGAGATCAGGAAGACGGCTTGCAAAATGGCTCCAGGTCAGACTTCGGATTCACCCCGGGGACCGAACCGGTCCCCGGGACAGTGCTCCACTCAGTTGCCGGTGAACTGTTGGCTCGTCTGGGTGGTGGCGGCCAAGCCCGCACCCGCGACCGTCACCGTGGCCGTGCTCGTCACCGAGGCCGGTGACGCGGGCGGTACATACCGCACGTTGATGGTGCAGCTGCCTCCCGGGTTGATGGTTGCTCCGTTGGTGCAGGTTCCGCCCGGCTGGATCGAGAATGTACCGGTACCAGTCGCCCGCGCGATCGTCGGACCCGCGCTGAACGTGAACCCGGCTTGATTGGCGTTTGTGCCGTTCGTCACCGTCACTGTTCCATTTTTTGTTGTGCGGTCCGCCGCAGTGGTGGTCAGGCCCGACGGAGTGAACGTCAGCTGCGCTCCGGTAACCCGGAACACCACCGTCCCGAAGCCGTTCGTCGCAGTTCCGTAGGTGCCGCCGGTCACCGTCACCGCCTTGGAGCCGAGCGCCGTCGAGGATGGAATGTTGCAAGTCGCGGTGACCGTCGTGTCGTTCGAGACACTCACATTCGCACACGTGATGCCCCCACTGATCCCGACTCCGGTAGCGCCGGTGAAGCCGCTGCCCGTGATCGTGATCGGCAAGTTCTGCGTACCACGTACCGCTGAAGCCGGGTTCACGGAGGTGACAGCCGGCACCACGAACGCAACGGTGTCGGACGCCGTGTTGTTCGCGGTGTTCGGATCCTGCGTACCCGTCGGCACCGCCACAGTCACACTGTTGGTCAACGAGGTGATTCCGAAGAATGCGTCCGCTGCCATTTGAGCAGTTGATGGAGCATTGGCGCTTAGCGTGAAGGTCGCCGAGGCGCCCGCGATCAGCGTCACTGTGCCCGTACGTGTGGTTCCAATGCCGGCAGCAGCCGTGCACGACGCGGCCGGGACACACGTCCACGAGATGTTCTGCAGCCCTGCGACTGCGAGAGCAGGCGTCAAAGTGTCCGTGACCGTGCCGTTGGTCACGTTCGAGGGACCGCTATTGGTCACGACGATCGTCCAGGTGATCTTCTGGCCCCCTCCAATCTTCCCGCCAGTGCTATCGGTCTTCGTGACGCTCAGGTCAGCCTGCGGCCCCGGCATTTCGACGGCACCGATCTCGTAGCCCGCACCCGTCGGACGCGCATTGCCAAAGAAGTCGGTGCTCGGCGGACGAACGGTCACAGCGGTACCGCCGGTGCCGAACTTCACACCAGTGGACCCGCTATCGATCGCCCCCGACGTGGGTTGCAGCCTGAAGTCGCCCAGCGTCGCACCCGCGGTCCGCAGAGCGTTGGTGACCGGAGTCGTAAGGCTCAATGGACCCCAACGCAGGTTGATCCAGTTGTTACCTTCATCAACCACCGCCGCCGGCGTCAGGCTGAACACCGGGTTTGGTGTCGCGTTGCTCTCGTTCGTGCCCGGCGGGACTGCCCAGCCCATACCCCCCGCCTCTGGCGGCGTGCGCGAGCCGTTGCAGTACTGGCTCACAAACGCGGGGCTCGACGACAGGTTGCCATTGCCAGTGCCGACGTAGGAATTGGCGCTCGTCATGAGCGAGTTGTACGTTGTGAAGCCGCTAGCCGTGTGATTCGCAGGCCCCGTATCGCCGCGGAAGCCCAACTCCCAATAGGTCCCGCCCGGCGTGCAGTCGCCCGTGTACGTCTGGGTACCGGCCTGCGTCGTCGTGAACGAATTGTACAGACTCACGATCTTCTGCTCGCTCTGGTTGCCGGACCCGAAACTACCGACTCCGATGTAGAAGGACCGGTTCTGCCAGATCGCATCGTTGAACATCAGCGGGATCGAGTAGCTGTAGCAGGCGACCGCGTTGTTGGCGGACGTTGCGCTCGGGACTGTACCGTGCCCTGCGGGGCACCGGAACGAACGTGGCGGCAGAAGGTCGATGTTGGCCTTGAGCACTGCGCTGTTATCGATGCTCACCAGGCCCGAGACCTGCGGGCACGACTGCTGGGGCTGGCCCGTCTGCTGGGGCTGCGTGCAATTCGTCCCTTGCGAGCTTGCGAACGGCGAATACAGCGTCTGGAACAGGGTACCGGAAGATGCTGTCGAGTCGTTGGAGGCAATCGTGTTGTTCACGATATTCACCGCCAGCGAATCGAGCAGCGACACGCCCGCACCGTCCCATCCGGCCACGTTGTTCACGACAATGTTGTTCGTCAGGCTAACGGAGTTCCACAAGCAGGTGGCGAGATCAGCCGTGCAGACGGGTATGCGGTTGCGCCCCCCGCCGATCGATCCTGCCCCGTTCGGATTGTTTAGAACATCGGTCCCGTTGACGTGCTGCAGCCGCAAGCCGCCGCCGCTGCCCGCATCGGCGGCATTGCCCAGAATCAGGTTGCCGTTCACCTTCAAGCCCGGGCCTGAGCCATCGCTCGGAGTGATCGTTCCCGGCGGCGGCGCGCAATCCTGGTCGGTCGCGACACCACAGCTAGTCGGATCGGCGTCCGGCGCCCCCATCACGATCAGGCCGCCGCCGTTCGAGGCGATCGTCGGGTTCGTGCTCTGGTTGAAGATGATGGTGTTGTGCTCGATGTCGCCATTCTTGATGAACCCGATATGCGCAACACCGCCGCCGTCGCCAGTCGATACGTTCCCGCAAACCCAATTGTCCGTCAGGGAGTAGTAGTCCGCCCCGGTATTGATGGCAACGCCACCTGCACCGGCGGGCGTCGAGGAGAAGAGCTCATCGCCCATCGACGAATTGCCGACCACCGCGTTGTTGTGGATGTTGACGTAGTTGTTGAAGCAGAACGGCAATCCCTGATTGGTGATGTTGCTGCTCTCGCACGAGGTAGGCCACGTGGTCGGCACGACACCGGCCCCACCGAGCGCAACGTCCGGGTGCTCACCCTGGCCGATCGTGATGCCACCTGACATCGTGCCGGTGTTGTTGCCGACGCGATTGTTGGCGATCTGCAGCTTGTGCCCGTAGGCGTGCACGAAGATGCCGCCGCCGCCTTGCGAGCTGTCGCGAATACCCAGGCCGTCGATGCTGGAGGGGTTACAGAAGAAATTCGTCGGATACGGATTGGTGTTGGTTCCCGACGCCGTGCAATCCGCTGTCGACAGCAACTTGGTATTCGTCGGGAACGCTGCACCGGTTGTCGCACCCAGCGCATCGTTGACTCCGGTCCCGCTCGGGAACTTCACGCCCTTGCCGAGAACCGTGATTGCCGCGCCCTCATACGCGCCCATCAGACTGGGCTCACTGAGCTGCTCGGCCAGGTTGCCGTTCAGCGTAGCATCCCATCCAAGGGTGGCCTCGAACGGCAGGCGGTCAACGACCATCGATGGGAAATTCGTCCACACGTTACCCGTCTGGTTGTTCGTCGCATAGTTCAGCCCGGCCGCGCAACCGAGGTCGCCTGGATCGCGCGGACGCCCATCGGGTGTCAGCCCGAAGATGCAATTGATCTTCTGCCGCCAGGGTGTCAACAGCTTGCCCGCGGGCTGCGTGTTGGCATCGACCACCGTCACGGCGGCGCCAACGCCTTGCAGGCGAATTGGCTTCCACATGATCAGCATCTCGTTGTACGTACCCGGGGGGACGATGATCATGTCGCCGGGGCTGGCGGCATCGATGGCCGACTGGATGCTCGCACCAGCGGATAGAGCTTTCGGGGTTTTACCGCCGACCGTGACAGTCACCGTATCCACGGACTTCTTGCCGCTATCCGTCGTGATGATCAGCTGCCCGCACTGTGCGGTCGAGCCGCCGTACTCCGCCTGCTGCTGCACGGCGCAGGCGGGCACGCCAGCCGGTACGGTAACCTTGATCTGGGTGTCGCTCCAGGCCGTGACTGGTGCGTTGAGACCGCCAATGGTGACCGATCCCTTGCCCTGGTTGCCGCCGAACCCGTAGTGACGTTTGATCTTCTGTTGATTGAACGGCGCCTTGGTGGTCGAGGGGCCGCTGTAGCCGTACCAGTCGATCGACTGGTCGCCCAGAGCGTTGATAGTCAGAGTGTTGCCCGGAGCGGATACCCACGGACCCGCGCCCCCGCCCGGAAGGATGTCGCCGGCTACCGTGCTAATCGCGGGAGTAGCGTCCGGATATGAGCAATCCGGGTGGTTGTAGCCTTCCGAGAAGGCCGAGACAGGGACGACGGGAGTGTCGAAGTAGCCGGTCTGACCCGGCATGAACGGCAGCTCGTAACAGAACTGGCTGTACCCGGGCTGAAACAGCGGATCAGGCGTGGCCTGCCCGGTCGTCGGATCGGTCTTCATGCCCGCGTCGTTCATGCACATGACCATCATGGTCGGGCCGTAACCGGTCGGATTGGGCGGATTGACCTCCCATGTGGAGTAGTTCAGGCCATTGTAGATGCCGAACTGGTCTGCATAGACGCGGTTGATCTCGTTGCCAGTCCAGTCCTTGATACCGACCGGCAGGTACGACGGTGCGAACTTCTCGCCGAACTGCGGCGAGAACGGATCGAACTCGGCGGTGAAGTCATCCAGGATGATACCGGTGAAGTGAGCTGCAACGTGCGTCGAGGTGAAGAGATAGAACTTCACCAGCGCCGAGGACTGCTCCGTCAGGTTGACTTCCTTGCGGTCGCACAGGGGGCGCATCGCACCGGCGAACGGCGCGACTTCACCCGATTGCGGGAACAAGCTGATGAAGTCCGGCACTTGACGAACCGTGCCTACGCAGGGCCAGTACGCCTCATCACTGCCGGTGTCGCCCTCGTGGCTCACCAAGCTCGGGTTGCGGCCCAGATCCTGGGTGGAGTTCTGAGCGTTGTTGGCGTTGTATTGCGCGCCAATTGCCGCCTGGTCAGGCAGGATGTAGATGGACCCGCCGAGGCCGGGAAACTGAACCACGGCCGGCGCGATGTAGTTGTCCCCTATCAGGATGTTCTTGTCCTCTTCCTTGACGAGCTCATAGCCAGGCGGAACGACTACCTCGACCACGTATTTGCCAGGCGGCAGCATCGGCATGCCGGCGTTATAGGGGTCATAGGTCGGGTCGGCCGGGTCCTTCGAAGACGGATTCGGCGTGCAGACGGTGCAGTTGGACCCCGCGGGTTGGCCGGTCTTCGGGTCGAAGCCGGTGACACTCGGGAAGCTGTACATGCCGTCATACGGTGCCGGTTGCAACTGGTTCCAGCTGTGCATGCCGTCGTAACACTTGAACTGCGACTGATAGGGCAACGGCGTCGGCTGGGTCGTGCCATCGCCGTGGAGCGCATTGTTATACCAGTCCAAATACTGCGGTTGGTTCTGGATGCCGTACCAGAACGGGTCGACGCTGCCATCGTTCGTCTGTCCCGGGCAGTTGATGTTTGGTACCGACAGGCCGGCGCTGTTCTTGCGGAAGCCCTGCACCCAATCATCAAAGCTCGTCGTCTCGGTGTGATCGACCAAGGTCAGCGTCGGGGTCACACCGTCCTTTGCGACACCTTCCTGGTACAGGTTCACCCGGACGTGCGGGATCAACGGCTCCCAGCTCAGTTGCAAAAGCAGCTGCGGATCATCGAACGGGCGCGTCGAGGCGTAAACTACGTGGCCGTGAATCGGCCCAGTCTCACCCGGGTTGTAGGGTTTCTTACCCCACTCGAGGAAGTTGCTCTGGCCGATATAGCCTTGCCATCCGTAGGAACCAAACCAGTATGGGGGGTCGATACGGCCGGTAGAGTGCTTGTTGCTATCGCTCGGCACAGCGCCCTGGGCGATACCGCCGCTGGCAACTTCCGCCGAGCAATCGGCGTCGTTGCAATACACGGCTCCCGGCAGCGAGAGATCAGCAGGAAGCGGAAACTTCTCGTAGGTGTTCGCCAGGTGCGCGCCCATGCCGTCCGCCTTGCCGCAGGGGCTCGTCGTATCCGCGCAGGGCTTCGTGCCATCGGCGGGACCGCCGGCATCATAAACGACATGCACACCCGTCGACTTGTAGCGGGTGGTGTCGGTTTCGATCACGTACCAGTTGAAGAGCGGGAAGACCTCGTTGAAGCCGGCGTTGCCGGCAAGATCCGTGTTGTTGAAGTTCGAGAAACTTCCATCACGGAACCGAATATTGGTCGAGGCGAATGCGAGTCCCGGCTTACTGTCATCCGACACGCCGGTGTTGGCCATGTCGATGAAAGTGCGCGTGTAGATATTGGCGTGCCACTGATGCACCGCCATCTCACCCATATCGACGACGTGGCTGCCATTCGACACGATGTTGTTCGGATCACACAGGCCCGAGGTGCCGCTGCAACCGACGCCAACGCCGGTGGTTATGCCATCGACGATGAGGTCGTTCCACTGGTCGAAGCTCGTCAATTCCCAGTTTCCGGGCGGGATATTCGTGAAGTCGAAGTTTCCGTTCGCGTCACACTTGGTGAAGGCGATCGTGGCGCCATCGGGATCACCGAGGCTGATGTAGCACTGCGTGAAGGCGAACGCTTCGCCGTCGCCGCTACCATAAAGGCGCTGGTCCGGGGTACGGCTCAGCCGTGACGTCGTGATGTGCCCCTTGACTTCCCAGTTGCACGCGAGCGGTGAGGTCGAGGGTGTGGTATCGCACAACCCGGACTTTGTGCTGTTGTAGCGGCGCTCATTGATCAGCTTCGGATTCGCGAAGCCGATCGAAACGTGGTAGCCGGCGGGGCCGAACTCCTGGAAGTACCCTGGCTCGCCGACGCGCATGAAGGAGTCATGCGCCTTCTGGCCGTCGAGCGTATTGGTCTGTACCCACTCTTCGCCGAGGGCGATGCGGTCGGCACCGGGCAACGCGCTGACGCCGTAACGGCCCGGATACATGTTTTTGATGATCGCCTGGCCGGCCATCGGCGAGAGCGTCTTGCCGTCTGATTCAAACTTCGGGCACGTGACGATCATGCCCACGACGCCCTTCTGGCAGGACTTTTGTGTTGGGTCCGCCGCGCACTGCGCGTCGGTGGCGTTAGGCGTGTTCAGCCCACCCTGGGTCATGTTGGCGGTAACGGTGTTCGAGACCGGACAAGCGTCCAGGCCTGTGACAGGATCGATCGTGCCCGCCAGGCTGTTGGAAAGCGGCTGGTTGAACATGTCGTAGGTCGGCTGACCCGTCGCATCCCCGGTCCCGCCAGCCTGATCGAAGATCGTGACCTGGAATCCACCTAAGCCCGGCTCGTTCGGAGCCAGCACGTCCACGCCACCGCCAGCGCCGTACTCGCCATTCAGCGGCCAATCATCTTCGAAGACGAAGACGGACAATGTGGCCGTCGGCAACGGCGTCGGAACTGTCAGAACCGTGACGGCCGTCGCACCGGCCGCGATCGGTGCACCGCCCATGCCGTGACCGCAACCCGTGTTCAGCCCCGTCGGGTCCGTCGTATCGATTGGGCCATTTGCGCAATTCGTCGGCGCACTCAGGTTCGCCCCGATGAACGGGTTAGCCGCATCGCCCGGCAGCACCGAGATATAGTAGCGCTTGGTCGGGTCCAGGTAGACCTGACTCGGATCAAGCATAGCCTGCTGATCTCCCGGGCGGCAGACGCCGTTGCCGACATCGCATACCACCTTCGTCCCTTGCAGCGTCTGGCCGCCTTCGCACGACAACGCACCCGTGCAGCCAGCCGCGACGAGCGGCATGTAGCTCGTGTGGAAGTTCGTGCCATAGTTGACCGGCGCGCCGTTCGGAGTGGCCGTCGGACAGCCTGCGGGCAGCGGATTCGTCGTGCACTTCGGGTCCACGTAGAACGTGCGGTCTTCCTCAATGACCCAACGGTAGTCTGTGATCGGCGTGCTGTGGTCCGCACCATCGACCACGGTGACCTTCAAGCCGCTGGCATCCGGGAATTTGAGTGTCACTTTGACGGTGCCGACCGTGCCCAGCGCATTCTGTACCGGCACGGTGATGACCTGTTGGCTCTTCGCAGTACCGGAGGCTGTAAGGCCACCGTTGATGTCGATGATCGCGGATCCCACGGTGATCGGTGCCGTGGAGGTCGCGCCTTTCACCGTCAACGCTAGCCCCGCGCCATCCTTGCAATCCTTCAGGACTCCTGGTGGCTTGATGGAGATCTGGGTCGCGATACTCGAGGTGAACGTCGCATCCAGGCAGCTGATGCCCGTGTCCGTGACCGTCGTGGCGCCAAGAGTCACCGTCGCCGTAACCCCGGAGGAGCAGGTCCCGGAGGCGACGGTTCCGTTGGCGCAGTAAGTGAACGAATCGGACGTAACAGCCCCGTTCGGAACGTATGTAAATGTACCGTTCTGGTTCAGGGTCACGGTTCCGTGCGAAGGTCCGGTGAGAAGCGTAACGCCCTGTACATTCGTGTCGTTAGCGATCACGCCCTTTGATGGGTCGGAAATGGTCAGGGACTGCCCGGCAATCAACGCGTTGTATGGATCATCCTTGGCGATCGCCGCGCCGAGCTGGGTCGCACTGGGCGCGCTTGCACCTGGGGCACCGATGTAGGCCAGCATGCCCGCGTCACGCGCCGTGCTGTTGGCCGACAGACTCAACTCACGGTCGTAGACCGGCAGCGCCACGGCCCCAGCGGCCGGCGCGTTGATCATGACGTCGTAGGTCTTGCCCGCCGCCATGAACACTTCGCTCTGGACGTGCGCCGCGCCCGGGACGAGGTTGCCGTCCTCGGCGATCAGCGTCATGCCGGGTGTAGCCGCCGCACCACCAGTGGTCGAACCCACGATGGCCGGCACGTGCATGCGCAGACCTGCGTTGACGAGGCGCACCAAGACACCCGAGCTGATTGCAGGGGTCGCTGCGCCGAACGGATATACAGAGGACGCGGCACTCGTCTTATCGAACGCGCGGCCGTTGAAGAGATAATACAACGGCGTGTAGTTCACCGCGGGTGGGTAGCACTGGTTGTAGGTCGGCGATGACGGGTTGCCGCAACCGCCTGGCAGGCCGGACCACACCATAGTCTCACTGAAACCAGGGGTGCTGACCGCTGTGCTGACCGCTGTGTTCTGCACCGGATCGATTTCACTCAAGAGCAATGCAACGTCGGCGCTGTACGTAACCGCGGCGCTGTTTCCTACCTTCGGATAGGCCGTTCCGGTGCTTGCATCAGTCACCACGAGGATGCCGTATAAGCCCATTGGCCCCTGAATGGACGGGTGTGTGCCCGACTCGATCAGGTACGTGCCAGGCCGTAGCGATGCCCAGGTCAACGTAGTCTGAGTGCCTGCGGCAACCTCCGTAGCGAACGATTGCACGCGTGGTGCCTGGGCTGGCGGCGTGCCGGTGCCGCCGCCGTTGTTGGCGATCGGCCATGTCACGTTGGCTTGAGCACCGGTATGGTCGGGGCTTGGCGTGCAGGTTGCGCCGGCCGTTGCGCTACTGGTGCTATCGCAGCTCGCGGTCCGCGTTCCCAGGCCACCACCGAGCTGGCCGACAATGACCAACGAAGTCGGTATGTTGGTAGTGGGGGTCTTGCTCCCGACAGGGAACGACAGGCTGTTGGTCAGATTGATGGTCAGGCTCGTGCCGGATGCGCTGTAGGGCACGGTAATGATCGGCGGCGACCACACTCCCAACTTTCCGGCTGGGGGAGCAGCCGCTGTCGCATTCGCCGAGCTCAGCCCAGCGCACGTCGCACCACTCGCACCGCCATCGCCGCAGAATAGACCCCACATCGGCACCGCATTACCGTCAGGCAACACCGTCTGCGTCGGCGCAGCGGTGAGATTGACGGTCTGCGCGGAGGCAGCGCCGCCGGCCAGAAGAAGAACGGAGGCCGCCAGTGACAACTCGAGCAGGGCGGATTTCTGTTTCATTGTTCTCATCTCGTTCTCCTGCCTTTACTGCGCTTCGTCGATCGGGAATTCACGCGAATCGACGAGCATCATCATCAGCATGCCGCCAGGAAAGATGTTGTTGGTGGTGATCTCGCGCTCGTTATGCGAGTGCCACATGAAGGCGAAGCCGGCCTCGCTGCCCGGGCTGTTCGCGATGGTCCCGGAGGGCGGCGTGGTACCCGTCGTACCAGCTCCCGGTGAACCGAAAGTCGCGCGTGCCGTCGCGTCGGGGCCCAGATAGGGGCTGCCACCGTACCAGGCGCCGTTGGTGAAGATGTTCGGGTCGGGCAAGGTTACCGGACCGCCCGCGGGCACATCGCCGAAAGGCGCCGCCTGCACCGGCTTGTTGTGATCCTGACACCATTCGAAGTAGTTGATTCGGGTGTACGCCTTCCCGTCCGTTCCGATGGTGTTGTAGCCATTCGCGTCCGGAGTGCACGGGAGCGTGGCGTTCGCATCGGTGGAAGAAGGGTTGTGGCCATACATATCCCAATTCAAACCCCTGCCGGTGTAGTAGAAGAGCCCATCCATCGCCAGGCCTGGCGTGGTCGTAGTGGTGAACATCAGCGGACCGGCAAGGCTGGTGCCGTCACTGGCGCTGAGCAGCATGTTTCCGTCGCGCGCGAGAATGCGGACATGATTGGCGTGCTCGTGGAAGGGGTGTTGCCACCTGCCCTGACCGATGATCCGCAGCAGAGTGATCTCGCCGGGATGCATGTGCGGATTGCCGTTGTAGGGCTGATGCGGATACTGCACGGCATAGTTTGGATCCATGTCGTCCGGCATCGAGCGGCCGTTGATCATGAAATAGCCGGGGTGATACGGCTCGGTCGGCACGTTCAAGCTGCAACCGGCCGAACCCGCTGTGCAACTCCCGAGCGCGGTGACCTGAGCGAGCGCGGTGTTGTGGATGTTCGGATCCATCTCCGAGAACTGGAACAGATACTCACGGTCGTAGCAGGTGCTCGCGTTGTCGAAGGCGGCCGCCGCGTGCCGGAAATCGCTCTCGCCCCATGCCTTCTGCGCTGCCGCGTTGGCCCCCGGATTGGTCGCAGGCAATCCGGCGGTGCAATTGGCCGGAACATTCTTCGGCAGCACGATGATGGCGCCGAACAAGCCCATCTCCACCTGCAAGTCACCCTGAGTGCCACTGTAGTAAGCGCGTGTGCCGGGGGATCCGGCGGTGAACTTATAGGTAACCGTGCCGCCGGGCGCCGCCTCGCAGGTCAGCAGACCTTGCGCGCCGGAGGGTGTGCTCGCCGAGCAGCTCGTCGAGACATTGAACCCGGGGAACAGGATCGACGTGTTGCCGGCTGGCCCAGGCAGACCATTCAGCAAGTTGACCGTGACGGCATCCCCTTCGGTGACGACCAGTGTGGGACCCGGAATCTGCATCACGTTGCAGGTGGCGCCATGGATCGCCCCGGGCGAGAAGCCACTCGGCGCGCTGCTGCAACCGTAGCCCCATGAATACATCGCCTGGCCGTCGGGTTGCTGAATGAATGCCGGGCTCGCGACGAGGTTGAACGTGGGGCCGGTGATCCCCGGCGCGGCGGCGTGCGCTGGCGTGAGGAGGGCTCCGGCTGCGGTTGCGAGGGTCGCGATCCAGGCGCCAGTCTTGAAGTTATTCACGGCAATCTCCTAGATCGAGCACGCTTTGGTGGTGGGATCGACCGAGGTGCAGATGTGGACTTCGGTCATCTGGCCGCCGAAGTTCTCGGCATCGTTCGAAAGGTGATCGAGGTTCGACGTGTAGACGTAGAACACCTGCCCGCTCTGGTATTTGCTCGTGTCGCTGGCATCCAGGATCACATCGGCGGACTCGCCACCGCCCAGGGTAATCGAATTCGTGTAGTAGTCCATGTTGTTGCCGGCTTGATCGCGCAGGAGCTTCGCGTTCCACCCGACGACGTGCATTGGAATCCCTAGCGTCGCGAGGGTGTGGTACTCCGAGACATTGAGCTCCGAGATCCGCAGCGCCGCCTTCCCGCCGACCGGAATGTTGATGACCGAATTCATCGGCTGCGAGTAGTGGGCGACACCGTCGGCGGACTGAGTCTGCATCGGGCCCGAGGCGGAGACCGTATCCGGATAGCTGCGGCCGTTCATGAGGAAGTATTTGTCCTTCATGTCGGCAAAGCCTTCCGGGTTGAATGTCATGCCAACGAAGTGGAAGTTTGGATCGAAGCCGTGGAGCTGCACCGGATAGTCCACGTCATATTGAGTGCTGCCGTCGCCGTCGTTGTAGATGTACTTTTTCGTACCGTCGTTAGCGGCATTGGTGTTGACCTTCGGCAGGGGATTCGAGCAAAGCACGTCGGTCGCCGAGTTGCAGGCGGTGCGCAGATCGCCCTGCTGCGCTTGCAAGCCGGTGTAGAGAGTACCTACCCAGCGGTTCTGCCTCGGACGCACGTAGAGTTGTCCGACCATACCCATCTGCAAGTGCTCGGGCGGAGTTATGTGGCAGTGGAAGAAGTAGGTGCCCGCATCGGGCGCGAGATAGTAATACGTGAAGCTGCCGCCGATGTTGATCGCCACCGAAGCGTCGGGCACGCCGTCATAGAAAGCCGAAGCGTTCGGGTAGCCGTGGAAGTGGACTGTATGCTGTTCGAAGAGGTCGGGTCGCATGATCATGCCGACGTTGGTCAGCGTCATGAAGAACTCGTCGTCCTCATCGATCGCCATCAGCGGCGCTGGGATGTTCCCGTTCATCACCGCGACATCCATGATCTGACGCGGATCTACATGGCCGTCCGTGGAGGGCGCCGATGACGCCGTGGCGTCCTGTGAAGTCATAACCTCCGGCATGCCGAGGTAGGGTGACACGAACTGAAACACGTACGCGGCGGGCAAAGCGTAGGTGGGGTTCGCCTGATTCAGGACGATACCGACCTTCGAAACCGTGTAGCTCCCCGTGTACTTCGAGCCCCCAGCGAATTCGAGGTCGGCTCCGTTGCCCTCCCCGATGACGATCGTATCGCCCTGCTTGAATGGGACAGCGGCGTTCAAGATCACCGTCACGGTGTGCTGGTTGGTGACGGTCACGCCGGCCGCCGCGTTCGTGCCCTCGAAGATGTCGTAGATCGAGAACGTGTAGTTGACGTTGGTCCCAGTGACGCCGATCGCGCCGTTGTAGGCGGTGGTGTAGTCGGTGAGCCCGGTCGGATAGCCGGGCGTCAGGGACGCGAGTTGCGCGGATGGAACGGGGCTCATGAATTCCGAGGGGAATGTCGTACCCGGCAGACCTTGCGCGATGTTGGCAAGCCCTGAGAGCGGTCCGAACGCGAACAGGTACGTTTGCGTCCCGTCTCCCATCGTGGCGTAGCCATCGCCGCCCGAGATCTGCTGGCATTTGATTGCGCCGTTGGCCGCCCCGCTCGGATAGAGGAAACCGGTCGCGGCATCCGCGGCCACGAGCTTGCCGTTCGCGTCGAACTTCACGTACGACATCGGGACCGGACCGGTGTAAAGCGGCTCCGAGCTGGTCTTTGTCGCATCCGGGTGAGTGACGGTGCTCTGTGGGCATTGAACCCGGAACGACTGGGCCAGCGCGGGTGTCGCCGCGACCAGGCTCAGCAACGCCAATGAGACCCAACAGCGCGCATTAAACATAACGCCTCCACGAGATTCGCCGCGTGCGCAATCGCTTGGTGCTTGTACTGATTGCTTGTTCTTGACGGTAGACACGGTGCCTGTTGCGACGCCAGGAAAACATCCGTTTGAAGCTGGTGCTTCGACCGGGTACTCGGTAGCAGGTCAGGTAGGGTTAGTGCGTAGTTGGCTGCGCCGGAGGCGTGATATCCGGCGTGAGGAGCCCGCCATTGCGCGGCAGGGGCTCGAGGTGCCCGGGGTTGAAGCCCGGGTCTGCTGGCGCGGGAGGGCTCGAGGTGGAATCACGCACGGCGCTGCGTCCGAAACCACGGAGCTTATGGACGAACTGCCAGGCACAGTAGCAGTCAGCGTGCTCGAAATCCGTATCGACGAGATCGAAGCCCGCCTGTTTGATCGGCTTCGCGTTCGAGCTGCTGGCCACACCCATGATTCTCTGTCCATCGGCGGTGAGGACCAGCGTCCAATCCGCCTTACCGGTCATGGGATCGGCGTACAGGCGGCGCAAATGATGCAGCGGGAGAGGAAACCGTTCGTCAACCACCAGTTGCTCGAGAGTGTCGGGAAAGCGGTTGCCTCTCGAGTAGTAGGACGCGATCGCGAGTCGATACTGGTGCCCCACCCAAATGAGTTGCGCCTCGCGTTCACGCTGTACGGTAGTCTTCCAGACGCGACTTACTGCGGTGAGCATCACGCCCAGAATGACGACGGCGATGAGAAGGCCAATGAAGGTGAACCCTCGTTGCCGCCCCCCTCGATGAACCGCGCCAGCTTGCTGACCGCCGCACACTTCGTCACCAGGTCGCGAGCGCTGTCCCGTCGGACGCGTTCTGCGGAGCCCCGCTATGTACATCGCGGATGCCTGCGTGGTCAGGATCGTCAGACGGAATCACCGTCCAGGTGTCCGCGAGCTTCGTGAAAGGATCTACAGGCAACGAACGAACGTAATGCTTTTCCGCGAGGACCTGCAGCGTCTCCGGGTATTCATTGACGTCAGCATAATACTTGTCGATGGCCTCGCGAAGGATCGCGAGATCCTGTTTCAATACGGTCTCCCGCGCCTGCTCGAGAGAGTGGAAATATCTGGGTACGGCGATGGTCAGCAGCGTAGCGATGATCGCCATGACGATCAGCAGCTCGA
>Ga0070741_10013040_pt1 | contig 14809 bp, 17 predicted proteins | sample Coa_R1_4_FD_66440 | JGI IMG/M metagenome (GOLD analysis project Ga0070741, IMG submission 66440) | Surface soil microbial communities from Centralia Pennsylvania, which are recovering from an underground coalmine fire - Coalmine... | ecosystem: Environmental > Terrestrial > Soil > Unclassified ...
CTCACTACTCACTACTCACTACTCACTACTCACTACTCACTACTCACTACTCACTACTCACTACTCACTACTCACTACTCACTACTCACTACTCACTACTCACTACTCACTACTCACTACAAACTCGTTTCATATGGAAGGTTTATTAGAACAATTGGGTATCAATTGGCAGCTGCTGTTGAGTCAAGCGGTGAATTTTTTCATTCTGTTGCTTATTTTACGGGCGTTTGTATACAAGCCTTTGCTCAAACTTATGCATGATCGCCAGCTGCGCATTCAGGGAGGACTCAATAAAGCTAACGAGGCAGATGTGAGGCTCAGGGAAATTGATGAAATTGCCAAAGACAAGTTGAAAGAAGCTGATCGGCAGTCCATGCAGTTAATCAAGCATACTCAGATGCGAGCCAAAGAACTGGAGCAAACACTGCAGGCAAAAGCAGAGCAGGAGCAGCAGAATTTACTTGAACAAATTCGCAGCAGCCATGCAAAAGCGCAGGAGCAGGCCCGGGTTGAGGTCTTAAAACATGCGGCCGAATTGGTAAAGAAAGTTATTGTCAAAACCGTCGAGCTCGATCCAAAAGCTGTCGACGAAGCATTAATTAAAAAAGCAGCTTTAGAACTCACCGAAGAATAGCATGAGCTACAGCACTACCCTATACGCAAAAGCCTTGGCTGACATTCTTGCAAAAAAGCCGGCTGATATCCAACAGCTGACCGAGCGTTTTTTAACCTTGCTCCAGAGCAATGGCGACCTGCAAAAAGCAGATGCCATTATTGAGGCTACTCAAAAAGAATTGCTGCGCCAGAGCGGAAATAAAACCGTGCGCATTGAAACGGCCCGGACAGTCAACGATTCGGCATTACGGAAGCGATGGGTAAAAAAAGGCGATATTGTTGAAACGATCGTGCATCCGGAATTGATTGCCGGGGTTCGCGTGACCGTAAACGATGAGCGGCAGCTCGATGTTTCACTAAAAAAACAATTAGAAACCCTTTTTAGGTCATTATGAGTGATGAAATTATAAATAAAATTAAACAGGCGATTGCCGATTACAAAGCTAATCCCGAGTGGGAAGAAATTGGCAAGGTCATTGAGGTTGGCGATGGAATCATAAAAATTTCCGGCCTGTTGAACGTCCAAAGCCAGGAGGTATTAACGATAGATATTGGAGAAGGAAAATCGGTGGCTGCCGTAGCTCTTAACTTACAAGAAGATGCGGTGGGAGCTTTGGTGTTGGGTGAGGGCAGCCAGGTAAAAGCTGGCAACATCGTTAAGCGAACCAAGCAATTGCTGTCATTGCAGGTAGGCGAACAATTGCTCGGCAGAGTCGTAGATCCGCTTGGCAATCCCCTCGACGGAATGGGCCCCATTTTTTCCCAGAAGGACAAGCCCACCGTCATGTTTTTGGAAAACGATGCGCCAAATGTGGTCTCGCGAGAGTCGGTGAATCAGCCTCTGCACACCGGAGTTAAAGCTATTGATGCGATGATTCCTATCGGCCGAGGTCAGCGAGAACTCATCATTGGAGACCGTCAAACCGGAAAAACGGCGATTGCGCTGGATATGATTATCAACCAGGCAAAAGACAGCAAACATCCGCCGGTTTGCATTTATGTTGCCGTTGGCCAGAAAGAATCAAAAGTTGCCAAGATTGTCGAAACGTTAAAACAGCAAAAAGCTTTTTTGTATACGATTGTCGTTTCGGCTTCCGCCTCGAGTCCGGCGGCCCTATGGTATCTGGCTCCCTTTGCCGGATGCGCCATTGGCGAATACTTCCGCGACAAAGGACAGGATGCGTTAGTCATTTACGACGACCTTTCAAAACACGCGTGGGCTTATCGGCAAATTTCGTTGCTCTTGCGCCGTCCGCCGGGACGCGAAGCGTATCCTGGAGACGTATTTTATTTGCATTCGCGATTACTAGAACGAGCTGCCAAACTTTCTAAAGAACTTGGCGGGGGATCGTTAACGGCCATTCCCATTATTGAAACTCAGTTAGGAGACGTGACCGCCTACATTCCAACCAACGTTATTTCCATTACCGACGGGCAAATTTATTTGGAAGCTGATTTGTTTTATCAAGGCACCCGGCCGGCGGTAAACGTGGGACTGTCGGTTTCTAGAGTTGGTTCGTCAGCCCAAACCAAAGCTATGAAAAAAGTGGCCGGGAAATTACGCCTTGAGTTGGCTCAGTTTCGAGAATTGCAAACCTTTGTGCAATTTGCTTCCGATGTTGACCAGGCTACCAAAGACCGAATTCACAAAGGCAGAATCATGACCGAAATTTTAAAGCAGACAGACTTAGCTCCCAAACCTTTTGAAGAGCAAGTGTTGGCGATTTACGCAGCGCTAAACGGATATTTTGACAAGTTTCAGCCACAAGAAATTCAGCAGAAAGAAGCCGGATTGCTAGAGTTTGTAAAAGATTTACACGAAGATGTGCTGGTTAGTCTGAAAGAAAAGAAAGAATTAACGCCAGAAATTGAGGAAAAGATAAAGAAGGCAATTTCAGCTTTTTTGGAAAGCTGAAATTGCGAGATCAAGAATAGAGAATTGAAAATGTAGAATGCAGAATGTAGATTTTTGAAAACAAAGGGCTCATGGGGGCACATGAGCCGAGAAAGAACGGTTATTTGTATTTTTGATAAATCTCCCAAATGAATTCTGCCTCTTTCTGTGGATCGCTGGGAACATCTAAGCCCCGTTCTTTAAGTTTTTCACTTAAAGCTTTTATGACTTTGCGAACTGCTTTCTCAACTTCTTCAACAGGCATGTCAAATTTTGTTGCGACTCTTTTGAGATCTTCTTGGTCTATTGGAAAGCCATCTTTGTCGAATTTCACGGCTAACTCCCTAAGTGAAGAATGAAGATTAACACTAAATTATATTAGATTATTTTTAGTTAAACGTCAATGGAATCAACTCAAAACCTAAAAAAAAGAATCAAGAGCATTGGTAATATCAAAAAAATTACCAAAGCCATGGAGTTAGTGGCCGCTACCAAGATGCGCAAGGCGCAGGAAGTGGCGCTGGCTTCGCGTCCGTATGCGTTTGTGGCGTTGGATTTGTTGGCAAGTGTATCTCTGTTAAAAAAAACAAAAAAGCAGCCGTTGCCCGCGCTTTTGCAAAAGAGAAACATAAAAAATAGCTTGGTGGTTTTGATGGCCTCTGACAAAGGGTTGGCAGGATCGTTTAATAGTTCGGTATTTCGAAAATTTGAGCGATATTTTTCGAAAGAAAAAAAATATTCTGACATTCCGCATAATGTCAGAATGAATGATCTTTTTTTTGTGGCGATTGGTGAGAAGTCCTATCAGTATCTTCAAAAAAAGTTTAAATCGCCTAGTACCGTGGACCAGTCCACGGTACTGCAAAAGTTTACGAGTGTGGGAGACTTTACTACGCCTTTGCAAGTGCAACCATTGGTAGATTTCATTATCAAAGGTTATGTAGAAAAGAAATGGGATAACGTGTTAGTCTTCTCGACCCACTTCCGCTCGGCGTTAAAGCAAGAACCGTTAATGCGCGAACTGCTGCCGATAACTTTTGAATCTCTTAAAGAAACCATCAGAGAAATTGTTCCTGAAACCGGGAGGTTTTCAGAAATGAAGTCTTCGTTTGCCCAAACCGGAAAATCCCAGGAGTATGTTATTGAACCTTCGCCAGAGAGAGTTCTGGAAGATTTAGCTAAGCACTTGGTGTTTATGCAAATCTACGACATTATTTTAGAAGCAAATGCTTCAGAGCATTCCGCACGAAGACTAGCCATGAAAACTGCTTGTGATAATGCGTCTGATTTGGGGGACCGGTTAAACTTGCAGTACAACAAAGCTCGACAGGGAAAAATTACCAAACAAATTATTGAAATCGTTTCGGGAGCTGAAAGTTTATCATAAAATCAACAGCGGCGGGACGCCGCTTAGTTAACTTATAAAACATGGATAATAAAAAAGGAAAAATTACACAAATCATTGGGTCGGTGGTGGATGTCGAATTTGAGAAAGAAGGCCTGTTGCCGCAAATTTTTAATGCGCTGCATGTTGCCGGCCCCCAGGGTGACGTAGTGCTGGAAGTGATGCGCCACTTAGATAACAAAAAAGTGCGGACGATTTCGATGCAATCGACCGACGGCCTGCAGCGTGATTTAGCAGTTGAAGATTCAGGAAAGCAAATTTCGGTTCCGGTTGGGCAAGAGGTACTGGGAAATATTTTTAACGTCATGGGAAAAACGTTAAATAACACTGATAAAAAGTTTACTAAATTCTTTCCGATCCACAAAAGCGCGCCGGCCTTTGTTGACCAATCAACCAAAACCGAAGTATTTGAAACTGGAATTAAAGTGATTGATTTGCTGGCTCCGTTTATTAAGGGAGGAAAAATTGGATTGTTTGGGGGAGCGGGTGTCGGAAAAACGGTGCTGATTCAAGAGCTGATTAGAAATATTGCCGAGGAATCGGGCGGGGTTTCGGTGTTTGCGGGAGTGGGAGAGCGAACGCGCGAAGGAAACGATTTATACAAAGAAATGTCCGAATCGGGCGTTATTAAAAAAACTGCGCTGGTGTTTGGTCAAATGAATGAAGTGCCAGGCGCCCGCGCCCGCGTTGCTCTGAGCGCATTGACGATGGCAGAGTACTTTAGAGACGAAGAAAAGAAAAACGTGCTCTTGTTTATTGATAATATTTTTAGATTTTCCCAAGCGGGATCTGAAGTTTCAACGTTGCTGGGAAGAATTCCCTCTGAGGTAGGATACCAGCCGACGCTGGCTCAGGAAATGGCCGAGTTGCAAGAGCGCATTACCTCTACTAAAAACGGATCCATTACTTCAGTTCAGGCGATTTACGTTCCCGCCGACGATATTACCGATCCTGCTCCCGCGACAACCTTTGCTCACTTGGATTCAACCATTGTATTGTCTCGCGCATTAACCGAAATTGGAATTTATCCGGCAGTTGATCCCTTAGCTTCAACGTCAACAGCGCTTGATCCTAAAATTGTCGGCGAAAAACATTACCAGGTCGCCAGAGATGTGCAGCTGACGTTGCAGCGGTACAAAGATTTGCAGGACATTATTGCCATTTTGGGAATTGAAGAATTGTCTGAAGATGATAAAAAAGTAGTGGGCCGAGCCAGAAAAATTCAGCGATTTTTGTCGCAGCCATTCTTCGTTGCCGAAACTTTTACCGGTGTAACCGGAAAATTCGTAAAGCTTGAGGACACTATTGCTGGTTTTGCCCAGATTCTTGAAGGAAAGTATGACAACCTTTCAGAAGAGGATTTTTACATGAAGGGCGGCATTGAAGAAGTCACAAAAAAGAATTGACCTAATTAGTAATTTTAATGCGACTTTCTATTTATTCATTACAAAAAGTGCTGTTTTCTGGCGACGCTCAACTCCTTAACTGCCAGACGGCCGTTGGCCAGATTACTATTCTCGATAATCACGAGTCGTACATTGGCGTACTGACTCCTGGGGTTATGCGGGTAGTTGACCGGGCGCAGCAAGAACATTTTTTTGAAATTCGCTCGGGATTTCTGGAAGTGCGCGAGGGAAGCGAGGTACGGTGCATTGTTGACTGACCGCTTTTGATTTACAATAAAGATATGGAAGATACTATCCAACGATACCATCCGCTGGGAACTCGAACACTGCTGATTTTTATTTTCCGCAAAAGCGGAATTCTTTTTTTCCTGCTCCTTGTCCTGATTGCAGGCTGGTGGTTGCTGCACTACGTGCCATTTGAACTCATCAACATTGCCATTAACATTGAAATGGGTGTGCTGTTTTTATTCATTGCTCTCTTGGTTATTATTTTTTCCTTGGGTTGGTTGCAGTATATTCGCTATTGGATTTTCATTGATGACAAAGATGTAAAAATCGCCCGCGGGCTGATTGCCATCGAAGAAGTGGGAATTCCATATCGCCATATCAAAGACATTAAAATTGAGCGGAGTTTGTTAGATCAACTTTTCGGAGTGAGCGATATTATTGTTACGGTATTGGGTGGAGATGAAAATCAGGAAACTGAGCGCGAATCGCAGCTGGTACTGCCGGCAGTATCAAAACAAATTGCGCTGAGCATTCAAAATATTGTTTTAAAAAAGGCTCAGGTAGAACAGGTGAGCGTGCTGGGAAACCGGCCAATGAAATAACATGTTCCTGCAACAAAAAACTGGCAAACAGCCAGTTTTTTGTTGCAAAATTATGCAGCTCGATCGAATCTCTTTGGATTATTTTTTTTCCAGCAGTCTCGGCAGTAGATTGGACGATCAGGGGCTGGTTCAAAGGGAAGCTCGGTAATTTCTGCACCACAGCTTGAGCATTTCCAGTTTCCCTGAACTTTTGGCCGTGGAGTATATCCTCCTTGGTTATTATTGTACATTAACTTTTAGTTGCTTGATTTAAACGACCTTTTATCCTATTAGTGACTAACAGGATGAACAAAGCCGTTTTTTGTTTGGACGTTTCCGCACATGCGACGACTTAGTATCTTTACTGGTATTGTACCTTTTTTGCAAAAATGCTGTCAATGAAGCAGTTGCTTTTTTAGGCAACCTGGCTACAATGAATATATGCAACGATATACTAACATATTTTTAATTTTTACTGGAGTTTTACTTTTGCTCGTGGTAATCTTTAGCATTTCAACCGCCTTGTTTGGCGTTAAAAGTAATGTTGTCCAAACCCCCGTGGTTAAACAGCAGCCCGGAATTGTTGTGTCGTCACTCAAAAATAACGATATCATTACCTCTCCGCTTACGATTGAAGGGCAGGTTACCGGTAACGGATGGAGTGGATTTGAAGGGCAGGTAGGAAGTGTTCGCTTGCTCGATCATAATAATAAAGAATTAGCCAAGGTTCCTCTTGCGGCCACTACCGATTGGACACAGCTTCCCACCAGTTTTTCTGCTACCCTAACCTTTACGCCGCCAGCCGACACCAACAGCGGATTCTTGATGTTTCACAACGAGAATGCCAGCGGAGATCCGACAAAGGACAAGGTTTACGTTTTGGCGGTGAAATTTAAGTAGTGGATTTTAAACTCTTAAAAAAATCAAAGCTCAGCAACGCCAGACTAGGAATGATTGAAACCACGCACGGAGTTATCGAGACTCCGTGTTTAGTTCCTGTGGCAACGCAGGCGACGGTAAAAGCTCTTACCATTGACCGGGTTGAAGAAACAAAAACCCAGGTGCTCATTTCTAATACGTTTCATCTGCACTTGCGTCCGGGAGAGAACGTGGTGGAAAAAGCCGGGGGATTGCATAAGTTCATGCGTTGGAAGAAGCCCCTCATGACTGATTCCGGCGGATTCCAGGTGTTTTCTTTGGGATTTGGCAGAGATTTGGGAACTGGCAAAATTTTGAAGGAAAAACGGGAAGTTTCTATTACAGAGACCCGTCAGCCAAAATCGGTAAAGATCATGCAAGACGGCGTTTACTTCAATTCACCGATTGATGGCGCCAGATTATTTTTGGGGCCGAAAGAATCCATTCATATCCAAGAAAAGTTGGGGGCCGACATTATCTTTGCCTTTGACGAATGCACTTCGCCTGCAGCCGACTACGCGTATACCAAACAGTCACTGGAAAAAACTCACGCCTGGGCACAGGTTTGCCTGAAGGTTAAAAAATCAAAACAAGCGTTGTACGGAATTGTCCAAGGAGGAAAATTCAAAGATCTGCGGGAGCAATCGGCAACAGTTATCGGCTCACTTGCGTTTGACGGATTTGGCATTGGCGGTGAATTCGGTGCTAATAAAAGAGAAATGCCAAGTATGATCTCATGGGTACTGCAGCAACTCCCCGAGCGGAAACCTCGGCACTTACTGGGAATTGGACATTTGGAAGATATCGAATCAATTATTAAATCGGGAGTTGATACCTTTGATTGCACCGTTCCTACACACTACGCAAGGCGTGGCATTGCGTTTACGAGTAAGGGAAAACTCAACCTTAATCAGTCGAAATTTTTAAAAAAGCGTGAAACGCTTGATCCAACCTGTATTTGCAAAGTGTGCTTAACGTATACCAAAGATTATCTGTGCCATTTGCTGAAGGCAGGAGAGCTGACCGCTTTCAGTTTACTCACGTTTCACAATTTGTACTATTTCAATACGTTTGTAGAAGAAGTCCGCACAAAAATCAAAAAAGGAGTTCTCTAACTTCTCGGAGGTTTAAACATTGACAATAGTCTTTTTAGTATTAGTATTTATTTTGGAACAACAAGGTGTCGCCCTTTAACAAGGAGTAGTTCAATGCTTACCGCAGAAGAAGTTATTCAGAAAGGAGAAGGGAAAAAAGAGGGAGAATTTTTCAAGATCGAAAAACCCGTTTTTGTCCGCTGTATCAAAGAAGTTTCCCATGGTAAAGTGTGCCTTACTCGTGGCCAATTTTTCACCGTCAACTTGGTGGGCGGCCAAGAGAGTGAACACCGTAATAAATTGCACTTCAAAGGCATTTACTTCTGGTGGAATGCGTCTTGTTTTAAGATTGTTTGAGCGTTTGGCCAAGGGTTCGTCAATGGCGATGAATCCTTTTTTCTTTTTCAAATTTTACTATAATGAATATATGGAACGTATAAAACAGGGGATCTCAAAAATCCGTCAGCAGGAATTAGCGTTGCGAAAAGAGTTGGCCCAACGCACGATCGGCTATATTTTAACTGCGCTGGGACTGGTTGCGGGATTAGCTTGGAATCAAGCAATCCAAGGGCTTATTAATATGCTGTTTCCGGGAGCTGGCAAAGGAATTTTGGTTCAATTTGTGTATGCCATCGTCATCACCATTATTATTGTTGTGATAAGTTTCTATTTGCTCAGGTTGACTGAAAAAAAAGAAGAGCAAAAACTAGAAGAAAAAAAATAGGTATTACTACGATGGTAATCCTTGATATGGTAGGTTGGCAGTATACTATTAACCATTTAATTATTTGAGTTATGGAAAACAAACAATATGAACTACCGCAGTTACCGTACGATTATGACGCGCTCGAGCCTTTTGTCGACAAAGAAACGATGCAGCTCCATCACGGCAAGCATCATGCCGCGTATGTAAAAAATCTCAACGAAGCTATTGGAAAGCATCCAGAACTTTTTGAAAAAACTCCTGAAGAATTGATCATGGATTTGAATGCAGTCCCAGAAGATATTCGCATGGCGGTAAGAAACAACGGAGGAGGACAGGTTAACCACAGCATGTTTTGGCAAATCATGAAACCAAACGGAGGCGGAGAGCCATCGGGCGAACTGGCTGATGGAATCAAACAGCAATTTGGAAGTTTTGCTGATTTCCAAACGCAATTTAACGACGCAGGGGCAAAACGGTTTGGCAGCGGGTGGGTGTGGCTGGTGAAAAAAAGAGATGACGGAGCTTTAGCGGTAATGTCGACAGCGAACCAAGATAACCCCCTGTCAGACGGTCATTGGCCGATTATGGGCAACGATGTTTGGGAGCACGCCTACTATTTAAAATGCAGAAATGTGAGAGCAGATTACTTAAAGGCTTGGTGGAATGTCCTTAACTGGCAGGAAATTGAAAAAAGGTTTATGATGGGCTAATGTTCGCTTGCGGCTGCTTTATAAACGGGCGCAACAGTTCTGAGCAAGTTAAATACTATGGTAACTCTACAAGATGTAAAACGGCATCCTCAGATTTTGGAGTTTATTAACCAAACCGAGGAGGCAATGAAGGCGCTGGCGTATACTAACCACGGATTGCGGCATGTAAATATTGTATCTGATCGATCCATGCAAATTGCCACCGCCCTGGGATTTAACGAGCGGCAATGTGAGTTGGCGGCCATCGCCGGCTTTTGCCATGACATGGGTAACTTTATGACCCGGAGTTATCACCATTACTTTGGAGCCATGCTTTTTTCGCAAGTATTCATGGGGCAGTTTGATCCCAAAGAGCTTGCGATGATTATGCAGGCAATCGCCAACCACGACAAGGAAGAAATGAATTTTGATAATTTTCTTTCTGCGGTGTTGGTTTTGGCCGATAAGTCCGACGTGCACCGCTCTCGCGTAACGGAAACTAACATCGAGAAGATAAAAGGTGATATTCATAACCGCGTAAATTACGCTACCACCGAAAGCTCGGTGAAAGTTGATAAGGGAAAAAAACGGGTAACCCTAGCCTTGCGCATTGATACCAATTTTTGCCCAGTGATTGAATATTTTGAAATTTTTACCGAGCGCATGGAGTTTTGCAGAAAAGCCGCCAAATTTTTAGGATACGACTTTGGACTGGTGATCAACAAATTCCGGTTGCTCTAACATGCCAGCAGCAGATGAGTTCTTTGTGATTTGCGATAACATCCGTAGTCTGGAAAACATCGGCTCGATCTTTCGCACCGCGGATGCCATCGGAGTAACTAAAATCTTTTTATGTGGAATTTCAGGCAAGGCTCCGGTTGGCGAAGATCAAGCTGTTTATATACAGAGAAAAATAGGTACCCAGATTTCAAAAACTGCGCTGGGAGCGCAAAACCATGTTCCGTTTGAATACTATTCACAAACAGGCAGGTTGATTGATAAGTTAAAAAAGCAGGGCGTTACCGTTGTTGCTCTTGAGCAAGATAAAAAAAGTATTTTGTATAGCAAGCTTAAGCCCAAGTTTCCTTTGGCTTTGCTATTGGGAAACGAAGTAACCGGAATTTCAAAAAAGCTATTGCAGAAAGCTGATGCCATCATCGAGCTGCCCATGCATGGCAGTAAAGAATCACTTAATGTTTCGGTGGCATTCGGAGTTGCCGGGTACTACTTGCGGCAATCAAGACTATGAGCATATCAACCACTAACTTTTTAGATCTTCTGAATAACCCTTCGTACCAGTGGCTGTGGCTGGCGCTGATTGTATGGACACTCATTTTTAAAGGGATGGCGTTGTGGAAAGCGGCCAGAAACAACCAGCGAAATTGGTTTTTGGCAATTTTGGTGTTTAATACTCTTGGCATATTAGATATTGTGTACTTGTTTTACTTTAGCAAGCCAAAACCCAAGGATTCTGTGCAGCAAAACAACCCTATGCAAGACCCAAAGTAATTGACGGGCAACCAGGCGATAGTGTACGATAGCCTAATATATTTTGTTACCGTCCTTGCGAATCTCAGTCGCAAGATCAAGGTCGATATAGTGATCGGTGCAGGTGATCGGTGTGAGATCTTAGCATTGAACCTAATATCTCGCATCCAAACCCTAGCATCTATAATATGACAGAAGCTTATTGCGTAAAGTGCAAAGCAAAGCGCAACATGAAAGATCCCCAGGAAGTTACCATGAAGGGCAAGGGTGGAAAAACCAGAATGGCAATGACAGGAATGTGCGAGGTGTGCGGGACTAAAATGTTTAGAATCATGGGATTGAAAAAGTAAATTCTTGCAAAAAGCACTCCGAATCTTCGGGGTGCTTTTTGAACAGCAGTGCTAAGATCTTTGCTCTGTCTCTTGGATTGTGCCAGAGAGTATGTTATACATAAAAGAAAAAGTTACTGAAATATATGAAAAATTCTAAAACAAAGGAATTGCTTGGCGAACAAACGGTCATGCTTGTAAAACCCGACGGAGTAAAGCGCGGATTAATCGGAGAATGCATTAAACGGGTTGAGCAACGCGGCTTGAAGGTTATTGCATTAAAAATGGTGCTGGCAACGCCAGAACAAGCTAAAAAGCATTACCCGGGGACTGAAGCTTGGTTGTTAGGAATGGGCCAAAAAACCCTCGACACTTATGCTAAATATAATAAAGATCCCTTAAAAGAACTTGGGACTGCCGATCCTCTTGAGATTGGTAACATGATCTATGAGTGGAATGTTGAGTTGTTTACCTCGGGTCCAGTGGTTGCAATCTTAATTTCGGGTATTCACGCAATTGACATGGTTCGAAAAATTGTTGGCAAAACCATTCCTGCCTTTGCTGAGATGGGAACGATTCGGGGGGATTACTCGGTTGATTCTCCTGCGCTTGCTAACGAAGCAAAACGAGCTATTCGCAATATTGTTCACGCTTCAGGAGATATGGCAGAAGCCACTCACGAAGTTTCCCACTGGTTTACGCCAAAAGAAATCCATGACTATACGCGGTCAGAAGAGGATGTCATGTTTTAGTTTGTGGCTGCAAAGCTTGGATAGCAATGAAATTATCCACAATTGACACGATTTTTTTTAGCGAATACAATAAATATAGCTCTGAACATTCCATATTAAATTTCTATATTACGTTTTATCGGGAATTCAATATTTGTCCTGGCCTTGGTCAGGGCTTGAGAAATCCCACTTAGATTTTTTTAGAAAATCTAATACCGGAAATCAGAGCACTAAAAAAACACTCATCGAGTGTTTTTTTAGTGCAAAAAATCCTGAGATAATCCACATTTGCTGAATTGTTGGCGCACGGTAAGCATGATACAATGAATGAATAGTTTTTCCATGTCTGCAAAAAAATCCGTCGTGGTATTGGTGTGCGAGGGTTTGGGAAAGGTAACCGTGTATGCGGCAGCTTTTTTGCTGCCGGTGTGGTTTGGACCCTGGTCAGCTGATGTGCTTGAAGGAAATAAACAAGCGCTGCTGGTGATACTGGCTTTTATCGGATTGACTGCTTGGATTCTCAGGGTATTGATTACCGGATTTGCTCCGGTGCGAAAAAGCCCGTTATGGGTGCCACTCGCCATTTTTTTGGTAGGGTATATTGTTGCCACAATATTTTCTTTATCAGGGTATGCAAGCATATTCGGATCTCCGCAGCTGCAATCAGAAAGTCTGCTAACGGTCTTGGCACTCGGTATTTTTGGCGGGTTGATCGTTACCACTTTTTCTGAGCGGGAAGCAATGCCTTTGGCAATAGTTGCCGCAAGTTCTTTTACGCTCGCCCTTATCTATGCCTTGTTGCAGTATGCACAGGTGCATCTGCTGCCATTTTCTTTTGCCCATGACCAGTTTACTACGTTAGGATCGGCTGATGCCGTCGGGTTGGTTACCAGCATTCTTATGCCCTTTTGGATGGTGATGGCTTTTGTTGCCAAGCGATGGTGGAAGCTTTGGGCAATAGCAGGTCTCTGGGTTGCCTTTGTTGTGCTGCTGTTTATTGATGCGCCTGCGTTTTGGATACTAGCGTTAATCGGGTCCCTCTTGGTGGCGGCAGGATGGTTGATGCAGCGAACGGTATTTGACGGGCGATGGCTTGCCCTCCCAATGTTCTTTTGTTTTGTATCGGTATTTTTTTTGATTACTCATGACCATATTAAGTTTTTGCCTCCGGTCCTTTCTGAAGTTTCTTTGCCGCAAACCGTAACCTTGACGGTTGACCAAAGCGCCATCTGGCAGCATCCGCTGGGATTGGGCCCTGGTACGTTTGTCTATGGATTTTTACGTTATAAGCCGGCAGCCTTCAATCACAATCCCCTGTGGAGCGTTGCATTTACCAGCGGATCTTCAGAATTTTTTACCGTCTTGGCGACCGCGGGCGTGGTGGCATGCACTGCCTTTTTGATATTTTTGATTTGGCTCGTGGCCCTGGCAGTAAACCGCTGGTCCGCAGCTGCAAAAAAAGAAGAAAAATCGTTACTGTCCAATTTTTTTATAACTTTGCAACAGCGGCAAATGGTGTTGGTTCTTTTGAGTATGGTAGTTGTCCAAACAGTTGGGTATTTTTTGGTCGGAGCCAATATGGCAACTCAATTTTTGTACGTCATTGCGATTGCTTTGCTGGTGCTATTGGTTGTTGAACCGCGAGAGATGATAGCGCTTAAACCTTCGCAGCTTTCCACCTTTTTTGTGGTAATATGGTTTACGGTAATTTGGCTGGCGGGAGCGGGGATGGTGTTTTTACAGATCGAGCGATACCTAGCCGATAGTTATTTTCACCAAGCCTTATACGCCTTTAATCATGGCCAAAAATTAGAGGGCATTGCTGCGATGAAAAAAGCAGCTCAAACGAATACCTATTTGGATGTATATGAAAATCAACTGGCACTGTTTTCTTTGTCCCAACTCCAAGACGTAGTAGCCAAATCTTCATCCCAGAACAGCTCGCAAGTTCAGTCGTTGGTGTCTGACTCGATTACGGCGGTGAATGCTGCGATCGGGCGCGATCCCCAAAGCGTCAATAACTGGTCTGCGAAAGGGTATATTTGCCAAAACTTGGTATCGGTTATTTCTGATGCGCTTGATTGCGCCGTGCAATCGTACGACCACGCTATTGCAGTAAGTCCCACAAACCCCTACCTGTGGGTGCAAAAAGGAGTTGCTTATCTGGCTCAGGCTGCCGGCACTCAAGATCAAAATAAAACCCAGCAGTTGTACTCAACTGCGTCAGCTGCCTTTAGCCAGGCGATTGCGCTCAAGAAAGATTATGCCCTTGCCTATGTTCAAAAAGCGCTGCTCGAACAGGCTCAATCAAATACGTCTGCAGCTCTTTTAGATGCCGCGTCAGCTGAGCGTTACGCCCGCAATGACCCAGAGCTTTTCTTTGAGATCGGAATTGTCTACTACAAAAATGCCGCCCTCGATAAGGCCGCAACGGAGTTCAATTCGGTGCTGGCGCTCAATCCTCGCCACCCTAACGCGCTGTACTACCTTGGATTGATCTATGATCAGCAGAATAAGAGTGCCCTTGCTTTAGATGCGTTTTCCCGGCTGCAGCAGATCTATCCACAGGATGCAACAATCGCAAAAATAGTAGATAATATAAAGAATGGGAAACATGCTTTGGATGGACTGGTGCAGTCAACTCCTTTGCCAGCGCCCGCGGTAAATTCAACGGGTACCAAGCCAAAAAAGTAATCTATGCAGTATACCAAGCTATCACTACTCG
>Ga0070741_10013041_pt1 | contig 14809 bp, 12 predicted proteins | sample Coa_R1_4_FD_66440 | JGI IMG/M metagenome (GOLD analysis project Ga0070741, IMG submission 66440) | Surface soil microbial communities from Centralia Pennsylvania, which are recovering from an underground coalmine fire - Coalmine... | ecosystem: Environmental > Terrestrial > Soil > Unclassified ...
CCCCACGACGTGCTCGCGCGCCACCGGCTCCTTGCGACCGGCGTGGCGCCACACCACGGTGACGTTGCCGTCGGCGAGATCGCGTGGCCCGACCTCGACGCGCAAGGGAACACCCTTCAATTCCCAGTCCGTGGAGCGGCGGCCGAACGACGTGTCGGTACGGGCGTCGAGCTCCACGCGCACGCCCGCGGCGCGCAGCTCGCCGGCGATGCTCGAGGCAACGTCACCGGCGCCGTCCGCGTCCTTCACCAGCAGCACGACGCACTGCACGGGCGCCAGTCGCGGTGGCACCACCAACCCCCGATCGTCGCCGTGCGCCATGATGAGCCCGCCCACCATGCGCGTCGACGTGCCCCACGACGTCGTCCAGCACAGCTGCTGCTGGCCCTGGTCGTCGAGGTAGACGATGTCGAACACGCGGGCGAAGTTCTGCCCGAGCTCGTGGCTCGTGCCCATCTGCAGCGCCTTGCCGTCACCCATCATCCCCTCGCACGTCATCGAGTTGATGGCGCCCGGGAAGCGCTCCCCCGCGGTCTTGCGCCCGACGAGCACGGGGATGGCGAGCACGTTGACCATGAAGTCCTCGTAGGCCTCGTGCAGGATGCGCACCGCATACGCGCGCGCGTCCGCCTCGGTGGTGTGCGCGGTGTGCCCCTCCTGCCACAGGAACTCGCTGCTGCGCAGGAACAGGCGCGTGCGCAGCTCCCACCGCACGACGTTCGCCCACTGGTTCAGCAACAGCGGCAGGTCGCGGTAGCTCTGCACCCACTTCGCCATGTACTCGCCGATGACGGTCTCGCTCGTGGGGCGGACGGCGAACGGTTCCTCCAGCTCCTTGCCGCCGGCGTGGGTGATGACGGCCAGCTCGGGACTGAAGCCCTCGACGTGTTCCGCTTCGCGTTCGAAGTACTCGAGGGGGATGAACAACGGGAAGTAGGCGTTCTGCGCGCCGCATGCCTTGATGCGCAGATCCATCTCGGCCTGCATGCGCTCCCACAGCGCGTAGCCGTACGGGCGGATCACCATCGTCCCCCGTACGGGACCGTTCTCGGCGAGCTCGGCCTTGGCGACGACGTCCTGGTACCAGCGAGGGAAGTCCTCGCCCTGGGGCGTCAGCACCGATGCCATCGCCCGACGTTACCTGCCCGTCCCCCGCCCACTTCCCTGCGTATCCGGCACAGATCCGTGTCGCCGGTGCAGGGGGAACAGGAGGAGGGCGTCAGCCGACGTGCTTGTGGATGAGGTCGACGCGTTGCTCGCTGGCGTTGGCGTCGGCGCCCTGTTCCTCCAGCAGCTCGGCGCGATCGGCCTCGGCCGCTTCCTTGGCCGCCTGCAGGTCGGCCTTGGCGAGCGCGCGCTCGACGCCGTGCTCGTTGATGAACGTCGCCCACTCGACGAGCGCGTCGACCATGTCGTCTTCGGGGACGACGGCGACGTTCGTGCCCCGCACGAACAGATGACCGCGCTTGTTCCCGGCGGCGATGCCGAGGTCGGCGTCGCGCGCTTCGCCCGGGCCGTTCACGACGCAGCCCATGACCGCGACCTGCAACGGGATCTCGCGATCGCCGAACGCCTTCATCGCCTGCTCGGCGACGGCGATGACGTCGATCTCGGCGCGGCCGCACGACGGGCAGGCGATGAGATCGACGTTCTTGCGCTCACGCAACCCCATCGCCTCGAGCAGCTGCCGCCCGGCGCGCGCCTCCTCGACGGGATCGGCGGTGAGCGAGTAGCGGATCGTGTCGCCGATGCCCTCTGCCAGCAGCGTCGCGATGCCCGCCGTTGCCTTGATGACGCCGACCGGTGGCGGACCCGCTTCGGTCACACCCAGGTGCAACGGGTGGTCGGTGACCTCCGAGAGCTGCCGGTAGGCCTCGATCATCAACGGCACCGACGACGCCTTGACCGAGATCTTCACGTCGTCGAAGCCGACCTCTTCGAAGTACGCCAGCTCGAGCTGCGCGGACTCGACCATCGCCTCCGGGGTGACGCGGCCGCCGTACTTCTCGTACAGCTTGGGATCGAGCGATCCGCCGTTCACCCCGATGCGGATCGGCACGCCGCGGTCCTTGCACTCCTGCGCCACGAGCTTGATGTGCTCGGGTCTGCGGATGTTGCCGGGGTTGAGACGCAGGCAGTGCACACCGGCGTCGAGCGCGGCGAGCGCCATCTTGTACTGGTGGTGGATGTCGGCGACGATCGGCACCGGCGAGCGGGGCACGATGTGCGCGAGCCCTTCGGCTGCCTCGATCTCGTTGCACGTGCAGCGGACGATGTCGGCGCCGGCGGCGTACAGCGCGTAGATCTGTTGCAGCGTTCCCTCGACGTCCGCCGTCTTCGTGATCGTCATCGACTGCACGGAGATGGGCGCGTCGCCGCCGACCTCGACGGGATGCGTGGGATGGCGCAGGACGATCTTGCGTGTCGGTCGCCGCGCGAACTGACCGTCGACGAGCATCGGCGCGCTAGTTGTTGAGGTGGATCGGGTCGACGATGTCGAGGAAGACCGTCGACAACCCGATCACGACGAGCACGGCGACGACGGCGTAGACGAGCGGCATCAGCTTCATCACGTCGGCGCGGTACTGGCGGCCGTGGCGCGACCGCAACCGCTCGTACGTGGCGATGGCGATGTGGCCACCGTCGAGCGGCAGCAACGGGATGAGGTTGAAGATGCCGACGACGACGTTGAGGCTGGCGAAGAAGGCGAGGAACGCGAACGGCCCGTCGCGGGTGATCTCGCTGCCGATGCTCGCGGCACCGACGATGGAGATCGGACGGTTCTCGTCGACGGTGGACGAGCCGGACTGCGACGAACCGGTCGAGCCACCCGTGTCGGGACCGCTGACGGTGGGGCTGCCTCGGTTCACGACGGTGTCGGCGAAGTGCGAGAGGCCGGACGGGGAGAAGAAGCTGCCCATGAACTGCACGGTGGCCTTCGACAACGAACCGAACTCGGTGACGGTCCGGCCGGCGGCGGTGATCGGGTTCACGCGCTCGGTGGGCGGGTTCGAGGGCTCGACGCCGAGGAAGCCGTGGCCGTCCTGCGTGCCGATGGTGGCCGTCAACGTCGTCTCGTGACCGCCGCGCACGACGACGATGGCGACCGTCTTGCCGGGTCGCGCCGCGATGACGTCGTGGAGCTGCGTGAAGGTGTCGATGTGTTCGCCGTCGATCGCCACGATGCCGTCGCCGGGTCGGATGCCCGCCGCCTCCGCCGCGGAGCCGGCGACGGTGTCCTTGATGCGGAACTCGTCGGTGTGCGTGAAGAGGTGACCGCCGGGCGTGCCGAAGATCGTGAACGCGATGAAGATCGCCACCAACGCCTGGATGAAGTGCATCGTCGATCCGGCGACCCCGACGGCGAAGCGCCGCGGGTAGGACTTGGCGCGGTACGTGCGGCTCTCGTCCTCGGGCGGCACCTCCTCGAGGTTGTTCATGCCGATGACCTTCACGTACGCACCGGCGGGCAGCGCCTTGATGCCGTACTCGGTCTCGCCCCGCGTGGTCGACCACAGCTTCGGTCCGAACCCGAGGAAGAACTCGGTGACCTTCATGCCGGACTTCTTGGCGGCGATGAAGTGCCCGAGCTCGTGCAGCACGATCATCACGACGATGGCGAAGATGACGAGGAGCAGCGACCAGCCCCCGACCATCGCGGCGAGAACCAGCAGCGCGAAGAGCAGCACCAGCGAGATGCGCTTGTCGGGCGCGGGTGCGACGGGGCCGGGCGGCTGCGTGGCTTCGTTGTCGGCGACGTCGGTCACGCGGCCGTCCTCTTCTCGATCAGTCGTCGGGCTTCAGCCCGGGCCCTGCGGTCGACCTCGATCACCACGTCGGCGCTCTCAGCCCTGGTCCCATCATGGCGGTCGAGCGCCTCGGAGAGAACATCGGCGATCGAGATCCACGAGATGAGCCCGTCGAGGAAGGCCGCCACGGCGACCTCGTTGGCGGCATTGAGCCAGGCGGGGGCCGTCTCGCCCCGTTTGCCCGCTTCGAAGGCGAGGGCGAGGCACGGGAAGGCGTCGAGGTCGGGCGGCTCGAAGTCGAGGTGCGACAGCGCACCCCAGTCGATGCGCCCGAACGGGGTCGTGATGCGGTCGGGGTACGCCAGCGCGTAGCCGATGGGCAGGCGCATGTCCGGGAGCGAGAGCTGGGCGATGGTGGCGCCGTCGGTGAACTCGACCATCGAGTGCACGATCGACTGCGGGTGGACGACGACCTCGATGCGGTCGTAGTCGACGCCGAACAGCTCGTGCGCCTCGATGACCTCGAGCCCCTTGTTCATGAGCGTCGACGAGTCGATGGTGATCTTCGGTCCCATCTTCCACGTGGGGTGCGCGAGGGCGTCGTCGATCGTGACGTCGCGCAGCTGCGCGCGCGTCCGTCCCCGGAATGGTCCACCGCTCGCGGTGAGCACGATGCGATCGATCTTCGACGGATCGCCACCGCTGTTGGCGCGCAGGCACTGGTGCACCGCGCAGTGCTCGCTGTCGACCGGGATCAGCTCCGCGCCCGGTGTCGCACGCACACGTTGCACGACCGGACCGCCCGCGATCAGCGATTCCTTGTTGGCCAGCGCGAGGCGGCGACCGGCGCCGAGCGCGGCGAGGGTGACGCCGAGTCCGGCGAAGCCGACGACGCCGTTCACGACGACGTCGGCGCCCGTGCTGATCTGCGCGAGCGCGTCGGGACCGGTCACGAGGTCGGTGCCGTCGGGCAGCAGGTCCCGTAGCTCCGTGGCGCGCGCCGGGTCGGCCAGCGCGACGACGGCAGGACGGAACTCGGCCGCCTGCTTCGCCAGCGTCTCCACGGACGATGACGCGCCCAGCGCGATGACGTCGTACTCGCCGGGCTCCGCACGCACCACGTCGAGTGCCTGGGTGCCGATCGAACCGGTCGCGCCGACGATGGCGAGCGATCGCATGACCGCCTCAGGCTACCGCCGCCACCGCCCGTCCGAATGTTGGTGCGATGTGGGCGCCATGGCGCCTCCATCGCACCAACATTCGGTACGAGGGTTCAGAACACCCAGATGCGGGCGGCGTAGTAGGTGGCCGGCAGCACGAACAGCAGGGCGTCGAAGCGATCGAGGATGCCGCCGTGGCCGGGCAGGAACGTGCCCATGTCCTTGATCCCGAGGTCACGCTTGAGCAACGACTCGCACAGGTCGCCGAGGGTGGCGGCCACGGCGGCGACGATGCCGAAGAGGGCCTTCGTCGCGAAGCCGACGTTGTCGTTGTTCCACGGGGAGATCATCCCGACGATGGCGACCGCGACGACGATCGACGCCACGAAGCCGCCCACCAGTCCTTCGACCGTCTTGTTCGGGCTGGCGTCGGACATCGGGCGGTGGCCCATGCTGCGGCCGACGAAGAACGCACCCACGTCGTAGGCGACGGTCGTGAGGATGGCGCCGTACAGCACGCCGATGCCCGAGGGCAGCGTGAGGATCAGTGCCGCGAAGCCGCCGAGCACACCGACGTAACCGACGACGAGCAGGGTCGAGCCGACGCCGAGCACGGGCGAGTCGTCGCCGCCCGCGCCGACGAGGTACCACAGCATCCCGAAGACGGCGGTCAGGAACAGCACCACGGGATAGGCCGACTCGCCCTTCCAGTACGCGGCGAGTGGCAACGTCACCGAGGCCGCGATGCCGAGCAGCGTCGCGGGGTGGTACCCGGCGCGACGCAGCACCGTGAACAGCTCGACGGCAGCACCCGCGATCACGGCGACGACGAGCGCCATGAGGTACTTCGGCCCGGCCTTGGCGAAGAGCAGGAACAGCCCACCGAGCACGACACCGACGAGCACCGCTTGTTGCACGTCGCGCCCCGCATCGCTCGGGCGTTCGAACCCGCTGTGCGCTCGCGTGCGCCGCGCCGCGGTCTCTCGCCGGGGATCCGACGAGATGGCACGGGTCGTCGGTGCGGTGTAGCCGGCCTCCACCGGCTCGGGGTCGACCTCGTCGAACGCGAAGTAGTCCTCCGGGTCCGGCGCGTTCGGGTTCAGCGCGCCGACGCGGGTCTCGTCGTCCGCCAGTCGCGAGAAGTCGTCGTACTCCTCGCGCTCGCCGGCCGATCCCTCGCCCCGCCACCGCGGCTGCGACGACGTGAACGACGACCACGCGTCGAGGTCGTCCTCACCCTCGTCGGCGCCCGACGCGAGCACCGCGGGCACCTCGCCGGTGGCGGGCTCGGTCCAGTGCGGCAGCTGGTGCTCGCCGGACGTGCGCAGCGGATCGGGCGGCACGATCGGCGGGTGCTCGATCTCGGTCGGATCGGACGAACCCGTCAGCGGGAAGCGGATGGCGGGACGGGGCGCGTCGTCCGGGGGCGGCTCGGGGCGGTCGCCGTAGCGCGGCGCGTCCGCGGGCAGGCGGCGAGCGACGTCCTCGCGCTCGATCGCCTTCTCCGCTTCCTCCGCGCCGATGATGCGCACCCCTTCGGTGCCCTCCTCGGCCTTGTCCTTGCTCGGGAACAGCTCCTCGTCCATGGACGGGCCTCCTCAGACTTCGAGCAGCTCGTGCTCTTTGTGCGCGAGCGCCTGGTCGATCTGCCCTTCGTACGTGTGGGTGAGCTTGTCGAGATCCTTCTCGGCACGGGCGACGTCGTCCTCGGTCGCCTCATTGTCCTTGACGAGCCCGTCGAATTCGTGGCGGGCGCCGCGGCGCAGGTTGCGCAGCGCCACCTTGCCCTCCTCCGCCTGGTGGCGCACGCGCTTGACCAGCTCCTTGCGCCGCTCCTCGGTGAGCTGGGGGAACACGAGGCGGATGACGTTGCCGTCGTTCGAGGGGTTGAGCCCGAGGTCGCTGTTGCGGATCGCCTTCTCGATGGCGGGCATCGTGCTCTTGTCGTAGGGGCTCACGACGAGCAGGCGCGCTTCGGGCACGCTGAACCCGGCGAGCTGCTGCAACGGCGTCTCGACACCGTAGGCGTCGATGGGGAGCTTCTCGATGAGGCTGGACGACGCGCGTCCCGTGCGGACGCTGGAGAACTCGGCGCGCGTGTGCTCGACCGCCTTGCGCATCTTCTCCTCGGTCTCCTCGAGCACAAGGTCGACGAGCTCCGACCGCTCACTCACCGAACCAGCGTACCGATCGCCTCACCGAGCAGGATGGACCGCACGTTGCCGCGCGTCATCAGATCGAACACCACGATCGGGACGCTGTTCTCCATGCACAACGTGACCGCGGTGGGGTCCATCGCCCGCAGACCCTGGTTGATCATCTCGATGTAGCCGACCTCGTCGAGGCGCACGGCATCGGGGTTCGTGCGCGGGTCGTCCGTGTAGATGCCGTCGACACCCGAGTGCGTCCCGCGCAGGATGGCGTCGGCTTCGATCTCGATCGCACGCAGCGCGGCGGTGGTGTCGGTGGTGAAGAACGGGTTGCCGGTACCCGCCGCGAAGATGACGACCCGCCCCTTCTCGAGATGGCGGATGGCGCGCCGGCGGATGTAGGGCTCGGCCACGGCGGACATCGTGATGGCGGACTGCACGCGCGTCGGCTGGCCGAGGCGTTCGAGCACGTCCTGCAACGCGAGGCTGTTGATGACGGTGGCGAGCATCCCCATGTAGTCGGCCTGGGCGCGATCCATCCCCGCGCTCGCACCGGTCATGCCTCGCCAGATGTTGCCGCCGCCGACCACGACCGCGACGTCGACGCCGAGCTCGGTGCGGACCTCGACGATCTCCGACGCCAGCTGCTCGACGACCTTGCCGTCGATGCCGTAGCCGACGTCGCCGGCGAACGCCTCGCCGGACAGCTTCAGCAGGACGCGCTTCCAGCGCGGCCCCTCGCTCAACCGCCGACGACCGCCTGCACGAACCGCACGACGGTGGCGTCACCGATCGCCTGCGCGACCGGCTGCTTCTCGTCGGGGATCATCTTCTGCTCGAGCAGCACCTGCTCGGCGATCCACGCGTTGACGCGACCCTCGACGATCTTCGGGACCGCCTGCTCCGGCTTGCCCTCCGCACGCGTCAGGTTCTCGAGCGTCTCGCGCTCGGCGGCGATGGCGTCGGCCGGGACCTCGTCTCGCGTGAGGTACTTCGGCTTGGCGAACGCGATGTGCAACGACACCGCGTGCGCGAGCTCGGCGTCGCCGTCGCGGACCACGACGAGGACCCCGTTCACGCCGCGGCCCTCCTGGCGGTGCAGGTACGTGTCGAGCACTTGGCCGTCGGTGGCCTCGACGCGGGCGACCTTGCCCACCTCGATGTTCTCCTTGGTGGTGATCTTCAGGTCGTCGACCGCGTCCTTCAGCGTGTCGATCGCACCTTCGCCGTCGGCGAGGACGGCGTCGGCGAGCCGCTGCACGAGCGACACGAAGTTCTCGCTCTTGGCGGTGAAGTCCGTCTCCGACTTCAACTCGACGAGCGCGGCGGCGTTGCCCTCGCTCGCGATCGCGATCGATCCCTGGGTGTTCTCGCGGTCGGTGCGAGCGGCGGACTTGATGATGCCCTGCTCACGCAGCCACTTCCCCGCCGCCTCCATGTCGCCGTCGTTGGCCTCGAGCGCCTTCTTGGCGTCCATCATCCCCGCGCCGGTGGCGTCGCGCAGGGCCTTCACATCTTGTGCCGTGAACTGCGGCATCGGTTACGACTCCTCGGTGGTTGCGTGCTCGGGTGCGGCGGGTGTGGCGGGCGTCTCGACCTCGGGCACCTCGGCCGCCTCGGCGGCGGCGGGCGCCTCGGGCGCGGGCGCGTCGGCGAGACCGCCGACGGCGGCGGCCGTGGCCGTGTCGGGCTCGGGCGCGGGCGGCGCGGCGGCCGTGCGTTGCGCGGCGATGCGCGCCTCGCGCTCTTGTGCCTGGAGGGCGGCCTGCCGGCGCGCCTCCGCCTGCTGCGCGGCGACGCGCGCCTCGTCCTCCGCGGTACGGCTCGCCGGCGCGGCGACCGCGCCCCCGCCGCGCTTCGACGCGATGAGGCGGCCTTCTTCGACGGCGTCGGCGATCACGCGGCACATCAACGTGCCGGCGCGGATGGCGTCGTCGTTGCCCGGGATGACGTACTGGATGAGATCGGGATCGCAGTTCGTGTCGACGACGGCGACGATCGGGATGCCGAGCTTGTTCGCCTCGGTGACGCCGATGTGCTCCTTCTTCGTGTCGAGGATGAACACGGCGTCGGGCAGCTTCGTCATGTCGCGGATGCCCTGCAGGTTGCGCTCGAGCTTCTCGAGCTCGCGCCCGATGATGAGCGCTTCCTTCTTCGGCATCGCCTCGAAGTCACCCGCGGCGCGCATGCGCTGGTACTCCTGCATCTTCTGGACGCGCTTGGCGATCGTCTCGAAGTTCGTGAGCATGCCGCCGAGCCAGCGCTCGTTGATGTACGGCATGCCGCACTTCTCGGCGTACGAGCGGATCGGGTCCTGGGCCTGCTTCTTCGTGCCGATGAACAGGACCGTGCCGCCGTCGGCCACGAGGTCGCGCACGAACGAGTAGGCGGTCTCGATGCGTTGCAGCGTCTGCTGCAGATCGATGATGTAGATGCCGTTGCGCTCGCCGAAGATGAACCGGCGCATCTTCGGGTTCCAGCGGCGGGTCTGGTGACCGAAGTGGACCCCGGCCTCCAGGAGCTGCTTCATGGTGACGACAGGCGCGTCCATGTGGATTCCTCCCAACGGTTGTTCGCAGCCTGCGGCGCAGCGCCTCGACCCGGGGGCGTCGGCGACCGTGGGACGGCGCAGGCGGTGATCGCGACCCGGCGGGCGCCGGGCCGTCCGGGAGTGTAGCCGGGCCCGCTCTCACGGCACCCGGGTGGCGGCGAGGAGCTGCTCGCCGTCCTGGAGCAGATCGCCGGCCACGGCGTCGACCACGGCGTCGCTCGCCGTCTGGCACGGCGGTGGCAGCCCCGCGATGGCCCCGGCGATCACCCGGGTGGTGGCGGGTGCGGCCGTCACCGCGGCGTGGGCGCCGACGCCGGCGACCGGGACGATGACGTTCGTGGCGCCGTCGAGGTGCGCTTCCGGTGACGGCACGACCGGGTCGCCCCGCGCCGCGATCGACACGTACGTCGGACCCGGCGGCAACGGCGTCGCCGCCAGCTCGTCGAGGAGCGCCGACCCCGGCGCGAGCTGCGCGACGACGGTGTCGTCGGTGCGGACCTCCGTCCCCGTCGCCGCACCGGCGGTGCCGACGAGGACGCGGCCCAGCGGATCGGCGGCCACGTCGCCCGCCAGCGCGGCGAGCGCGGCGCCGTCGTGGGGCGTGGCGATGGTGACGACGACGCCGAGGCGGGCGAGGACCGCGGGCGACCGCTGCGCCAGCTCGTCGAGGGCGAGCCGTGTGACGAGCCCGCCCTGGCTGTGGGCGAGGACGTCGACGGTCGCCGAAGCGGGCGCGGCGGCGACGGCCGCCTCGAGGACGTCGGCGAGCGCGTGACCCTCGCCGCGCAGGTCGCCCGTCGTGTCACGGGGACCGTACGGCGACGTGGTGGTGGCCCCGCCCGCGTACGAGAAGCGCAGCACGTCGCCGGCGGCGTACCCGAGCGCGCCGGTGTCGACGTCGTCGACGGCGGCGGTCTCGCTCGACGACCCGAGGCCGCCGACGAGGACGGCGACGCGGCGCGCGCTCGGTGCCGGGAGCACCGCATCGGCGGGTGTGCAGTCCCGCGCTCGTCGCTGCCAGGCGAGCAGCGCCGCGACGGTGTGGACGGTGATCGGCACGGGGGTGACGGCGCGCACGGCATCGACGGCGCGGACCGTGCGGTCGACGCCCCAGTCGGCGAGCGAGGTGATGCTGCCCGCGAACGACGATGCGTCGGGAAGGAACGACGACGACGACACGGTCGGCAGCTCCCGCGGCTCGGGCACGAGGTGGACGTACGTGCCGTCGCCGAACAACAGCGCCGGGTCGAGGTAGCCGTCGCCGAGACGGGCGGTCAACAGCAGGGGCCCGAGCGTGGTGCCGAGCGGTTGCCCGAGCTCGACGTGGTCGCCGGCCGCGACGTCGAGCGCGTCGAGGGGGCCGTACGTCGTGCGGATGCCGTCGGCGTGCGCGACGGTGACCCATCGCGTGGCGGCCACCGCGCCCGCGAACGTCACCGTGCCGGGCGCGGCGGCGTGGACGACCGTGCCCGGCGCGGTGCCGTACTCGATGCCGCGATGGCCGGGGCCGTACGGCGTCGCCGGGGCGCGGAACGGATCGACCACCGGCGCGTCGACCGGCGGGAGGTAACCGACGGCAGGTGGCCCGTCGCGGACCACGGACGCCGCCGCGGCCGCGGGGGCGGCGTGCCACACGACGTAGACGACGACGAGCACGGTCGCGACGGCGACGGCGCACAGGCGATGAACGGTTGGCGGCACGAACCCTCCCCGGGGCGCGCAGGGACCTGGCGGGGAAGGCGGTCAACGGACGAGCCGGCGCGGCGCGCCGGGCGGTCAGGCGGGCTCGCGCTCGGAGGCGGCGAGGCGGGACCGGAGCTGCAGCACTGCCTTGGTGTGGATCTGGCACACCCGGCTCTCGGTCACACCGAGGACCTGGCCGATCTCGGCCAGCGTCAAGCCCTCGTAGTAGTAGAGGGTGAGGACGATCTTCTCGCGTTCGGGCATCCGGTTGATGGCGTCGGCGAGCACCTGGCGCATCTCCTCGACCTCGTACGCGGCGACCGGCCCGTCGGTGGGGTCGGCCACGGTGTCGCCCAGGCTGAGCGACTCGCCGCGCTCGCCACCCACGGCGAGCATCTCGTCGAGGGCCACGAGGCCGATGAACGAGATCTGGCTCAGCGTCGCCTGGAACTGCTCGTCGCTGAAGCCGAGCTCGACGGCGAGCTCCTCGTCGGTGGGCGTGCGATGCAGTTCGGCTTCGAGCTTGGCGTACGCCTTCTCGAGCGACCGGGCCTTGGCCCGCACCGACCGCGGGACCCAGTCGATCGAGCGCAGCTCGTCGAGGATGGCGCCCTTGATGCGGGCGATGGCGTAGGTCTCGAACTTGTAGCCGCGGTCGGGATCGAACTTCTCGATGGCGTCGATCAACCCGAAGATGCCGTAGCTCACGAGGTCGGCCTGCTCGACGTTCTGCGGGAGGCCCACGGCCACGCGGCCCGCGACGTACTTGACCAGCGGCGAGTAGTGCAGGATGAGCGCGTCGCGCACGTCGCGCGCTCCCGCTGTCTTGTACGCCGCCCACAGCCGGTCGGTATCGGCTGCGTCTCCGGTCAAAATTGCCCCCTAGGCTCGCGGATGAGAAGCGTCGAAGACGCGTCGCAGCCGCTCTCGGCTCACGTGAGTGTATATCTGGGTCGTTGCCAGATCGGCATGGCCCAGGAGTTCCTGGACGGCACGCAGATCGGCCCCGTTGTCGAGGAGATGCGTGGCGAACGTGTGCCGCAGGGCGTGCGGGTGGGTGGGCACCGGCGAGCGGTGGTCGAGGATCCGGCGCACGTCCCGATCGGTCAGGGGCCGGCCCCGCTTGTTGAGGAACAGCCGATCCGAGCTCGGCGCCCCTGCGGCCGCGCCCACGGCGGCCAGCTCGGCGCGACCGTCGGTCAGCCACGCCCGCACCTTCTCCGCCGCCGGAGGGCTGAGCGGCACGTGGCGCTCCTTGCTGCCCTTGCCCAGCACGGTGGCCCGTCGCCCCTCGAGATCGATGTCGCCGAGACGCAGGCCGCACAGCTCGCTGACCCGCAAGCCACTGCCGTAGAGCAGCTCGAGCACGGCGTCGTCGCGCCGGCGGACCGCCGGCGGGTCGTGGTCGACCGGTGCGGGGGGCTCGTCGAGGAGCACCCGCAGCTCGTCGGCGCGCAGGACGTGCGGCAACCGCCGCTCGCCACGAGGTGCGGCGATGCCCGCGGTGGGGTCGGTGTCGACGACCCCCGTGCGGTGCAGCCAACCGAAGTAGCGCCGCAGCGAGGCCGCCGCCCGTGCGATCGTGCGCTTCGAGCGCTGCTTCGTGGTGAGCGACGCCAGGTAGCGGCGCACGACGAGCTTCGTGACCCGCGCGGGGTCGTCGACGCCACCCCGTTCCGCCCACTCGGCGAAGGCGGCCACGTCGCGGCGGTAGGCCACGACGGTCGCCGGCGCGACACCGGTCAACGAGTCGGCGAACGCCTCGACGTGCCAGGCCACCGAGCCACGGTACCGGCCGCTTCCCGCCGGTCCGTGGCATCACCGCTCTGCCCTCGCCACGCGCTCGTACCAGCCGCCTCGCTCGTCGAGCCACCCCTGTTCCTGGAGGCGCAGCAACGCGAGCGAGAGCGCGCCCAGCGGCATCGGCACCCGGAGGGCGAGCTGCTCGAGCGACACCGGCTGCCAGCCGACGGCATCGAGCACGACCCGGTCGTCGCCCGCCACGGGCGGACGGGGATCCACGATCGTGCGCCGAAGCGCGTCGGCGAGGCCGAGACCGACGAGCACGTCGCCGACGTCGCACGCGGGCAGTGCGCCGTCGCGCAGCAACCGGTTGGTGCCCGCCGAGGCGGGGCTGCGCACCGGACCGGGCACCGCGAACACGGGTCGGCCTCGCCGCTCCGCCTCGGTGACGGTGTGCAACGACCCGCCGTGCTCGTGTGACTCGACGACCACCACGACGTCGGCGAGCGCGGCGATGAGGCGATTGCGCGCCGGGAACCGCCATCGCTCGGGCGCGGCACCGAGCGGCGCCTCGCTGAGCACGACGCCCTGGCGCTCGACCTCGCGCCACAGCATGCCGTTGCCGCGCGGGTAGACGACGTCGAGACCGCTGCCGACGACGGCGATCGGTGGCGCCGCCGCGGCCGCGACCGCACCGGCGTGCGCGGCGCCGTCGATGCCGAGCGCGAGCCCGGAGACGATGGCAACGCCTGACCCCGAGAGCTCACGTCCGAACTCGTGCGCGACGTCGATGCCGTACCGCGACGCCCGTCGTGTGCCCACGATGGCGACGCGCGGTCCGCGCACGACCGCAGGATCGCCGCGGCTGAACAGCACACCGGGCGGCTCGAGGTCGTCGGCGAGGGCGCTCGGGTACGCCGGCGAGCCGAGCGCGGCGACACCGATGCCGGCATCGACGACGCGCTGCCACGCCGCCCCGACGTCGATGGCAGCAGCGACCGACCGCCATGTCGCGGCGATGCCGCGCGGGTCGGGTCTGGCGGTCTCGGCTGCCGCCTCGTCGCCGAGCCAGGACCCGGCGCGCACGTGCTCCCATGCCTCGACGGGCGACCATCGCCGCAACAGGGCGAGCAGGCGGGCCGGTCCCATCATCGGGAGCGCGGCGAGCGCGGCCGCCCACGCTTCCGGCGGCAGCATCAGCCCGCCGCCCGATCGACCGTGACGAACGGGTCGGCGCGCAGGGCGAGCGCGAGCGCGAGGTGCTCGGCGTCGACCTCCTCGGCACCACGGAGGTCCGCGATCGTCCGCGCGACCGCACGCACGCGCTCGGCACCCCGTCCGCTCACGCGCCCACCGCGCAGCGCTGCTTCGAGCACCGTGCGGGCGCTCGTGGTCAACGGTGTGGCGGCATCGAGCGCCTCGCCGCGGAGATCGGCGTTGGCGCGCACGCCGCGCGCCGAGGCGCAGGCGCGAGCCGCCGCCACGCGCGCCGCGACCGTCGCCGTCGACTCCTCGTGGCCACGCCCGAGCAACTGGTCGACGTCGGGACGGGTGACGTCGACGCGCAGGTCGAAGCGGTCGAGCAACGGGCCGGAGATGCGGCGCCGGTAGCGCGCCCGGTTGGCAGGCGAGCAACGGCACAGGCCGAGCGGTCCGCCCTCACCGCACGGGCAGGGGTTCATGGCCGCCACCAGCAAGAAGCGCGCCGGCAGTTCGACGCGCGCCGCGGCGCGCGCGATGCGGATGCGGCCCTCTTCCAGCGGTTGCCGCAAC
>Ga0070741_10013042_pt1 | contig 14809 bp, 8 predicted proteins | sample Coa_R1_4_FD_66440 | JGI IMG/M metagenome (GOLD analysis project Ga0070741, IMG submission 66440) | Surface soil microbial communities from Centralia Pennsylvania, which are recovering from an underground coalmine fire - Coalmine... | ecosystem: Environmental > Terrestrial > Soil > Unclassified ...
GGCTTGGTTCGCCAAACGCACGAAGCAAATGGCGTGAAATTTCATCTCGGTCGACAGCCGGTGGCAATTACAGATTGCCATGTGCAGCTCGATGACGGGACCAAATTGGAGTGCGACCTAGTGGTCGTTGGGATCGGCGTCCGCCCAAACACAGGCGTTGCCGAGCAAGCGGGCATCGCCACCGACAATGGCGTAGTGGTCAATGAATTTTTGGAGACGAACGTGGCTGGAATCTTTGCGGCCGGTGACATCGCGCGTTGGCCCGATCCGCGAGCGGGTCGCATCCGCGTGGAACATTGGGTCGTGGCGCAGCGGCAGGGCCAGACCGCTGCGCGTAATATTCTGGGAGCGCGCGAACCGTTTATCGTGCCGCCGTTTTTCTGGAGCAATCATTTCGATCTGCATATTCATTACGTTGGTCATGGCAGCGGCAATGATCACGCGATTGTGTCGGGTGATTTGAAAGAAAAAGACGCCTCCGTGATCTTCCGCGATGGAGATAAGCTCACCGCCGTCGCTAGTGTTGGTCGCGACCTCGAGAATCTTAAAGCTGAAGTGGCGCTCGAACGCGGCGAAAAATTCCGCGCACTATAACATCATCATCATCACGGGCGCGGACGGCGCTGTCGCTCAGGTCGTGATGATCAAATAGAGCTGAAGCGCAGTAATGATGATCGGGGTTAGGCAAATCATAAGCACCATGTTATTGCGCGCTCCTAATTCGCTGGCCATAAGATTATCTTAGTCGGCTCGCGAGTTATAGGCTTGCTTTAGGCAAGACTTTTCTGGTTTGATCGTAGCGTGCTTGCCAAGGATAACGGGGCCTCACTGAGCACCACAGACGGATATACGCGAAACGGCGCCGCTTTATTTGCGACTACACATTGGAGCATGGTTGTGGCGGCGCAGGGAGAGTCGCCACAGGCGGACAAAGCACTTGAAAGACTTTGCCGCACATATTGGTGGCCCATTTACAGCTTCATCAGACACCAAGGCATTGGACAAGAAGAGGCGAAAGACCTTACGCAGAGCTTTTTTGCAATGCTGTTCGAGCGCAGAGATCTGGAGGCCGTTCGCCGTGAGAAGGGCCGTTTACGTTCTTTTTTCTTTGCCTCGCTCAAGAATTTCCTGGCTAAAGAGCGGCGTCACGCCGCGGCCGCCAAGCGAGGCGAAGGTCGAGCGCCTATACCCCTGGACGTGTTGCTCGCGCGCAAACGCATGGATCTTGAGCCAGCGAACACCTTGAGCGCGGACCGAATTTTCGAGCGTCGATGGGCCTTGGCAGTTTTGGAGCAAGTGCTCGCGCGTTTGGAGAACGAGTATTGTGCGGCTGGCAATGCCGAGCTGTTTGAGCAACTAAAAAAATTGCTCACTGGCGAGGGCCAGCGCTCTTCCCGAGCACAGATCGGCAGTCAATTGGGAATGACTGAAAATGCAGTCAACCAAGCCTTCTATCGGCTGCGTGAGCGTTATCGCGAATTGTTGCACGAAGAAATCGCTCACACAGTGATCGCGCCCGACGATACGGAAGACGAGCTGCGGCATTTGATTGCTGTCCTGCGTCCGTAACTTCAGCGACAATTTTCCGGAGTAATTTATTGAGTGGTTGCTTAACCACGAATGGACACGAACGGAGCAAACGGCATGAGCGACATAGAAGGTAAAGCTGTGCAGGTAACAGCGAGCGAGTCGGGCGAGGAGAAAGCACGAATCCACTTTTGTCCGCCGACCACGTTGAATGACGCCAAAGATTCAAGGTCAGAAATGAGAAAGTCAGAGGTTTTCTATTTCGGCGTTTCTCGGCGTATTTAGCGGATAAATCCATATGAATGTCCTACGGGTTTGCGAAAAATGCGGGGCGGAATTCTTCCCCGACGCGTCGCAGGAATTTTGCAGTGCTTGCCTGCTAGAAACCGGTCTGTTCGAAGACACGAATTACTCGAAATACCACGAACCTGATGCTGCATGTCCAGCACAGCAGATAACCAACTTTGGAGACTACGAACTCCTCGAAAAACTAGGCCACGGCGGCCAGGGACTCGTCTATCGAGCGCGGCAGAAGAGTTTGAATCGCACAGTCGCATTGAAAATAATTGGCCTTGGTCAATTCGCAACGAACACGCATTTGAAACGTTTCCATCTGGAGGCTGAAGCCACAGCCAGTCTGGATCATCCCTGTATTGTTCCCATCTACGAAATCGGCGAGCGCGATGGTTCCTGCTATTTCAGCATGAAGCTGATCGAAGGTGGACCACTCGATGAGATTGCGAGACGAGATCCGATGCCAGTTCGGCGCGCAGCAGAACTCCTCGCCAAGCTTGCGCGCGCTGTTCATTACGCGCATGAACACGGCATCGTGCATCGAGATATCAAGCCAGGCAACATTTTGCTCGATGCGAAAGGTGAGCCGCATCTCAGCGACTTCGGTTTGGCACGCTTGGCCGAGACAAACGGCACCGTCACTCGCACCACCGATTTTTTAGGCACGCCGAGTTACATGGCGCCGGAGCAAGCACGAGGTAACACGGCCGAGGGAGCGGCGGTGTCTAGTCCGTCGAAGGATGCGGGACTCGCCAGGGCAACCGATGTTTATGGGCTCGGCGCCGTATTCTATCATATACTCACCGGACACCCGCCGTTTGCCGGCGGAACAACTTACGAAACGATCCGCTTGCTGCTAGAGACCGAGCCGCGAAAGCCGCGTCTGTTGAATCCGAGAGTGGATCGCGATCTTTCGACGATCTGCTTGAAGTGTCTCGAAAAAGATCCAAAGCGTCGTTACGCTTCAGCGCTCGCGCTAGCCGAGGACATTGAACACTGGCTAAAACACGAACCCATTCAGGCGCGGCCCGCCGGCGTATTGACGCGCGGGAAGAAGTGGGTGCAACGGAAACCCGCTATCGCTGCCTTGATCGCGTCACTCGTCGCTTTGGCAGCAGTCATTGGATGGAACGTTTGGAGAAGCGAACTAGTCCGCCGCCCGGGCACTACTGGGATCGCAGTACTGCCATTTGAAAATCTGAGCAACGATCGAGAAGACGCTTCCTTTGCCGATGGTGTTCAGGACGATCTTCTGACCAAGCTGGCAAACATTGCCGCTCTCAAGGTGATCAGCCGCACCAGCGTGATGCAATACCGCGGCAGGCAGAACATACGTGAGATCGGCGATGCACTTCATGTCTCTCATATATTGGAAGGCAGCGTGCGTAAGACCGGCGCTTGGCTGCACATAAACGCGCAATTGATCGACACGCGCACCGATATGCATGTCTGGGCGAAGCAATACGATGGCGATCTAAAGGACTTGTTCGCAATCCAGAGCCAGATTGCGCAAAAAGTTGCTGAGCAGCTTCACGCCAAACTCTCGGCTGCCGAGCAGGTGGCAATCGAGCAGCCACCGACAGCCGATCTCACCGCATTCGATCTCTACAGCCGCGCCAAGACTGTCATTCTTTCCTGGAACTACAACACTGATGAGAGGGGGAATCTGTCGCAAGCGGCTGACCTGCTTAACGAGGCTGTCACCCATGATCCAACCTTTTTCCAGGCATATTGCCAACTTGTCTGGGTTCATGGTCAGCTTTATTCTTTAGGCTTCGATCGAACGCCGCACCGTTTGGCTCTCGCAGAGGCTGCCGTCAACGCGGCGTTTCGGCTTCGCCCTGACGCCGGGGACGCACACCTTGCGCGCGCAGGACATCTTTATTGGGGATACCTCGACTATGACGGAGCGTTGAAGGAACTGGAAGCCGCTCGCCAGACCATGCCGAACGATGCCCGGTTATTCGAGCTCCAAGGCTATATCGAACGTCGGCGCCCCGGTGGCAGCCAAGTACAGGCGTTGCGCGACTTCGAGCGCGCGATCGAGCTCGACCCGCGTAACGTCTTCGTCCTCACACAAGCTTCTCTTAGTTATGGTCTTCTCCGACGCTATGCAGACGAAGAAGCCCTGTTGGATCGCGTATTGGCGATCCAGCCGAACGACGTGGAGACAAGAGTCGAGCGAGCGTTTGTAGAACTGAATTGGAAAGCGAATACCAGACCGATGCACAAACTGATTGATGAAATCCGTGCGAAGGATCCGACTGCAACCGGAATAGCTTATGGCTGGATTACCTGCGCCCTGGCAGAGCGCGACGGTGTTGCCGCAGGCAATGCTTTAGCGGCTTTGGGCCAAAACTCTTTTGGCGATGATGTGATGCAGTTTAGCCCTGCGTTCGTCGAAGGTCTCATCGCACGCATGACTCACGATTACGATAAAGCTCTGTCGGCTTTCACCGCCGCGCGCGCGGAGCAAGCGAAAATTGTCGAACGTGAGCCGAATTATGGCCCAGCCGTGTGTGCGCTTGGTTTAATCGATGCTGGTTTGGGACGGAACGAAGAAGCGCTCGCCGAAGGCCGGCGGGCAGTCGAGCTTCTACCCCTTGAAAAAGATGCAATAAGCGGCAGCCGCATGAGCATGTCTTTAGCGATAATCGCGGCGTGGATCGGCGAGAAGGATCTCGCCTGTGAGCAGCTTGCGATCGCAATCCATCAGCCAGGCGAGCTGAGCTATGGTGATCTAAAGCTGTTGCCGTGGTGGGACCCTCTACGCGGCGACGCGCGGTTTGAAAAAATCGTCGCCTCACTCGCGCCGAAAGAAAATTAACGCCGGATTTATACGGATGGGTTGGGCGCGACCAAGCTTGCCATGAGCGAAGTCGAACGGGCGGCAGGCCGAATCGCGTTTCTTTTTAACGGAAGCTAACGAAGGAAACAAAGATAGATACCGATCTGACCTGATTGCGGAAAACCTTTGCTCTCTTCGTTTCCTTATGTTTTCTGATTTGTCCTCATCCGTTTCATCCGCGTAATCGGTGGTTCTCCCAAAAATTCTGAAACTTCTGACGTAAGATTTCGACGGATTTCGGTCTCGTACATCAATGAGACCCGGCGTGTCGGGACCGCAACATCCATAAATGCTCCTCTATGAAAAAACAAATTAACCCCACCATTAAAGCGCATCTTATTCGGAGCGCCTTTTACGTGCTTCTGTTGCTGGCTGTCTGTGTAATCCCATTCGCGCTGGCGCAGCGAAGCACAGTCAAGCGAGGTGCAGTTCATCCAAAAGCGTTGGTGCCCGCACCTGGCGTCGTCGATCGACTGCTGCCTTATGACCTTCGCGCTTTGCCGGCACTGGCTCGTCACGTTGTGGCGCCGAACCTGTCGCCATGGAGCATCGTTGCCAATTATCCCGAGGCACTCAACTCACCAGCCGTGTGCAGCGACGGCACATTCGCTTATTCCGCTGGCGGCTATCATACCGAGGTCCCACGTGGCGCAACTGCAGGTTTTTACCGATACGATCCGGTCGCCAACACTTGGACCACCTTGGCGTCGTTGCCGACGGCCCTTTTAAATGCAGGTGCAGCCTACGCTGCCAACGTCAACAAGGTCTATGTTTTCGGGGGCTACGATAATGACTTCAACGTCCTCAACAGCACGTACATTTATGATATCGGCAACAATGCTTGGACCGCGGGTGCTTCAATGCCTGACGGTCGCGCCGCTTCCAACGTGGCCTACTATGGCATCAATGGAAAAATCTATCTCATTGGTGGATTCGATCCCAACTTCAACGAGCAGGGGCAGACTTGGGAATACGACCCGGACGCTGACACCTGGAACACGTTGCTGACGGCCGCCCCTCAGACAATGTCAGCCAGCGCGACCAGCATTGTTGGCCAAAACATCTATCTGGCAGGTTCTCAGGGCCCCACCCTCGGGACAACCCTCCATTACCGTTACGATATCTTGGCCGATTCCTGGACGCAGATGGCGGACGTGCCTCTGCCTGTTATGGCTGCTGCCGGTGCCGCCATCGGAACAAACACCTATGTAGTAGGCGGCGGTAACCTGTCTATTTCTTATAACAGTACATACATTTATGATACGCTTACCGATAGTTGGACGGCCGGACCGCACACAAACGCGGTGCATGCGGCCACGGGCGGAACAGCAATCGGTAACCTCTTGATTGTAGTCGCCGGATACGATGGTGCGACTTCCACCAGTATTAACACGGTTGAGACCGCTCTACAGGAAACCAGTCCGACTCCAACACCGACTCCAACAACGCCTACTCCAACGCCGACGCCGACGTGCACGCCGATCGTGATTAAAGGAAGCATCGACGCGAGCGATCCTACTCAAACGAATCGACTTTTCCGCAGCACTGTTCCGCAGACCTGTCCGGCGACTACAACATGTGAAACGTTTGCTGATGGTTTGCAGCACCATTACGATGCTTACACCTTCACCAACACGACGGGCGCGACCCAATGCGTGACGATTGATACCAGCACGGCTTGCACTGGCAATAACTTTATCTTCGTCGCTGCTTATCTAGACAGCTTTGATCCAAGCAACATCTGCAACAATTGGATCGGTGATTCGGGCTCAAGCCCAAATCCGCAGCAAGCGTTCTCGCTTACTATCGAAATCGGGGAAACGTTTGTTATTGTCGTAAGTGAAGTGACTCCGGACGCGGGTTGCCCGAGTTATACGATTACAATGACTGGCTTGTGCAGCGGAGGTACGCCGACTCCGACGCCAACGACGTCGCCGACATGTACGCCCGCAGGCACCCCGGGGCCGTGGAGCCAGGCCAACCCGTATCCAACGCCGATCTCGGATTATGGTTGGGCTCAAACTCCGACCCACTTCTATGTCTTCGGTGGCGCCTCCGACCAAGGCGGAGTGAACAACGTCAATCGCATGGACATCATTACGGGAACCTGGGAACCGCGCGCGCCGATGCCCTTCACTAGTGACGCACCTACCTGCGCTCTCATGGCGGGTACGGGGGTCGTGTACTGCGCACAGGGAAGCAATGGTAATAACTTCGCAGCCTATGACATCGCGACTGATACTTGGAGCATACTGGCCGACATTCCTGGTGGAGACCACCGCGGGTCTGCATCAGGTGCTTTTAATGGAAAGGTGTTTGTAGCGGGCGGCACCAGTTTGATCACCGATCAGGTACAAGTATACGATGTCGCCACCAATACGTGGTCAGCGGGGACATCAGCGCCGAGCAAGTTCCTTTTTGCGGGGTACCAGCAAGTGGGTCAATTCCTGTACGTAGTGGGAGGTTGGGATCTGAGTTCGCCAACGACAAACAAGACAACCACCTGGCGTCTGGATCTGATTTCTGGAGTGTGGAGCGTCGGACCTGCATTCACGCCAGCCAGAGCAGGCTTCGCCCTGGCCTACGATACGGGAACGGGCAAGTTATACGCCTTGGGTGGAGACGCGCCGGGCGGTAGCTTCGAAGACTCGACTAACCTGGTGGATGAGCTGGATGTGTCAGGATGGCCTGGTGGAACCTGGAGCGCCTCGCCGCCCGACATGCTACTACCAAACCGCCAGGGCAATATGGCTGGCTTCTACGGGGCAGGGCAAATCTGGAATGTAGGGGGAATAGACGGGGCGATCTCCACGGCTCTGGCCGATGTCCAAGTCCGCACCAACGCTGTCTGCGGAGGAACACCGACACCTACACCGACTGCTACGGTAACTCCGACGGTTACACCGTCCTCGACGCCTACTCCGACGCCGACCGCTACCCTTACGCCAACACCAACGATGACTCCTACTCCAGTCACTCCTACGCCAACTTCAACCGCAACACCAAGGTCCATTCCGACACCCAGGCAGCGGCCCACACCGTTCCCTCGGCCTACGCCGTGAAGACAAAAGGATTAGATTACCGACCACCTGTCTTCCATGAAGAAACAAAGGAACTGGGCGATTAAGGCACAGCTTGTTCGAAGCGCCTTTTATCTGCTTCTATTGCTGGCTATTTGTGTGATTCCATTAGCGCTGGCGCAGTCCCGCGGCCGCAGCGCAATCAAGCGAAACGCGGTCCGGACAAACGTGGGTCTGAACACGAAATTGGCTGCCGTTGGAGCGCCGACCTCTCTGTCTGGCGCCGCTCACCACACAGAGCACAACCGTGGCGGCGATCGAGAGCTACCTTATGACGCTCGCGCTTTGCCGGCCCAGACTTCTCGCACTGCGACCCCAAATTTGTCGCCGTGGAGCATCGTTGCCGATTATCCAGAGGCACTCGAAGCACCAGCCGTTTGCAGCGAGGGCACATTCGCTTATTCCGCTGGCGGCGATAACGGCGGGTTCGGGACGGCTGGTTTTTATCGATACGATCCGGTCGGAAACGCCTGGACTACCCTGACGTCGTTGCCACAGGCCTTGTTCGATGCGCGTGCAGCCTATGCTGCCAACGTGAATAAGATCTATGTTTTTGGGGGTTTCGATAACGACTTGAATGTCCTCAATACGACCTTCATTTACGATATCGGCACCAACAGTTGGACCACAGGCGCCCCAATGCCTGACGCACGTTACTTTCCCAATGTCGCCTATTATGATGGCAATGGAAAAATGTACGTCATAGGTGGGTTTGATGCCAACGACGTTCAGCAGAGCCAGACCTGGGAATACGACCCGATTGCTGACACTTGGAGCACGTTGCGGACGGCTGTCCCGCAGCCAATGGGAGGGAGCGCCACCAGCATTATTGGCCAAAACATTTATCTGGCAGGTTCCTATGATTCTTTCACCGGCGGGACAACCCTCCATTATCGTTACGATATCGCGACCGATTCCTGGACACAGATGGCGGACGTTCCTATACATGTTTACGAGGCCGCAGGAGCCGCCATTGGAACAAACACCTATGTAATTGGCGGCGGTAATCCAGCTGTTGGCGCCTCGGCTACCAAGCACGATCGTATTGCAACTTCCATACGAACGCCGACCGCGTCTTACCGTCAGACTTACACCTATGATACCGTGACCGATACCTGGACGGGGCCCGGACCGTATACGAACGTGCCGCATGCGTTCACCGGCGGAGCAGCAATCGGCAATCTCCTGATAGTAGTCGCCGGATACAATGGTGTGAGCGGCGACAGTCGCACGATTGAGACTGCCGTACAAGAGCCCAATCCGACTCCAACGCCTACATGCAGCCCCGCCACCACACCGATCGTGATTAACGGAAGTATCGAACCAATGACAGATCCCACGCAGAATGATCGCCTCTTCCGTAGCGGCATCCCGCAAATCTGTCCGACGAGTACGACCTGTGATGTCTTTGCTGATGGAGGGCGCCATCCCTACGATGCATACACGTTTACCAATACGACTGGCACGCCTCAATGCGTGACTGTGGACACCAATACTGATTGCACGGGCTTTAACCTCATCTTTGTTGCTGCTTATCTGGGCAGTTTTGATCCGGAGAACATCTGCAATAACTGGATCGGTGATTCAGGCTCCAGCCCAATTCCGGAGCAAGCGTTCTCGTTTACTGTAGACGTCGGGCAGACCTTTGTCGTTGTGGTCAGTGGACTCAGTCCCGACGCAGGCTGTCCGAGCTATACAATGACAATAACCAGCGTGTGCAGCGAAGGTGGAGGTACGCCGACTCCAACACCAACTACGACTCCAACATCAACGGCAGCGCCGACATGTACGCCGGCAGGTACATGGAGCCAGGCTAACCCGTATCCAACAACGATCTCGCGCTACGGCTGGGCTCAAACCGCCACGCGCTTCTATGTCTTTGGTGGTGTCGCCGACGGCGTCTCTACAAACAACGTTAACAGCATGGATCTCGCGACAGGAATCTGGGAACCGTGCACATCAATGCCCTTTAACAGTGAAGCGCCCACATGTGCTCTCATGGCTGACACGGGAATTGTTTACTGCGCACAGGGAGACACTGGCAATAGCTTTGCAGCCTACGACACCGTCACTGACACTTGGACCTCACTGGCTGACATACCCGGTGGGGACCACTACGGGTCTGCGTCAGGTGCTTTCAATGGCAAGGTGTTTGTAGCGGGCGGCACCCTGGACGTCACCGATCTGGTCCAGGTATATGACGTGGCGACGAATAGTTGGTCGCCGGGGACGTCAGCGCCAAGCGAGTTTCTTCTGGCCGGATATCAGCAGGTAGGTCAATTCCTCTACATAGTTGGCGGATGGGACTTATTTTCGCCGTCGTTGAACAAAACAACCACCTATCGTCTGGATATGAGCTCAGTGCCCGGGATTTGGGAGATCGGACCCGTATTCACGCCGGCCAGGGCAGATTTCGGTCTCGCCTCTGATGCAGGAACGGGCAAGCTATACGCGATCGGTGGAGATGCCGCGGGCGGCTTGTTCTTCGACTCCACCAACCTGGCCGACGAGCTCGATCTAGGTAGCTGGCCAGGTGGGACGTGGAACCCTTCGCCGCCCGATCTGCAGTTACCCAACCGCCAATCCAACCAGGCAGGCTTCTATGGATTGGGGCAAATCTGGAGTGTAGGAGGGTCGGACGGCCCGCCGTTCAATGGCCATTTCCTCGATGAGGTACAAGTCCGCACCAACGGTCCGTGCGCAACGCCAACACCCACACCTACAACAACAGTCACACCAACAGCTACAGCTACTGCAACACCGACCGCTACGCCTACAGCAACCACTTCGCCCAGTGCGACAGTGACCCCGACGCCGATCCGGCTGACGCCCACACCAAGGCCGCGGCCCACGCCATTCCCTCGGCCGACACCGCGTTAGCAAGAAGCGTGATCGGCGAGAAGTGATCAGTGATCGGTAGGAACTAAGATTCGAAATCCCCCGGACATAGCGGAGCAAAGTGGATGACAGGGGCAGCGCATCGCGCTGTCCCTGTCTTTGTAGAACTGACCGCCCGCTCGCGAAAGTTTTTTTTGAGTGTCGGCTCGAGATTTTGAATTCCAGCGCTTGATCCAAACATTGTGTCTCGAGACAAACCAAGCGAACGACGCAATTCTGCTGATTGGCGCCGGCAGAATGGGAAGCGCCTGCTGAGGGGCTGGATTGCTTCTAAGCGTTTTTCCATCATCGAGGTGGTGGAACCTGCGCCTTCGGAGACAATTCATAAGCTTGCAGCACAAGGGAAAATTACTCTCAGCAGGGAGCTCGATCCTGCATCGGTGAAATTACGTGCCGTTGTCATAGCGGTGAAGCCACAAGTTTTGAAGAAGGAAACGTGTCAGCGTCGCCCGCAGACGCCGGCGCGTTGCTCGACGCCGATTCTCGGCAGCCTGAAGAATTGCGTCCCGATGTCACAAGCCCCAGAGGTACGACAGAGGCAGCGCTCAAGGTGCTAATAAACAAGAATGGATTAGGGGATTTGATGTTGCGCGCTATCGCCGCAGCCACGCGCCGTAGCAGAGAACTAGCAAAAATTTAGCCCGGCGTTCGACGTGGGACGTCCTCTGCGGACCAGCGCGGTCACGACGAGCGGTACCGCGCAAACCCAAAGGCGCTTCACAAGCTTGCCTCAAATCGATTAGCTTCACTCCCATGAACGGTGGCACATTCTCTTCGCTCTTGTTTTTTCTGATAAGCAATTATTTCTTTACGCTTCTTATCATCGGTCTGGCTGCGGCTTGGGTATCACTGCTAAGGAAGCCCAAGCCGCTGAAAATTAATACGGTTGCCGAAGCGTTCCTGTCGTAATACATGCTTTTCCCCGTAGGCATAAGCAATCTGATCAACTTCGTTTTCCATGTGTTCTTTGGCGTTACGGCAGCAAAGTTTATCGGCTGGGAGGACAGTCCGTTTCAGGCCGAAGTGGGATTTTGCCAGCCTCGGCATTGGCATTGCAGGAGTCATTGCATTCAGAGCAAGCTTACCATTTCGAGTCGCTACATTTATTCCTCCCGCAGCTTTCTCATTGGGCGCGGCTGGTGGTCATGTCTATCAAATGGTCGCAGCGCACAATTTTGCGCCGGGGAACGTCGGGTTGGTTCTTCCAAGCGACATCCTCATTCCGGTCCTTGGATTCGTGTTTCTCTGGCTTTCATATAAACATCCAAAGTTTGAAGCGGCGAATCACCGTCAAACATAACTAGAGAGCAATTGCCGCGCTCATGGACGGCGGCCGTAATCGACAGCCGAAGCGCTTGCCCTACAACATTTGTTTCGGCTAACTTCCGCGTCATGCCACGCAATTTATCGTTTCTGTGTCGCTTCCTGATAGTCTTCCTCTTACTTCGATTATCAACCTTTGCCGCATCGCCGACCCAGGAACGCGCAGACCGTTTCCTCGCGCTCGCCAATGCCGGTTATCAGGCGCTGTATCGGGTAAACAGCGAGGCGCAGTGGCTCGCAGTTACGGATGTAACGCCTCAGCACGACGCTGCCGCCGAAGCCGCAGGCAAAGCCTACGCCGCCTTCAACGGAAATCCCGCAATCATTAGTGAAGCGCGTGAGTTACTTACGCATGAGAAAGAGCTCGATGAACTGACAGTTCGGCAGTTGAAACAGCTTCTCTTAAACGCGGCGGAAGGCCCGATGACCAACCCCGATCTCGTGGCGAAAAGGGTTGCTGCAGAGACAAAGCAGGCGTCGATCCTCAACGGTTTCGAGTTCAAGCTCAACGGGCAGCCGATTACCGCGAACCAGATCGACGACAAATTGGATAAGAGCGTCGATCTCAATGAGCGCAAAGCGGTTTGGGAAGCGTCGAAAGAGTCTGGGCCGGCACTGAAACCAAACTTGGTGACGCTGCGCGACCTGCGAAACGGCGTCGCCAAGGAAATGAAGTATCCCGATTACTTCTCGCTGGAGGTCGCTGCCTACGGAATGACCACCGACGAGATGCTCAAGATGCTGGATGATTGGATGGCGACATTGCGTCCGCTTTATTTGCAGTTGCACACATGGGCGAAATACAAGCTTGCTGAAAAGTTTCATCAGCCGGTGCCGAAGAAAATTCCCGCGCACTGGATCAACAATCGCTGGGGCCAGGAATGGCCGGGTTTGGTTGAAGCAGCGAACATTGATAAGTATTTCGAGGGTCGCAAACCGGAATGGATTATCAAAACCGCCGAACAATTTTATACCGGACTCGGTTTCTCGCCTTTGCCCCAAAGTTTCTGGGAAAGATCCGATCTGTATCCGCTCCCGCCAGGTTCGAAGCGGAAAAAAAACACGCACGCATCGTGCTGGCACATCGATCTCCAGGACGACATTCGCTCGCTGCAAAGTATCGAGCCAAACGCGCGCTGGTTTTTCACCGCGCACCATGAACTAGGACACGGATATTACTTTAAGGCCTATTCGCGTCCTGAAGTTCCCTATTTGCTGCGACTCGGCGCAGCGCCGGGCTTCCACGAAGGCGTGGGCGAATTGATTGCACTTGCTTCGAGTCAGGTGCCGTATCTCCAATCGCGCGGGGTGTTGCCGCACGAGTTCAACGCGGACAGGACCGCATTTCTGCTCGACGACGCGCTCGCCCGGTCCATCCCGTTTATTTATTTCTCCTGCGGCACAATGCCGCATTGGGAGGCCGACATTTACGCGCACAATCTTTCGCCCGACCAGTGGAACGCGCGCTGGTGGAAATACGTTTCCGATTTCCAAGGCATCGAACCGCCGTCGCCGCGAGGCGAACAATTTTGCGATGCCGCCACCAAGACGCACATCAATGATACTCCCGCCTATTATTACAACTATGCGTTTGCGACCGTATTCAAGTTTCAATTACACGATTACATCGCTCGCAAAATTCTTCATCAGCCGCCGCAATCATGTAATTACGCCGATAACAAAGCAGTTGGCGCGTGGCTGAATAACATTTTGAAAAAAGGGGCGACAGAAGATTGGCGCAAGGTCTTGAAAGAAGCCACCGGCGAGGACATCTCCACACGCGCGATGATGGATTACTTCAAGCCGCTTATGAGCTGGCTGGAAGAAAAGAACAAAGGACGGCAGATTGGATGGGAATAGTGGATCGCAGTGTTCTCAACGCCATGTTCTGTCGCTCGATGAATGACTCTTTATCCTATTTCGGCGATTGATTTGGGAGTGAGCTGTGGCCTGAATCGTTTGCCGCCGTGAGGGATTGAAGCGTTGGAGTATCTTGAGTGCCGATCCCGGATTTAACAGCTCCAGCATTTGGACTACAAACTCGTCCGGATATGGCTCGAGCATCTTGGCTGGCTCCTGCGGGTCACGTTCGACCAGCTTCGTAAAAAGCGTCCGTACCTCAGGTTCAATCTCACGGATAGCGCCGGATTCAATTTCTTGGTCAGTCATGGCGCGAGTCTGGCAAGCGGACACGGCAGCGGCAACATTAACTGTCCAAACACGGCAATCTTCGGTAGCAGTCGACTTGGAAACCGCCGCCGCTCGTCGATCTTAAGTTGTGCGTGTTCTCATTATTACAGGTGCGGGTGTTTCGGCTGAAAGCGGGATTCCAACGTTTCGTGGAAAAGATGGTTACTGGCGTAATCTGGATCCGATAAAATTGGCCACAGCGGAAGCGTTCGCGCGCGATCCGGAATTAGTTTGGCAATGGTATCGGGAACGACGCCGGCGGGTTCGCGAGGCGCAACCCAATGCCGCGCATACGGCGATTGCCAGACTGGCGCAACGTGCGGCTGAATTCCTGCTCGTCACACAAAACGTGGACGACCTGCATGAGCGCGCGGGACTGGTGAAAGCGGAGATGGTGCAAATTCATGGAGACATTTTCGCTACCAAATGCTCGCGCTGCGATTTTTCGTACGCAGGCCGGGACAGTTCACCCGAACCGCTCGACGCTCACCCATGTGAACCCGAGACCGGGCGATCGAGCTCAACCGCCCTTACCTCAGAAAAAGATGGCAACCTTCAACGGTGCCCACACTGCGGTGCGCTCATGCGGCCGGGCGTGGTTTGGTTCGGCGAGCCTTTGCCTGCGCGCGAAACGGAACGTGTTGAGAAC
>Ga0070741_10013043_pt1 | contig 14809 bp, 16 predicted proteins | sample Coa_R1_4_FD_66440 | JGI IMG/M metagenome (GOLD analysis project Ga0070741, IMG submission 66440) | Surface soil microbial communities from Centralia Pennsylvania, which are recovering from an underground coalmine fire - Coalmine... | ecosystem: Environmental > Terrestrial > Soil > Unclassified ...
CTCGGCCACGATCTCGGCCATCCGCCCTTCGGTCACATCGGCGAGGCGGCGCTCGACGCCTGCCTGGCCGAGCGCTTCGGCGAGTCGTTCCGGCACAACGAGCACTCGCTGCGGATCGTCGACTCGCTCGAGCACGACGGTCGCGGGCTGAACCTGACCGCGGCGGTCCGCGACGGCATCCTCGGCCACTCCGGCCGGGCCGCCGAACCGACGACGCTCGAAGGCGGGATCGTCCGCCTCGTCGATCGCATCGCCTACATCAACCACGACATCGACGATGCGGTGCGCGCGGGGCTGCTCAGCGAGGGAGAGCTGCCCGCGGAGCCGATCGCCGTGCTCGGCCACTCGGGCTCGGCCAGGATCGACCGGCTGGTCCACGACATGGTCGAGCACTCCGAGCGGGCCGGCGACATCGTGCAGGGGCCAGAGGCCGGGCCCGCGATGGCCCAGCTGCGCGAGTTCATGTTCGAGCGGGTCTACCTGGGCCCGGCGGTGCGCGCCGAGCACGAGAAGATCAAAGCGGTGCTGAGCCGGCTCTTCGAGCACTACGTGGAGCATCCCGAGCTGCTGCCTGCTGCGGGGGCGCCGCCGCCGGAGGCGGTGGTCCCGGAGGTCGAGCTCGCCCAGAGGGTGACCGACTACCTGGCCGGGATGACCGACCGGTACTGCATCCGGGAGTACACCGAGCTCCAGGTGCCGCGCGCGTTCGCGAGATAGGTTCTCTCGATGGCCCTCTACACGCGCGAGTCGCGGGACGCGGTCCGCGACAAGGTCGATTTCGTCGAGCTGGTCGGTGCCCGCACGGAGCTGCGGCGGGCCGGCCCGGCCCGCTACGAGGGGCTGTGTCCGTTCCACGACGAGCGGACGCCGTCGTTCGGGATCGACCCGGCGCAGAAGGTCTACTACTGCTTCGGCTGCCAGGCCTCCGGGGACGTGTTCACGTTCGTGCAGGAGACCGAGGGCGTGGACTTCCGCGGGGCGCTGGAGCTGCTCTCCGAGCGCTACGGGGTCGAGCTGCAGCTGGAGAAGGAGGACCCGCGGGAAGCCGAGCGCCGGCGCGAGCGCGAGCGGCTGCTGGAGCTGCTCGGACGGACGGCGGAGTACTACCAGCGGTATCTGTGGGAGTCCAAGGAGGCCGAGCACGCACGCCGGTACCTGGCCGAGCGGGGGCTGGGGGAGGAGATCCTGCGGGAGTTCCGCGTGGGCTACTCGCCGAGCGCGTGGGACACGGTGATGAAGGCTTCGCACCGCGGGGGCTTCTCCGCCAGAGAGCTGTATGCGGTGGGGCTCGCGCAGCGCTCGCGGGAGAACGGGCGCGTGTACGACCGCTTTCGCTCACGGATCATGTTCCCGCTCGCAGACACACGGGGGAGGGTGCTCGGGTTCGGCGCGCGCGCGCTGGATCACGACTCCGCAGCGGAGCCGGCCGAGGGCAAGCGGCGCCCGAAGTACCTGAACACGTCCGACAACGACGTCTACCACAAGGGTCTGCACCTCTACGGGGCGGATCTGGCCCGGGCTCATGCGACGCGTGCGGGCGAGGTGATCCTCTGCGAGGGATACACCGATGTGATCGCGCTGCACCAGGCCGGGATGCGCAACGCGGTCGGTCTGATGGGCACGGCGCTGACCGCCGAGCAGGTCGGCGAGCTCTCGCGGATGGCGCAGACGGTGCTGCTGGCGCTCGATGCGGACACGGCCGGCCAGGAGGCGATGCTGCGCGCCTCGGCGCTGGCGGCGAGACGGAAGCTGGAGCTTCGGGTCGTGCCGCTGCCCTCGGGCGCCGACCCGGCCGAGCTGGTCCAGCGCGAGGGCCCGGAGGCGGTGGCCGGCGCGGTCGCGCGGGCGGTGCCCTTCGTGCGCTTCCGGGTCGAGCGCGAGCTCGAGTCCGGGGACGTGCGCAGTCCCGAGGGCCGGGACCGGATCCTCGACGCGCTGCGGCCGGTGTTCGCGACGCTGCCGCCGAGCTCGATGCGCCTGGAGCTGATGCGGATGGTCAGCAGCCGCCTGGCGCTCCCGGAGAGCCTTGCCGAGCAGTTCTTGAGCGGAGAGGGCGGGAGGGGCGGTGCGGGCGGGGCCGAGCGGCGCCAGGCGCAGGGGAGGTCTCGCGAGGGCGCTGGGAACGGCGGCGGGCCCGCGCGCGTGGCGGCCGTGCGCCGCGGCGATCCCGAGCGGGCGTTCCTTGCCTTGTGCATCGCCTCTCCCGAGGAGGGGGCGCAGGCGCTGCGCGGTCTGGATGTCGAGCGGGACTTCTCGAGCGATCTGCTGGTGCGCGCTGCAGTGCGCCTGCGCGACGGCGACCTGGCCGCGCCGATGGCGGACCGGCCGGGCGAGCCCGCGCTGGGCGAGGACCCGGAGCTGCTCGCCCTGCTCGCCGAGCTGGTCGTCCAGGCCGCGGGGGAGGAGCCGAACCCGGGAATGCTCGAGGTGCAGCGGCTGCAGCTCGAGCTCGCGAGCGCCGAGCGCGGGATCCAGCAGGCGCGTGGGCGCGAGGATGCCGACGTGAGCGGCTTGGCGCACCGCAGGGCCGAGCTGAAACTGGAGTTCGACCGCGCCTACGCGCGGGTGCTCGAGCAGACGGGGGAGCGGGAGCGCTAGAGGCTCGCGGGGCCATCTCTCGCGCCGCGAGAGGCGCGTTTGTGTCAGCGCCGCAAACTTTCATGTCAGGCGCGTGAACGTTGCGCCGAAAGCCTTGGTTTGCAGGGAAAAGGGTCTGATGATGGGTGCATGGACCGCGCCCTGCTCGAAGAGATGCTCGCCGAAGGGCTCTCGCTTGCCGCGATGGGACGGCGGCTGGGGGTCCACGAATCGACGGTCGCCGGGCAGCTGTGGGCCTACGGGCTGCGGGCGGTCAACGCGGAGAAGCACGCCGCACGGGGCGGGCTGACGCGGGAGCAGCTCGAGCCGCTGGTCGCGGAAGGGATGTCGATCGCGCAGATCGCTGTCGAGGTGGATCGAAGCAAGGCGACGGTGAGGCACTGGCTCGCGAAGCACGGTCTGAAAACGGGTGGGCAAGCTGGTCGACACCCCCGCCCGGGTGTCACAGAGGCACGCGCGAGCGGCGCGTCGAGCGCGCTGGCGGCCTGCCCGGAGCACGGGCGCTCCGAGCACGTCCGCGAGAGACGGGGTTACTACCGCTGTCTGCAGTGCCGCCGAGAGGCCGTCGTGCGTCGCCGCCGGCGAGTAAAGGAGGCCTTGGTCGCCGAGGCAGGCGGATGCTGTCAACTTTGTGGCTACTCGCGCTGCCTTGCCGCTCTCGAGTTTCATCATCTCGATCCGTCGACCAAGGAGTTCGGTCTCGCGCAGGCCGGCGTCGCTCGAAGTCTCGAGCGCATGCGTGTCGAGGCCCGGAAGTGCGTGCTGTTGTGCTCTAATTGCCACGCCGAGGTCGAGAGCGGGTTCAGCTTGATTTCGGCGTAGCTCGAATAGAGCATTCCGGGGTAACTCAATTGGCAGAGTGCGACACTGTTAATGTCGAGGTTGTGGGTTCGAGTCCCACCCCCGGAGCTGAGTCGCGGAGCTAGCGCCAGCCGGCCGTCCGCCCCGCCGCATCGATCCACGCGCTCATCTCCGCCGTCTGCGTCTCCTCGACGCTCCTGACCTTCACGTAGCGGCTGCGGCCGCTCTCCCCGAGCGGCGGCGGCGCCTCGAAGTCCGCGCCGCCGAAGAAGACCACGTTGACCGAGACGTCGTAGGCGGCGAGTTCGATGAGCCACCCGAGCTCCGGCAGCCCGTAGAAGGCCCGCTTCCACTTCACGGCCGACTGGACCTCGGGCAGCCTCTCGCGGATCTGCGCGTCGAGCGACTCGACGATCGGGTGCAGATCGGGCATCACGCGAGTGATCCAGTGCTCGACGTCGCCGTGGCCCTCCGAAGGGACAGGCGGTCTGCGGTTGGAGAGCGGCTTCAGTTGCTTCGGCATCTCGAGCTCCCTGTCAGCGGCGCGGCGCCCCGCAGCACGCCGCCGTCGCAGAACCTCTCCACGAGCTCCGCCGCGGCCGCGCCCGGATCGTGCACGGCGTTCCACCGCGCCAGCTCGCGCGCCCGCGCGCGGATCGACGGCTCGCCGATCGCCCGTTCGACCGCCAGCCGCACCGTCCGCGGCGAGACGAAGCGCCGCGGCACGCGCACTCCCGCACCCGCCCAGTCCACGCGCGCCGCGTTCTCGTTCATGTCCCCGACGGCAGGGCAGGCGACAACCGCGCACCCGCAGGAGAGCGCCCGCACGAGCGTGCCGTGGCCTGCGTGGCACACGACCACCGCGGAGCGCGGCATCTCGCGCGTGTAGACGACCCAGTCCACGACCCTCGCGTTGCCGGGGACCGGCAGCGGCCGCGAGGGCAGCCGCCGGTTCCACGTCGCGAGCACGCGCACCGGCGCGTCCGCGAGCCCGCGCAGCGACGCGTGCAGCAGCCGGTGCTCGGCGTCCTGCGCGGTCGAGGGCGCGACGAGCACCAGCGGCCGCTCGTCCTCGGCATCGAGCGTGGCCCCCAGCTCGCCGAGGGCATCCTCCGGCGCGGGCGGCTCCCACATCAGCGGGCCGACCACATGCACGTGGCCGGGCCACTGCCGCGGGTACTCGAGCTGGGGAAACGTTGCGACGATCGCCAGCTCGGTGCTGATCCCGCCATGGACGTGATCGAGCTCGCCCAGGCCCAGGCGCGCCCTCGTCTCGTTGAGCTCGCGCCGCCCGCGCTCAAGCCCACGCTCGACGACGGGCTGCGCTCGCCGCCAGATCGCGCGGCCGGCACCCGTCCGCGGCATGCGCGCGCCCAGCGAGTAGATCGGGTGCTCGGGGCGCCCGTGCGGGTGCACGTGCGGGATCAGCGTCGCCCAGCGCCGCGCGTCCATCTCGGCGGCCAGCGCAGGCGCCAGCGTGAGGATGTCCGACACCACGGCTTCCGGCGCCACCTCGCGCACCAGCGGCAGCGTGTCCTGCGCGGCGTGCACGACCGCCTCGTAGAAGTCGAGCGGCTCCGGGCCCTGCGGGAACACCTGGTACTCGGGCGCCGGCGCGAACGCCATGCCCTCCGCTTCCACGTGTCCCTGCCAGCGCCGCCACGTCTGCAGCGTCACCTCGTTCCCGCGCGCCGCGAGCGCCCGCCCGAGCGCGATCATCGGGAAGGCGTGGCCCGGGTCGCCGAAGGCGCCCAGGAGGATCCGGCGGCCGGCCAGCGGGCGCTCCGCTCAGGCGGCGAGCTCGGCGAGCAGCCGCATCTGCTCGAGGCGCTCGTCGCGGCCGAACGCCGTCGGCGTCACCCCAAGCGTGCCGACGCCGGCGTCGCGGTAGGCGGCGAGCCGGTCGCGGACCATGTCCTTCGGCCCGCACAGCGAGACGGTGTCGATCAGCTCGTCCGGGATCGCCGCCATCGCCTCCTCGCGCTTGCCGTCGAGGTAGAGGTCCTGGATCGTCTTCGCCTCGGCCTCGTAGCCGTAGCGGCTGACAAGCTGGTTGTAGAAGTTCTGCTTGCGCGAGCCCATCCCGCCGACGTACAGGGCGATGAAGGCCCGCATCGTGTTGCGCGCCGCCTCGAGGTCGTCGGAGATGCACAGGCTGACGGTCGGCGCGATGTCGAAGCCGTCGAGGCTTTTGCCGCTGCGCGCCGCGCCGTCTTCGAGCAGCTTGCGCAGCTCGGCCACGTGCTCGGGCGAGAACAGCGTCGGGATCCAGCCGTCGGCGATCTCACCGGCCAGTTCCGTGTTCTTCGGGCCGATCGCCGCCAGGTAGACCGGGATCCGCTCCTGCACGGTAGAGATCGTCAGCTTCAGCGCCTTGCCCGGCCCGTCCGGCAGCGGCAGCTCGAGTGTCTCGCCCTTGAACTCGACCCGTTCGCGGGCCAGGGCCATCCGCAGCACCGCCACGTACTCGCGCGTGCGCTGGAGCTGCTTGGCGAAGCGCTGCCCGTGCCAGCCCTCGGCGACCTGCGGCCCGGAGGAGCCGATGCCGATGATCATGCGCCCGTCGGAGAGCTGGTCGATCGTCGCGGCGGTCATCGCCGTCATCGCGGGCGAGCGCGCCGGCATCTGGAAGATCCCGGCGCCGAGACGTATCTTGCTCGTCTGCCCCGCGAGCCAGGCCAGCACCGTCGCAGTGTCCGAGCCGTACGCCTCGGCCGCCCACACCGAGTCGTAGCCGAGCCGCTCGGCCTCCTGGACGATCTGCAACTGGTCCTCGGAGGTCAGGCCGAGTCCCCAGTAACCGATGTGGATGCCGAGCTTCATGCAGGTTTCCTTTCAGCTGCAGGGATTTCCTTGCCGGCGGAGAGGCATAGGCCTAGTCTTGGCCGCGCCCCTCCAAGCGACGGCCCGAGCGCCTCGAGCGGGGCACAGCCTATGCGAAACCGCCGCCTCTCAAGCAGCCCGATCGAGCGCCTGCGCCTCGCGATCGACTGCATGCCCCTGGCCACGCGCGAGGCGATGCTGGCCGGCGTGCTCGCCAGCGAGCGGATCCTCGTCGGCGCCTACACCGACGGCGGCGGCGGCGTATGCCCGATGCTCGCCGCCCATCGCGCGGGCGGGCGCACGGACTTCATCTCCTTCGCGAAGGCCTGGGACCGCTTCGCGCGCTGCCGCGGCGCCAGCCGCCCGGCCACCGAGAGGGAGACGAGGATCCTGATCGCCCAACTCGAAGCGAGCCTCGCCGAGACGGACGGTTTCGAGCTGGACCGCGCGATCGCCGAGCATCACGTCCTGGTCGCGGCGTCGAAGCGCCTCGCACCCCGCGACGTGCACGACCCCCGCGGCGAGATCCGCGCGCGCCGGCTGCGACCGCCCCGGCTCGGGGGGTCCGCCCTGCGGCCGCGGCGCCTCGCGGTGCCGGCCTAGTCAGCGCCGCCGGTGCCCCGCGGGCGGATGTCCACCGCGGCGCGCGGCGTAGCTGGCGAGCTCCCGTTCGAACGCGGCCCAGTCCCAGCCGCGCCTGCTTGCTCTGAGCGCGCGGCGCCGGGCCACGGCCTGCGATCCGATCTTCGAGAGGTCCACGACAGCCGCTGTCACTCCCGCCACCAGGACGAGCAGCAGCACGACCAGAAACAGGATCGTCACGACGCTCACGGCTGATTACAAGGTTGCCCCCGCGGCAGGCCGTGAAACGTAAGCGCGCGGACGCTACAGACCCTCGCCCGGCCGCACGAACATGATCTCCGGGACCACGCACGCGGGTGACACGCGCAGCAGGAACCGCACCGACTCCGCGATGTCCTCGGGGCGGATCATCTCCTCAGCCGGCACCTGGCCCTTGACGAAGTCGGTCATCGGCGTGTCGACGAAGGCGGGGCAGAGCGCCGTCGACTTGATCCCGTCGGAGCCCAGTTCCTTGTTCATCGCTTCGGTCCAGCCGACGACACCGTGCTTGGTGGCCGAATAGACCGACAGCCAAGCCTCGCCGTGCTTTCCGGAGATCGACGAGGTGTTCACGACCAGCGCGTTTTTGTGCTGGGCTCCCGCCTCGCGCAGCATCGGCATGCACTCGCGGTAGAAGACGAAGATCTGGCGCAGGTTGATCGCCAGCTGCATGTCCATGTGCTTGGTCTGGATCTCGCCGACCGGCGCGCCCACGCCCACGCCCGCGTTGTTGACGAGGACATCCAAGCGGCCGAAGCGCTCCTTGTGCGTCGCCACGACCTGCCTGATCTGCTCCTCGTCGGCGACGTTGACCGCCAGCGACTCGACCTCGTGCCCGGCCTCCCGCAGTTCCGCCACCGCGCCTTCCAGCTTCTCGGGGCGCCGTGAGGCGACGGTCAGCGAGTAGCCCTCCTCGCCGAGGACCTTCGCGATCGCAAGCCCGATCCCGCTGGACGCGCCAGTCACGATCGCTGCCTTCTCTGCCGCCATCTGCCACCCCTCCTGTCGTGAGCCGGGACACCGCCCGCAGAGCGGGCGGCGGGAGCATATCTGGACAGCGCCCGCCGGCCCGGTCTAGACTCGAAGCTCAACGTCTCGAGCGGGGGTTCACGATGTTCGGATCCAGAAGGTCTCGCGGCACGTTCCTCCTCTGCGCCGTCGCAGCGGCGCTCACGGCGGCGGCGCCGGCTTACGCGGCGGGCGAAGGCAGCCCGAAGGTCAAAGCCAAACCCCACAGGGTGATGGTCAACACGACGATCGCCCTCAAGGGCAAGCGCTTCGCGCCCAACACGGCGATCCAGCTGCTGGAGTGCGGCAGGACGTCCTGGCTGGCGCCGGCGATGCCGTGCATGGAAGAAAACGCGAAGGAAGTCACGACCGATGCCAAGGGCCGGTTCGAAACCACCTTCAAGGCCGGAGTGTGCCCCGAAGCCGAACACACCAGGCACCCGACGGAAGTCGTCTGCTACGTCGGCGAGGTCGTCTTCGGCGAAGACACCGGCGAACTGATCGGCGCCGCGACGCTCAAGGTCAGCTACCCCTAGCCGCCGGCGACGCGAGCCGGGTCGAGACCCGGCGCATCGGCGCCGAGAGCCGCTTGGCCGAGCCGAATCTCGGTGGGCTCGTGCCCGGGTGCGCTGGTAGCGTCTTGCCGGCCTGCCCGGGCCGCGCCCTCCGGGGAACCGGCGGCCCGAGCGTGCGTCGGGCCCGTAGCTCAGTTGGTCAGAGCTGCCGACTCATAATCGGTAGGTCGCTGGTTCGAGTCCAGCCGGGCCCACATCGAAGCGCCCTGTTCGCGGGCGGGTTCTTCTGCAGGCGCCAGCGGGCCTCGCTTCCCGCGCGGATGCCGCTGTGTGTCGTGCCCTAGGTGATCGGGGTCGCCGACCCGGTCACGGTGCAGGGATTGCTGGGGCCGGACCCGGTCTCGGTCATCTGCAGCCGCACCTCGTACATCGTCGCACCGGAGATGAGCTGCACCTCGAAGAACATCTGCATGTTCGCGCCGGGGGTATTGGCCGTCACCCCGGCTTCGCCCATCGCGCCGTTGTTGACGTGGGTTGTGGTCGGGGTGGAGATGCCCGGTTCTCCCGCGATCGTCGTCTCGTAGAAGTGGCCGGGCCCGACGATGTTCACAGCGACGCCAACTGTGCATTCCATCCTGACGGTCCACGGGCCCACGGTCGCGATCTGAAAGCTCGTTCGCGGTCCCGTGACGCTGCTCACGATCTGCGTCGCTCCCGGGCCCTGTGGGCCGGTCAGGCCCGGCCCGCCGCTCGCGCCGGCCTGGCCGGTCGCGCCCACGGGGCCGGCCGCGCCGCCGGCGCCCGGCGTCCCCGTCTGGTTCCAGCTGACAGAGCGCTCGCTGCGTCGGCAGCTGCCGGCGAGACGCAGGGCGCCGGTCTTCTTGTTCGCACACGCACGGATCACCGGGCTCTTGGGGCTCGCCGCGACGGCCAGGCCGCTGCACGTCGCGAGTAGCGCCGCGAACGCGACGGCCATCGCAGGGGACGGCATCGGGAACGACAGTTTTCGGCGCATCGGCAACCCCTCCTCGTAGTGGCGGCCAGCGTAACCGGCGACCGGTGGCCGGTGCCTTGCCGGTATCGGCGCAGCTCTCGCGCAATAAGCTCTCCGCGCAGTGCGATTCGCGATCTCGATCCCGCAGTACGCCCGCGACAGCCGTCTCGACGTCACCGCGTTCCGGGCGCACCTCCATCGCATCGAGGAGCTGGGCGTCTTCGAGAGCGGCTGGGTCCAGGAGCAGGTGCTGGGCGCCTCCGGCAGCCTCGCCGCGCTCCAGACCCTCACCTACGCGGCGGGCTGTACCGACACATTGCGCTTGGGCTGCGCGGTCTTCGTCCTGCCGCTGCACAACCCCCTTCACCTGGCGAAGGCGATCAGCTCGCTGGACTGCCTCAGCCACGGCCGCGCCGAGGTCGGGTTCGCCACCGGCGGGCAGGGGCGCCCGTTCGCCGCCTTCGGTGTCGACCCCGACCGGCCCGTCGCGCGCTTCAACGAGGCGCTCGCGCTGATGAAGGCGTGCTGGACGGACGAGCGGATCGACTTCGACGGCGAGTTCTGGAAGCTCCAGGGGGCCAGGATGGAGCCCAAGCCCGTGCAGAAGCCACACCCGCCGGTGTGGTTCGGCGGCAGCGCCCCAGCCGGCATGCGCCGGGCCGCGCGACACGGCGACGGCTTCATGGGCGCCGGATCGCAGACGACGGCCGCCTACGCCGAGCAGGTCGCGCTCGTGAAGCAGGAGCTGGCCGAGCAGCACCGGGACCCCGCCGGGTTCCGGTTCGGCAAGCGCCTCTATGTCCACGTCGATGACGACCGGGCTCGGGCCCGGCGGAAGCTCCAAGACGCGCTCGAGGGCCATTACGGCGGCGGCGAATGGTCCGAGCACATCGTGGCGGGCCCGGCGGAGGAGTGCGCCTCCGGCATCCGCGCCGTCGGGGACGCCGGCGCCGAGCTGGTCCTGCTCAACCCGCTCGTGGACGACCAGGAACAGCTCGAGCGCCTCGCGAGCGACGTGGTCCCGGCGCTGGGCTGACGGCGCCAGGCGCCTTTCATCCCCTCGGGGTGAGGCCCGCGCGCGCCGGCCCGTCAGACTCCCGCCACATGAGACACCTCGAAGACGGCCCCTTCAAGAAGGGCGAGGACGTGTGGGTGATCGGGGAGGGCGGTGCCAGGCGCGCCGCCGAGTTCGTCGGCCAGGGGGAGACGAACGACTGGTTCGGGGGTCCGCCGACGGTGATCGTCGTGTTCCCCGACGACGGCTCGGAGGCCCTCGTCGAGCTCGACCGGGTCCTGGCGCGCAAGTAGCCGGATCCACCAGATCTCCGCGAGCCCGTCGGAGGGCTGGAGGCTCCAGCATCACCCCACCTCCATGCCCGCCGCCCGCAGCGCGTCGTCGAGCCGCGCGTAGGTTTCGATCCGCGCGACCTTCCCGTCGAGCACTGTCCAGACGCCCGCGTTGCGCTGCTCGACGCCGATCTTCGTCACCTTGCCCACAGCGGTCATCCGCATGCCGACGACGACGCCCGAGTCGCCGGCGTCCGTGAGCTGCTCGACTTCGAAACGGATCTGCTCGAACGCCTCGCGAAACGAGTCGAAGTAGCGGCGCACGCCCTCGCTGCCCCGATAGGTGTCCGGCTCGGCCGAAAGCTCGGGAGCGACACGCGCCTCGAAGTCGGGCCCCACCATCGCGAGCACCTGCTCGATGGCGCCGCTGTCGAAGGCCGCGAGCGCGCGGCGTACGACCTCCACGTTCTCCTGGGACATCGCCTTCGCCGAGGCGCCTACTGCTGGACGATCAGCAGCGAGTTCCCGTCCTGGTCGCGCATGAAGAACATCGGCGGCACCGTGCCGTCCCCGCCCATGACCGCGCCGTCGACGTCGACGCCGGCGGCCGCGAGCTCCTCGCGCGCTGAAGCCGCGTCGGCGGTGTCGAGTGAGATCCCGGTCATGCGCCCGGCCTGGTATTCGCCCTGCGGCGGGACGAGCGCGAGCGCCGCTCCGCCATCGGGTGGCGCCACCTCGACCCAGCGGTCGCCGTCGCCGAAGGGCACGTCCGCGCTCAGGCTGAAGCCGAGCTTGCCGGTGTAGAACTCGATCGCCCGGTCCTGGTTCGAGACGGGCACCATCACGCGCCCGACCTGCTTGATCTTCGACACGACGCTCCTTCCTGCTCGGGAGGCTCCGACTCTACGCCCCGGGCACCTGCGCGAGGGCTCCGCCTCTCTACCCTCTAGGCCATGACGGTCATCGACGTCACCGAAGCCGACTTCGAGCGCGAGGTCGTCGAGCGCTCCAGCGAGCTGCCGGTGGTGGTCGACTTCTGGGCCGAGTGGTGCGGCCCGTGCCGCCAGCTGGGACCCCTGCTCGAGCGGGCGGCGGCGGAGCGAGAGGGGCAGGTGGTGCTGGCGAAGCTCGACACCGACGTCAACCAGCCGCTCGCGCAGGCGTTCCGCATCCAGGGCATCCCCGCGGTAAAGGCGTTCCGCGACCGCCGCCTGGCTGACGAGTTCGTCGGCGTGATCCCGGCGAGCGAGGTCGAGCGCTTCTTCGACCGCCTGCTTCCCTCCGAGGCCGAGCTGCTCGCGCAGAGCGGGGAGGAGGACGACCTGCGCCGCGCCCTGGAGCTCCAGCCCGGCCGCCCGGATGCGGCGCCGGCGCTCGCGAAGATCCTGCTCTCCCGCGGCGAGCGCGACGAGGCACGCCGCGTGCTCGAAGGAGTCGCCGGCTCCTTCCAGGCCGATGGTCTCGCCGCCCGCATCCGGCTGGAGGACGAGGGGCTGCTGCAGGATGCCTTTGCCGCCCTCGACGACGGCCGCCTCGAGGAGGCACTCGAGGGCCTGCTGGCGGCGCTGCCCGGATCGGCGGAGCGGCGCGATGACATCCGCCGTGTGATCGTCGGCGAGCTCGACGTGCTCGGCCCCGCCGACCCGCTCGCCCGCAGCACGCGCGGACGTCTCGCCAGCGCGCTGTACTGACCGGCGTCCCGTTTTCACGAACAGCCCTTCGGGTAGGTCCCGTCCTCTATGGCCGACACCCAGCAGCTGAGGGGTGGCGAGTTGAACGCCGCCGTCACGAGCGCTCTGGTCGGGATCCACACCCAGCATCTCGGCCGCGGACCGACCACGGCGTCCACGTTCCACTACCGCAACGTGCTGGTCACGTTGATGCATGACGTGCTCACCCAGGCCGAGCGAGCGCTCAGCCACAACGACCACGCCGACGCCGTGCATCAGATCCGCGAGCTGTTCCAGCGCGTGATGGAGTCCGACTTCCGCGAGGCGGTCGAGCGTCTGACCGGGCGGCGGGTGGTCGCGTTCATCAGCGGCAACCAGATCGAGCCCGACATCGCGGCCGAGATGTTCGTGCTCGACGAGCCGCTGTGAGCTAGACGCGGGTCGCGCCGCGGGCGGGAACCCGCACCCGGGCGCGCGGGCGGGCCGGCGCCGGCGCGCGCGGCGCCTGCTCCTGGGCGGTGCCTCGGTCGCCGGGACGCCTGTCGAAAGGCGCGGGACGCGCGATGTGGTAGCCCTGCGCGAAGTCGACGCCGAGCTGCTCGAGCAGCTCCAGGGTGGCGGCGTCCTCGACGCCCTCGCCGACGGTCTGAAGGTGGAAGTCCCGGGCCAGCGCGACGAGCGCCTGCACGACGTGGCGGCTGGCTTCGTTGGTGCTGAGGTCGCGGACGAACTCGATGTCGAGCTTCAGGAAGTCGACCGGCATCTGCTTGAGGTAGGTGAGGCTCGCGTACCCCGTGCCGAAGTCGTCCAGCGCGATCTTGCAGCCGATTCGCCGCAGCCGCTCGGCGAACGTGCGCGCCGCCGCCTCGTCCTCGACGATCGCGGTCTCGGTGATCTCGAACACGAGCGTGCCGGGTGTCACCTCGTGCTGCTCGATGCACCGTTCGATGTGCTCCAGCACGTCCGGGTCGCCGACCGAGCGCGCGGAGATGTTGGCCTGGACCGGGCAGCCCTCGCCGGCCAGGCGCGCCGCCTGCTTGATGACCCACCAGTCGATCTCCCCGATCATCGCGTACTGCTCGCATACCGGCAGGAACTCTCCGGGCTGCACCACGCGGCCATCTGGTTCGACCATGCGGATCAGAAGCTCGTGCTGGACCGTGGCCCCCGTCTCGACGTCGAGGATCGGCTGGGAGTGCAGCTCGAAGCTGTCGGTCACGAGCGCGCGCTCGACCCGCTCGATCACGGCCAGGGTCTCCGCGTTGCGCCGGCTCTCCTCCTCGCGGCGCTTGCGCTCGGAGATGTCCTGGAAGATCACGACGCAGCCCTGCGGTCCGTCCTCGGTCGAGAACGGGGTCGCGGTGTAGGCGACCGGCAGCTCGGCCCCCTCGGCGGTGGCGAACGTGTCGTCCTCCACCCGCACCGTCTCCTCGCCCCGCACGGCGGCGGCGATCGCGCAGCGCTCGAAGGGAAGCGCTTCGCCATCGGGGCCGGGGGCGTAGACCATGGCCCCCACGGCGCAGCCGAGCAGCTCGCCCTGGCGGCGTCCCAGCAGTCCCTCGGCGACGCGGTTGATGTAGCTGATCCGGCCGTCGCGATCGAGCGTGAAGAGGCCCTCGCCCATGCATTCGGTGACCGCCTGCGCGTAGTCGCGCGAGTCGCGCAGCTCGGTCTCCGCGGCGACCCGCGCGGAGATGTCGACGGCGACGCCGACCACCGCGGAGGGCAGCCCCTCCTCGTCGAGCACCAGGCGGTTGCGGACGTAGGTCGTGAACAGGCGTCCGTCCTTGTCGCGGACGAGCAGCTCCCCATCCCAGCGACCGTCACGGCTCAGCTCCATCATCAGCCGTTCGGCCTGAGCCGCGTCGGCGGGGACGACGAGATCCCGGGCGGTCTGCCCGACGGCTTCCTCGCTGGTCCATCCGTAAAGGCTTTCCGCGCCGTGGTTCCAGCTGATCACGCGACCGGTCATGTCGGTCACGATCACCGACGCGTCGATCTGATCCAGCAGCATCGACTCCACGCTCTCCTGCTGGTTCTCGCGCTCGCCGCGCCCGGCACGGGAGGGCATCGCGTCGACCGCGGCGCGCCACAGGTCGATCGCGCCGAGACCCGCTCGCTCCTGCGCGTCGGCTCCGGCGGCGGCGACGGCCGCCGCGGCGCCTGCCTGCTCGCGTTCGTAGCGCCCGCGGCGGCTGCCGTAGAGGCGTGCGTCTGCCTTCCGCGTCAGTTCCTCGAGATCGGTGCCGTCGTCGGGGAACAGCGCCACGCCGAGCGAGCACGGTGCCCGTTCGGCGAGCGTCTCGGCGACGCGGGTCATCAGCGTTTTCGCCTCGTCGGGTCCGATCTCGGGCAGCACGAGCGCAAACTCGTCGCCGCCGAGGCGCCCGATCGCGTCGCCCTCACGAACAGCGCTCTGCAGCGTCGCGACCACCCAGCAGAGCAGCTCGTCGCCGGCGGCGTGCCCGAACACATCGTTGACCGGCTTGAAC
>Ga0070741_10013044_pt1 | contig 14807 bp, 14 predicted proteins | sample Coa_R1_4_FD_66440 | JGI IMG/M metagenome (GOLD analysis project Ga0070741, IMG submission 66440) | Surface soil microbial communities from Centralia Pennsylvania, which are recovering from an underground coalmine fire - Coalmine... | ecosystem: Environmental > Terrestrial > Soil > Unclassified ...
CGAAGAGCACGAAGAGCACGACTACCTCGACGCGGCCTAAGGCGACCAAGCCGACCGCGACGAAGTCCAACGGTGCACCGAAGTCCAATGGTGCGGCGACCCGCCCGGTACCGACGCCGCACGTGCCGGCGCCGTCGCCGGTCGTGCCGCCCGCGTCGCGCCCCGACGCGGACTTCGAGCGGGGCCTGCTTTCCGGGCTCGTTCGCTAGCAGTTGATAACCGGCGAGAGCCGCCGTCCCCTGGCGACACGGGACGGCGGCTCTGGGTGTTGACTAGATGACATGCCAGTTATCGGAGAGTACGAGCCGAGCCCCAGTTCCTGGGTGCGCGAGCAGGTAGAGCTGTACGAGAGCTCGGGCGGCACCAAAGGCACTACGTTGCGCGACACCGGCAGGCCGGTGGTCATCGTCACCAACATGGGCGCGGCCAGCGGCAAGGTCCGCAAGACACCGGTGATGCGAGTCGAGCACGACGGCCGTTACGCGGTAATCGCCTCGCAGGGCGGCGCGCCTACGCACCCGCGGTGGTACCACAACCTCGTGGCCCACCCGCTGGTGGAACTCCAGGACGGTCCGGTCAAACAGGACATGAGAGCCAGGGAGGTGTCCGGATCCGAGCGCGACGAATGGTGGGCACGCGCGGTCGCCGCCTACCCGCCGTACGCCGAATACCAGCAGAAGACCGCACGCCAGATCCCGGTCTTCGTCTTGGAGCCCGTCAGCGCTTAGACGTTTCGAGATAGCGCGCGTCTCCGAATTGATTGCAGACACCTTACCCCGGCCCTCAATACGGGGGGTATGCGGTCTGGTTTGTCCTGCTATGTGGGCCTGCGTTCCGCCGGTTCGCGTGGCGTGTTTCATGATCATGAAGGGTTGTACGTGCTCTAGGCCGTAAAACCCTTCGTGATCATGAACTATATACCCCTAAGGGGTATATAGATCGTTCGCTTATTCGAATATGACGCCTCTACGCTTGTTGAACAGCTACTCCGGATCGGGGGTAAGTGTCCGCAATAATCCGGCGCCCCCGGCGCGCCTGGCGCCTGGCGGCGCGCCGACCCGAACCTAGCCGTTGATCGTGCCTACCCCGGGGATGATCGGGCCGACGCTCATGAAGATCGGTCCGGCGTGCGAGCACACCTCGAGGCTGAACGCGGCGTGATCAGCCGACCGCTGGTTCGGCGGGTACACGCGCAGCGTCGTCGCCGCGAACGTCGGGTGGCATCCCGGCGCCGTGGTCACCTCGGCGTCGCTCCACCGCAGCACCGCGTGCGCGGTGGCACCCGCGGCCAGCACCACGGTGCGCGGGGTGCTCGTGTGATTCCAGCTGGCCGGGCTGCCGAGCTGCCGCCCGTTCCGGTCAGTCGCGGAAACCCCGGGGAACCCGTGCAGCGAGCACGCGTGCCCGCTCAGGTTGGTGAACTGAAGCGGGAAGTAAACGCTGCCGGCGGCACCGTTGCCCTGGTCGACGGCCAGCCATACACCGAGGTTGCCCGCGGTGCAGGCGGAAACAGGAGCGGGCGACGCGGAAGCGACGGCGGAGCCGATCCCGAGCCCCGCGAGGGCAACGGCCGCCGAGATCGCGGCGGCAACCGAAAGACGAAATCGCATAATTTGTCCTAAATGTTCCACGGGGTAGCTGACTGCGTACCCAACTACCCTTTAGGACGCCGATGCGTAATCTCCGGTTGGAACCGCCTCGCCGCAAAGTCCGGCGCACCCGTTGGTCGCGCACGATTACCCGGGACGCGTTCCGTCCCGGAATCCCCATCACTCCCCCGCCCGGATGCGTACCGGACCCGCACAGGTACAGCCCGCGCAGCGGCGTGCGGTAACCCGACGCGAGCGGCGACGGCCGGAACGAGAACAACTGGTCCAGCGACATCTCGCCCTGGAAGATGTTGCCGCCGAGCAGCCCGAACCGCTCTTCCAGGTCGAACGGCGTCAGCACCTCGCGGTGCGTCACCAGGTCGCCGAACCCGGGCGCGAACATGCCGATCGTGTCGATCACCGACGACGCCAGCGCATCCCGCAGCTCATCGGTCCACGGGCCGTCCGAACGGGCGTACGGCACATACTGCACGAAGCAGCTCATCACGTACGAACCGGCCGGCGCCAGCGTGGGATCTTTCGTCGACGGGATCACGCAGTCGATCATCGGCCGCTCCGAAGGCAGCCCGTACTTCGCCGCGTCCCATGCCCGCTCGAGCCACTCGAGCGTCGGGCTGATGATGAACTCCGGGTGCTGCGGCCCGAGTTCCGAGCCCGGCCTGGCGGTGAACGACGGCAGCCCGGACAGCGCCAGGTTCACCTTCGCCGCCGGGCTCCGGGTCCGGAACCGCCGGACGTCCTCGGCGAGCTGATCTGGCACATGCTTGACGCCCACGAGCGACAAGAACGTCGTCGCCGGATGCACCCCCGACACGACGACCGGCGCGGTCAGCACCCGCCCGTCCGCGAGCGTCACTCCGCTCACCCGGCCACCGGACACGTCGATGGACGCGACCTCACAAGAGGTCTCCACCACGACCCCGGACGACCGCGCGGACGACGCGATCGCCTCGGAGATCGCCCCCATGCCGCCCCGCGCGAACGCCCAGCAGCCGCCCACCCCCTCAACCGAACCCATCCGGTGGTGCAGCAGCACGTACGCCGAACCCGGGCTCATCGGCCCGCCCCACATCCCGATCACGCCGCCGGGCGCCAGCGCGCCCAGGATCCGCTGGTCGGCGAAGTACCGGCCGAGGAAGTCGGCGCAGGACATCGTCATCAGGTCGACCAGGCCCGCCGCCGCGCCGCGGCGCCGCAGCAGGTAGCCCATCATCGCCGCCGCGGCGGGCAGGTCGTGCGCCGAGCGCAGCGCCGGATCTGGCGGAATCCGGTGCAGCAGCGGCTTGATCAGCTCGGCCAGCGCGGCGACGTCCGCGCTGTACCGCAGGTACGCCGCCCCGTCGGCCCGGCTGATCTTGCCGATCTCCTCCGCCGCGCGTTTCGGGTCCTCCCACACCAGGATCCCGCCACCGTCAAGGAACGGCGCGAAGTACGCCGGATCCAGCGGGTACACCTGGTACCCGTGGGACGCCAGCGACAGCTCCCGCACGATCCGCTCCGGCAGCAGGCTGACCACGTACGAGGCCGTCGACACGCGATACCCCGGCCACGGCTCCTCGGTGACCGCCGCGCCACCGACCAGGTGCCGGCGCTCCAGCACCACGGTGCGCAGCCCCGCCCGGGCCAGGTAGGCAGCGCAGACCAGCCCATTGTGCCCGCCGCCGACAACGATCGCGTCATACGACCCGCCATTAACCATAAGGCCCATTTTTGACCTAACGACATCACGTGTCACCCCCGGAGCCCGCGACTCGCGCCGGGAGGGGCTTCCGGCACACTGGTGCCCGTGACGAGTACCGAAGAGCTCCGCCGCAGCGCCGCCGCCCGTGGCGTCGCGGTCTCCTACCGCGACTGGCAGGGCCGCGAGGTCCAGGTCGCGGACGATACGCTTGAGGCGATCCTTACAGCGCTGGCCGTTCGGTCAAACCCAGCCGCACCACAGATCACACAGACCCCTCAGGCACCGATGCCGCAACGTCGCGCGTGGGGCTTCATGGTGCAGCTCTACTCGGTGCGCTCGCGCGCCTCGTGGGGGCATGGCGACTTCCGCGACCTCGCCGACCTCGCGACGTGGAGCGCTCGCGACCTGGGCGCGGACTTCGTGCTGGTGAACCCCCTGCACGCGGCCGAGCCGCTGCCGCCGGTAAGTCCGTCCCCGTACCTGCCGATGAGCCGCCGCTATCTCAGCCCGCTGTACCTGCGCATCGAGGACATCCCCGAGTACGGACGGCTCACCGCGGCCGACCGGGCACGGGTCGACGCGCTGGGCGCGCCGCTGCGCGCCGCGAGCCGCACCGCCGCGCTGATCGACCGGGACGCCGTGTGGACCGCCAAGCGCGCCGCGCTGGACATCATCGCGACCGTGCCGATCGCATCCGACCGGGAGCGCGCGTTCGCCGCGTTCCGCGATCGCGAGGGGCGCGCGCTGGAGGACTGGGCCACCTGGTGCGCGATCGCCGAGATCGACGGCCCTGACTGGCGGACCTGGCCCGCCTCCCCGGCCAGCCCGCCGCGGCAGCGGGTCACGTTCCACGCCTGGATCCAGTGGCTGGCCGCCGAGCAGGCCGCGGCGGCGCAGCGCGCGGCCACCGAGGCCGGCATGGCGATCGGTGTGGTCGCCGATCTGGCGGTCGGCGCGCATCCAGGCGGCGCGGACGCATGGGCGCTCCAGGACGTGATCGTGCCCGGCATGAGCGTCGGCGCCCCGCCGGACGAGTTCAACCAGCGAGGCCAGGACTGGACGCTCCCGCCATGGCATCCGGAACGCCTCGCGGCGCAGCGCGGACGGCCGGTGGCCGAGCTGATCGACGCGACCACGCGGCACGCCGGCGGCATACGGGTCGACCACGTACTGGGGCTGTCCCGGCAGTGGTGGATACCGGCCGGCATGCCGCCGGATCACGGTGCCTACGTTCGCTACGACCACGAACTGCTCGGCGGGGTGCTGGCGGCGGGCGCCGCGCGGGCCAACGCCATCGCGATCGGCGAGGACCTGGGCACGGTGGAGCCGTGGCTGCCAGCGTTCCTGGCCGAGCGGCACGTGCTCGGTACCAGCATGCTGTGGTTCGAACGGGCGGACGACGGCACGCCGCGCCCGCCGGGCGCATGGCGGCACGGCTGCCTGGCAACGGTGGGCACGCACGACATGCCGCCCGCGGCCGCGTTCCTGACCGGGGAGCAGGTCAGGCTCCGGGCCGAACTCGGTTTGCTCACCCGCCCGGAGGACGAAGAACGGCGGGCGGCCGCGGCCGACCTGAGCCTGTTCCTCGCCGCGCTCCACCGGGAGGGCCTGCTGCCCGGCGGCGAGACCCCGCGGACAGAACAGTTCACAATGGCGCTGTACGGATACTTGGCCAGGACCCCGGCCGTGCTGATCGGCGTCTCGCTCGCGGAGGCGGCCGGGGAGCGCCGCCCGCAGAACATGCCGGGCACCACCGACGAGTACCCGAACTGGCGGGTCCCCCTCACCGACGGCGAGGGGGACCCATTGCTACTCGAGGACCTGCCCGGCCACGCCGGGATCCGGTCCGTTACCTACACCGTCCAGCGAACTCCGGGTTAGGCAGCACCACGCTGGTGCTGGTGCCGGCGAACCTCGCGACATCCGGCGTGCCGTACTCGGCGTCCTTGCCGAACGTCTGCTTCGTACTGGGCAGCACGTTACCGAAGTTCCACACGCACACGCCAAGCGTGCGCGCGTTGCCGCTCAGCGACCAGAACGGGTAGAACTGGGACCCGGTCGGTGGCTCCTTGCATCCCGCGCCGGTGGCGACGTTGCACAGCGCCTCGGAGCCGCCGACGTTGGATTCGAACTGAATCTGCGGATACGGCTTGCCGTGTTTGTCGAACGGCCCGACATAGTCCCATGCGGTCGGGTGGTTCGAGGTGCCGTCCGGCCAGGTCTGCGCCAGGTAGTCGGTGCCGTCGAAGTCCAGGTCACCGTTCTGGAACCGGTTGGCGAGACATTCGTTGTTTCGCGACGACGCCGTCGTGTTCACGCCGTTGATCTGCACGGTGCGGGTCCCCTGGGCGAAGCAGAACCCGTCGGCGTACTCACAGTCCGAGCCGTTGGCGAAGTTGTTGTTCGGACACGCGACCGGCCCGGTGGGCCCCTCCGTGGTGGGGTTCTGGCAGACGCCGGTTGTGCCGTCGCACGGCCCTTCACCCACCGCGGTCGGGCCTTCGATACCGCCGTTGCAGGTGTCGAACGTGCTGTTGTCGGTGTAGCTCTGCCCGCCCGGGTAGGAAACCGAGAACGGGTCCTGGTTGCTGACGGAGTTGCAGGACTCGGCGTGGCCGATCTCCTGCTGCATCAGCACGCCGCCCTCGAGCGCGGCCCACGGGATCTGGTTCTGCTGCGCGGCGGTGTTGTACTCCGCGTGGAACGTGAACGGGTTACCCGAGCAGTCGGCGATGTTCGTGTTCATGAACCCGTTCGCGGCGCTCGCCGTCATTGTCCCGGTTCTCCCGGTACTGAGATCTCTGACGGTCGTCGTGAACCCCGCCGCCGGATCGGTGATCGACACCGCGATCGTGTCACCAGGGTTGATCATCAGCGTGTTCGCGTTCGGCAGGAACGTGCTCGCGTCGGTGAGCTGCGGGCTCGGCGGCCCCGCCGGAACGCCGTTGGTCTGCAGGAACGCGAAGTTGACCGGCTCCTCGCAGTTGTTGTTGCAGGTGGCGAACCCGAACGTGCACTCGAGGCTGTCGATGGTCAGCGCCGCGCACCACTTCGTCGTGCTGCAGCTGATGTTGTCGATGAACGGCGTGTACCCCGGCGGGTAGAACTGCAATTCCATGAACGCCGAGCCCGCGCCGTTCGGGTCGCTGATCACCCCGGAGTTCGTGTCGCTGTCCGGGGTGCAGTTGTTCTGCGGGTACGAGTGCGGGTCACAGAGCGCTAGGCCGAACCACGGCGCGACGGAAAGTTCGCCGTAGGAGGTGACGCTGCCGTTCGGGGTCGGTGTCGCCTTCGGGTCGACCGGTATCCTGGCCAGATAGCTCATCGTGTTGCCCGAGCCCGGCGCGGCGGAGATGAACTTCACGCTTGGCTCGTCGTGGCCGATGTAGTGGCCGTTGTCGTAGAAGCGGCCGGCCTTGCCGTCATAGACCCTGATCGGGTCCGCGCAGGTGGCGGCCGTCTTGCGGATCGTTTTATAGGCCTTGGTCCAGCCGTTGCAGTCGACTTCGTTGGCCGGGTTCGGCGCCACTGTGGTGGTCGACGCGGCCGCCGCCTTGACCACGGGCGCCGCGCTCGCCGACACGCCGAACATGCTGAGCGTGATGACGGCGATGACGCTGCCCAGGATCAGTGGCCATCTTCGCCGCCGCCCTTGTGTTCCCCTGGATCCCCGTAGAGACAAGCGAGTTCGCATATGCGCTCCCTACACCTCGCCCACGCGCGCCGACGGAGCCAGCCCTGCCCCAGCCCGACGATCACGCCCATGTGACCGTCCCGCCATACGAGACGCTTCCCGGGGAATCTAACCAATGACCAGAAAGCACGTCAATAACAAACAAAAATTGGTTATGTCTGCGCACTAAATGCGACATATCCCAAATCGGGAGAAAAGGGACGGGCCCCGCTCACCCAGGGTGAGCGGGGCCCGTTCGGTAATCGTCAAGCGGTGTTCAGCGGGAGGTGCAGCCCCTGCCGAATTCCGGGTTTGCCATCGGGTTGCTGGTCAGCGTGCCGCCGTACCGGGCAACGTCCGGCTTGCCGTACTCGAAGTACTTGCCGAAGTTGCTCACCAGGCGCGGAATCGTGTTGCCGAACGTCCACTCGCAGCTGGTGTCCGACGTGCCGAGCCCGTCCGGCGTCCTGGTCAGCGACCAGAACGGGTAGAAGTGCGAGCCGAGCGGCAGCGCGGTGCAACCCTGGCCCGTGGCCGGGTTGCACAGGAACTCAGAACCCGCGACGTCGGTCTCGAACTGGATCGTCGGGTATATGTGCCCGCTGGCGTCGAACGGCCCGACCACTTCCTGCGATGTCGGATGGTTCGCCGTCCCGTCCGGCCAGGTGAACGACTGGTAGTCCAAGCCATCGAAGTCGAGGTCACCGTTCTGGAACCGGTTCGCGAAGCACTCGTTGGCGGCCGAGGTCTCGGTCACGTTCTGGCCGTTGACCTGGGCGGTGCGGGTGCCCTTGGCGAAGCAGTAGCCGTCGCCGTACTCACACAGGTCGCCCTGTGTCGGACATTCCTGCGGTCCGGTGAGCCCCTGGGTCTCCGCGGTGGCGAAGTTCCCCGGGTCCTCGCCCGTGTTGCCCGGGTCGGACCCGCCGCGGCATGTGTCGAAGACGCTGTTGTCGATGTAGCTCTGGCCATCCCCGAACGTCTCGGAGAACGGGTCCTGGTTGGTCAGCGAGGAGCAGACCTCGGAGTGCCCGATCTCCTGCTGCAGGAGCACGCCACCCTCGAGTGCGGCCCACGGCACCTGGTTCTGCTGCTTGGCCGTGTTGTATTCCGCGTGGAAGGTGAACGGCGTACCGGTGCAGTCCGCGATGTTCGTGTTCATGAAGCCGTTGGCGGCGCTGGCCGTCATCCAGCCGGTCTGGCCGGTGGTCAGGTCGTGCACGGTGGTGGTGAAGCCGGCGGCCGGGTCCGAGATCGAGACCTGGATCGCATCACCGGGGTTGATCTCCAGCGTGTGCGCGTTCGGCGTGTCCGTGCTGACGTCCGCGAGCTGCGGGCTCGGCGGGCCTGCCGGTATGCCGTTGGTCTGCAGGAACGCGAAGTTGACCGGCTCGGTGCAGTTCGGGTTCAGGTTGAAGGCGGCGTCCGCCTCGAGGCTGTCGATCGTCATGGCCATGCACCACTTGGTGGCGCTGCAGCTCTCGCTGTCCATGAACGGCGTGTAGCCCGGCGGGTACATCTGGAGTTCCATGAACGCCGAGCCGGCGTCGGCCGGGTTGTTGATCGCGCCCTGGTTGGCATCGCTGTCCGGGGTGCACGGGTTCTGCGGGAAGGACTTCGGGTCGCACAGCGGCAGCCCGAACCATGGCGCCACGGAGAGCTGGCCGTAGTCGGTGACACTGCCGTTGTTGGTCGGCGACTTCGCCGGGTCGATCGGCACCCGCACCAGGTAGCTCATCGTGTTGCCGGAGTTCGGCGCGTTCGAGATGAACTTCACGCTCGGCTCGTCATGCCCGATGTAGTTCCAGCCGGAGTCATAGAACCGGCCGGCCTTGCCGTTCTTGATCTGGATCGGGTCGGTGCACAGGCTTCCGGCCATCTTCCGTACGGTCTTGTACTTCGGGCTGTGGCCGTTGCAGTCAAGCTCGTTCGTCTGGTTCGGCGCCACGGACCCGACCGTGGCCTTCGCCGCCGGCGCGGCGGTTGCCACCGTGCCGGCCAAACTGAGTTGACCGGCGACGAGCACGCAGACCGCGGGCGCTAGCAGTGCCCAGCGCTTACGCATATGGCGATCCCTCTCGCTCACGCGTGCCGCCGAGTCGAGCCCCGCTCCGGCCGACAGCCACGCCAGTATGTGCGCCCCGTGGGTCCGAGACGCATCCTCTCCGCGTGGGAACTTAGCGAAAGCTGAGAAAATCCGTAATTCAGTCCACCGATTCGTTACGTATAATTTTGGCCTACTGATAGCAGAGGTACAAAAAGAAGCTATTGTGACCGCCGGTGCGAACCGGCGGTCACAGTCGCGATAGAGTCCACGCGTGACCACCCGTGAAGAGCTGGACGCCCTGTCCTCACGTGAGCTGCACGACAAGGCCGTGCACCACGCCGTGCACCACGCCGACGTGGCGTTCCTGTGGGAACTGCTGCGCGCGCTGCCCGCCGCGGAGGCGGCCGAAGGCCACCCCGGGCAAGCCGGCCTGGACATCAGCAGGGTCTCCGCGCTCGTGTCGGACGCGCTGGCTTCCGGCAGCGAGGACGTATCGGACGCGCTGCGGCCCCTTTACATCGACTACCTGCTCAAGCACGACCACGCCTGACCGAGCGCTCCCGTTACTCGGGCTTGTCGAGCACGGCCTCGATCTCGAGGTTGACGGTGATCTTCTCGCTGAGCATCATGCCGCCGCCGGGGATCGGGCCGTTGTAGCTCACGCCCCACTCCGAGCGGTTAATCTCGGTTGTGGCGGAGAAGCCGGCCCGGGTGCCGCCGTACGCGTCCGGGCCGAAGCCGTTGACCTCCAGGCGGAACGTCACCGGCCTGGTGTTGCCGCGCAGCGTCAGGTCGCCGTCGAGCAGGAACTCGTCACCGTCCTGGCGGACGCCAGTGGACTGGAACGTCATCGTGGGGTGCTGCTCGACGTGGAAGAAGTCCGCGCTGCGGATATGGTTGTCCCGGTTCGGCTCGCCGGTGTTCACCGACGCGAGGTCGACCGTGGCGGTGACGCTGGAGTCCAGCGGGTCCGCCGCCGTGGTCACCGTGCCGGAGAACGTATCGAACCGGCCACGAACCTTGCTGACCATCATGTGGCGGACGACGAACGACACTTCGGAGTGGACCCGGTCGATGGTCCAGGTCCCGGCGAGGTAGCCGGGAATTTCCACGGCTGTCTCACTCATACTTCCTCCTAGTAACCTAGTTGTTATTCACGTGTCACTTCCTAATAGTAACTAGCATCTTCTTGAAAGGTCAAGTGATGACGTGCGGGCCGCGGGCACGTAGCCTGGTCCGATAGGGAGGGGTAGCAGTGATCCCGGAGACACCAGCCGACGAGGCCGTGCACCACGGGTCCTGCCGGGCGCGCGAAGTGCTGCAACGGGTCGGGGACAAGTGGTCGGTGTTCGTCATCGACCTGCTGGGGCGTCGCACCATGCGGTTCACCGAGCTCCAGCGCGAAATCGACGGCATCACGTCACGCATGCTCACCGTCACGCTGCGCGGCCTGGAGCGCGACGGCATCGTCACCAGGACGATCCATCCGGTCATCCCGCCGCGCGTCGACTACGAGCTGACCCCGATGGGGCGCACGCTGCTCGACACGATCGGGCAGCTGGTCACCTGGGCCGACGGCCACCTGGCCGAGATCGACCAGGCCCGCGCCGCCTACGATGCCAGGCATGGAGACTCCTGCTGAAACCGCGGAACGCCTGAAGCACGCCTCCTCGTTCGGTGCCGTCGCCGCCGAGTACGCGGACCACCGCCCCAGCTACGCGGACGACGCGATCCGGTGGAGCCTGGCCCCCGTCTCCGGCGCTGTCCCGCGCGTGGTCGACCTGGGTGCCGGCACCGGCATCCTGACCGCCGCGCTGTCCCGCCTCGGGGCGGACGTCACCGCTGTGGAGCCGGACCCGGAGATGCTCGCCGAACTGCGCCGCCGGGTGCCCGGCGCGCGCGCCGCGGCAGGCAGCGCGGAGGCCCTTCCGCTACCCGATGCCAGCGTCGACGCGGTGCTGGCCGGCCAGGCGATGCACTGGTTCGACCTGGATCGCGCGCTGCCCGAGATAGCGCGCGTGCTCCGGCCCGGCGGTGTGCTCGCCGGGCTGTGGAACGTGGACGACGACCGGATCGGCTGGGTGGCCGATCTCACCGAGCTGTGCCGCCGCAAGGCCAGCAACACGCTGCTGCGGTGGCGCAACGGGGAAGCGAGCCCGCGGCCCGAGCAGATCCAGCAGGCCGGCGCCGGCCTGTTCGGACCCGTCGAGACGGCGGAGTTCCCCAACAGCCAGGTACGCACCGCGGACTCGCTCGTCGCCTCGATCGCGACTCACTCCAATCTGCTGGTCATGGATGGTACGGAACGACAAGCACTGCTTGCCCAGGTCAGCGGCTTCCTCCGGGAGCACCCGGAGACATCGGCCGGCGAGTTCTCGCTGCCCTTGCTGACGATCGTGTCGCGACTCAGGCGGCTGCCGCTTCGGCCTGCCTGAACAACGCCGGAGCCGTCCGCCAGAAGATCGCGCTGTACGACGCCCAGGACTGGGCGCCACCTGCCTGGTAGCCGCCGATCACGCCGAACACGGTGCCGCTGCCTGACCCGCCGCCGTACCCGATAATCCACGGGCCGCCGCTGGTGCCGTACCAGAAGCCGTGGCAGTAGAACTCCATCTGGCTGTCGCTGAACTTGAAACTCTTGGTCGCGCACCGGATCGGCTGCTGGTCGGTGTTGTTGTACCCGATCACCGTGATCGCGTGGGCGTCGCGCAGCGTGAAGCCGACGCCGAGTCCGCCGGTCACCGCCTGAATCGGGCCGACCGAGTGCGGCGGCGGCACGACCTCCAGGTAGGCGTAGTCCAGGTCGGGATCCTGGCGCTGCCGCCACCCGCGCGCCACGATGATCTTCTTCACCGTCCAGGCGCCGTACGGCGCCCCGCCGTTGTCGTAACCGGGCACGAACACCAGGTTCTGCGAGTACCCGCCGGAGTAGACGCAGTGCGCGGCGGTCAGCACCAGGTTGCCGGTACTGCTCTTGATCACGCTCGCGGTGCAGAAGTGCCGGCTGCTGCTCGCGGTGTAGAACAGCGCCCCGACCGTCGGCACACCGGGGAACGAGACCGGGCTCGGTATGCCGCGCGGCGCCCCCGACCGCGCCCCGGCGGAGAACAGCGACATCGCCGGCGCGGTCGAGAACACCGGTCCGAGCTGCTGCTCCTGGCGTTCGGTGGACGCCGCGGTCGCGGCCCGCATGCCGGACAGGGTCCAGAAGGACCGGGCGGCTCCCTGCGCCGCGGCCGGCACGGAGTACACGGTGGCGCCGCTGCCGCCCGGTACCGGGCTCGCGTTCGCGCCGCCGGCCAGGCCCAGCAAAAGGCCCGCTGAAAGAGCCAGTGCGACAATCCCGATGAACCCGGCGTTTCCGCTCAGACGCATGGAAGTACAAGCTAGCCGATCGGGTCCGAGCTGTCAGGGATCGCGCACACTTGATTGCGGCCGCGGGCCTTGGCCCGGTAGAGGGCGGCATCGGCGTTCAGCAGCAGCTCGTCCACGTCGGCGTCTTCGGCGCTGGCGGTGGCCAGCCCGATCGGCACGGTGACGCCGGCCATCGCCGATATGGCGTTGCGCAGCCGTTCGGCGATCCGCACCGCGTCGGCCGTGCCGGTGCGCGGGAACAGGATCGTGAACTCCTCCCCGCCGAACCGTCCGGTGATGTCGGACTCCGCACCGCCGGCCCACCCCTTGCCGATTCTGGACATAAGCCACATTCCGGGCGTGCGGACAGGCCCGCCAGATTATTGCGGACACTTACCCCCCCGATCTGGGGGGGTAAGTGTCCGCAATGATTTCGAGCCTTCTCTCGGAGCCGGAGCTAGCACCGAACGTACCGGACATAAGCGGGCATTGCGGGCTTGCGTAACGAGCGCGGGCGACACGTGGGGGCCCCGACAGCACCGGCCCGGGCCGGACCGAGCAGGGCGCGCGCCCGGACCCCGCCCCGGGTGGTACCGGCGGATGCGCGGGACGTCAGCGCGCTGCGTCCTCGCCGCGCAGCCACGCGTCGCCGCGCGCGTAGAGGCGTTCGACCTCCGGGCCGCGCAGGCCCGGCATGTCGGGCTTGACCCGGTAACCGGCCTTGGCCTGGAGGTATGCCAGATGCCGGTAGCCCTCGGGGAAGCTGGCGAGCAGTTCGGGGTCCAGGGACAGGCTGGCCGCCGGGTCGACCGGGTCGAGCCGGTCCCTTTCGTAGATGGGCTGGCGCAGCACGATCCCCCACCGGCCGTCGCGGCGCTCGAAGAAGTCGTAGAACCGCCCGGTGCAGGCCGCGTCACAGACCACCCCGTGCACCTCGCCTCGCTGCATGATCGTCATCCGCGTCTGCGCGATCGCCCGGTCGCCAGCCAGGCTGACCCGGCAGCCGCCGGTGAAGTGCAAGATGCTGACGCCCCTGGCCCAGCCTTCCTGGCTGACCCTGATGAAGTCTTCCTTCGGCCCCTGGAACCAGGTCGCCATCATGTAGCCGTCGTCGTGCCAGCACCCGCGGAACGCGTCCCAGTCACCCGAGTCCCTGGCATATGCCCAGGCTTCAACCACATCCCTGATCGCCAGCCGGTCGTCCATCTGGGTAACTATAGGAGCCATGACAGACGGCGGGATGGACGGGCGGTATGTCCGGTCGTTCGGGCGGGCACCCGGCACGGCGGTCGACGAGTCCGTGTGGCCGGCCACCGTGCCGGCCGTGGCCCAGGTGCTGCGCGAGGGATTCGAGGTGCCGGCCGGGCTGACCGTCCTGGTCGGCGAGAACGGCTCCGGGAAGTCCACCCTGGTCGAGATGATCGCCGAGGCACTCGGCATGAACCCGCAGGGCGGCTCCGGGCAGGCCGTCCTGTTCCAGACCAGGGACAGCGAGCCGGGCCTCGGCGCCAGGCTCAGCGTGGTCCGCGGCCTCCGGCCGCGCTGGTCCTACTTTCTGCGGGCCGACACGATGCACCAGCTGTACAGCTACCTTGAGGCGAACCCCGGCCGGTCCCGCGAGGCGTTCCACGAGATGAGCCACGGCGAGGGCTTCCTGGAGATCCTGCGGACGCGGGTCAACGAGCCGGGCTTCTACCTGATGGACGAGCCGGACGCACCGCTGTCGTTCACCGCCTCGCTCGGCCTGGCCGCGCTGCTGCACGACCTGACGGCGGCCGGGTCGCAGGCGATCGTCGCGTCGCACTCCCCCATCCTGGCCGCCATCCCAGGTGCCCGGCTGGTGGAACTCGGGACGTGGGGCATGCGGCCCGGCACCTGGGAAGACCTGGGTCTGGTCGTGATGTGGCGGCAGTTTCTCAACGCGCCCGAGTCATTTTTCCGGCACCTTCTGTCCGACCCTGCTCGTAGGATCGGAACGTGAGCGGGGCGCTGGAGGTACTTCACCGGGTCTTCGGGTACGAGTCGTTCCGCGGACAGCAGGCCGCCATCATCGAGCACGTCTGCGGCGGCGGGGACGCGGTCGTCCTGATGCCCACCGGTAGCGGCAAATCGCTGTGCTATCAGATCCCGGCGCTGGTCAGGAACGGCACCGGCGTGGTCATCTCGCCGCTGATCGCGCTGATGCAGGACCAGGTGCAGGCGCTCACCGTGCTCGGCGTGCGGGCCGGCTTCCTCAACTCCACCCAGGACCCGGACGAACGGCGCGGCGTCGAGTACGCGTTCCTCGACGGCGAGCTCGACCTGCTGTACCTGGCGCCGGAGCGGCTCAAGGCCGAGTCCACCCTGCGGCTGCTAGACAAGGGCACGATCTCGTTGTTCGCCATCGACGAGGCGCACTGCGTCGCGCAGTGGGGACATGACTTCCGGCCGGACTACCTCGCG
>Ga0070741_10013045_pt1 | contig 14807 bp, 13 predicted proteins | sample Coa_R1_4_FD_66440 | JGI IMG/M metagenome (GOLD analysis project Ga0070741, IMG submission 66440) | Surface soil microbial communities from Centralia Pennsylvania, which are recovering from an underground coalmine fire - Coalmine... | ecosystem: Environmental > Terrestrial > Soil > Unclassified ...
GCGTGCGTCTTTTTCCCAAGAACTTCGACGCGAAGATCGCGATCCGGTATTCGGAAATCCAGGCGCTGGCCTTCACCGGTCGCGATACCGCGGCGGGGAAAAGCTGGGAAGCCTGGCTGCGAAAATACTGGGAGAAGAAGATGGCCGGCGAGCACAACATTCAACGTGAGCCAGAAGCGATTGAGTAACCGCTCCCTCACGGTCGCGGCTCAGAAGCGCTGCAGGGCGGCGCGCGTAAGCAAAGCTTCCGGAGGCGCGTCATAATCCAGGTTTGCGTTCTGGCCACCAGCAGCTCGGGCAATTCCACTTTCATCCGAACCGAAAAAACGCGCCTGCTGGTGGACGCCGGGCTGAGCAAACGCGATGTCATCGCACGGCTGGCTGTCATCAATGAGGATGCCGAGAAACTGGACGCGATCCTGATCACGCATGAGCATTCCGATCACGTGAGCGGCCTGGTGGCTCTGGCCCGTTTTCTCAACGTACCGATCTACATCACGCGCCTGACGGCTCCCGCCATCCCTTGGGGCGAATACACGCCGCGCCTGGATTGTTTTCAGGCCGGAACCACGTTTTGCGTGGGCGACATCGAGATCGACAGCTTCACCATCCCACACGACGCCATTGACCCGGTGGGATTCTGCTTTCGCGCGCAGGGCATCAAGATCGGCATCGTGATGGACCTGGGGTACGTCACGGATTCCATCAAATTTCACCTGCGCGGCTCGCATCTGCTGCTGCTCGAATCGAATCACGATCTGGAAATGCTGAAAGTGGGGCCATACCCCTGGTCCGTAAAGCAGCGCGTCATGGGCCGCAAAGGACATTTGTCGAATGACGTGGTTTGCGATTTCATCCGCTCGGATCTGGATTCCTCGATCGACACCCTGGTGCTGGGCCACCTGAGCGAACACAACAATCATCCCGAGATCGTGCGGAATCAGGCGCAAGGCGCGCTCGCCCGCGCCCGGCGCGCGCTTTTCACCCGGCTCGTGGTGGCCGAGCCCAAACAACAGTCCGAGGTCTTTACGTATTAAATGATCGACCGTTACACGCGGCCCGAGATGGGTCGCATCTGGAGCGAAGAAAACAAGTACCGGCAGTGGCTGGAAGTGGAACTCGCGGCCGCCGATGCGATGGCCGAGACCAACGACGTGCCGCCGGAAGCCGCCCGTACGCTGCGCAAGCTGGCCAAGTTCGATTTGGCCCGAATCCACGAAATCGAGCGCGAAGTAAAGCACGACGTCATCGCCTTCACTACGGCGGTTTCCGAAAGCCTGGCTGCCGCCGGGGACAAAGATGTCTCCCGCTGGCTGCACTTCGGGCTGACATCCAACGACGTGGTGGATACCGCGCAGGCGCTGCTGGTGCGCAGCGCATCGGAAGTGATTATCGCGGGAATCAATGAGCTGGCGAACGTCTTGAAATCGCGGGCGTTCGAGTTCAAGGACACGCCGCAGATCGGCCGGACGCATGGGATGCACGCCGAGCCGATTACGTTCGGGTTGAAGCTGGCGCTGTGGTATGACGAAGTGCAGCGCAATCTCACGCGCTTTTCGTCGGCCGCGGAAGGGATGCGCGTCGGCAAGATTTCAGGCGCGGTGGGGACCTTCGGTCACATCGGCCCGCAAGCCGAGGAGCGCATCTGTCAGCGTTTGGGACTCAGGCCAGCACCCATCGCGTCGCAGGTGATCTCGCGCGACCGCCACGCGCACTATATCTCGACCTTGGCATTGATCGCCGCGACTCTCGAAAAAATTGCGCTGGAGATCCGGCACTTGCAGCGCACCGAAGTTCGCGAGGTGGAGGAACCGTTCTCGGAAGGCCAAAAAGGCTCGTCGGCCATGCCGCATAAACGAAACCCCGTGACCTGCGAGCAGATTTGCGGACTGGCGCGCGTGGTCCGCGGCAACGTTCAGCCGGCATTCGAGGACATCGCGCTCTGGCACGAACGCGATATCTCGCATTCTTCCGTAGAGCGAATTATTCTGCCCGATACAACCATTGCCGTCGATTACATGCTCGCGCGCACCAGTTGGCTCATCTCCGGACTCAAGGTTTACCCCGAACGAATGAAACGCAACCTGGAATTGACCAAAGGTTTGGTGTTCTCGGGTCAAGTACTGCTAGACCTAGCCGCCGGCGGCATGCTGCGTGAGGAAGCTTACAAATTAGTCCAGGGCTATGCCATGCGCGCCTGGGAGACAGGCGGCGATTTTAGGGCTGCTATCCTTGGCGACCAGCAGGTCAGCCGCTACCTTGACCCTCTGAAGCTCCAGGAAACTTTCTCATTTTCCAACTACTTACGGAGGATCGACCAAATCTTCCAGCGCGTGTTCCCTCAATAGTATTGGCGGCGTTCTAACTAAGGCTAGCGACGGTCTAAGTAAGATCCCCCGTCCCCTAAATCTGGACTTCCATTTCCGCAGGGATCGATTAAACTATACCTAGGTCGCAGGCGACGGTGGGCGGGTCGCACGCGTCATAAGTAGTGAACACCGGTAGTGAAGCCGGCGGTGAGTAGAGACAGCGAGGAGACGGGCAACGCCAAAATGAAAATAATGACCGAAAACGATCGGTGCATGGATTTTGAGCTCGCTCGAGTCTTATTGGTAGACGACGATCCTACCTCCCGTTTAACCCTCCAGACTGTGCTCGAAGCTGGCGGATATCATGTAGATTCAGCAGCTTCCGCCGCAGAAGCGGTTGGGAAACTGGACGAGCAGGAGTATCAACTGGTATTGAGCGACCTCCAAATGGAGTCGCCCGAAGCAGGTCTTAAGGTGCTGGCCCACGCCCGCATGATGGACTATAAGCCCGCCACGGCGATCGTGACCACGTACCAGAACGCCCAGGCGTCCAATAAGGTGCCTCAGAAGCAGGCTCGAATGCTGATCACGCCGGAAGATATACCAGGACTGCTGGGCAAGGTTGCGAACCTGATCAGCGAACGCGCCGCCCGAAAGGTGCAGCGCGAGCTCCGCCACGCGACAAGCTGAAGTTCCGAGCGGCGGCTGCCGGCAAATCTCCACAACCTGGCGCGATTACGAGCTGACATTCGTGGTTTGCGTAACCCCGAAGACGGCCTCTTCGAACCGATCCAGCGCCCCACCAAAAAAATGGTCGGCCGCGTCGATCCAAATCAATTGCTTCGGCTCCGGCAGCGCGGCGAAGTACGAATCCATTACCGGAACGGCGCAGAACTGGTCCTTGCGGCTGACGATGAAAATACGCAGCACCGGGCAATCGCCCAGCGACTTCGCGTCAGACATGTTGGCCGGGAATCCGACGGCAATGATCCGGCTAGCGTCCTCCGTCTCACAGCCCAGCTTTAAGGCGATGCGCGAGCCGAACGAGAATCCCGCGAGCGAAAACGGCAGGTCGGGATAGCGTGAACGTAGCAGCGTCAAGGCAGCGCGAGCATCTTCCAATTCGCCAACGCCATGGCCGTATTCGCCGGCGCTCAGGTTGACGCCGCGGTAGTTGAAGCGCAGCACCACGGCACCCGAGCGGCGCAGCGCGCGCGCGATGCGATAGACCACTTTGTTGTGCATGGTCCCGCCGTGCTGGGGATGCGGATGGCAGACCAGCGCGGCATGAGCAGGCTCGCGGTCTTCCGGCTCTTCTAGCAGCGCTTCCAGGCGCCCGGCCGGCCCGTCGATGAATAAGCTCTCGATGCGCCTGGGCATCAGTTGGAGCGATAGTTGGTGAACTGCATGTCGATGCCGAAATCGTGCCCGCGCAGCATGGCGATCACATCCTGCAGCGTGTCGCGATCTTTCCCGGCGATACGAACGAAGTCGCCCTGAATGGAAGCCTGGACTTTCTTCTTGCTGTCCTTGACGGCTTTCACGATCTCGCGCGCCTTTTCGGTCGATATGCCTTGCTGCAGCGTGATCTCCTGGCGAACCGTGGAACCGGCGGCCGGGGTAATCGGCCCGAAGCTCAATCCTTTGAGCGGCACCTTGCGCTTTACGAGTTTCTGCTCCAACACGTCCGAGACGGCCTTTAATTTGAATTCGTCCAAACTGGCCAGCACGATTTTGTTGTCTTTTTCGTTGAGCTGGATGTCGGACTTGGAATCCTTCAAATCGTAGCGCTGGTGGATTTCCTTGATGGCCTGCTGGACGGCGTTGCTCACTTCCGCTAAATCAATTTTGGAGACGATATCAAAGGTATTTTCGGGCATCGGTTATTGACCCAATGCTATCAAGACTCGTTCGGTAATTTCCTGGATCATCGCCGGCAGCGCGGCGTCCAGCGCGAGCGTAACCGCCGCCCGCACCCGTTCACGATCAATCTCGGGAGCGACGGGGGGTGGCGGCGCTACCGCTTCGGGTTGCGGCGCAGGTTCAGGAGCTTTCACCGGCTCGGGCGGAGCCGCTTCCACCACGGCGGTGGGAAGGGCAGGAGCTATGGGCGCCACTAAAGGATTGCGCGCGGATCGAGCGTCTTTGATCAGCGGCTCAATCGTGCTCACCACGCGTGAAGCTTCAAAGGGCTTCTTGAGCACGGCATCGCATCCGGCGCGTTTCGCCTCGTCTTCGTCGAACGGCTCCAGAAGCCCAGCCGTAAGAACCACCCGAACATGTTTAAAACGGTTGTCGCCTTTTACATAGCGGCAGATGTCGAAGCCGGATTTGCCGGGCAGAAACACGTCGGCCAGGATCACGTCCGGATCCACGTCGGCCAGGCGCATCATGGCTGCGTTACCGTCGGTGAGGCTGACTACTTCGAAACCCTCCTCGCGCAGGATCCGCTCACCCATGCGTTGTGCGTGGGGGCTGTCGTCTGCCAGGAGGATTCTGCTCATGGTTTGTCAAGCGCGCACAACGCTGAGAACCGCTGTGCTCACCTTTCGATCGCGCACAACGCTGAGAACCGCTGTGCTCACCTTTCCATCGCGCACAACGCTGAGAACCGCTGTGCTCACTTTTCCATCGCGCACAACGCTGAGAACCGCTGTGCTCACTCTTCTAGCTCGCACAACGCTGAGAACCGCTGTGCTCACTTTTCCACCGCGCACGACGCTGAGAACCGCTGTGCTCACCTTTCCATCGCGCACAACGCTGAGAACCGCTGTGCTCACTTTTCCACCGCGCACGGCGCTGAGAACCGCTGTGCGCTTAAACCTTTCTAGCACGCGCACACGCTGGGAACTGTGGGCGTCGAAGGAAGTCCAAAAAATCAGTTAGATGCCCCGGTGGTCTGAGCCGCCGCGGGCTGAGCAGGAGCGGCCTGATCCGTGCTCGGCGGCTGCTGTTGCTGTTTCTTGCCCTTCTTTTTCTTCTTGGCGTTGTTATCGGTCGAGGGCTGCTGCGGCGCCTGCTGCGACTGATCTGCCGCCCCCGCCGCAGTAGATGTACTGTTAGAAGTTCCGGTTGCGCCGGTCCTGGCATCAGGTTTGGTGTCGAGGGCATTGGAGTCGCCCACCTGCTGCGCCGTGACGTCGCCATTAAATCCAGTACCAGCTCCTGCCGGTTGCGGAACCAAAGGCGGAACAGACGGCTTCAAGTTGGTCATGGCCGGGTCGCCGGACTGCGCGGCACTGCTCATGTCCGGCCCGCGTTTAAGAAATTGCGTCTTGCTCGCGATAAGCCCCAGCTTGCGCCGATGCTCTTTCTCGAACTGCATGCGGGCCAGCGCAGCCTTATCTGCTTCTGGAACGGGCATCTCAAGATCTTTGAGCTTCTTCGTGGCGTCGTCGGCGTATTCGCTCAACGGATAATCCTTGACGATCCTTGCGTACGCCTCGCCTTCCTGCCTGCGGAACCTGTTTCCGAGCCTGCCATAAGCTTCCGCCTCGTCCCATAGCGCGAGATCGGCCTTGCTGTACAGGGGATACTGTTCCACCAGGTGATTCATGCGATTGGCGGCCGCGGAATTATCGCCACGCTTCAGATAAAAGCTGCCCACCAGATACTCGCCTTCGGCCAGCGACTCCTGAATGTTCCTCAAAAGCTGCTTGGTCTCGTCAACGTACTTGCTATTGGGGAACTGCACGATCAACTGGCGGCATTCGTCTTCGGCGCGCAGCGCCTGCGTGGCATCGCGATCCGATTTATCCATCTGCTTGTAATGGATCTGGCAAATCTTGTTTTGGGATTCGGCGGCCTCTTCCATGGTGGGATAGAAGAGGATAAAGTCTTTGTACTCGGCCTCGGCTTGCGCCAGGCTGGCTGCCCCGCCCTCCCGGAACCAGCTATCGGCAATAGCCAGCTTGGCCTTGGCGAGAAATTCGCTTTGGTCGTAGGTATTGATTAGCGTATTCAAGGTGATACGCGCGATTTCATAACGGCCGTGCTCGATGTCGTTGATGGCCTTGTCGAACAAAACCTTGTCCGGCTGCTTGGTGTCCTTGGTGATCGGGTCGTCGTATTTCTTCGCGCGGAAGCCGCACGAAGTTGCGAGCCCCATCAGGACAATCACGATGAGAATGTTTCGAGCCATATCCAACCTTATAGATTAAACCTTTATGAGCACCGCGTCTCGGGCAGCTCGCTGGATGTCCAGGAACGCCTGTCCGGGGTCCGGCGTGTGAAAAATGGACGACCCTGCCACCAGCCAGTCACACCCGGCACGGGTGATTTCGCCCGCATTGTCGGGCGATACCCCGCCATCGATTTCGATGTTGAAATTCAATCCTAACTCTTTGCGCCGCCACGCCAGAGCTTGAATTTTCTTGAGAGCATTGGGAATAAATTTCTGGCCCCCAAACCCCGGATTCACGCTCATGATGAGCACGTGATCCACCAGATCGAGAACGTCGCTAATCATCCCAATGGGTGTAGCTGGGTTGAGAACTACGCCGGGCCCGCCGCCTTCATCGCGGATCATGCGCAGCGTCCGATCCAGGTGCGGACAAGCCTCCTGATGCACCAGGACATAATCCGCGCCGGCGCGAATGAACTCGGGCGCGTACTTGTCGGGATCGGAAATCATCAGATGCACGTCGAGCTTCAGCCGGGTGGCCTTGCGGATGGACTCCACCACCGGGAGCCCGATGCTGATGTTGGGGACGAAGTGGCCGTCCATCACATCCACATGCAAAAAGGATGCTCCGGCGCGCTCGACGCGGGCAATTTCATCTCCAAGATGCGCGAAATCGGCCGATAGGATCGAGGGAAGAACTTCGATCATGCAACAACTCAGAACGATGTTAGCATGACAAACCGGCGTCTAAGGTCCACTTAGACACGGTTAAGGCCGGCTACTGGGTGTATACTGGCTGCAAAATGGAGTCAGCGCCGCCACGACGCGGCGATATGAGAGGATGCAAGCCGGTGTTTCTATGCTGAAACAGTCGCCGCTTGAACAGCATCTCACGGCCAACGCAATGTCTGCGTGGCGCGAGCAGGAGCTTCGATGGGGCTTCCCCCGAGGAGTTCCCGGAGGACTTCTATGACCGATAAGGTCGCCTGGATTTTACTCGCCTCGTTCGCGGGAATCCAAGCTTTTGGGCAGACGGTGGCCGACCCATCTTCGGACCAAGTCCCCGCCCCGGGACGCCTGCTATTGGGCAATTCGGCGGGCAACACTTCCGGCAACCCAGTAAAATTCCAAGGCCTGCTGGCGCGTTCCGACGGCGTGACGCTTTCCCTCCAACTGTCCGACGAACGGGTAATCCGTTTCCAACTGGATGCTCGGACAACGTACACCGGCGGCCAAGCCGCACCAGGGTTGCGAGGGTTTCACATCGCCGACGTCGTTGCGGTGGAGGCCGAGGCAGAAGCCCAAGGCAATCTCCGTGCGCGAACCGTGCGCTTTATCAGAAAGCCTTCGGCAAATGAGCAGGCGAATGTCCTCCAGTGCCCCGAATTGAATTACCGGGTGGAACAGAATGTCATTGGCAACGCGGATGTGGACGAAGAGCACGACAGCCGCAAACTCAGCCTCATGGCGAAGCCTACACCCTTATTCGATTCCGGCAGGAGCAAACAGTCAGCAGCCGGCGGCGACGAGCTAATCGCCTCCATTCGCGCCCAAGTGAACGAAGCTTGGGAGCGGCTGCCGAATTTGCGGGCGCACCAGATCACCAGCACGTATCGCAGTAACGGCAAGAACCCTAAGTGGATACCGAATGCAGTGATATCGAGCGAAGTGGCTTACGAAGGCGATCGCGAAATCTATAGCGAAGTTGAGGTGGACGGCAAGCGACCCGCTAATGCTCCGTTAGCCGCCGATGCCGATTACATGCGCTCCTTCAACAATGCCTGGAGTACGGGCGATTTTGAGACGCTTACGCATTGCGTCTTCGCCGGGCTGGAGGACGCCGATTTCCACCGCGTCGCTTCCAGAGACGATTTCGTGGTGTACGAGTTTGCGGGAGGCCGGGCGTCCACCTGCATCGCCGTGCGCTCACAATCGCAAATCGCGTACCCCGCCTATCGTGGTTCGTTCAAAGTGAATCCGCAAACCCAGGAAGTAACGCATGTGGAGTTGGAGGCTACCGGCATGCCCAAGGCGTTCCCTCTCGACCGCGCGGAGCGTTCGGTGGATTTCGACACAATTGAGATCGCGAACGAGAAGTTTCTGCTGCCCAAAACCGGATATTGGTTCGGCTGCTATCGCAATTCGTACGCCTGTTTCCTGAACCGCGTGGACTTTCGCGATTACCGGCGGTTCGGTTCGGATTCCACGGTGCGGTTCGCATCCGGGAACTGAGGTCGCGTTAACCGACTAAAGCCGCGATGAAGAATCCATCGCCAGGGTCGATACCGGGCAGACGGCGCGTGATTTCCCAGGCACCAGGAAAGTGCGCGATCACCTGTTCGTTTTCCTCTGCTTCCAGCGAACACGTGGAATAAACGAGGCGGCCGCCGGGACAAAGACGTTCGAGCGCGCGCGCCAGCAAAGCGATTTGCTTGGCTTGTAGCGCCTGCAAATCCGTCGGCTGGAGACGCCATTTGATCTCCGGATTGCGGCCCAACGTGCCGGTGCCGGAGCACGGCGCGTCCACCAGTATGCGATCGAACCTGGTGCGGAACGGCAGCGGCTGGGTGCCATCCAGCACAACCAACTCACAGTTGAGATCGCGTAGCGGCGCCAAGCGGCGCAAATGGATATCGGACGCCACCGCGCGAACGCCGTAAGCCAGAGCCTGCGCCGTCTTATTGCCGGGCGCCGCGCACACATCGAGAAAACTCTGGCTGGGACGAAGATCGAGAAACGGCACCACCGATTGCGCTCCCACATCCTGGATGCGCCCGGTGCTCGCGATCGTGGTTTCAGCAGGCTCGAGGAACGCGGCGGCGATCCGATTGGTTGTCTCGTGACCGAATTGCCGATCCCACTTTTCCAGCAGCCAGGCGGGCACGGAAAGCTCGGTCGCACGATCCGGCCACACAACCGGCTCGCGATTCACTCTTCGCAAAACGGCGTTCACCAGCCCGGCAGCCGACGCTTTGTGCGCACGCTTGACCAGCTCGACGCTTTCGCCCACCGCGGCGTGCGGCGGAATGCGATCCAAATAGCGAAGCTGGTAAATTCCCACGCGCAGCGCAATTTGGACTTCCGGCTCCGGGGCGCGTGGAATCCGGCGCGCAATCAAATGATCGAGCTGCGCCTGATAGCGAAGGCATCCGAACACGATTTCAGCGGCCAGGCCCGCATCACGAGAATCGAGCCGCGCAGAGCGCTGCAGCAAAAGGTCGGACGCGAAGCCACCCTGCTGGACCTTGCGGAGGATGTCGAAGGCGATCTGGCGCGCGGGGGAGATCAAATTTCAGTGTAGTTCCGCTCCCTCACCGGCGCGGCTCAGTTACCCAGGGTCGCGGCTCAGTTCCGTTGCAGCTCAATTACGCACCGGGACGGTCAAGGTGGCTAATTCCATTGCTGAAAACGATGCTTCAGCAGTTCCCGTTCGTGATCCGCGGTTTTCATTCCGACAACCGCAGCGAGTTCATCAATACACCGTGGCCACCGCGAGCAGTGCAATCCCTACCTCAATTTGCACCGGCATGGGGCGGTGCCGTCCATCGTCATCAGACGCGTCAGGTCCGCTCCCAAGCGCTGGGGAAATGGCGGACGGTGGCGCGGAATAATCGCCCAAACAGCACCGACACTCTACGCGCGATCAATCGAAATTGTGTAGTCGTACCACTCGACGATCTTGCCGTCCTTCAGGAAAAACACGCCGACGCCATGCCACATTTTCAAAGGACCGCCAGTAAAATGATCGCGCCGCTCGTTAAACACCATGGGGCCTTTGGCGAATGTCTCCAATACCTCGAAGCGTTCCACTTGGCCGATGAAGGATTGAATGCGATTCGTGACAGCCTGCCGGCCGCGATTGGGCTCCTGAGCCTCCGTCACGCGATAGGCGCAGTTGTCGGCGAAGAACGACATTACGCGATCCAGGTTGTGGCTGGGCCACGCCGCGCAGAAATCGTTTACCACTTGAATGTTCGCCTTCTCGGCCGCACTCAGTTCAGCGGCCCGGGCAGCGCCACGCAAGCCTGCAAGCGCGGCCAGTGCGGCACTGGATTGAAGGAACGCGGAGCGGCGCGTCACGCCGGATCCACTTACTCGGCGGCCTTGGCTACCGTCTTCGCCGGCATCGCCATGATAGACTTCGGGTCGATATTTCGATCGACAATTACCGCCATCGGTCCCCCGAACATTTCTTCCCAACTTTGCTCCCCCCATCGCACGGTCGCCGTCGGATCCGGGTTGTACTTGTTGTTGGCGGAGTTGTCCCAATGTCCAGTCACATCTAGTTTGGTGCCCTTCGGCAGAGGCATGGGCTTGTCGAAATAGTAGACGATCTGCCAATTGAAGTCGTAGTGAGGGACGTTCAATACGGTCTGCGACTCGCCGGTCGGAAAGATGAGATTAAACTTCATATCCTTTCCACGAAGATGCATGTGAGGCTGAATGTGAGTGAGTTCCACGGGCTGATTGAACGTGATTTGCGCGTGCCCCGGCGCATCCGCATCGCCCGGCGCAATGGTGAATTCGTCGGCTTGGGCGCCGATCGAGACAAACTGCTTCAGTGGCGGTTCCTTCGCCAGCGTGAGCCCAACTTTCGTCTGATCATCTGTGGCCGTACCATTGGTGGTGTAATGCAACTCGAAAACGATGTCCGACCCAGCCGGAATCAGCATGGCGGACTGATCGACATCGAAGCGCTGCGGTTGCATGCCTGGAACATAGCCCACCATGAAGCTGTGCTCGCGGCCGGGACCCTCGCTGTCGGCGAATGATTTTCGTTTACCAAATACGTAGGGAACGCCGGGTTGGGCATCCTTCATCCAAAGCGATCCGGGGGGACGGATGTTGGCCACCACATGATGCAGGACGGACCGGTTTCCGGGACGAATCTCGCCTGCCGTGACCCAGGTGTCTTTCGTGAAATTGGTGGGAATCACGATGTACGTATATTGGATTTCACCGCGAGCGGGAACGTGATACGGCTGCGGCATCTGAAATACGACATCCGGTTGAATATTCCACCCATCCCGAAACACCATCGGCGCGGGTTTATCCTTGGGATCGCCTTCCGGGGCGCCGGCATCCACCCACGCCACTAGCGTCTGGAGATCGGCGTCCGATAGGCGCCGGTCGTCCATGAAATGGCCATATTGGGGATCCGCGAACCAGGGCGGCATCTTCTTGTTCAACACCGCAGATTTGATCGACTTGGCCCACGGCCGCGTGCTCTCATAACTCAGGAACGACATCGGGCCGATCTCGCCTGGCCGATGACAAACCTGGCAATTTTTCTGCAACACCGGTAGTACGTCTTTGTTGAACGTGACGTTAGAAGGCGCCGCGAAAGCAGCCAAGCCGGCCACTCCAAACAAAACCGCCTCCAACAGAAGTCCCCTGATCCAAATTCGCGACATGGCGCGATCCTCCTTCGACGCTCCGCAGGCGGCGACTGTTGCATGCAGCCAGCGCATCATGAGTATACTGGCGGACCGATAGCGAGTCAATCCTGTGGCCGGGCCTGTGGCCGGGCCTGCGAAAAGGCGTGGCTCTGCATGCATGTCCTCCCCTGTCAACCTTGATAGACTAAGGAATAACCGCAGGGCTCCAGCGAGGCAATTGTGAACCAAGCGACTTCACGATCTGAGCTGCACGTGTCAGCAAACCCGGCCGCGGACCAGATCCGCGAGCAAGTCGGCCGCATCCTCGCGAGCCGACTCTTCGCCCGCTCGGAACGTTTGTGTCGCTTCGTGCGCTTTTGCGTCGACCTGACACTGGATGGCAGAAGCGACGAGCTCAAGGAACAACTGATCGGCGTGGAGGTGTTCGACCGGCGCGGCGATTACGATCCGCGCACCGATCCTATCGTGCGCGTGGAAGCGCGCCGGCTTCGAGCCAAGCTGAAGGCCTACTATGCATCGCAAGGCAAGCCCGATTCCCTGCTGATTGAACTTCCCAAGGGCGCGTACGTGCCCGCGTTCCGCACGCGCAACACGACCGCTGCGGCGATCCCTCACGGCCGGCCGGAGCCCGTTTCCTCCACGCCCGGCGAGCGCTCCATAGCCGTCCTGCCCTTCACGAATCTTTCGCCCGAAGCCGGAACCGATTACTTCAGCGATGGCCTGGCGGAAGAGTTGATCCATTTGCTCACGCGCATGCCTCGGCTGCGAGTGGTTGCCTGGAACTCAATGTCGCAATTGCGCGGGCGCGATCAGGACTTAGCCGGACTGCGGCGGCAATTGAATGTAACAACCGTGCTGCGAGGCAGCGTGCGCCGGACCGCGGGACGCGTGCGCGTGAACGCTCAGTTGATTGACGCCGAATCCGGCGCTTATCTGTGGTCCGAAGCCTACGACCGCCAATTGGAGAATGTGCTCGCCATTCAGGAAGAGATGGCGCGCGCTATCGTCAATACTCTGCGCCTCTCTCTCGCCTGGAGGGGAGGCGGAGCTGCGCGACGAGCCCCGAATGTCGAGTGCTACAACCTGTGTCTGCAGGGGCGCTTTCATGCCAACAAACGCACACCGGAGGGGTTGCTACAAAGCGTCCAGTGCTTTGAACAGGCGGTAAAAGCCGACGAAACTTCCGCGGTCGCGTACGCCGGCCTGGCGGATGCTTATAGCTTGATGTCGGACTACGGCATGGCCGATCCCACCGAAATCATGCCGAACGCCAAGATGGCGGCTGAAAAGGCGCTGCAGCTGGATGCCAACTCGGCGGAGGCGCACGTCTCGCTGGCGTTCATTCGTTCCACATTCGAATGGAAATGGAACGAAACCGAAGCGATATATCGGCGGGCCATCGAGCTCAACCCGGGATACTCTCGTGCCCATCATTGGTTGTCTTCCGACTTTCTTGCCATGGTCGGCCGCTTCGCTGAGGCCAAAGCGGAAGCCGAGGTGGCTCGTAGTTTAGATCCGCTTTCAGCCATCATCGTCGACGGTTTAGGCTTCATATCCACGCTGAGGCGCGATTATCCAACGGCGTTAGCAGAATACCAGCAACTTCTGGAATTGGATCCGCTCTTTTTCAAGGGCTACAGCTCGCTGGGGCGTCTCTACTTCCTATTGGGCCGCTATGAAGAAGCCATCAGTTGCTTCGAAAAAGCGCGCTCGCTGGCGGGCGACGTGCCCAGCATCCTGGCCGGTCTGGCCCAGACACTCGCGGTTGCGGGTTTCGTCTGGGAAGCGCGGGCGCTCCTGGACCAGCTCCACGCCATGCAGAAAACGCGCTGGGTTCCTTCCTCCTGCTTTGCGATCGTCCAGCTCGGATTGGGCGACCATCAGGCCGCGCTCGACCATTTGGAAGCTGCATGCGACAAAAGAGAACGGACCGTAACCGGCTTCAAGGTCCACCCGTTGTTTGATCCACTGCGCTCGGAGCACCGTTTTCAAAGCATGCTGGAGCGCATCGGATTCCTTACCGTAAGCTGATCGGTTAGCTTACTGCGCCATTACTTCTCCATTACTTCCGAAGACGATTCCATCGCGCCAGAATTGCTGCATGGCACGAACCCTAGTTGCTCTTCTCGCGCTGTCTTCGGCCGCGCTAGCCGCCCAGCCTTCCAGTTCCACCGTGTTCGATCCCAAGATGATGTGCCAACCCGCGCAAACCGCGCCACAATGCGCCGTCATGACCAACAATCTGGGCAGCAACTATTTCGCAGCCGGCAAGTATGCCGAGGCCGAGTTGCTGTTCACCCGAGCGATTTCGCTCTGGTCGGCAGCCTCCGCCCCCTCCGACGATCTGGCACGGGCCTTTCATAACTTGGGCGCGGTCTATCGCGCGGAAGCGCGGTACACAGACGCCGCGCGCTTTTATCTGAAGGCGATGGATCTCCGCGAATCTCTAGCCGGACCGGCCGACGTGTCTTTGTTACCCATATTGACCGACCTCGGCGTAGCTTACCTCGAGATGGCCGATTACACGAACGCGGAAAAGACTCTGCAGCGCGCGCTCGCGATTGTGGAAGCAAATCATGTGGAACAAACGGCCAGTGGCGCCGATGCATTCGTTGCCTGGGGCGTCACCCTGGAAACGGAGGGCAAGAACGCAGCCGCCATCCAATGCCTGCAAAAGGCGTTGGCGGCGCGGGAAAAACTTGCCGGTCCGGATAGCATCGCCGCCGCCGATGCGCTTACTGACTTGGCGCTGGCTTACCGCCAGCAAGGCGACCTTCGCCCAGCCGAGCGCCTGTATCGGCGTGCACTGTACATTTACCGCCAGGGTGCGAGCCCGGGGAATTTGGTCACCGTCCAAAATAATCTGGGGCGCGTCCTCGCGGAAGAAGGACAGACGAAAGATGCCGAGGCGCTTTATCGTGAAGCCATCCGCATCGGCGCGGAGAAACTGGGACCAAAGCATCCGGACATCGCCGC
>Ga0070741_10013046_pt1 | contig 14806 bp, 12 predicted proteins | sample Coa_R1_4_FD_66440 | JGI IMG/M metagenome (GOLD analysis project Ga0070741, IMG submission 66440) | Surface soil microbial communities from Centralia Pennsylvania, which are recovering from an underground coalmine fire - Coalmine... | ecosystem: Environmental > Terrestrial > Soil > Unclassified ...
GGCGTCGAGACAACCGCGCTCGGCGTCTACCTCGGCAGCGGCGCGGCGGCCCGCGCCGGCGCCGCCGTGCTCGCCGCGGCGGCCCTGCTGGCGGCGGCCGCCACGGCGGTCGTCTGGCGCCGACGTCACCGCCCGGCCGCCGCGCCGTGACGGCTCGCCCACCGGAGAACGCAATCCCCGGCCCGGGTGATCTCGAGCCCCCCGGCCGGCCGCCGAACCACGGGCGCCTACGGATTGGCGCCGACGCCGGAACAGCGATGAAGAGCACACGCCGTGTTCCGGCGCTCGCTGCCGTGGCGGACGACGTCGATGACGGCCGTCCCGAAGCCCTCGTCGACCCTCGCGCGCAACCTCCGGCGCCCGCGGCTCGTCGCGGCGATCGCCCTCCCGTACGCCGCGGTCTACGCGGCCTGGCTCTTCTGGCACTTCGGGCCGTCGTCGTGGCGAAACGTGGTCGCCGACGCGTTCTTCCTGCCGCTCGACGCGATCGTCGTCTGGTGCGCGGCCGGCGCCGCCCGCCGGTGCTCGCGGGAGCCGCGGCTCGCGCGCGCCTGGTGGCTGGTCGCCGCCGCGCTCGGCAGCACCCTCGCGGGCGACGTCATCTACAGCGTCTACGAGCTGCTCGGGGCGCCCCCCTACCCGTCGGCGGCCGACCCCTTCTACCTCGCCTTCTACCCGCTGATGATCGCTGCCTTCATCGCCGTCCCGAGCAGCAAGACGCGGCGCGCGCTGCGCTGGCGGTACCTGCTCGACAGCGCCGGCGTGGCCGTCGGCGGCACCCTCGTCGTCTCCTACCTCGAGCTCGGCCCTGCGGTCAGTAGCGCCGCCCACGAATCGCCCGCGGGCGCGAGCCTCGCGATCGCCTATCCGGTCTGCGACCTCCTCTTGATCGTGTGCGTGGCGACCCTGGTCCTGCGGGAGCTGCTCATCGCCGGCCGCCACACGCTGCTCAAGGTCGCAGCAGGCCTCTTCCTGTTCGTCGCGGCGGATGTCGTCTACGGCTTTCAGCAGCTCCACGACACCTACCGCGAGGGCACCTGGGTCGACGGGCTCTGGTTCGCCGCCGCCTGCCTGTTCGGCCTCGCGGCGCTGCGCCAGCCGACGCCGATCGGCGAGACCGGCGTCGGCCCGGGACGGGAGCGAGCGAACGCGCTGCCCTACCTCGCCACGGGCGGCGGCATCGCGGTGCTCGTCGCGACGGACATCCACGAGCCGTTCTTCTTCGGGCTGGCGGCGCCGGTCGCCGTCGGTCTGCTCGCGTTGCTCGCCGGCACGCGGCAGCTGCTCGTCCAGCGGCAGCTCCAGCAGACCCAGGACGAGAACCTCGCCCAGGCCCGCCACGACGACCTCACGGGTCTCGCCAACCGGCGCCTGCTGGTCGAGGAGCTCGACCGGGCGCTCGGCCGCTGCCGCCGCGGCGGCTCCCGGGTCGCGCTGCTCCTGCTCGACCTGAACGACTTCAAGCTGATCAACGACAGCCTCGGCCACTCCGCCGGCGACGAGCTGCTCAACGAGCTCGCCGCGCGTCTTGCCGCCACCGTTCGGCAGGGCGAGTTCGCCGCGCGGCTCGGCGGCGACGAGTTCTGCGTCGTCGCCGAGGGGCAGCTCGAAGCGCCCTCCCTGCAGTCGCTCGGCGAGCGCATCCTCGCCTGCCTCGACGAGCCGTTCGTGCTGGCCGACGGGCCCCACCACATCACCGGGGCGCTCGGGATCGCCGCCGCGGATTCCGAGTCGGCCGCGCAGCCGACCGACATGCTGCGCGACGCCGACACGGCGATGTACGACGCGAAGGCCCGCGGCGAGTCGCTGCGGCTGTTCGACCGCCAGCTCCGGGACGAGCTGCTCGGCGAGATGCGCGCCGCGGACGCGCTGACCGCGGCGGTCGCGAACGACGAGATCGCCGTGCTCCTGCAGCCGCTCTTCGACAGCCGCAGCCTCGAGCCGGTGGCGGTCGAGGCGCTCTCGCGGTGGCCGGGCGCGCCGACACCGATGGGGCCTTCCGAGTTCATCCCGCTCGCCCGCCGCCACGGACTCCTCTCGACGCTTGGCGAACAGATCGCCGCGCGCGCGTTCGGCGTCTTCGCCGGCCTGCGCGAGCAGGATCCGGCCTGCCTCCCCGACGGCATCTGGCTCAACGTGTCCGCCTCCGAGCTCGGTGTCCTCGGCTACGCCGACACGCTGCTCGGGCAGCTCGCCGAGCAGGGCCTCCGGCCGGCCGACCTGGCGGTGGAGCTCGTCGAGAGCGTGATGATCGACAGCGACGACCCGGCGATCGCCGACAACCTCGCGCTGCTCCAGCGTCGCGGCGTGCGCCTCGTCCTCGACGACTTCGGCACGGGCTACTCCGCGCTCGCATCCCTCAAGACCCTGCCGCTGCACGCCGTCAAGCTCGACCGCCTCTTCGTGGCCTCCCTGCACGGCGGGGCCGACGACGCCCCCGTGACCCGCGCCGTCGTCCAGCTCGGCCGCGCCCTCGGCCTGCAGGTCGTCGCCGAAGGCGTCGAGACCGACGCCCAGCTGGCGCTCATGCGCTCGCTCGGCTGCCACCTCCTCCAGGGCTTCCTGCTGGGAAGACCCGCGGATGCGGCCGACCTCGCCGACCGCCTCATGCTCTCGCGCCTCGTGCAGCGAAGCGCCTGAGCCGGCGAGGCCGATCTCTCGTGCGCGTCGCGCCCGGCGCCGGACGCAGCTACGTGTGCACCTGCTCGATCGCGACGCCGCCGGGCTCGTCACCCCCGCTGTCGAGGCGGAACGGAGGGTACTCCGGCGTCATCAGCGCGGCGTAGGCGCCGACACGGAGGACCCAGCGGTTCAGGCCGAGGACGAAGTCGAAGATCGAGCGCGGGTACTCGCCGCGAAACAGGAGGACGAGCGCCGCGACGAACACGAGCAGCCCGACCAGCCCGCCGAAGCCGGGCGTCGTCCAGCTGTCGCCGCCGGCCGTCCAGCCGAGGGTCGCCGGGCAGCCGGCGAACACGCCGGCGACGATGTACTGCGGGACGCCGAGCAGCCACCGGCCGATCAGCGGCAACCCGTGCCGCTGCTCCTCCGGATAGGCCACCGCGAGCCGCGCCGGATAGTCGGCGACGTCGGCGAGCGTGAACGGCGGGTAGCGATCGGTGCCGTTGGCGGCGAACGCGTAGAACGCGACTCGCCAGGTCCAGCGCAGCACCCCGACGTTGAAGCCGAAGATGCCGCGTGGATAGCGGCCGCCGAAGAGCAGCACGACGAACGCCGCGAGAGACAGGGCGGCGAAGCCGATCCAGAGGAACAGGAGCACGACGTAGTGCGGCACGAGGAGCAGCCACTTCACGAGCCACAGCCAGCGTGAGGGCTGGTCGAGATGCCCGTCGAGCTTCGCCGGGAACGGCGTGACGGGATGCGAATAGCTGACGTCCATCGAAGCTCACTCCTTCCGAACCGTACGGCCACGTCGGCGTGGGCCGCGATCGCCCTCGTTGTCCACCCGCCGGCGAGGCGGGAGATGGGCCCTTTGCCGCAACCCGCCGGACGCCCGCTACTGATTCCGGCTAGTCGCGCAGGGCCCGCAGCGCGTTCAGGATGACGCCGACGTCGATCGCCTCCTGGAGCAGCGCGCCCTCGACCGGCGGCAGGTAGCCCGCCGCCGCGACACCCATCGCGAGCAGCGACAGCGCGATCCCGGCGAGCACGCTCTGGCGGGCGACGAAGAGGGCGCGGCGCCCGATCCGGATGGCGTCGGCGACGCGGTCGACGCGGTCGACGAGGATCACGGCGTCCGCCGTCTCCGAGGACACGGTCGCCCCGGCCGAGCCCATGGCGACGCCGACGTCGGCGAGCGCCAGCGCCGGAGCGTCGTTGACGCCGTCGCCCACCATGACGACGCTGCGGAGGTCGGGGCGCTCGCGAAGCGCTCGCACCACGTCGAGCTTCTCCTCGGGCGTCTGCTCGGCATAGACGCGGTCGACGCCGAGCACCTCGCCGACGTGGCCGGCGACGGCCGCCCTGTCCCCGGTGACGATCGCGACGTGCCGCACGCCCGCGGCCCGGAGACGCGGGACGAGGTCGACCGAGTCGCTGCGCAGCCGGTCGCCGATCACGGCGACCCCCGACAGCCGTTCGTCGATGCCGACGAGGACCTTCGCCGAGCCGTCCGCAAGCGGCTCCGGCAGCTCGGGATCGATGCCGTGCAGGCGCAGCCAGCCCGCGCTCCCGACGAGCACGCTGTGGCCGTCGACGATCCCGCGGACCCCTTTGCCGAACGCCTCCTCGGTCTGCTCGGGAATCGTGAGCCGCAGGCTGCGCCTCTCGGCGGCGTCGACGAGCGCCTTTGCCAGCGGGTGCGACGAGAGCCGGTCGAGCGAGGCGGCGAGCCGGAGGATCTCGTCCGGCTCGAAGCCGTCGGTCGGGACGACACGATCCAGCTCCGGCTGACCGAGCGTGACCGTGCCCGTCTTGTCGAGCAGCACCGAGCGCGCCTGGCCGAGCTGCTCGATCGCCGCCGCGCCCTTGACCACGACACCGACGCGTGCGGCGCGCGAGAGCCCCGAGATGAGCGCGATCGGGGCCGCCAGGATCAGCGGGCACGGCGTGGCGACGACGAAGACCGCGAGAGCGCGCACCGGATCGCCGGAGACCGCCCAGGCGGCCGCGGCGACGGCCAGCGTCGCCGGCAGGAAGAAGATCGCGTAGCGGTCGGCGACGCGGACGAAGGGCGCGCGCTCTTCCTCGGCGTGCTCCACGAGCCGCACGAGCGCGGCGTAGGCGCTCTCGGACGCGGGACGGAGCGCCCTCAGCTCGAACGCATGACCCGCCGCCGAGGTGCCGCTCCGGACGTTCCCCCCTCGATGCACGGTCACCGGCAGCGGCTCGCCGGTGAGCGCCGACTCGTCGACGATCGCCTCGTCGCCGAGCACCATCCCGTCCACCGGCACCACCTCGCCGGCGCGCACCAGCACGACGTCGCCGGCCTCGACCTCGCCGACCGGCACTTCGACGAGCTCGTGGTCGCGCCGAAGCAGCGCATGGCGGGGAGCGCGCTCGACCAGCGCGGTCAGCTCGCGCCGCGCCCGCCGGTTCGCCGACTCCTCGAGCGCATTTCCTCCGGCGAGCATCAGCGCGACAACCGCACCGGCGAGGTATTCCCCGAGGGCGAGGGCGCCGGCCATCGAGACGAGCGCGATCGCGTCGACTCCGACGTCCCGTCGCAGCAGCGAGCGGACGACCGAGGCGGTCAGCGGCACGAGCAGCATCGCCGTCGTCGCCCCCCAGAGCGCGTCGGCAGCCAGGTGCTGGTTCGCGGCGGCCAGGCCGACGCCGAGCGCCACCGCCACGAGCGCCACACCCGCGACGAGGCGGGCGGAGTGCGCTGCGGCCTTCGCGACGATCGTGGTCACGATCGAATCGTCCGTCAACCGGCGGGCGGGGCACTCCGCAGTTAGCCGCGTTTCCGGCGTCCGCGGAAACCCGCAGCCGGTACGCGGGCGCATCGCGTCGCGCCCCCGCTCCCGCTGTGGGACGACCGCGGCGAGAAGGGAGTGGACCCGACGACGAGCGTCAGCGACGAAGCGCCCCGGCCGGCGGCGGATTGGCATGCGCGGGACGTCGAGGACGTCGCGGCGCTCCTCGGCTCGTCCGGCGAGCAGGGCCTCGGCGAGGCCGAGGCCGGCCGCCGGCTTGCGGCCGACGGGCCGAACGAGCTCGAAGCCGGCGGCCGGCCGTTCGCCTGGCGGCTCCTGCTCGACCAGTTCAGGAACGCCCTCATCGTGATCCTGCTCGTCGGGGCGGCCCTGTCCGCCGCGCTGGGCCACGAGACGGAGTCGCTCGTCATCGCGGTGATCGTCGTCTTCGCGGCCGTGCTCGGCTTCGTCCAGGAGTACCGCGCCGAGCGCGCCCTCGAGGCGCTGCGCAGGCTCGCCTCGCCGACGGCAACCGTCGTGCGCGACGGCAGGGAGCGGCGCATTCCGGCGGCCGAGCTCGTTCGAGGCGACCTCGTGCTGCTCGCCGCCGGCGATCGCGTGCCGGCCGACGCCCGCGTGTGCGCCGCGTTCAACCTCTCGCTCGAGGAGGCGGCCCTGACGGGGGAGTCGCTGCCGGCCGAGAAGACGGCCGCCGCCCTGTCGCCGGGGCCCGCCATGCTCGGAGACCGAACGAACATGGTCTACGCGGGGACGACGGTCGTGAGCGGCCGTGGCCGCGCGCTCGTCGTCGCGACGGGCGCCCGGACCGAGTTCGGGGCGATCGCGCACATGCTGGCGACGATCGAGCGGCCGCGAACCCCGCTCCAGCAAAGCCTCGACCGGACCGGGGTCGTCCTGGCCCGCGCGGCGCTTGCGGTCGTCGTCGTGATCGTCGCGCTCGGGCTCCTGCGGGGCGAGCCGTTCCTCGAGATGCTCGTCTTCGGCGTCGCGGTCGCGGTCGCCGTGGTGCCGGAGGCGCTCCCGGCGGTCGTCACCATCTCGCTCTCGCTGGCCGCAGTCCGGATGTCGCGGCGAAACGCGCTCGTCCGCCGGCTGCCCGCGGTGGAGACGCTCGGCGGCGTCTCGGTGATCGGCAGCGACAAGACCGGCACGCTCACGGCGAACCGGATGACGGTGCGGTGCGCCTGGGTCGCGGGAAGGACCGTCGACCTGACCGAGCCGCGGAGCGGCAGCTGCGACGATCTCGAGCGTCTCTTCGCCGGCGCCGTCCTCGCCTCGGATGCCCGACTCGAGCGCGCCGACGACGGCGAGCGCGAGGTCCGCGGGGATCCGACCGAGACCGCCCTCGTCGTCGCCGCGGCGAAGCTCGGGGTCGACCCGGAGGCGCTCGCAGGTGCGTACGTCCGCGTGGCGGAGATCCCCTTCACGGCAGAGCGCAAGCGGATGACGACGATCCACGACGGCCCCGAGGGCTTCGTCGCGTACACGAAGGGAGCGCCGGAGGTCGTGCTGCCTCTCTGCTCCCGCTGGCTGTCGCCGGACGGGGAGCAGGCGCTCGGCCCCGCCCGCGGCGCCGCGCTCGAGCGCGCGCACGAGCTCGCAGCCCGCTCGCTGCGCGTGCTCGCGGTCGCACGGCGGCAGGGTGCCGATCCGGCCGCCGAGACCGAGAGCGGCCTGACCCTCCTCGGGCTCGTGGCGATGCTCGACCCGCCGCGACCGGAGGCGAGGGAGGCGATCGCCACCTGCCGCCGCGCCGGCATCAGACCGGTGATGATCACCGGCGACCACCCGCTCACCGCGCGATCGATCGCCTCCGAGATCGGGCTGCTCGAGTCCGGCGCGGTCGTCACGGGCGCGGATCTGGACGCCCTGACGGACCGGGAGCTCGAACGCGACGTCGAGTCGATCGACGTGTACGCGCGCGTGTCCCCGGCGCACAAGCTCCGGGTCGTGAAGGCTCTGCAGGCTCGCGGTCATTCCGTCGCGATGACCGGAGACGGCGTCAACGACGCCCCCGCGCTGAAGCGAGCCGACATCGGGGTCGCGATGGGCCTCAACGGGACCGACGTCACGCGCGAGGCCGCCGACATGACGCTGCTGGACGACAACTTCCAGTCGATCGTGGCGGCGGTCGAAGAGGGCCGCGGGGTCTACGCAAACGTACGCAAGTACCTCATGTATCTGCTCTCGGCGAACCTCGGCGAGATCGGCCTGCTCGCGGTCGCCGCGCTCGCCGGGAAGCCGCTCCCGCTGACCGCCGTGCAGATCCTCTACGTGAACCTCGCAACCGACGGCCTCCCCGCGCTCGCGCTCGCCGTCGACCCCGCCGAGCGCGACCTGATGCGGCGCCGCCCCCGCAGACGCGACGGCGCGATCCTGACCCGGCCGGTCGTCGGCCTGATCACGCTCGGAGGGGCATGGTCGACCACGGTCACCGTCGCGCTCTTCACCTGGGCTCTCAGCACGGGAGAAGGGCTCGACCGGGCGCGAACGACGGTCTTCGCGGCGCTGATCCTGATCGAGCTGTTCAAGGCGTTCGCGTTTCGCTCCGACCGCCGCTCCACCTTCGAGTCGCCGCTCTCGAACCGCTGGCTCGACCTTGCGGTCGCCTGGGAGATCGGCCTCCTGGTCACGATCGTCAATGTCCCGTTCCTCGAGCACGCGCTCGGCACGACCGATCTCCCCGCCCGGCGCTGGCTCGTCGTCGCCGCCGCCGCGTTCACGATCGTCCCGGTGCTCGAGCTCGGGAAGTTCGTCGCCCGGCGACGAGAGCACCGCGGCAGTCCGTAGTTCCCGACAGGCCCGGCAGCGTCGCCCCTGACGCGCCGTGCCCGCGCCGGCCGTTAGATGGGAGCCGCGAGCCGGAGAAAAGACGGTGCGCTTGATCTTCACAGCAGTCGTCACGGCGCTGATCGCGGGGCTGTCCGTTCCGGCGCCGCAGCGGGCGCAGGCCGTCGGTCGCGCCGAGCGCCTGGCCGTGCGCGCCCGGCGCGGCGACCGCAGCGCGCGTGCGGCGCTGGTGGAGGAGCACATGGGGCTCGTCCGCTCGATCGCGTTCCGGTACCGCAATCTCGGCCTCCCCGTCGAGGATCTCGTGCAGGAGGGCGCGATCGGCCTCCTGTCCGCGATCGACGAGTTCGACCCGGCGCGTGCCGCCAGCTTCTCGACATACGCCTACTGGCGCGTCCGGGCTGCGGTCACCCATGCGCTGACAGCGCGGGCCAGCCTGATCCGGGTTCCTCGCACGGTGCTCGAGCACCGCCGCGCGATCGCGGGCGCCCGGCGACGCCTCGCGGCCTCCGGCGCGACGGCGAGCCCGGCCGTCCTCGCCGAGGAGACGGCGCTCCCGGTCGCCGGGGTCCTGGAGGCGCTCGCGCCCGTGACGATCGGACCGCTCGAGGCCGTCCCCGGCGCCGGTGAAGCGAGCCTCGACGGCGGCGACCAGCCGGACGCGATCGCGGTCGCCCTGGAGGAGCGCCTCGCCCTCCGGAGGGCGCTCGTGCACCTCCCGCCGCGGAAACGCGCGATCGTCAGCCGCCACTTCGGCATCGACGTCGAGCCGGAGACCCTCGCGCAGATCGCGAGCGACCTGCGTGTGAGCCCCGAGCGCGCGCGGGTTCTCAAGGACGAAGCGCTGCGAGAGCTGGCCGCAGAGCTCGACGCCGCCTGAGCCTCCGTAGTCGCGACGTCCGACGGTGCGGGAAACCGCCGAGGCGTTGCGCCCGGCGCGGCGGAGGACGGCTCCGACAAGGAGTTGGGCGATGACGACAGCCGCCAACACGGCCAGGCTGGAGGCCGGCCGGCGAATCTTCATCCGGATCCTGGTCGGAGTCGACGGCGGCGACGCAGCGCTCGAGGCCGCACGGCAGGCCGCGCTGCTCGAGGACGTCGCCGGGCAGCTGACAGTGTTCTCCGCGTGGCAGACCGCCCCCACCGTCGTCGGCGGCACCGGCTCGGAGGTCCCCTGGTACTACGACGAGGATCGGCAGCGAGGCGAGGCGGAGGAGGCCGTTCGCGCGGCGCGCGAGTACGTCGAGCCGTACTCGAGCCCGCTCACGAAGATCGTCCGGGCGACGCCCGTCGCCGGTCTGCTCGCCGAGATCGAGCGGGAGCAGGCGACGATGGTGGCCGTCGGCGCCGGCGAGTCGGGGCGCCTGCGAGGGATCATCGAGGGCTCGGTCGCAACCGAGCTGATCCACCGGGCGCCGTGTTCGGTGCTGGTCGCCCGCCGGGCCGAGAACGGGTTCCCGCGCCGGATCGTCGCCGGCGTCGACGGCTCCGTGGAGTCGGCGGCCGCGTACGCCGCGGCGCGCTACCTCGCGCAGCGCTTCGACGCCTCGCTGCAGACGGTCGTCGCGTGGGGCGGAAAGGGCGCCGACGCGCGGCTCGCCGCGATCATCACCGACGGCGCCCACGCGGACAGCGCGCGTCCACCGGTCGAGGCGCTCGGAGCCGCGGCAGAAGATGCCGACCTGCTCGTCGTCGGCAGCCGGGGCCTCCACGGCCTCCGCGCGCTCGGCTCGGTGTCCGAGCGCGCCGCCCATGCGGCCGGGTGCTCGACGCTCGTCGTCCGCCTGCCCGTCTGGCAACTCGTCGACCGAGAGCTCGGCCGCTAGAAAGCAGGTTGGCAGCACCGACGCAGAAAGGAGCGCTTGATCAGTGCGCACCGTGATTCCCGCCGCACCCCTCCCGGCCGTCGACGCTCGACCGCGGCGGGTGCTGGTCGTCGTCGACGAGCCCTGTGCGTCCCGGGCGTTCTGCGCGACCGTGCTTCGCCACGGCTCGGCCGGCGCGCTCGAGGCTCTCGTCGTCGCACCCGCGCGGGACTCGCCGGCGACGCAGTGGTATGCCGACGAGGAGGCCGCGCGAGCCGACGCGACGCAGCGGCTCCGCGAATGCATCGCCTGCCTCGCCGCGAGCGGCGTCCGCGCCTGCGGACGGCTGGCCGACCCCGATCCGCTGCAAGCTGTCGGCGACGCGCTCCGCGAATTCCCCGCCGACGCGGTCCTCGTGGTCACCCGCCCCCTGCGCCCGTCGACATGGCTCCAGGCGAACCTCGTCGACCGTGTCCGCCGAAGCTTCGACCTCCCGGTCGAGCACGTCGTGGTCGAGGCGAGCGACCGCCGCCGATGACGCAGACGGCCGCCACGGTTCCGGACCGCGCAGCCCCCGCTCTCGGCGGGCTGAGCGAGGCCGAAGCGGCGAGGCGGCTCGCGGCGCGTCCGGCGGCGCCGCGCGCGCGCACGAGCCGCTCGTACGCGAGCATCGTCCGCGCCAACGTCCTCACCGTCTTCAACCTGATCCTCGCGGTCGCCGGCGCGGCGACGCTCGTGTTCGGCGAGTGGCAGGACTCCCTGTTCCTCGGCGTGCTCGTCGCCAACTCGTGCATCGGGACGGTGCAGGAGGTTCGCGCCAAACGGGCGCTCGACCGCTTGACGGCTCTCGTCGCGCCGCGAGCGACGGTCGTCCGCGGCGGCGAGGGACGATCGGTCGCGGTCGAGAACGTCGTCGTCGGCGACCTGATCCGTGCCGGCCCGGGAGACCAGATCGTCGCCGACGGAACCCTCGTCCAGGCCGTCGAGCTCAGGGTCGACGAGTCGATCCTGACCGGCGAGGCGGAGCCGGTCGAGCGCGCCGCCGGCGAGCACGTGCGCTCCGGCTCGTTCGTCGTCGAGGGGGTGGGCGTCTACACGGTCACGGCCGTCGGAGGCGACAGCTTCGCCGCCCGGCTCACCGGCGAGGCCAGGTCGTTCCGGCACCCGCGCTCGCCGCTCGAGCTCGCGCTCAACCGCCTGCTGCTCGCGCTCGTCGGCGTCATGATCCCGCTCGGGGTCGCCCTTGGCTACGCGCTCTGGCACCGGCACGCGTCGCTCCACAACGCGGTGCCGACGTCCGTCGCGGCCGTCGTCACGCTCGTGCCCGAAGGCCTGATCCTGCTCGCAAGCCTCACCTACGCCGTCGCGGCGCTGCGAATGGCGAGACGGGGCGCGCTGGCTCAGCAGCTGAACGCGATCGAGTCCCTCGCATCCGTCGACGTCGTCTGCCTCGACAAGACGGGGACGCTCACGGAGCCGGCGCTCCGCGTCGTCGACGTCGTCGGGCCCCCGTCACTCGCCGCGTCGCTCGGCACGTACGCCGCCTCCTCGGCCGTCCGCAACGCCACGATCGAGGCGATCGCAGAGGCCTGCCCCGCCGAGCGGGCCCCCGTCGACGAGGAGCTTCCGTTCTCGTCGCGACGCCGGTTCAGCGCACAGCGCATCGACGGCGTCGGCTACGTGCTCGGCGCTCCCGAGCACTTCGAGCTCGGGCAGCTCGAACGCCGGGCGGCGCAGGCGGCTGCCGACGGGCGGCGCGTGCTCGCCTTCGGAACGTCGCCCCTGCTCGACGCAGAACGGCCGCCGGCACTGGGCCTCGTCCTGCTCGCGGAGCGCCTGCGGCCGGAGGCGCGCTCCACCGTCGAGTGGTTCCGGTCGCAGGGTGTGGAGCTGAAGATCCTCTCCGGCGATCGTCCCGAGACCGTCGCATCGATCGCCCGCGACGCCGGCGTCGACGGTCCGCCGGTCGACGCCTCCGCCCTCCCGACCGATCCGCGCGAGCTGCGTCAGCTCGCGCTCGCGCATTCCGTCTTCGGCCGGATCTCGCCCGCCGACAAGCGGCGCGTCGTCGAGTCGCTGCGCGACGCGGGCCGCTACGTGGCCATGGTCGGCGACGGAGTGAACGACGTCCCCGCCCTCAAGGCCGCGCGGCTCGCGATCGCGCAAGGGTCGGGCACGCAGATGGCGAGGACGGTCGCCGACGTCGTGCTCGTGCGCAGTGAATTCAGCGCCGTGCCCGCCATGGTCGACGAGGGACGCAAGATCCTCCGCAACGTCCAGCGCGTCGCGAAGCTGTTCGTGACGAAGTCCGCGTTCGCCGCCTTCCTCGTCCTGTCGATCGGGCTCACTCCCACCGCCTATCCGCTCCTGCCGCGGCAGCTCACGCTTGCGGCGTCGCTCACCATCGGCATACCCGGCTTCTTCCTGGCGCTCGCGCCGAGCTCCGGCCGCTTCGGCTCGCGCGGATTCCTGCGCGAGCTGGCGCGGTTCGCGCTCCCGGCGGGCACCGCCGCAGGCCTCGGCGTCCTGGCGAGCTACAGCTTCGCGCTCAACGTCCTCGACCTGACGCTCGTCGAGTCGCGAACGGTCGCCGTGTCCGTCGTCGTCGTCGTCGGCCTCTACCTGATCCTCGCGCTCGAGGTCTCGGGACGCATCCGGGGCGCGGCCGTCTCGACGCTGTGCCTCGCGCTGTTCTGCGGCTACGTCGTCGTGCTGCTGGTGCCGTTCACGCGCACGTTCTTCGCACTCGCGCTTCCCGGGCCGGCCGTCGCCGCGGCGGCGCTCGCCGGCGCGTTCCTCGCGGCCGCCGGGCTCGCCGTCCTCGACGACCGATTCATCCCGGGCCGCGCAGGCGACCCGACGTCCGAAGGGGGTGTCACATGAGCGACGCCAACGAGTCGATCTTCGACCGCGTCGTCGTCGGCGTCGACGGCAGCGAGGCCGGCTTCGAAGCGTGCCGGCAGGCTGCGCGCCTGGCGACGGAGACCACGGCGATCGACGCCGTCCTGGTCCGGCCGCCGTCGGCCCCCGAGCCGGCGCGCGCCCCGGGCGCCGGCGCCGGCTGGGACCCCGACGACGCGCTCGCCCGGGCACTGCAGATTCTCGGGGGGCATGCCCGCGCGCACCGCCTCGACGGCTTCGCCGCTCCGGCTCTCCTGGCGGAGCTCCGCCGCTTCGAGGCCACGCTCGTCGTCCTCGGCACGCACGGCCACGGCCGGCTGGCGGAGATCGTCTTCGGCGGCGTCGCCGGCGAGATCCTGCACCAGGCCCCCTCGTCGGTGCTCGTCGCCCGCCGCTGCCTCGACGAGCGGTTCCCTCATCGCATCGTCGTCGGGCACGACGGGTCGGCGCCGTCCGACGCGGCGCTCGCCGTCGCCGACGCTCTCGCACGGCGGTTCCAGAGCAGCATCAGCGTGATCACGGCGCTGGCGGGACAGGTCGCCGATCCCACGCACCTCCCGGGACACGACAGGCACATCGTCGCTCAGCACCCCGTCGTCGCCCTGGTCGAGGCCGCCCGGGACGCGGATCTCCTGGTCGTCGGCAGCCGCGGCCTCCACGGCGTGAAGGCGCTCGGCAGCGTGTCCGAGCGGGTCGCCCACGACGCCGTCTGCTCCGTGCTCGTCGTCCGCGGCCGGCCGTAGCCGGTCCTGCCCGGCGGGCTACCGCAGCGCCGCGTGCCTGGCCGGCGCCCTGTGCGCCGCAGCCGCCACGAGCCGCCTGACACGCTCGGGGTGAACCTGGCGGTAGTGCTCTGCGCAGTAGCCGACGCCCTTCGAGTCCGCGTGGACCGCCTGTTCGCGGCAGAGGGCGCACTCGACGCGCGTCGCCGTCGCGTTCTCGTCGGGCTTCTCGGCGTGAAAGTGGATCGAATGCCTCAGCATCGCTCGCTCCTCGTCGGCTTCTGGATCGGTCTGCACCTCGTCTTAGGCAGGCTGCGGCAGACGCGCATCCGCGCCGACACCGGCCCCCGACGGTTGGATCGGTCGAGCGCCGATGCGGGGTTTCCACCCGGCGCGGATCGGCGCGTAACCCGATCCGGACACGACGCCGGAAGGCGATCGTCCGGGCATGAAGCCGCTCCTGATCGTCGTCACCACGCTCGCGGCGGCGGCGCTCGCGGCCGCCGGCTCGACGCAGGCCGGTTCGAGCCACCGCCTCCGGGTCGACCGCCCGGCGCGCGGAACGGGCGCGCGCGTCACCTACGTGCAGCTCGTCAGGGGAATCGTCGCCCATCGGATGCGGGCGACGATCCTGACCGACACCCGCTGCACCCCCGACATGATGGGCGTGTCGCATTGCCTCAACAGGATGCGACTCGCGAACGGCGAGACGATCACCGTCGTCCACAACCACCGGATGATGGACATGCCCTGCCTCGACCCCGGCGAACACGTCGTCGTCACACCCTGAAACAGAGGGAATCGCCATGTACCACCACATGGACGCCGCCGACTGGTTCTGGATGATCCCGGCGATGCTCCTCTGGATCGCCGTCCTGGGCGGAGTCGTCTACCTGGCCGTCAGACTGGCGAACGAGCACTCGCACCGATAGGCGAGCTCGTCGTGTCGACCCGCGGCGCGTCAGCCGGCGGTGCGCGCGACGAGCGCGTCGGCGCCGCGCTGGCCGCGCTTCATCGCCCAGGCGTGGTTCCAGCGGAAGAGCGGCTTCAAGACCGGGCTCAGCTGCTTGACGCCCGGCTTCTCGACCCGCGGGCGGAACTCGAAGACCGCGTCGGTGCCGCCGTCGCCCGCGGTGAACGTCCAGCTGCCGCTGCCGACGAAGTCGCCGGTCATCGTGAAGTCGAAGCG
>Ga0070741_10013047_pt1 | contig 14805 bp, 13 predicted proteins | sample Coa_R1_4_FD_66440 | JGI IMG/M metagenome (GOLD analysis project Ga0070741, IMG submission 66440) | Surface soil microbial communities from Centralia Pennsylvania, which are recovering from an underground coalmine fire - Coalmine... | ecosystem: Environmental > Terrestrial > Soil > Unclassified ...
GCGCCACGTCGAGGTGCAGGTCTTCGGCGACGCCCACGGCGCGCTCGTCCACCTGGGGGAGCGCGAGTGCTCGATCCAGCGGCGGCATCAGAAGATCGTCGAGGAGACGCCCTGCCCCGCCGTCGACGCCGCGCTCCGCGACCGCATGACCGCGGCGGCGCTCGCCGTCGCCCGCGGCGTCGGCTACACGAACGCCGGCACCGTCGAGTTCCTGCTCGACGCGGAGGGCCGCTTCTACTTCCTCGAGATGAACACGCGGCTCCAGGTGGAGCACCCGGTGACGGAGCTCGTCACCGGCGTCGACCTGGTCGCGACGCAGCTCCGCGTCGCCGTCGGCGAGCCGCTCGGGTTCGCACAGGGCGACGTGTGTGCACGCGGCCACGCGGTCGAGGTGCGGCTCTACGCCGAGGACCCGGCGGCGCATTTCATGCCGAGCGCCGGTCCGATCCTCGCGCTCCGCGAGCCGGCCGGGCCGGGCGTCCGCGTCGACTCGGGGATCGCCGCGGGCCTGACCGTCCCGATCGAGTACGACCCCCTGCTCGCGAAGCTCTCGGCCTGGGGCACCGACCGGGCGGCCGCGCTCGCGCGCCTCGCCGTCGCGCTCGAGGAGACCGCCGTCCTCGGGCCGACGACGAACCTCGCCTATCTCCAGGACGTGCTCGCGCATCCCGCGTTCCGCCGCGGTGACACCCACACCGGGTTCCTGGCCGAGCACCTCCCCGACTGGCGGCCGGCGCCGGCGGGGGCCCCGCTCGCCGCGCTCGTCGCCGCGCTCACGCTCGCACGGGCGAGCGGCCCCGCAGCCGACGGCGGCGGCGCGGCCGCGGCCGCGACGCCGTGGGACACGCTCGGCGCGTGGCGCCTCGGGAGATAGCGTGGAGTTCAGACTTCGGCACGGCGAGCGCACCTTCACGGTCCGCGTCGGCCCGGAGCCGGCGCGCGCCAGCGTCGACGGCGGGGTCCACGAGCTCGCGCGCGTCGCCATCTCTCCGGGCGCGCCCGCGGCGGGCGGCGTCGTCGTGCACGAGGTGACGCTCGAGGTGGACGGCCGCGCGCACCGCACGCTCGTCGCGCGGGCGGGCGACCGGATCCTCGTTGCGCTCGCCGGCCGCGTGCACGTCTTCGACACGGGCGACGCGGCGCCCGGCACGCGCCGCGGCGGGACGCGCTCGGGACGCGTGACCGCGCCGATGCCGGGCAAGGTCGTGCGCGTCCTGGTCGCCCCGGGAGACGCCGTCGAGACGGGCGCACCCGTCCTCGTGCTCGAGGCGATGAAGATGGAGACGACGCTCGTCGCGGAGGTCACCGGCCGCGTGACGCAGGTGATCGCGGTCGCGGGGGCCGTCGTCGACGGCGGGGCGCTCCTCGTCGAGATCGCGCCCGCGTCGCGCTGACGCGGCGGGCCGCTCTGCTGCGACGGCGTATTCCGTTCGCATTCGTTGCAGCGACGGCGCCGCTGCATCACCTTCGCGCCGTGGACGGCCGGCTCCGCATCCTGGTCCTCGACGGCGAGCCGCCCCGCCCCGACCTCGCCGCCGCCGCGCGCGCGTGTCCGGGGGCCGACGTGCGCGCGGCGCCCGCCGCGGACGCCGGGCGCGCGGTCGAGGACGCGCGCCCGGCGCTCGTCCTCGTCGCCGGCGACGCCGCGGCGGCGCTCGACGCCGTCCGAGCGCTGCGGGCGCGACACGCGGACCTCCCGATCGTCGTCGTGGGGGTGCGCGACGAGGCGGCGCCCGCGGTCGCCGCGATGCAGGCGGGCGCGACGCTTTACGTCCCCGCCAGGGGCGACGGGGGGCGCGCCGTCGTGGAGGCCTGCACGCTCGTGACCGCGCGCGCCGGCGAGCGGCGGCCGCCCCGCGCGGCGCCGCCGGCGGCGATCGCGTCCCCGCTCGCCGGCCTCGTCGGCGACGGGCCCGCGATGGTCGAGGTGCGGGAGCTCGTCCGGACCGCCGCGCGGACCGAGGCGCACGTCCTCGTCGAGGGGGAAACGGGCACGGGCAAGGAGGTGGTCGCGCGCGCGATCCACGCGCTCAGCCGGCGCGCGAGCGGCCCGTTCGTCCCGGTCAACTGCGCCGCCGTGCCGGACACCCTCGCGGAGTCGGAGTTCTTCGGCCACGCGCGCGGGGCGTTCACGGGGGCCGTGCAGGAGCGCCCCGGCGTGCTGCAGCTCGCCGACCGCGGCACGCTCTTCCTGGACGAGGTCGAGGACCTGAGCCCCGCGCTCCAGGCGAAGCTCCTGCGGGTCGTGCAGGACCGGGAGGTCCGTCCGCTCGGCGGGACGACGCTCCGGCGCGTCGACGTGCGCCTCGTCGCCGCCTCGAATCGCGACCTCTGGCGGTTGGTCGAGGCGGGCACGTTCCGCCGCGACCTCTACTACCGCCTCCGCGTCCTCACGATCCAGCTCCCGCCGCTCCGGCAGCGACGCGAGGACCTCCCGCTCCTGATCGGCCACTTCATCGCCCGCTTCAACCGCCAGCACGGTACGAGCTTCACGGTGCCTCCGCCCGCGGCGCTCCGCCCGCTCCTCGAGCACACCTGGCCCGGCAACGTGCGCGAGCTCGAGAACTCGCTCGAGTCGCTGCTCACGCTGGCGAGTGCGTCGGGCGTACCGCTGGCGGCGCTCCTCGACCGCCAGCGCGTCGGCGCCGGCCTCGTCGCCGACGAGCGGACGCGGATCGTGCAGGTGCTCGAAGAGCACCGCTGGAACCGCCAGCGCGCGGCCGCGGCGCTCGGCATCTCGCGGGTGACGCTCTGGCGGCGCATGGAGCGGCACGGGATCCGCGACCCGCTCGGCGCGCCGGTCGGGCAGGCCGCGAGCTGACCCTCAGCCGCCGAGCCGCACCCCGGGCGCGATCTCGAGCGCGCGCGCGACCTCCGCGGCCGGCGCCTTGGCCCCGCCCGCTCGCGCGCGGGCGAACCGGACGGCGCCGCCACGCGCCGCGACCGTCACGCCGTCGTCGCCGATCGCGAGGACGGTGCCCGGAGCGCCGTCCCCCGCGACCCGACGCGGCTCGAACAGGCGGAGCGTCTCGCCGCGCCAGCGCGTGTGCGCGCCGGGCTGCGGATCGCAGCCGCGGATCAGGTTGTGGACCTCGCCGACCGGCCGCGACCAGTCGACCGCGGCGTGCTCGTCGCGCAGCAGCGGGTCGTACGTCGCCTGCGACTCGTCCTGGGGCACGCGCGGCGCGCGGCCCTCGCGGACGAGCGCCACGGCGTCGAGCACCGCCCGCACGCCGAGCGGGAAGAGCGTCCGGTAGTAGAGGCTGCCCGCGGTGTCGTCGGGGTCGACGGGCGCCTCGCGCTGGAGGAGGATCGGGCCCGTGTCGATGCCGGCGTCGGGCCAGAAGACCGTCACCCCGGTCCGGGTCTCGCCGCGGATCAGCTGCCACGGAATCGCGCTGCCCCCGCGGTAGCGCGGCAGGAGCGACGGGTGGAAGCAGAGGCTCCCGCGCCGCGGGAGGCGGAGGAGCGGCTCGGGAACGATCTGGGTCGCGTAGGCGAGGAGCCCGAGGTCGGCGTCCGCCTCTGCGAACGCGCGGCGGGCGTCCGGGCCCTTCAGCGACCGGAACTGGTGGGCGGGGATCCCCCGCTCGAGGGCGGCGGCCTTCGTGGGATCGGGCTTCGCGCCGGCGTCGGGCGGGCAGACGACGGCGGCGACGGTGTCGCCGGCGTCCTCGAGACCGCGGAGCACGGCCTCGGCGAAGGCCGCCTGGCCGACGAGGAGGACCCGCATCGCGGATCAGCGCTTCAGGTGTCGGGCGAAGAAGTCGAGGAGTCGCGTCCACGCGTCCTTCGCCGCCGCCTCCTGGTACGAGCCCCGCTCGTTGCAGAAGAAGCCGTGGTCGGCGCCCGGGTAGACGACGACTTCCCCGTCCTTCCCGCGCCGCGCGAGCGCGCTTCGGAGCGCTTCCACGGTCTCCGGCGGGATGTACGGATCCTTCTCGCCGAAGAACGCGAGCACGGGCGCACGAACCTGCGGCGTCCTGTCGACCGCGATGCCGCCCCCGTAGAACGGCGCCGTCGCCTTGATCTTGTCCGGCAGCTCCGCCGCCGCGAGATAGCTGATGCGCCCGCCCATGCAGAAGCCCGTGATCCCGATCCGGTCGGCGCGCACGAATGGCTGCCGCTCGAGGTACGCGATCGCGCTCCGGAGGTCGGCGACGACCTGGTCGTCGCGGAGAGTCTGCATGAGGGCGATCGCCGCGGGGAGCTCGTCGTAGCGGACCGTCCGCCCCTTGCCGCCGCGCCAGTAGAGATCGGGCGCGAAGGCGACGTAGCCCTCGGCAGCGATCCGTCGCGTCACGTCCTGGATGTGCGCGTTCAGGCCGAACGCCTCCATGATGACGAGGACGGCCGGCGAGCGGTCGGCGGTCTTCGGGCGGGCGAGACAGCCGGGAAGCGATCCTCCCTCGGCTGGTACGTCGATCGTCTGCGTCTCCAGCTCCATCGGATCCGTCCTCCGCGGAAATCCAAAATTCGATTGCGCAGGTTCCCCATATCGGAGGCTGGCGGCCGGATTCAATACGCCGTCCCGCCCGCCCAACGAGCGGGCGCGTCGCCCGAACATCACGCGATTTCCATGGGTTGCATCGACTTCTTCGTCTCCGTTGACTGCCCGGTGCACGAGACGTACCCTAAAACGCCTTTTCGGGGAGAAGGGCGTGCGGCGCGAGAAGTCGAACTACATCATCCAGTCCGTCTCGCACTCGCTCGACGTGCTCGAGCAGTTCTGCGGTGAGGCGGACGAGCTCGGGGTGACCGAGCTCTCCAAGCGTCTCAAGCTCCACAAGAACAACGTCTTCCGTCTCCTCGCCACGCTCGAGTCGCGCGGCTACATCGAGCAGAACCGCGCGACGGAGAACTACCGGCTCGGCATCCGCTGCCTCCAGCTCGGGCAGAGCTACCTCCAGCACATGGGGCTCCTCCGGCAGGCGCGCGTCACGATGGCCGATCTCGTGCGGCAGGTGCGCGAGACGAGCTACGTCGCGGTGCTCCGGCGGGCCGCCGTCGTCCCGGTCGAGGTCGTCGAGGCGGATCGGCCGGTCCGCATCGTCTCCCAGCTGGGGGAGGCGCTGCCGCTCCACTGCACGGCGGCCGGGAAGGCGTACCTCGCATTCGAGTCCGAGGACGAGGTCCGCAACCTCCTGCCGGACGGCCTCGCGAAGTTCACCGACCGGACGATCGTCGACCGCCAGGCCCTCCACCAGCAGCTGCGGACGATCGCGCAGAACGGCTACGCCGTCGACATGGGCGAGCACGTCGAGGACATCCGCGCCGTCGCCGTCCCGGTTCGCGACTACAACGCGAGCGTCGTGGGCGTCCTCGCCGTTGCGGCCCCGGCGTCGCGCTTCACGGCCGAGCGGATCGACAAGGAGATCGCGCCGCTCGTGCTGAAGGCGGGGCGGGAGCTGTCGAGCCGGCTCGGCTTCGAGATGGGCGCCCGGCGCGAGGCCCAGGGCTGATCGCGGCGCGCGGTCCGTTCCCCAGCTTGCAACCGCGAAATCGGCATCTGCCGTCCCGCGAGCGCGTTCGCGTCGCAGGAGCGCGCTCGCCGTGTCCTTCGTGCTCTGCACCGTGCGCTCGCTCGCCGTCGCTGCGGCCGCGCATGCGAAGGCCATCACGGTGCGCCCCTCGTGGGAGGACGGGGGCAGCGGTCTCCAACGGCAACCCGATCGTCCACGACCCCGCGACCGCCGACGGCACGCCCCGACGCCTCGCCCTTCCTGCCCGACCTCGCCGCGGATCTCGGCCGGAGGGCACCGGCAACTGCTCGAGCGGAAGCGTGAACGGCACGCAGGCGCCCGCGGTGGCGCCTCCCTGCCCGTGAGCCTTCGCACGGAGCGGACCGCCGCGACGATTGACTTGGCAACGGCCGCCTGGGTAAGGAAGTCCGGTTAAGCCACGGCGCGTCATCGCCCGCCGGCCGGAAATCCGAACCCAAGGAGCTCCCGTGAAGATCCTCGTCACCGTGAAGCGCGTGCCCGACCCCGAGACCGTCATCAAGATCGGTCCCGACGGCGCCGGCATCGTGACCGACAACGTCAAGTGGGTGATCAACCCGTTCGACGAGATCGCGATCGAGGAGGCGCTGCGCATCAAGGAGAAGGTCTCGGGCACCGAGGTCGTCCTCGTCTCGATCGGCCAGAAGACGTCCCAGGAGCAGCTGCGCACCGGTCTCGCGATGGGCGCCGACCGTGCGATCCTCGTCCTCACCGACGCATCGCTCGAGCCGCTCGCCGTCGCGCGCGTGCTCCAGAAGGTCGCCGACGGCGAGAAGCCCGACGTGATCCTCATGGGCAAGCAGGCGATCGACGACGACTCCAACTGCGCGGGCCAGATGCTCGCCGAGCTCCTCGGCTGGCCGCAGGCGACGTTCGCGTCGAAGGTCGAGCTCGGCGGGGACCAGAAGTCGGTCAAGGTGACGCGCGAGGTCGACGGCGGGCTCGAGACGGACGCGATGCCGCTGCCCGCCGTCATCACCGCGGACCTCCGCCTGAACGAGCCGCGCTACGCGTCGCTGCCGGGGATCATGAAGGCGCGGAAGAAGGAGCTGAAGGAGATTTCGGTCGCGGACCTCGGGGTCGACGTCGCACCGAAGGTGAAGATCGTGAAGCTCGAGACCCCGCCGAAGCGGACGGGCGGCCGGAAGGTCGCCTCCGTCCAGGAGCTCGTGCAGGTGCTGCACAACGAAGCGAAGGTGATCTGATCATGGGCAACGTCCTCGTCGTCGCGGAGCATCAGCACGGGAAGTTCCCGAAGACCACGCTCGCGGGTCTCGCCGCGGGAAAGCAGCTCGCCGGGCTCGTGGGCGGGAAGTGCATCGGGGTCGTCCTCGGTCAGGGCGTCGACGCGCTCGCGAACGAGCTCGCGGAGTACGGCGTCGACGTCGTCGCGGTCGACGACGCGAAGCTCGCGCACTACCTCGCCGATGCGTACACGAACGCGCTCGCGGAGCTCGTGAAGCAGAAGGGAGCGGACGCGGTCGTCGCCACGGCGACGGCGATGGGGAAGGATCTCCTCCCGCGCCTCGCCGCCCGCCTCGGCGCCGGCATGGCCTCCGACGTGACGGGCATCGTCGACGCGTCCACGTTCAAGCGGCTCATGTGGGCCGGGAACGTGATCGCCACCGTGAAGGTCGAGGCCACGCCGCGCGTCGTCTCCGTCCGTGCGACGGCGTTCGACGCGGCGGCGAAGGACGGCGCCAAGGGCACGGTCGAGACGGCGGCGCTCGGCGGCGGCGAGACGAAGGTGCAGTTCGTCGAGTTCGCGGAGACGAAGTCCGACCGCCCGGTCCTGACCGAGGCGAGCATCGTCGTGTCGGGCGGCCGCGGGCTCAAGAACGGCGAGAACTTCGGGACCTACCTCGAGCCCCTCTGCGACGCGCTCGGCGCCGCGATGGGCGCCAGCCGCGCCGCGGTCGATGCGGGCTTCGTGCCGAACGACCTCCAGGTCGGCCAGACCGGCAAGGTCGTCGCGCCGACGCTCTACATCGCCGTCGGCATCTCGGGCGCGATCCAGCACCTCGCCGGCATGAAGGACTCGAAGGTGATCGTCGCGATCAACAAGGACGAGGAGGCGCCGATCTTCCAGATCGCCGACTACGGCCTCGTCGCCGACCTCTTCAAAGCCGTGCCGGAGCTGACGGAGGAAGTGAAGAAGCTGAAAGGCGCGTGAGCGCCCGCCCGCTTCCTCGCCGCTTCTACCTCGCGCCGACCCTCCGCGTCGCGCGCGGTTTGCTCGGGAAGGTCCTCGTCCACGCGACGCCCGCCGGCATCGCGGCCGGCCGCATCGTCGAGGTCGAGGCCTACCGCGGTCCCGCGGACCGGGCCGCGCACAGCTGGGGCGGGCGCCGCTCGCCCCGGAACGAGGTCATGTACGGGCCCCCCGGGCACGCGTACGTCTACTTCATCTACGGGATGCACTTCTGCATGAACGTGGTGACCCAGCCCGTGGGCCGTCCCGAGGCGGTCCTCCTCCGAGCGCTCGAGCCGCTCGTGGGCGAGGCGCTCATGCGCGCGCGCCGGAAGCTCGGCCCGGACGTGCCGGCGTGGCGCCTCTGTCGCGGCCCGGGCGCGCTCTGCCAGGCGCTCGGGATCACGCGCGAGGAGAACGGCGCGGACCTCGTGCGGAGCCGACTCCGCATCCTCGACGGCGCGCCCGTGCCCGGGGCGCGCGTCGTCCGCACGGCGCGCGTCGGCGTCGACTACGCGGGCGTGGACGCCGCCCGCCCCTGGCGCTTCGCGGTGCGCGGCAGCCGCGCCGTCTCCGGGCGGCGGCTCGTCTCCCCGTAGGCGCCCCCGCCCTCAGACCTTCGCCGCCTGCGCCACGATCTCCATCACGTCGAGCGTCTTCACCTTGTCCTCGAGGTCCTTCGCCTTGATGCCGTCCGAGAGCATCGTCATGCAGAACGGACACGAGACGGCGATCACCTCGGGGTCCGTCCGGAGCGCCTGATCGGTGCGGAGGAGGTTGACCCGCTTGTCGGGGTCCTCCTCGATCCACATGCGCCCGCCGCCCGCGCCGCAGCACATGCCGAACTGGTGGTGGCGGTGCGGGATCTCCTCGACCGTCGCTCCCGCCTTCGCGAGCACCTCGCGGGGGGCGTCGTAGATCTCGTTGAAGCGGCCGTAGTAGCAGGAGTCGTGATACGCCGTGCGCTTGCCCGCCCCGTCCGGGACCCGCAGCCGGCCGCTCGCGATGAGCTGGCGCACGAGCTCCGCCGCGTGGACCACCTCGTACTGCCCGCCGAACTGGGGGTACTCGTTCTTGATCGTGTTGAAGCAGTGCGGGCAGTTGGTGACGATCTTCTTCACCTGGTAGCCGTTCAGCACCTCGACGAGCATCGCCGCCATCGACTGGTACAGATACTCGTTGCCGAGGCGGCGCGCCGTCTCGCCGTTGCAGAGCTCCTCGGTCGCGAGGCAGGCGAAGCTCACGCCGCCCGCCTTGAGCACCTTCGCGAAGGCCTGCGTCGTCTTCTTGTTCCGGTCGTCGAACGAGCCGGCGCAGCCGACGTACCAGAGGTACTCGGCCTCGGGGTTGTCGGCGAGCGTCGGCACGCCGAGTCCCTCCGCCCAGTCGAAGCGCTTTTCGGCGCCGATGCCCCACGGGTTCGACTGCGTCTCCATGCCCTTGAAGACGCGGGTCAGCTCGGACGGGAAGCGCGACTCCTCCTGCACGAGATGGCGGCGCATGTCGACGATCTTGTCGACGTACTCGATCATCACCGGGCAGGCCTCCTCGCACGCGCGGCAGACGTTGCACGCCCAGAGCACCTCGTCCTTGATCACGGAGCCGACGATGTTGCTGCCCACCTCGGGCGGCTCCGCCCCGTCGCCGTCGGGCTTGCGCGCGACGCGCTTCTCGATCACCTCCGCCTGGTGCGAATAGAGGTAGTCGCGGAGGTCGAGGAGCAGCTGGCGGGGCGCGAGCGCCTTCCCGGTGGCGGTCGCGGGACACTGCGACGAGCACCGGCCGCACTCGGTGCAGCTGAACATGTCGAGGACCTGCTTCCAGGTGAACTGGTCGATGTGCGAGGTCCCGAAGGTGGTCGCGTTCTCGAGGTCCTGCTTCGAGAGCTGCCCGGTCGGCTCGAGCTTCCGGAAGAAGACGTTCGGCAGCGAGGTGATGACGTGGAAGTGCTTCGCGCGCGGGAGGAAGTTGAGCATGACGAGGACGGCGAGGTTGTGGATCCACCACGCCGTCATCCCGAGCACCGCGGCGCCGCCGACCCCGAGCCCCCCGAGGCCGCGCCCGACGAGGGTCGAGAGCGGCTCCCAGCGCGCCTCGTCGGCGATCCAGGGCTCGGCCGCGTGCACCACCTGGCGCGAGCCGTCATAGACGAGGCCGCCGATCATGATGAGCCCGATGCAGCCGAGGATGAGGTACGCCTCCCAGTGCCAGTGCGAGAGCTGGCGCGCCTCCGCCGGCGGGTAGCCGAGGAGGCGCTGCGGGCGGGTCACGAGCCAACGCGCGAACGCGTAGAGGATGACGACGAGGACGACCGCCTCCATCAGGTCGCGCAGCAGCATGTACGGGCCGCCGAGCAGATGCGGGCTGAAGAGCGGAACGTAGAAGTGCTCGCTGTACGCGCGCCCGAACATGGTGAGGATCTGGAGCCCAAGGATCACGAAGCCCCAGAAGATGAAGAAGTGCATCCACCCCGCCGGCCCCTCGCCCACGATCGCCGCTTCGGGCCGGATGAACTTCTTCTGTCCGAAGGCGTAGACGAGCATGGCGCGGATGCGATCCGGAATGCGGTCGAAGCGGGGCGACGGTGCTGCGGCCCGCAGGAGGTTGAACCGGCCCCACACCTGGTAGACAAAGAGGCCGAGTGCGGCCACGAGGCAGAGCGTGAACGCGAGCGCCGTCGCCATCTTTCCTCCGAAGTCCGCAACCCTTAGAACACGGGTGGGAGCCTTGCAACTGAAGCTCGCCTGCGCGGCGCTCCTCGTCGCCGCGCCGCCCGCGTGCTCGGGCTCGGGGCCGACGGCGAGGATCCACACGGCGGCCGGGACGGTCGTCGTGTCGCTCGAAGTCGCCGCGACGCCCGAAGCACAGCAGCGCGGCCTCATGTACCGGACGGCCCTCTCCGACGATCACGGCATGCTCTTCGTCTTCCCGCGGGAGGCCGACCACGAGTTCTGGATGAAGAACACCCTCGTCCCCCTCGACATGCTCTTCATCGCCCGCGACGGGACGATCGTCGGCATCCACGCGGAGGCGACGCCGCTCTCGACCGCCCCCATCTCCGTCGGCAAGGCGTCGCGGTACGTGCTCGAGGTCCCGGGCGGCTACGCCGCGCGACGGCGCATCGCGAGCGGCGATCGCGTCGAGCTGGTGGGCGTCCGGACACCTTGAATTTCCGCCCCGGAGCGCATACTAACGCCCCTCTCCCGAGAGAAACCAAACCCATGGGAATCAAGGAAAATCGCGCCGAGCTCGAGCGGCGCACGCAGGAGGCCCTGCTCGGCGGCGGCGAGGAGCGCATCAAGCGCCAGCACGCCGAGGGCAAGCTCACGGCGCGCGAGCGCCTCGACGTGCTGCTCGACCCGGGCAGCTTCGTCGAGACCGACCGCTTCAAGACGCACCGCTGCACCGACTTCGGCATGGACGAGAAGAAGATCCTCGGCGACGGCGTCGTCACCGGCTACGGGAGGATCGACGGCCGGCTCGTCTTCGTCTTCTCCCAGGACTTCACCGTCTTCGGCGGGAGCCTCGGCGGCGCGTACGCGGAGAAGATCTGCAAGATCATGGATCTCGCCATGAAGAACGGCGCGCCCGTGATCGGCCTCAACGACGGCAGCGGCGCGCGGATCCAGGAGGGGGTCGTCGGCCTCGCCGGCTACGGCGACGTCTTCCTCCGCAACGTCCTCGGCTCGGGGGTCATCCCGCAGATCTCCGTCATCATGGGCCCGTGCGCCGGCGGCGCCGTCTACTCGCCCGCGATGACGGACTTCATCTTCATGACGAAGACCGCGAGCTACATGTTCATCACCGGCCCCGACGTCATCAAGACGGTGACGCACGAGGAGGTGACGAAGGAGGAGCTCGGCGGCGCCGACACGCACAACCAGCGGAGCGGCGTGGCGCACTTCGAGGGCGAGGACGACGGCGACACGCTCGCGATGGTGAAGGAGCTCCTCTCCTTCCTCCCGTCGAACAACCTCGAGGACCCCCCCTTCGTCGCCTCGGCCGACGACCCGAACCGCCGCGATCCGAAGCTCGCGACGATGGTGCCGGAGAACCCGAACAAGCCGTACGACATGCACGAGCTGATCGCCGCGGTCGTGGACGGCGGCTACTTCTTCGAGGTGCACCGCGGCTACGCGCGGAACATCATCGTCGGGTTCGCGCGGCTCAGCGGCCGCTCGGTCGGGATCGTCGCCAACCAGCCGGCGCACCTCGCCGGCGTCCTCGACATCGACGCGTCGGTGAAGGCCGCGCGCTTCGTGCGCTTCTGCGACTGCTTCAACATCCCGATCGTGACCTTCGTCGACGTGCCCGGCTTCCTGCCCGGGACCTCCCAGGAGTTCGGCGGCATCATCCGCCACGGTGCGAAGCTCCTCTTCGCGTACTGCGAGGCGACGGTGCCGAAGGTGACGGTCATCACCCGCAAGGGCTACGGCGGCGCCTACGTCGTCATGTCGTCCAAGCACATCCGCGGCGACGTGAACCTCTGCTACCCGACGGGCGAGATCGCCGTCATGGGACCCGACGGCGCCGTCAACATCGTCTTCCGGAACGAGATCGAGAAGGCGAAGGACGTCGAGGCCGAGCGAACCCGGCTGGTCGCGGAGTACCGTCAACGGTTCGCGAACCCGTTCCAGGCGGCGGAGCTCGGCTACATCGACGAGATCATCCAGCCCGAGGACACCCGCCCGCGCCTCATCGCCGCGCTCGAGATGCTGAAGAACAAGCGCGACAAGAACCCGCCCAAGAAGCATGGCAACATCCCGCTCTGAGCGACCCGGCACCGCCCCCCGCCTCTTCCGCCGCGTGCTGGTCGCGAACCGCGGGGAGATCGCCGTCCGCGTGATTCGCGCCTGCCGCGAGCTTGGCATCGAGTCCGTCGCCGTCTACTCGGATCCCGACCGGACGGCGCTGCACGTCCGGCAGGCGGACCACGCGTACCCGATCGGCCCGGCGCCCGCGGCGCAGAGCTACCTCGTCGTCGAGAAGATCCTGGAGGCCGCGAAGGCGACCGGCGCGGAGGCGATCCACCCCGGCTATGGCTTCCTGTCGGAGCGCGCCGTCTTCGCCCGGGCCTGCGCCGAGGCCGGCCTCGTGTTCATCGGGCCGTCCGCGGAGGCGATCGACGCGATGGGCGACAAGGTCGAGGCGCGGCGGCGCATGATGGCCGCGGGCGTCCCCGTCGTCCCCGGCTCCGCGCACCCGATCGAGTCCGACGCCGAGGTCGAGAAGCTCGCGACGGACCTCGGCTTTCCCGTCATGCTGAAGGCCGCGGGCGGGGGCGGCGGGAAGGGCATGCGGCTCGTCGGCAAGGCGGAGGAGCTCCGGGGCGCCCTGCGCGCGGCGCGCTCGGAGGCCAAGTCGGCGTTCGGCGACGACCGCGTCTACGTCGAGAAGGCCATCGTCCGGCCGCGCCACGTCGAGGTGCAGGTGCTCGGCGACGCGCACGGGCACGTGATCCACCTCTACGAGCGCGAGTGCTCGATCCAGCGCCGTCATCAGAAGGTCATCGAGGAGTCGCCGTCGCTCGCGATCGACCAGAAGACCCGCGAGGAGATGGGGCGGGTCGCCGTCCAGGCGGCGAAGGCGGTCGACTACGTCGGCGCCGGGACGATCGAGTTCCTCGTCGACCCGGCGCGGAACTTCTACTTCCTCGAGATGAACACGCGCATCCAGGTCGAGCATCCGATCACCGAGGCGGTGACCGGCGTCGACCTCGTGAAGGCGCAGATCGAGATCGCGGCGGGCCGTCCGCTCGCGATCCGCCAGCAGGACGTCGTGCAGCGCGGCTGGGCGATCGAGTGCCGGATCTACGCGGAGGACCCGGAGAACAACTTCCTCCCCGCCCCCGGGCGCATCGAGGTCCTCCGCGTCCCGAACGGCATCGGCATCCGCGACGACTCGGGCGTCTACGAGGGGTTCGAGGTGTCGACGTACTACGATCCGATCATCTCGAAGCTCGTCGCCTGGGGCGCCACGCGCGAGGAGGCGATTGCGCGCATGCTGCGCGCGCTCCACGAGTACGTCGTCGTCGGCCCGACGGCGAACGTCGCCTTCCACCGCTGGGCGCTCTCGCATCCGGCGTTCCGGGCGGGCGAGATCGACACGGGCTTCATCGCGCGCCACTTCGGGAAGGGCGTCCTCGCCGGCCAGGCGGACGGCGACCTGCCGCTCATCGGCGCCGCGATCGCGGCGGCCACGCGCAGCGCGACCGCCGCCGCCGGTGCGCCGGCGGCCACCGAGCCGGGCTCCCGCTGGCGCGAGCTCGGCCGGCTCGAGGCGCTCCGTGGGTAGCCCCGGGGCTCCGGCGGGCCGCCCCACCCGCTTCACGGCGCTCGTCGGCGACGAGACCCGTGCGGTCGAGGTCGTGCCGCTCGGAGACGGGCGGTTCGAGGTCACGATCGACGGGCGGACGCGTGTCGTCGACGCCCGGCCGACCGGCAGCGTCTCCTTTTCGCTCGTGATCGACGCCGTGCCGGCCGAGGTGAGCGTCGTCGCGCGGGGCGACGCCTACCGCGTCTGGTTCGGCGGGCGCATGCACCGCCTTCGGCTCCTCGACGATCGCGCGCTCCGCGCGCACCGGCGGAGCGCCGGCGGATCGGGCGAGCGCGAGGTGCGGGCGGCGATGCCCGGGAAAGTGGTCACGGTGCTGGTCGAGGTCGGCGCGACCGTCGAGCAGGGTGAGGGCCTGCTCGTGCTCGAGGCGATGAAGATGGAGAACGAGGTCGGATCGCCGCGCACGGGCACCGTGCGAGAGGTGCGCGTGAAGGCCGGCCAGGCCGTCGAGGCGGGTGAGCTGCTCGCGATCGTCGAGTGACGAACGCGCCGGCGGAATCGGCGCGCCGAACTTGTGGCCCCTGCGGGATCGTGTTAGGGGCAGGAGGCAAGCCGAGCGATGAGCACCGCGTTCGTCCCCAAGAAGATCTTCCTCACGAAGGGCGTAGGCAAGCACCGGGAGAAGCTTTCGAGCTTCGAGATGGCGCTCAGGTCGGCGGGCATCGCGCAGTACAACCTCGTCCGCGTCTCTTCGATCTTCCCGCCGCACTCGAAGCTCATCTCCCCGCAGGAGGGCCAGAAGCTCATGCGGCCGGGCCAGGTGCTCTACGTCGTCAT
>Ga0070741_10013048_pt1 | contig 14805 bp, 14 predicted proteins | sample Coa_R1_4_FD_66440 | JGI IMG/M metagenome (GOLD analysis project Ga0070741, IMG submission 66440) | Surface soil microbial communities from Centralia Pennsylvania, which are recovering from an underground coalmine fire - Coalmine... | ecosystem: Environmental > Terrestrial > Soil > Unclassified ...
GTTGTTGCATTTCTGGCACTTCGGCCACTCCATCAGCCACCCTCCTTCAGACCGACCCGAAACCGCTACGTTCCATGGGCGAAACTATCCGACCCTAATGTCTAAAGCAACGACGCAAGGGACCGCCGATCGGCCCCGAAATTCCGCCCCGCGGGGAGAGATGCTAAGCTGCGCTTCCTATGAAGCTTCCGTGCAAGCGGGACCGTGTCGTGGCAAAAAAGGCCGTGAAACGGTCGCGGATGGCGGCCGCGGCCGCAGCGGCCTGCCTTCTTTCTCTGCTCGGCTCGGCCTTGAATCCGCGACCCGGATGGGCGCAGGGGATGATGGAGGCGGCGCCGGAGCCCTCTGGCGGCTCGTCATGGAAAGCGCCCGAGATGATGCTGCCCGAGGCGGGCGGCACGCCCGCGGCTCCCTCGCTTCCTCCCTTGCCTCAATCTCACAACGAACTGACGCTTCCATCGGTCACCAGCCAGCAAGCGTCGGTTCCAGCCCCGCCGAAGTCGGACAACACCAAGGTCATTCCCGTCATTCCGCAGGATCAGGAGGTTCTGGTCCTTCCGCAGGCGAGCCGCGACTTTCTCGGACAGTGGGGCGGCAAGTTGACCCTCGTGAACAGAGTGGGAGAGGACTTCAATCCCCCTGAACATAACATCGTGGACCTCGTCTTCGGCGAGCGGAACGGCCAGGTTGTGATGGGCGCGACGATCTTCGGAAACCCGAATTCCCAGGTGCTGCAGACCAAAGCCGAGGCGGAGGGCCCCACCGAAGTAACGCTTGAAGTTTCAGGAATGGAACTCGGCGCCGATCCTCCGTTGCGTCACGTGGAGAAGATGAAGATGGAATTGGCCGCCGACAACCTGGTCCGATGCACCAAGCGCGTGGACTTTTACGTCCCGGGGTTTTCGCGCCCGGTCAACGAGGCCGTTTACGAGGGAACGCTGCGTCCGCTCACCGTCGGCGAGCGCCGCAGACTAACGCGCGATCTTGAGAGCAAGGATTTGGTGCCGCGCGCCCGAATCGACGAAGGCAATCCGCCCCCGGACCCTCTGGAATAGAGAAGTCGCTCAGCTCCTTTCCCGCTCGCCGCGAGGGTTGCTAACGGCGCGCCGCCTTGAGCTTTGCGAGCTTGTCGCGGACGGTGCCCGTGTTGTGGCGCATCGCCGAAATCTCGTCGATCAACCTGCTGACCGCCGCGTCATCCTTGCCGTCGATTGCGTGCCCGAGTTCCGCGACCGACTCCGTGATGGCGGCCCATCGCGATCCTCCGTACATCGGCATCCGATGCCATGCGTCGTGGCCGAACAAGCCCCGGAGATTCTCCAGCGAACATCCCATCGCTTCTGAAAATACGGTTTGAGCTTCGGACGCCGATGCGGAGGAGGCGGCCTTCTGCTGCAGGGCGATCAGGCGATCCCACGCGGCCGTATCCTCGGGAGGCAGAGCCGCCAGCGTTCCGAAGGTTTTCCTGGATGCGGCGTTGAGCCGAAACAGGCGCGAGGCGTTTCGGCCTTCGTGATAGACGAGCGCCAGGAATTCAACGAACTCGGGCAAAACGGTCTGGGTTTCCATCGGCAGAGACAGACTCCGGAACCGGAAGAAGTGCGGCGTGGCGGCTTTATTTCAGCGCACGAACCGAGAAGCCTCGCTCGTTGCAGCACAGCAGCGAGCGCTTGCCTTCCAGCGTGGTTTCCATCACGACCTCGCGTCCCCACAACCTCTGCAGATAGGCCATCGTCTTTTCGGCATATTCGAGATGCAGGTCGCGACCGTCATGATAGTGCTTGAGATAGAGGGTGCGATTCTGGCCGAAGTCGGCATCCTCGACCTTGATCACCGGAATCGAGTTGGTGCCGACGTTTCGAATCAACGCTTCCTTGACCTCGCGCCATCCGTCATCGTCGGCGACCTTGGAGACCACCAGGTCCTCGCCCCGGGGCTCGTACCTGAAGATGTCCATTTCCCTGATCAGATCTTCGGTGAGGTAGCGGCGCAGGAACGACGAATCGCGCTCGACCTCGCGCACCTCGAACAGCTTTTCCATCCCGGATTTCGTGGGCTTTCCGTCGCGTTTGATCTCCTCCGGCGTCGGATTGGTCCATCGCCGGTAGATGTCTTCCCATACGCGGAGGCCCAGATGGTAGGGATTGATTTGGCCTGGGATCGGCCGCACCACCTGGTTGTGCCTGACGATGAATTCGAGATGGAGTCCCTGGTCGAGGTCGAGCGATTCGAGGATTTTCTTGTGCCAGAAGCTCGCCCATCCCTCGTTCATGATCTTGGTCTCCATCATCGGGATGAAGAATTTCGCCTCCTCATCCACGATGGTCAGGAGATCCTTTTCCCAGTCCGCGAGGAACGGATTGTGATCGCGGATGAAGAGCAGGACGTCCTCGTCGGGCTCGATGGGTACATGATGAAGGTCGGGCTCGATGCGTTCGGGGCGCGCATGGATTTTGTGAAAGGGGTCGCGGCGCGGCTCGGCATTCTCGACGGCGCGCTCGATCTGCTCGCGGGGGCCGAGCTTGCGGATCGCGAGGTTGCGCCGGCACTGCCATGACAACGAATGGGCGGCATCCAGAATCCTCTCCACCTTCTCCACGCCGATCGAGGGATCCTCGACGTAGCGTCGCACGCGCAGCGCGTGAGCCTTGAAGATCTCGACGGTGAGCTCGGCGCGGGTCGACTTGAAGGTGAAGTTGTTCTTGGCGAAGTCGTTGTGCCCGTACACATGCGCCATCGTCAGGATCTGCAGCAGCAGGGTGTTGTCGCGCATGAGGTAGGCGATGGCGGGGTTGGAGTTGATTACCATTTCGTAGGGCAGGCCACTCACCCCGTGATCGTACAGGGTTTTCAGCTTTTCGTATGCCTTGCCGTACGACCAGTGCGGGTAATGAGACGGCATGCCGGAATAGGCCATGTACCCGAGCATCTGGTTGTGATCGCAGATCTCGAATTCCTGCGGAAAGCAGTCGAGTCCGAATTCCTCGACCTTTTCCTTGATCCGCCGGTCCCATTCGACCAGGTCGTTCAAATCGTACGCGGTCGATCGGTAAGGGGTATTGGTCGCGATGTCGCTCATTCCTTCACCCGATCCTTGGCCAGAAACGCCTTGAACGAGGGCCAGATGTCTTCCTTACGCTCGATCAGCACGGTGTGGAAGTTGGGCGCCTGGATTCGCCGGAACACGTTCAGCATCGAGCTTTCATAGTAGCGCGAGCCCAGGGGCTTGATCTCTCCATAGCCGAACAGATTGCAGATCTCGGCAAGCTCCTCGGCCGCCTTGAGCGCCGTGGGATTGTCCGAATCGAAGTTGTCGCCATCCGAGCAGTGGAACGCGTAGAGGTTCCACAGCGACGGATGGTACCGCTCCTGGATTATCTCGAGCGCCTTCAGGTAGCCCGAGGAGATGAAGGTGCCGCCCGATTCGCCCTTGTGGAAGAACTCCTCCTCGGTCACCTCGTTCGCCTCGGTGTGATGAGCGATGAAGACGATTTCGACGTTGCGGTAACGGGTCGAGATGAACTGGTAGAGCAGGAAGAAGAAGCTGCGCGCCAGGTACTTCTTCATCGTGTCCATCGAGCCCGACGTATCCATGATGCAGATGACGGCGGCGTTGGATTCCTCGCGCGTGTCGATCTCGATGTGCTTGAAGCGGAGGTCGTCCTGATGGAAGGGGAAGCGTTTGCGGCGCGTAACACCGGGCCCGGAAGGTACAGGAACTCCGGTCTCCTCGGGACTCTCCGGCGCCTCGAGTTCGAGCGTGCCGCTTTCGGCGGGCGCGGAGCCGTTGATCCGCCGATCCCGCGCCAGCATCCTCATCACCCGCTGTTTCGCGGTCCGGCGCTTGTCGAGGCGAACGCGGATTCCAACGTGGCGGTATCCCTTGCGGCGGGTCGCGTAGTCCGACTGCACCTCGCGCAGCGCGCGGCGCTCGAGGTTCGGCAGCTCGAGATCCTCGAACATGATCTCGATCAGTTCCTCGAGGGTGACGTCGGTTTCGTAGTAGTCGACGCCGGGGCGGTCGCCCGCCATGTCGTCGCCCTTGCCCGGTCCTTCCTTGCCGGTCTTGCCGACGACCTGGCCGGGCCGGGAACTACCGTCACCCTGGGCGACGCCGCCCGCGTTCTCGCCGAAGACGAAGCGGTACTCCTTGATGCCGCGCAGAGGGACCTTGATGACGCGGTCCTTGTCCTTGCCGATGATGGATTCCTCGGCGATGATGTCGGCGATATTTTCGCGGATGGACTCGCGGACCTTCTGGCGATGCCGCAGGCGATCGCCGGCTGAGCGATCGGACCGTTCCGCATCCGAAGGCCGATACTCCCGAAAGATCGTATCACCCGTTGGCATGCCGCTACCTCGCCTCAATTATACGGCAAATCGGGCCGTGAAAGAGCCCCCAACTTGAGGCGATGCGCAAGCGCGCGATTTCAGACCGAAAACGCCGAAGCTGAAGCTGCCGCTCCTATCTGCGCAGCGCGTCGATCCACATGCGCGGCGTCCTTCCCATCGAGCGGCGGAAGATCTCGACGAACGCGCTGGGCTGCCGATAGCCGACGGCGAAGGCCGCTTCCTTGACCGACGCTCCGCCGACCATGAGCTCGATCCCCTTCATCAGGCGCACGTTCCTGCGCCAGATCGTGAAGCTGGCGCCGACCTCGCGCTGGAAGATCCTTTCCAGGGTCCGGACGCTGAGCCCGGCCTGCGCGCACAGCTTCGAGAGCGCGGCGCAATGATCATCGATCGCCGCGCGGGCGACGATTGTCGCGCGGCGATCGGAGGGAAACGTGATCGAGGTCGGGATTGCGGAGGCGTTCCTCAACTGAACGAAGAGCAGTTCCCAGAGCGCGCGATGGGTTCGCGCGCGGATCCGCAATCGCCCGAGCCGCACCGCCTCCAGGATCAGCTCGCGCATCAGGGGCGTGACGTGAAGGACCGTGCAAGCCGCGGGCAGACTGCGCGCCAGCGAGCGCCGCACGTACAGCGTGCGCATCGACACGGTTCCCGCCATCCGGATCCGATGCGGGGTGCGGGCGGGAATCCAGATCGCGAACTGCGGCGGGATGAGCCAGACGCCGTCTTCTGCTCCAACCTCCATCACCCCGCTGGTCGCGAATACCAGTTGCGCCGACCCGTGGATGTGCATGGGCACCCGGTAGTCACGCGGATATTCGTACGAGAAGGTGGCCACCGAATCGCCCGGCCGGGGGTCGTATTCCAGTGCCGCGGGGGGCTGTCGCATCAGCGATAGTTTATGGCGGATCGGCGCTCTGGCGACAACCCGATCATCCGCGTACTAGCTTTTCATCGGGTCCGCCGGCGAATCGCCCGCGGAAAAGGAACGGCAGTCATGAACCCAAATGATTCATCCGCACTCAGCCGGTCCAGGGTTATTGCCTTCGTTTCAACCTGCGAGCCCGGCCGCGCCAAATCCTTCTATGCCGAAAAACTCGGACTCCGCTTCGTAAGCGAGGATCCCTTTGCGGTGGTCTTCGATGCGGGCGGCACGATGCTGCGCGTGTCGATCGTGCCCCGCATGACCCCGGCGGATCATACGGTGCTCGGATGGGACGTCGCCGATATCGATGCCGCCGTCGTCGATCTCGCCGCCCGCGGCATCCAATTCGAACGTTACGACGCGCTGGCGCAGGACGGCCGCGGGATCTGGGCGTCTCCGCATGGCAACCGCGTCGCCTGGTTCAAGGACCCGGACGGGAATCTGCTGAGCCTCACCCAGTTCGCGGAGAAACAATCATGAACATGGTCCACAGATGGCTGTGCCGATCGGAATGGTGGCGGCACAAGGTGGAGAATGAGTTGCTCCCGTGGGTGCTGAGCGGCGTCGAACTGGGAAACAACGTGATCGAAGTCGGTCCGGGACCCGGGCTCACCACTGACCTGCTTCACCGGCGCGTAGAGCATCTGACCTGCGTTGAGATAGACGATGCGCTTGCGGCGTCGCTCGCCAGGAGGATGGTGGGAACGAACGTGACGGTGCGATGCGAGGATGCGACGGCGATGTCCTTGCCGGATGCCTCGTTCGACGGCGCGGTCAGCTTCACGATGCTGCATCATGTGCCGTCGACCGAGCTGCAGGATCGGCTGCTCGCCGAGGTTGCGCGGGTGTTGCGGCCGGGGGCGACGTTTGCCGGCAGCGACAGCCGCTACAGCCGCGTCTTCGGCGCGCTTCATCTGTTTGACACGATGATCCTGGTCGATCCCGAGCGTCTGCCGGAGCGGCTTGAGAGGGCCGGCTTCAAGGACGTGCGAGTGGAGGTGGCGGAGCGGGCGTTCAGGTTTCGCGCGCTGCGCGCTTGAATCCGATCGCCGGGCGGGGGCAGGATGCGCGTGGTGCCGCCGTCCCGCCCCGAAAAGCGCTCCGTCCTTCACCTTCGCGATTCGCGCGCGGAAGCGATCGCACTGCTGATCGTCGCGAACGCGCTCTGGGCCGGCACCTACGCCGCGGGCAAGATCGCTCTGTCGGGCCTCTCGTTCATCGAGCTTAACTCTCTGCGCTTCACGCTCACGACCTTGCTCCTGATTCCGGTGCTGTGGTCGGGCCGCAGGATCCTCCGGCGCGAGCTTTCGAAACGTTCTTCGCTCCGTGCGCTGGCCCGTCTGGTCCTGCTCGGATTTGTGCTGAACAAGGTTTTCGAATACGCGGGGTTGTCGCTCTCGACCGCGGTTGATGTGGCGCTGCTGATTGCGACCGAATCCATCTTTACCGCGGTGCTGTCGTGGATTGTGCTCGATGAATCGATCACGGCATCGGGTTTGACGGCACTTATGGTGGGGCTGGCCGGGGTCTACCTGGTGGTGGCGCGCGGCCTGGTGCCGGACCTTTCAGGTCCCTCCGGCGCCCGCCGCGTCATCGGCGATCTTCTGGTGATTGTCGCGCTCACGTTCGAGGCCGGCTACACGGTCGGAGGCAAGGCGTCGCTCGAACGGCTACCGCCGCTTTTGCTGACGGCGTTTTCGGTGGCGGGAAGCCTGATCGTGTGGATTCCGGCCGGAGTGCTCGCGATTGCCGCAGGCGGCGCGCCGCACGTGACGGCGGCGGGCTGGCTTGCGATTGCGTATATGGCAGTGTTCGCGACCGTAGGGGGGTACTGGATGTGGTTTCGGGCGCTCGCCGAAATTGATGCATCCACGGCGGCGCCGTTCCTGTTCATCCAGCCCCTGCTGGGTTCGGCGCTCGGAATCGCGATGCTTGGTGAGTCGCTCACGTGGGCTACGGTGGTCGGGGCGATCCTGATCCTCGCAAGCCTGGCGATCGTGACTCTCGGCGCGCCGAGCGCCCGCGAGGCGGCACTGCTCGTTCCGGAACCTCCGCAATAGCAGGATGTGGCGCCAGCAACCGATGTTTCGCGCGTGCGGTTGACCCCGAATTCCGCGCTTACATCGAATCGAGCGCGGTCCAGAGCGCATCGAGCGCGGCGCGCCCGGATTCGATCGCCGCGCCGGCGGCAGCCTCATCCCCCGCGCAATGGCGTTCGATCAATTCCGCATCGGTCCGCGAATGCCATACGTCCGCTTTTTCATGGACGGAAAAGAACGTGAGGCCGCGGTCGCCGGTGATCCCGTAAAAGCGCTTGAGCCCGTCGATCTTGGCGGCCGCCACGGAAGGAATCTGCGCTTCATACGCGTATATCGCGGCAAGGCCGGCGGGCGTGGCGCTTGCACAGGCGGTGTTGAAGGTGTCGACCAGTCTTTCGATCGCGGGAGTCGCGGACGCTTCGAGCACGCGCGCGCGATCGACGCCGAGCGCTTCGGCGAAACGCAGCCAGAGTTCCGGATGGTTGTCGGCGCCCCGTTCCTCCTCGATCAGGTTCTCGAGCAGGGCCTGGCGTGTCGCCAGATCGGCGCATCGCGAATGAATTGCGCTCAGGTAGCGCGGGAAAGCCGCCACGTGCGGATAGTATAGGATCGCATACTCACGCAGCCGCTCGATCGGAAGCTCGCCGGCGCTCCACGCCTGATAGAAGGGATGCTTGAGCAGGTTTCGGTCCGCGATCATCCGGTCGAGTTCAGCGATCACTTGAGATGCCATCCAAAAGCCTCCGGCAAAGAAGTTGCGCGCCCGCCTGCGGGCGTCGGACGCCGCAATCTTGCGGCACGCGCACAAGCGATTCAACCGAGCTGCATCTCCTGCGCGCGATCGCTCAGGCTACCGGAGGCTTGCGATGCTTCCAGGGGCGGGCTTCCTCGAACTGTGCGGCGAGTGAAATTATTCCGGCTTCATCATTGGGCCGCCCCACTATCTGCAGAGCGAGCGGAAGGCCGGACCGCGAAAACCCGTTGGGGACCGAGATGGCGGGTTGTCCCGTGGAGTTGAACGGAAAGGTGAACGAAATCCAGGAGTAGATGTCGTCCGCGACCTTTTCGGGCACCGCGGCCACGGTTCCTAGCTCCGGCGCCGGTCTCGTAAGCGTCGGCGTCAGAAGCGCATCGTAGGGTGCCAGGGTCCGGATGATCTCGCGCGAGACCCCGTGCAGCGCGGCAAGCGCGTGCAGATACTCGACCGCGGGAATCTTACGTCCCCATTCCCAACTCGGACGCATCGCCGGGTCCAGCAGCTCCGGATCGGAGATCTCGATCGTGCCGACGTTGGCGCATACGACGATTGGCGGAAAGCTCCGGAGCATCGCGCCCGGATCCAGATCGATTTCCTCGATCGTATGGCCGAGTTCCCTGAAGGTCGCGCACGCGGAGTCGAGCGCATCGAGGGTTTCCGGATCCACCGGGCCAAGCGCCGTCTTCCTGATGACCGCGAGGCGCAGTTTGTTAGGACGACGCGCCGCCGCCTCGACGAACGAACTCTTCGGGGGCGGAGCCGAATAGGGATCGCCGAGCGACGCGCCCGCGATGACGTCCAGCATCAAGGCGGCATCGCGCACCGTTCGCGCGATGGGTCCGGTGGTCGCCAGGCCGCCCCATCCTTCCGCCTTGTCCGGTGCGGCGGTAACCCGCCCGCGCGAGGTCTTTATTCCCACCAGGCCGCAGCAGGCCGCCGGGATCCGCACCGAGCCTCCGCCGTCGCTTCCCTGCGCGATGGGATTGAGGCCGGCGGCCACTGCCGCCGCCGCGCCTCCGCTGGAGCCGCCGGCGGTGCGTTCGAGATTCCAGGGATTGCGGGCGGGAGGATGAAGCCCGCCCTCGGTGGTCGGGCGCATCCCGAACTCGGGCGTGGTGGTCTTGCCGAGCAGAATCCCACCGGCGTTCCTGAGTCGCACGGCGAATTCGGCATCGGCCGGCGCACGCCAGTCCTTGTAGTTGCGGGAGCCGAAGGTGGTGGGAAAGTCGCGAGTCCACGTCAGATCCTTGAGCGAATAGGCCACTCCGAACAGCGGCAGATTCGCCGCCTCCGACGGCTTAATCTTCTCCAGCCGCGCGGCATCATCGAGAGCGCGCTCGGCGGTGACGGTGTAGAAGGCGCCCAGAGAGGAGTTCATGCGGGCGATTCGTTCGAGGAAGAATTCGGCGACCTCGCGAGGGCGGACTTCACCTTGCCGCACCATATCGCGCAGCTCCCACGCTTCCACATAAGGATCCAACATCGCGTTCCTGCTCCCCGCCGAACTCTGTTTGTTCGGCTGCTCGGCGTCCCCGGCTCAATCGATCGGCGGATGCTTGTCCTTCCACGGACGCGCCTCTTCGAATTGGCGCGCGAGCCCGATTATCGTGACTTCATCGCCCTGCCTGCCCACGATTTGCAGGCCGATCGGCAACCCATCCTTGTTGAACCCGTTGGGGACCGAGAAGCCGGGCTGCCCGGTGGCATTGAACGGGAAGGTGTACGGAATCCATTCGGGCAGTTCCTCGATGTATCGCTCGGGAGAAGAGGGCAGGGTCCCCAGCTTGACCGCGGGGCGGGCGAGGGTGGGCGACAGGATTGCATCGTAACGGTCCAGTTGCTGGACGATCTCGCGCGCCGTGTTGTGCATCATGGCAACCGTCGTGATGTACTCGTGGGCGCTGAGCTTTCGGCCGCGCTCCCAGGCAAAGCGCACCACCGGATCCATCAGGTCGGGGTTCTCGACGGGAACTGATGCGATCCCCGCGACGATGAGCGTCATCACCACGTCCTTGAGCCGTGCGCCTGGATCCACATTGACGGGTTCGACGGTGTGCCCCATTTCCTCGAAGACTTTGGCGGCGGAAGCGAGCGCGGCCTCGGACTCGGAGTCGCCCCTGGTGATCGCGCTTTTGGGCAATACGGCGATCTTCAGATGACGCGGGGCGATATCAACGGCGGCGCGAAAAGAAGCCACCGGATCGGGGGCCCAGTAAGGATCGCCCGCCACGTGACCCGCAAGAACATCGAGGAACAGCGCGACATCGCGCACCGACCGCGCCATGGGACCCGACGTGGCGAATCCGGCCCATGCCTCTCCGAAAATCGGAGCCATGGTGATGCGGCCGCGGGAGGGTTTCAGGCCGACGACGCCGCAGCATGCGGAAGGAATCCGGATCGAGCCGCCGCCGTCGCTCCCTTGCGCAAGGCATCCGAGACCGGCGGCGAGCGCGGCGCCGGCGCCGCCGCTGGAGCCTCCCGCCGTATGCTCGAGATTCCAGGGATTGCGTGCGGGCGGGCACAGGCCGCCCTCGGTGGTCGGACGGGCGCCGAATTCGGGAGTGGTTGTCTTGCCGAGCAGAATTCCGCCGGCATTGCGCATCCTGACCACCATCTCCTCGTCCACGGGAGGAATGTTGTTCGCGTAGTTGCGCGAGCCCATCGTGGTCACGATGTCCCTGGTCCAGTTGAGGTCCTTGATGGAGTAGGGCACCCCGAACATCAGGGCGCGCCGCCTTTCCGCATCCCCGAGTTTTTCGATTCGGTCGGCATCCTGAATCGCCCGCTCCGCCGTGATGGTCTGGAAGGCGCCGAGTTTGGGATTGAGCTTCTGTGTGCGCTCGATGAAGAATTCGGCGACCTCGCGCGGGCGGACCTCTTTCTTGAGCACCAGCTCGCGCAGCTCCCATGCCTCAATGTAGGGATTGAGCATCTTGCGTATCCTCCGTAGCCCGTCCGCCGCGCGCATGCTTCGCGAGGCGGAACCGTTGCGGCGGGATCCCTGTGGAAGGCGGGTCCCTATCGCGATGTTGTTAGCCCAAATGCGCGCCAACCGCCAAACCGCGCGATCGATTCCGGGGGTTTCGGCGCCGCCGATGGAAGCGATAGGCTTCGGCTCGCGATGGTGTTTCGAACCGCGATTCTATGGATTCATGCCCTGGCCGGCGCGGCTTGGGTCGGCGCCTGCGGATGCTTCGTGGCGGCGGGCCTCGCACTTCCCGCCGGTGGCGACGAGCAGCGGAATTTCTTTCTTCGCGCGGCGCCGAAGATCGACGCCTTCAGTCTGGCGGCCGCCGCTGTGGTGCTTCTGAGCGGGGGCGTCAACCTCGCGATGGCGGGGACGGCCCGGAATTTCGCTTTCTCGCCCCAGTTTGGACTCATCCTCGGCGCCAAAGTTATCCTTTTTGTAGCGATGTCGATGACGATGGCGTGGACGATGCGAAAGGCCGTGGTGCCTCGCGCGGGCGGCCGGATCGAGGCCGTTGCCGGCAGGATCATTCGAGCGCATGGGGCTGCGGCGGCAATGGGGGCGGCGGCCCTGCTGCTGGGCCTGTGGCTGATGGGGAGCTAGATGGCTGAGAGACCTCCATCCATTCAGATAGGTTCGTTCGACGTCGCCTTTCTCACCGACGGGCTGTGGCGCAACGACGGCGGATGCATGTTCGGCGTGGTGCCGCGCGAACTATGGAAAAAGGACCATCCGCCGGACGAACTCAACCGAATCCGGCTGAACCTTACCTGCCCGCTGATAGTCAGGGGCAGCGATGCGATCCTGGTGGATACCGGGATCGGCAACCGTCTCGATGCGGTCGAGCGGAAGATCTTCGACCATGGCGAAGGATGGCTGGTGGATCACCTGGAGGCGCTCGGGATGGAGCCGGGAGATGTGACTGCGGTCGTCGTGTCGCATCTGCATTTCGACCATTGCGGCGGTCTCGTCCGAAAGCGGGATTCGGGCAGGATCGAAACCGCGTTTCCACGCGCGCGAATTTTCGTACAAAAAGGCGAGTTGGAAATCGCCGGAAATCCTCGCAACGAACGCCTGCGGGCGGCTTACCGCCACGCCGCGGAGATAATCGAGCCAAATCGGGACAGATTCGAGCCGATCGATGGCGCCATCGAGGTTCTGGCGGGCGTCATGGCCACGCCCACGGGCGGGCACACGCGCGACCATCAGGTGGTCAGGGTGGAGGATGGCGGCGACTCGTTCGTTCATCTGGCGGACATTGTGCCGACGCGATCTCACATGCGCGGACCGTGGAATCAGGCATATGATCTTGATGCGTTAACCACGATGGAGCAGAAGGCGCGCTATCTTTCCGCGGCGGTGAAGGATCGCACCTGGGTGTCATTTGCGCACGACGATGTGGTTTTTGCCGCGCAAGTGAACAACGATCGTGGTAAACTCGTCCTATCAAAGAGGGTAGTAGTGCCGGAGCACCTCGCTGGAGATTCGCGAGCCAACAAGGAAACGGGCGGAGGCTGACCGCAGAAAGACTGTGGACGGTCGCGCAAACGTTCTCGGAAGGCAACTTGTTGGAGTGCGCGGGCTCCGTTATACTGAATCACGGGATGCGCTTAGAAAATAGCACAACCCGTCCTTTCCTCCTCTCCTCCTCACTTTGGCAGTCGCTTCCTTCTAAACGCCCTAACCAGGAGTCTCGTCGATGACGGAAATAAGCACGTTTGAAAAGGTGATCAAGGAAGACCGCGCCGCCCGTGAGTCCAAGCAGTGGAAGGGAACGCTTCTGCAGTACCTCGAGATGGTCAAGGCCGACCCGACGGTCGCCAAGCTCTCGCATGCGCGGATCTACGACATGATCATCTCGCTCGGCTCCCGGAACATCCAGGATACCGACGACCCGCGCACCAAAAGGCTTTACAAGGACGAACCGCTGAAGGTTTACGAATTCTTCGCGGATGAGTTCTTCGGAATCGAGCGCACGATCGCCCAAATTGTCCGCTATTTCCATTCCGCCTCGCTTAAGGGCGAAGAGAGCAGGCAGGTGCTTTACCTGATGGGCCCGGTCGGATCAGGCAAAAGTTCGCTGGTCGAGCGGATTCAGCGCGGTCTCGAGCAGCTCGATCCGATTTATTCGATTGAGGGATGCCCGATGCACGAAGAGCCGCTGCATCTGATTCCCCGCCATCTGCGACGCGAGTTCGAGAAGATGCTCGGCGTGCATATCGAAGGCGACCTTTGCCCGGTCTGCCGCTACCGCCTGAAGGTCGAATTCAACCAGCGTTACGAGGAATTTCCGGTCGAGACCCGGAACTTCTCCAAGCGCAACCGTGTCGGCATCGGCGTGGTCCCGCCGGTCGATCCCAACAACCAGGACACTTCGGTGCTGATCGGCTCCGAGGACATCTCGAAGTTGGACCAGTACTCGGAAGGCGACCCGCGCGTGCTGGAACTGAACGGTGCGCTCAACGTCGGCAACCGCGGCATCGTCGAATTCATCGAGGTTTTCAAGAACGAAACCGAGTACCTGCACGCGATGATCACGGCGACGCAGGAGAAGGTCATTCCGGCGCCGGGCCGGCACGGGATGGTCTACGTCGATACCACCATCCTCGCCCACTCCAACGAAGCCGAATGGCAGAAGTTCAAAGCCGACCATACCAACGAGGCGATCCTGGACCGAATCGTCGTGGTGAAGGTGCCGTACAATCTGCGGCTTTCCGAAGAGGTCAAGATTTACCAGAAGATAATCCGCAACTCGGACTTCCGCGCCCACGTCGCCCCGCACACCCTCGAGCTCGCCTCGATGTACGCGATCCTGTCGCGGCTCGAGCCGACCTCGAAGTGCGACCTGATGACGAAGCTGCGCCTGTACAACGGCGAGGAGGTCGTCGAGAAAGGCCGCACCAAGAAGATCGACGTGCAGGAGCTCAAGGAAGACGCCAAGCGCGAGGGGATGTCGGGAATTTCGACGCGCTTCATCATGAAGGCGCTCGACAACGCCCTGTCCGACAACGTCGCCGGCAACTGCATCAACCCGATCAACGTCCGCGAAGCTCTCATCCAGATGACCAAGGAGGCGGACCTGCCCGACGACACCCGCAAGCAGTATCTCGAATTCCTGCAGGACACCCTCCACAAGGAGTATCTTGACCTGCTCGAAAAGGAGATCACCCGCGCCTTTGTGTACTCCTACCAGGAACAGGCGGAGGCGCTGTTCCAGAACTACCTCGACCATGCCGAGGCCTACGTCAACAAGACCAAGGTCCGCGATCGCAACACCAAGGAGGAGCTGCCGCCCGACGAGGGTTTCCTCAAGTCGATCGAGGAGCAGATCGCGATCATCGGCTCGGCGGCCGACGGATTCCGGCAGGAAGTGATTGCCTACCTGTGGGCGACTTCGCGCCGCGGCGAAAAGGTCAGCTATCGCAGCTACGAGCCGCTCAAGGAAGCGATCGAGAAGAAGCTGATGACGTCGGTCCGCGACATCTCGCGCATCATCACCAAGGCCCGCACTCGCGACGAGGAGCAGGGCACCAAGTACAACGCGATGGTGAAGAACATGCTCGAGAATGGGTACTGCGAATCGTGCGTCGACGTGGTGCTCAAGTACGCTGCCAACAACCTCTGGAAGGACTAGCCGCCGCATAAGGGCGAGCTCAGCCCGGGCAACAAAGCGCGCGGGGCGGCAACCGGCCGCCCCGCGTTGTTTTTCCGGAACACCAGCCCGCGATCAACTCGCCGCCCGCATCGTCACGAATTCCTCCGC
>Ga0070741_10013049_pt1 | contig 14805 bp, 14 predicted proteins | sample Coa_R1_4_FD_66440 | JGI IMG/M metagenome (GOLD analysis project Ga0070741, IMG submission 66440) | Surface soil microbial communities from Centralia Pennsylvania, which are recovering from an underground coalmine fire - Coalmine... | ecosystem: Environmental > Terrestrial > Soil > Unclassified ...
TACATCCTCGTGGACGAATACCAGGACACGAACCGTCCCCAGTATGAACTGATGCGGCTGCTGGCGGGCACGCGCCACAATGTGTGCGCGGTAGGCGATGAGGACCAGTCGATTTACTCCTGGCGCGGTGCGGACATTCGCAACATTCTGGAGTTTGAAAAAGATTTTCCGGAAGCAAAGATCATTCGCCTCGAGCAGAACTACCGCTCGACCCAGAACATCCTGCAGGCGGCTTCGGCAGTGGTCTCGAACAACGTGCGGCGCAAAGGGAAGAACCTGTGGACATCGCGCCAGGGCGGAACGAAGATCGGCTACTACGAAGCGCCGGACGGAGAGAACGAAGCTCTGTTTGTGGCCGACTCGATCGCACGATATGTACGGGATGCGACCGAGCGCGGAGATGATCCGCGGGCGGCGGTGCTGTATCGCATCAATTCGCAGTCGCGATTGTTTGAAGAGGCACTGCGCCGTTACCAGCTCAAATATCACGTGGTCGGCGGCTTCTCATTTTACGATCGCGCCGAGATCAAAGACCTGATTTCGTATTTGAAAGTTGTGCACAATCCTGAGGATTCAGTTTCGCTGTTGCGCGTAATTAACAGTCCGCCGCGCGGGATTGGTAAGACCACCATGGAAGTTGTGGAGCGGATTGCGCTTGAGACTGGGCTTTCGTTGTGGGGAGCGATTGGGGAATGCGTAAATCGCGGTCTGCTTCCGGCGAGAGCCCTGCAGGCTCTGAAATCGTTTCGCGACTTGATTGAAGATACAAGAGCGATGGCGGTGGGAACGTATGTGGAGAAACTGGAAGAAGATGTGGCGCAGGCTCCCTCGCCCGCTGAGGAAGCAGCCGAGTACGGCCTCAACGGCGAGAGCGGAGTCGAATTCGATCCGGCGGAGTTTGAAAACACATCGTTTGATTTCGGATTACTTGAGGCCGGGCAGGAGGTTTCCTCGGCAACCGAAGACGCGGGCGGGGGCGCCCGCGCCACACCGGAACCCGCGAAATCTGAGGGCTTCCGTTCCCCTGGTGGTCCGGCTAACATCGCCGAAATCCTTAAATTCCTGATCGACCGCACCGGCTACATCAAAGCCCTGGAAGCGGAAGACACGCCGGAAGCGTACTCGCGGATTGAAAACATACGCGAGTTGGTTAACGCTGCGATGGATTCAAAGGATCGCGGCGAAACGCTCGATCAGTTTCTGGACCATGCCGCACTGGTCAGCGACGCCGATGCTTATGATGAACGCGCGCAGATCACGCTGATGACGCTCCACGCCGCGAAGGGCTTGGAATTCCCTCTCGTTTTTCTATGTGGACTGGAAGAAGGTTTGTTCCCGCATTCGCGGACGTTTCTAAATCCTGACGACATAGAAGAAGAGCGCCGACTGTGCTATGTCGGAATGACTCGGGCCATGGATCAGCTGGTGATCACACGGGCTGTTTACCGGCGCCGGTACGGTACGGACATGCCTGAAGCGAGCGTACCCTCGAGATTCCTGGAAGAGATTCCACCGCAGTTGGTGGAGGGGCTGGGGACAGGTCGAACCCGTGTGGGTCGGACATTCTTGTCCGACCGAAGTGGAAACAACTACGGCACGAATCGCACCGCGGCTGCAAACACTCGATCTGCTCGGACAGGAATGTCCGAGCCACACAGGTATCACTACGCCTACGAAGACGAGGACCAGTCGGCTGAGTGGAGCGAGCGGCCGGCTCAGAGCAGGGCATCCGTTCCGAAGTACAACTCCATCGAGAACATTGCCGAGTTCTTCGCTTCGCGGGGGAAGAAATTTTCGGTCCCGAAAATCCCAGTGGAACAGCCAAAAGGCCGCCGTGGATTTCGCCCGGGGCAGAAGGTGAAGCATCCTAAATATGGCGAAGGGACGGTCTTCCAGCGCGAAGGAGAGGGCGAAGAAGCCAAGATTACGGTACAATTTCCTCGCTTCGGGCTGAAAAAGCTGGTAGAGAAGTACGCGCAGCTCGAGAAAGCCTGAAGCAGTTGGTAATTCCAATCACTCAATCTGGACTCATACATGGCCAATACAACTGCACTGAGCAGAGACGAACGTAAGAAAGCAAAACGGGCAGCACGCAAGAAGCGCAAACTGGAGCATCCGCTGAAGCCGCGAGAGTACGCTCGCGGATCGCAGAAGCGCAAGGTGAAGAAGCTGGCGCGCGGCCAGGCGAAACGGTAGAGTTTTTGGGCCACCCCACCGACACGTCGAATCACGCGATTAACCCTTTGACTCAACAAACCACGACGGATCGAACCACAGAACCTGCGGCAAGGCCTAACCAGCTTTTCTGCTGCAAGTCCATCGATAAGCTCATTTCGGACTCCGAAGAACCTGAGCGCCGGCTGAAGAAGACTCTTGGGCCGGTTTCGCTGACCGCCCTTGGCATCGGCGCGGTAATCGGGTCCGGCATTTTCACCGTAATAGGGACTGCAATTGCCGGGCAGAAGTTTGATACTTCATCGATCCTGAACGCGCCCCTGCTCGATTATTTGATCAGGCACACCGCGTCTTTGGGTCGTCCTGGCGCCGGGCCTGCTCTCGCGCTGTCGCTCATTCTGGTCGCCATCGTTTGCGCCTTTACCGGGCTTTGCTACGCGGAGCTGGCGTCGATGATTCCCATCGCGGGTAGCGCATACACTTACACCTACGCGACCATGGGCGAGTTGATCGCGTGGATCATCGGCTGGGACCTGATCCTCGAATATGCGGTCAGCAACATGGCGGTGAGTGTGGGCTTTGCGCAGCACCTGGTAAATATGTTCGATTGGTTCGGCTGGCATCCTGGGTTGCGCTGGATCTCACCGGCGTACCTGCCTTCCGGAATGACCGGCCTCCAGGGAGAAATGCTGTATCCGCCGGGTTTCCACTTTGGATTTAATTTTCCGGCGTTCCTGGTGGTGATGATTTTGACTATGGTCCTCGTGCGCGGCATTCGCGAATCCGCCGAGGCCAACAACACCATGGTGATTCTGAAGATTGCAGCGATCTTTGCTTTCATCATCGCGGGTGCGCACTACCTAAATCCGGGATTGTGGCATCCGTTTGCACCCATGGGGTGGTCGGGAATCCTGACCGGCGGCTCGATCATTTTTTTCACTTACATTGGGTTCGATTCAGTTTCCACCGCCGCCGAGGAAGCCCGTAATCCGCAGCGTGATCTGCCCATTGGGATTATCGCTACGCTGGTCGTTTGCACATTGCTCTATATCGGTGTCGCGATCACGCTTACGGGATTGGTGCCCTGGGAGTCGGTAAGAGACGACGCCGCGCCGGTCGTCAATAGCATGAAGCACCTGACTGAGATCACCGGGTCTTCATGGTTGCGATGGGTGCGGCTTGGGGTCCTTTTCGGCGCGATGATGGGAATGATTTCGTCGCTCTTGGTTTTTCAACTTGGACAGGCGCGCGTGTGGTTCTCAATGTCGCGTGACGGGCTGTTGCCGAAACTCTTTTGCCACGTTCATCCCCGGTTTCGCACGCCCTCCACCGCGACGTGGATCGCCGGATTCGTGGTCGGAATTCCGGCGGGCATACTCGATATCGGTACTCTCTCGGACTTGTCCAACATAGGAACACTGTTTGCTTTTGTGCTTGTCTCGCTGGGAGTGATTATTCTGCGCTATCGCGAGCCTAACCGTCACCGCGGCTTCCGCGCGCCTGGCGGAATTGCCGCGCCGGTGCTCAGCGTCTTGTTTTGCGCGCTGCTGATGTCGGGCTTGCCAATCCTGACCTGGCTCCGTTTCTTCGGATGGCTGCTGATCGGGCTGGGAATTTACCGGTTCTACAGCATGAAACGCAGCGAGTTCGCAAGAGTAAACTGATCATCTCCTGCGGGAAAAGCGAAAAACCACGAAGGACACGAAGGAAGAACTTCGTGGAACTTCGTGTCCTTTGTGGTTGATTGATTTTCTGTTTCTCGCCAATTCTCTACCTGAACTCTACAATCTGAGTCATGGCGTCTGGCTTCATTCGCTCGCTGCCCAAGGCTGAGCTACATCTGCATCTCGAAGGGGCGGTCACGCCGCGGACGCTGGTCGAACTCCGCCAGCGACATGGGAAAGAGAGCACGCTTGCAGAAGTCGAAGCACTCTATCAGTACAAAGATTTTCCCGGCTTCCTGATGGCATTCAAGACGTTGACTGAAGACCTGCAAACACCAGACGACTACGAACTGATCACATACCGCCTCATGGAGCAGCTTAAAGCGGAAAATGTGCTCCACGCCGAGGTGTATGTTTCCGTTGGCGTGTGTCTTTGGCGCAAGCTGGATTTTGAAGCAATTTTCCAAGGCCTTGAACGCGGACGCGAGCGAGGAGAAAAGGACTTCGGCCTTTCGCTGCTTTGGATATTCGACGCTGTGCGTCAGTTCGGGGCGGAAAGAGCCCAGGAGGTCTTCGAAATCGCGGCAAAATATCGAAATCGCAACGTCGTTGGAATTGGAATCGGCGGCGACGAAGTAAAGGCGCCACCGGAATTGTTTCGCGAGCAGTACGCCTATGCCGCCGAGCATGACCTAAGGTTGACGTGTCACGCTGGCGAGAGTGCCGGGCCAGAATCGATTTGGGGCGCTTTGAACCTGGGCGCGGAGCGAATTGGTCACGGGCTCACCGCCTGGAATGATCCGGAGCTGATTGAAGAGCTCGCTCAGCGCCAGGTGCCCATGGAGATTTGCCTGACGAGCAATCTGCGGACGGGATGTTGCGCCGCGGTGCACGATCATCCGGTGAAGCGATACTTCGATCAGGGCTTAATGCTGACGCTTAACACCGACGATCCCGCAATGTTTGGCACTTTGCTCACCCAGGAATATGAATTGGCGCAAGATGAGTTCGATTTTAGTGACGAGCACCTGCGCGAGCTGGCACGGAATTCTTTTGAGGCGTCGTTTCTTCCGGCCGAGAAGAAAATAGAATTTCTGAACCTGTTCGACTCAGCAGCGCTGCGAGCATGACAAAACACCTAAATGGTTGCTGGGGTTCTCTATTTGGTCTTTTCCTCCGTGGCGTTCCTCTGTGTAACTCTGTGTTCTCCGTGGTTAAGATTTAAGAAAACCTCAACCACAGAGAACATTGATTGCACGGAGCAAATCACACAGAGATATCGGAAAATCGATGGTGAAATCCCAGAATTCGGAGCAGCCCTCAAAACCCATTCTCTACTGTCCGAAGTGCGCCGCCGAGGTTCCCGAACCTCTCACCTGCGGAGATTGCGGCGCGGTGATCTGCCCGCGATGCGGTACTCCGCTCGAGTCGGCGGATGAGCTTGGAATTGGATGAATGGAAGTTCGTCTAGCGCGTTTGGTTGCTAGTCTGAATCCATGCCTCAACCGCCGAGGAATGCGAGCGCCTCTGTCCGAGCCGTTGCCTTTCTGCCAATAGCCATCCGTAACACTCGGGAAGCTGCGACCGCAATTCTTCCAGCAGGCGGCGGTATTCGGCAAGAGAAGCTGTCAATTCGGGAGAGATGTTCTCCGGAAGACGATGGAGAAGCTTGTTCAGACTAGCCACTTCGCGGAACGCCAGAGTAAGGGCAGAGGCGCTGCGTATGCGCTTTCCCTGGAACGTGCCAGAAGAGGCAGGAGTTTCGACCTTTGGCGGGAGTACGCCGCGCAGCGCCGCTGCAGCTTGTGAAAGCGCGGCGATCAGTTCTTCTTCCGCGATGCTGCCTTCGGGTGCAAACTCCGCCCCACGCATATCACTGCCTTACAAACATGGTTTCTTCCTCTACTTTGATCCAGGCCGCGCGTACTTCGGCCAACTGCTGCTGCAATTCGGCGAGGATCTGGCGGGAGGAGCGGACCTGGGCTTCCATTAATCTCTCCCGCAGCATGGTATAAAAGCGGCCCAGATTGCGGGCCACATCGCGACCTGTGTCCTGCCGCAACGTGGCCTGAAGATACCCGATGACGGCGACTGCGTGACCAATTTGCTGGGCACATTCCTCGATCCGGGCATCAATCAGCGCTTCGGCGGCGCGCGAGACGTCCTGAATGAGCTGGTCGTAAAGTACGATTGTGAGCCGCACCGGGTTCGCTCCGCGGACAGTCTGCTCTTGATATGCGCGTTTGGGATTCATCTCTGTGTCTTTTTTCGCTACCCTGTGCTCGAGGCGGGAGCGGTATTGCTCGACCCGCTCGGCTGAATCCCAAGGGCTTCATCGATCGCCCGAAGCGTGAAAGGGAACGCCTCGATGAGAGCGTTGACCTGGCTGAACTCTTTCGACAACTGTCGCTGCATCGCGCTCATACGGTCCTGAAAATCCGAGATCGCGTTGCTGAGATCAGTTTGCTGTTGACGGTTCTGCGAAAGGTCGATGTTCAGCAAGCCCAGCGTCGGATCGGTGAGATTTTGCAGGTCGGCGGCGAAATTATTGGCAAACCCTGTGCCGTTGTCATTCTGAAAAAAACTAGTGACCGATGAAGGATCGTTGCTGAGTGCGCTGCTGAGTTGAGCGGAGTTAACGCTCAGCGTGCCGTCATCATTCATGGTGATGCCGAGCGCAGACAGATTGCCTGGTGTAGCGCTCGAGCTCGTAGCATAGGTGGCATCGGCCAGCAGGCTCGATTGCAGCAGGCGCAGCGAATTGTCCCCGCCCAGTGGCCCTTCGGAGTTCGTCGTGGGGTCGACCGTGAACTGCTGGTTGATGTCGCTAATCACCTTGTTGTAGGCGGCGACGAAGTTGTTGATCGCCTGCGTGGCTTTGTTAAAGTCGGGGCCGATTGCGAGCTGCACTGGGACGTCAGGGATCGCCGCCACCAGGTTGAGGGTCACACCAGGAATGGCTCCGGTGAATGTATTCGTTGTGCTTTCAAATGGAACACCATCTACGGTAAAGCTTGCGTTGCTGCCACCGACCGGAGCATTGAAGGTGAGATTGGTTGTATTGTTTACGACTGTTATGGCTCCAGCGCTGCCGGTGTTTTGGCTGAAGATCGCCAGGCGTGCGCCGCTTGCATCATTCAAGACCGTAGCGGTTACCCCCCAGTTTTGCGAATTGATGTATTGAGCGAGAGTTGTGAGCGTGTCATTACTTCCCTGCGCGATCTGAATGTCATGCTCTCCCGATGCGCCGCCCACCTGTATCTTCAGGTCGGCAGTGGTATCGCCTGCGGCAAGAATGGATGCGTTGGCGTCGTTTACGGCCTGCGTGTACACCGTGCCCTGCGTCGCCAGCGTGCTGACTACGACAGTGTGATTGCCGGGAGTTGCGGTGGTTTGGGCTGAACCGGTGACGATGCTCGGCTGCGAGGAGTTGACCGCTTGCGCCGTAAGCGGGCCAAGAACATCGGTGAGTGCATTCACCGCGTTCAAAAGTGCGCTCAGGTCGTTGTTGATGCCGTTCAAAAGCCCGGCCTGAGTCTGAAGCGCGGACTGTTGCTGGGAGAAAATCTGCAGCTGGCCGTTTTGTGGAGCAAGCACCTCGCTGACCAGCGAATTGACATCAATCCCATTGCCCGAGAGCAGAGCAGCCGAGTTCAAACTGATTGACATTAAGCGTTCCTAATCATCTCCAGACCGGCTACTCTCCCCATGCAAGCCGAGTGCAATCTCTTTTGCTTCCAAGCCATTTTTAATTCGTCAGGGGCCCGGCGGTTTTACGTAGGCCAGAACTTGAAACGGGAGGCCGCTGGTTCACGGCCTCCCGCTCGCGTGGGGAGTTAGTGGAGCAATGAAAGCACGAGTTGCTGGGTCTGATTCGCCTGTGCCAGAGCGGCAATGCCGGTCTGTTCCAGGATCGAGTACTTGGTCAGGTTAGCCACGGTCGAGGGAATGTCGGCGGCTCGGATTCCATCTTCGGCTGTAGTCAGGTTCTGCACCTGGTTATTGATGACGTTGCTGGCGCTTTGCAGCCGGTTGATGCCGGCGCCAATCTGGCCGCGCTGGGCGGCCACGAGCTTGATCGCGGCGTTGATAGCAGTCAAGGCCGCCTGCGCGTTGGTATCTGTGGTCAGGGACGTGCTCGATCCTGCCGCAAACGGGGTGGTGTCAAGAAACACCGCCGCAGTTCCGGTAACGGCCGCCGCAATGGTTCCGCCACCCGCGATGAGGGCATTTCCTGCCGGAGTAGCCTGAAACTGAATCGAGGTACCGTTTTGGCTCGCGCTCGCATCCGCATTGGCCACGGTTCCCGCGCCGTATAAGGTTCCCGCGCCCGTTCCGCCGTTTACGGCGGCGACAAGATTCGCTAACGTGTTCTGAAGCGCTGTCACAGGGTTGGCGCTGCCATCGATAAGCACCTGGTTGGCGGTGGTGCCAACGAAGTTGGCAGTGGTCTCAAATGTGTAGGTTGTTCCGCCGATCGTGACCGTATCGCCGCTCGCCGGCAAGGCGTTGAAAGCCAATGTGGCGCTGGCTGCGCCGCCCAGTAGTCCAGCCGAGGACAATGTTCCTGTCGTTACCTGAATCGTGCTGCTGATTCCGGAGTCGCTGAGGAACAGATTGTCGGGGCTGACGGTGAAAACCTGGGTCCCGTTGTAGGTCGTCGTCGAGCCGATGCGGTCGATTTCTGCCTTGATGGCCGTGAATTCAGTGTCTAACGCAGTCCGTTGGCTGTTCGAAACCGTGCCGTTTGCAGACTCGGTGGCCAGCGTAACCGCGCGATCGAGCAGCGTAGTGACCTGGGCGAGGGCGCCGTCGGCAACCTGCAACTGCCCTACACCGTCGTTCGCGTTGCGGGCGGATTGCGTGAGTGCGGTGATGTTGGCCTGCAAGCCATCGGCAATGGCCAGCCCGGCGGCATCGTCCGCGCCGCTGTTGATACGCGAGCCGGAAGAGAGCTGAAACAGCGTGCTCTGCAGCCGGTTGCTGGTGATGCTCAACTCATTTTGCGCGACGAGGGAGGCCGGATTGTTCAAAATACTAAGCGACATTTTTTGCTCCTATTCAAGCTGAGTTGGTCCCGTCCTTCCGGAATCGCCTCGCCTGATTCCCTTGCCGAGGCTTTCATTTCTGCGGAACCCCTGCATATTTCTCTTCTCACATCGACGAATGCACTCTGGTCTTTAGTCGGCGCCATTTTTCCTGCCGAAACTTCCGTAACCGCCGTACATGCCCGGCCGTGAACTCGCCGTCCTGGCAGCCGATGGCTCTATCGGCGCAGCCATGATCGGTCTCACCCGGCTCAACAATTCGCATTTCACCATCAACTCCGACCTCATTAAGTTCGTCGAGCAGAGCCCGGATACCGTCATCACCCTGCTCAGCGGGGAAAAAATCCTGGTGCAGGAAACCGTCGATGAGGTGGTAGCGAGGGTTGTTGAATTTCGCAAGCAACTGCTCTCCGCGGTGGTGAGCTGGAGTGGCGTGCGTGCCGGAGTGCTGCCGATAACCTGCCTCTCACCCGAGAGTCATAAGGAAAGCGAAGGATAATCTGCCGTGGACAAAGCGAGTGTAAGCGGAGTGTTGCTCGGGCTTGCCGGCATTGTCGGCGGATTGTTGCTCGAAGGCGGAACGGTTTCGCAAGTTGTGCAACCCACCGCTGCCATGATCGTTTTCGGCGGTACGGCGGGTGCCGTGCTGGTGCAATTTCCGCTCCCGGTTGTGTTCGGCGCGTTGGGCCGCTTGGCTGGCATTTTTTCCGAACCACGAACGGGAATGGAAGCAGTCATCGACAGGCTGGTCACCTACGCCAACATCGCCCGCCGCCGGGGCATTGTCGCTCTCGATGAGGAATTACCGAAAGTGCAGGATCCGTTCATGAGAAGAGTGTTGACTCTCGCGGTTGACGGGACAGAGCCGCAGGAGCTTCGCAAGATCGCAGAGCTCGAGCTCGATAACCAGCTCGAACACGAAGAACGTTATCCCCTGGTGTTCGAGTCGGCGGGAGGATTCTCGCCCACGGTAGGGATCATCGGCGCGGTGCTCGGGCTCATTCAGGTTATGCAACACCTCGACAAAATCGACGAAGTTGGCCGGGGCATTGCGGTTGCGTTTGTCGCCACAATCTACGGCGTGGGGGCGGCAAATCTTCTATTTATTCCCGCCGCAGGAAAACTGCGAATCCGCTTGCGCGAAGAGCTGGCACAGCGAGAAATGGTGCTCGAAGGTGTCATCTCGATTCTCGGAGGCATGAATCCACGAATGCTTCGTAATTCGTTGCGTAGTTTCTTGGGAGCGTCCAAGGTGGAGATGGAGGAGAGCGTCAGAGAAGAAAAGCTGCGGGCCAAGGCGGCCGGCGCATAGGGAGAATCTGATGAGAAAACGGCGAATCGTTTCCCGTGCTCCAAGCCACGACCGCTGGCTGGTCTCCTACGCCGACTTCATCACGCTGCTTTTCGCGTTTTTCGTGGTCATGTACTCGGCCGCGCAGCTCGACAAGAGACGCGCGGGCCGGCTGGCGACTGCAATTCAGACCGCTTTCCTGCAGAAGGGGTCATTGCCCCCGAATCCCTCCGATGCAGGCGGCTCGACGAAATCATCGGATGCGCCACTGGCCGCTGAGGAAGAACGACAGAGCGCGCTGAAAAGTCGGATCGAGCAAACGCTGGCCCGGGAGATTGCCAATGGCGACGTTGCGGTGCGAACTTCCAGCGAAGGCCTGGTCATCAGCCTGCGCGAGGTCGGCTTCTTCGACACGGGCTCGGACCAGATCAAGGCAAGCTCGACCACAGTTTTCGCGCAGTTGGCAAACATCTTGCGGCAGAGCGGCAGCAACATCCGAATCGAAGGCCACACCGATAACGTGCCGATCCATAATGCGCGCTTCTCGTCGAATTGGGACCTCTCTACGGCTCGCGCGACATCGACCGTACGTCTGCTAATGAAATACCAATTGAAGCCGGAGAGCATGTCGGCCGCTGGATATGCGGAATATCACCCCGTCGAGACGAACGGCACGTCTGAAGGCCGCGCCAAAAACCGGCGGGTGGACATCGTGATTCCGCGTAAGCAGCCGCAGCTGTGAGCGAGGCCGATTTACAATAGCGCGGTGGCAAAGCAGCGTTCATCCGGCGGAACGAATGCGGGCGGGGGGCCCGCGCCACATAAGCGGCTCGAGAACGTCGGCCTCATTGTTATCGTCATTCTGATTCTCGCCATCACCATTACTCGCTACTGGCACAACATTCACTGGAGCCTGCGCTGAGTGCCGCGCGATCCTCTCCTGGTTGTAATCCTTGGCCCTACGGCAAGCGGCAAAACCCATCTTTCGCTTGAAATCGCTGAGCGTTTCCAGGGGGAAATCGTAAATTGCGATTCGGTCGCCATGTATCGCGAGTTCTCGATTGGAACGGCAAAACCTACACCCGAAGAAAGAGCGCGTGTCCCACATCACCTTCTTGATGTAATCGAGCCGACGGCTTACACGACCGCGGGAGAGTATGCGCGAATCGCCCGCGAGGTCTTGCAGCAAATCAGGCAACGAGAAGCACTGCCGATCGTGGTCGGTGGTACGGGACTGTATCTTCGCGCCCTGCTCGAAGGCCTCTTCACTGGCCCCGAGCGTTCGGAAGAGTTACGCGAACGGCTGCGAGTGCGAGCGCATGAAAGAGGCCCTCACTACTTGCATCGCTTGTTGCAGCGCCTGGACTCGACGGCGTCGGCTCGAATTCACGAAAACGACATTCCAAAGACGATTCGCGCAATTGAAGTCTGCCTTGCTGCTAAGCGTCCCATGACGGAACAATGGCAGTCCGGCCGCCAGCCGCTCACCGGGTTCAGTCTTCTGCGGATCGGCCTCGATCCGCATCGCGCCGATCTCTACCGGCGCATTCACGAACGCGTACTGGCCATGTTCGACGCCGGGCTAGTGGAAGAGACGAAGGAACTTCTTAGAAAGTACGGCGAAGCCGCGCGGCCGCTCAGCTCGATTGGCTACAAACAGGTGGTGCAACTACTCAGGGGCGAGCTTACCCGCGAGGCTGCGGTCGATGCCGTGCAGCAGGCCCATCGCAATTATGCAAAACGGCAGATGACCTGGTTCCGCAGGGAGCCGGAGGTGAGGTGGCTACAGGGATTCGGGGATCAACCGACTATTGTGTCGCGGGCGCTTGCGACCGTACAAGAGCAACGGCAGCTCACGTCGTGATATCTTCCTCTCGATGACGCGACTTACATCGCTTCTTACCTTGTCCTTATTTCTTGCGATTTCGGCCGCCGCCAAAACGAAATATCAGCCTCTTCCGATGCATCTCGACCACGGCGGCGAGAAGTGGGCAGAGAAGACTCTTAAGAAGATGTCGGTCGAAGAAAAAGTCGGCCAGCTCTTCATGATCTGGACGCGCGCGGAATTTCTGAACGTCAACAGCCCGGCCTACGTCCAGCTCCGCGACACGATGAACAAGTATCACGTCGGGTCATTCGCGATGACGGTCCGTTATGAGTCGCCATTCCTGTACAAGAACCAGCCTTACGAAGCCGCTGAACTGCTGAACCGTCTGCAAAGCGATTCGAAGCTGCCGCTGCTGGTAGCAGCCGATTTCGAGCTCGGCGTGAGCAATCGGCTTAACGGAACAACCGCCTTTCCCAACACAATGGCCATCGGTGCGACCGGAAACGCGAAATATGCCGAAGATTTCGGCCGCATCACTGCAGAAGAAGCGCGAGCTGTTGGAGTGCACTGGAATTTCTTCCCGGTGGCCGATGTCAACTCGAATCCAGACAATCCCATTATCAATACGCGTTCGTTCGGTGAAGATCCGCAGCAGGTGGGCGATTTCGTCACCGCTTACATTCACGGCGCGCACTCAGCGGGCATGCTCGTCACCGCGAAGCACTTTCCCGGGCACGGCGACACGGCAACCGACTCGCATCTCGGCCTAGCACAGGTCACTGGCGATCGCGCACGCCTTGACTCTGTCGAACTGCCGCCATTTCGGAAAGCGATTGAAGATGGCATCGACTCCATCATGGTCGCGCATGTAACGGTTCCTGCGCTTGATCCAAGTCCAAACGGAGTCGCTACGGTTTCTCCCATCATCGTCAATGACCTGCTCAAAAAGCAGCTCCACTTTGAAGGTCTTGCGATTACCGATGCGCTCGACATGGGAGCGCTCACCCGCTTGTACGTCTCGGATATTGGCCGCGAAGCTGTCGACGCCTTCAAGGCCGGCAACGACATGCTGCTGATCCCGCCCGATCTCGACGCCGCTTACCGCGCCGTGCTAGGCGCTGTGCGCAGCCGGGAGATCTCGGAGTCCCGCCTCGACGAATCTGTCTTGAAGATTCTGAAGACCAAGGCATCGCTCGGGCTCAACAAAGCGCGGCTGGTTGATCTCTCAGCCCTGGACAAGACAGTAGGAACCCCGGAACACCTCACCGAAGGTCAGCAAATGGCCGACGACGCCATCACGCTCGTCCGGCAAAACAGCGCCGTATTGCCACTGAAAAAGGTTGGAACCCAGGTCAATGGACTTCCGTATCAACCAGGTGTAGAGGCACGTAACCGCCTCGTCCTGGTGATTATCTCGGACGATGTGCGCCTTGAGGCGGGCCGGACGCTTGAACATCAGATCAAGGCTCGCGCCCCCGACGCGAATGTCATGTACACCGATGCAGAGCTCGCGCCTCTAATGTCGCCGAACATTCTTTCCGCTGTCCGGCAGGCGGAAAGAGTCGTCGTTGCAGTGTATGCCTCGCCGAGCGCAGGCAGAGTGGTAAAGACGAACACTGGAGTTCACGGTTCGGCATCCCTCGCTGAAGAGAGCGGGGAGTTAATGCGTCAGATCATGACCGCAGCTGCGCACAAAACTGTGGTGGTGGCAATGGGCAATCCGTATCTAGCCCGCGATTTTCCCGAGGTGCAGAATTATCTGTGCACATTTTCCGCGGCACAGGTCTCGGAGGTCAGCGCCGCAAAGGCCCTCTTCGGTGAGATTGAGATTCGCGGTCATTTGCCAGTCACGATCCCCGGAATCGCAGCTCGCGGTACGGGAATTGCGATTACGGCCCACAAGTAGGAGGCACACTATGCGAACTCAGCCGAGCTATTTCGCGGTTGGCACACTGGTTTTCATCCTGTTCGTCCTCTCGGGATGCAGCGTGAACGTAAAGAAGAATGACAACGGACAGGACAAGAAAGTCGACATCGACACCCCGTTCGGCGGAATCCATGTAAGCAAGGGCGCGGACGTGCGCGACACGGGCTTGCCGGTGTATCCAGGTGCGCGCTTGAAAGACAAGGGCGACTCGGACGACGAAAAGAGCGCAAACGTCAACATCTCGACCTCTCAATTCGGTCTGAAGGTAGTGGCGTTAAACTACGAAACCGACGACGCTCCCGACAAGGTGGTCGCTTACTACAAGGACCAGCTGAAGAAGTACGGGAGCGTTCTCGAATGCCACACCCAAGGGCGTAGCGCCAGCTACGTTCATCATTCGGACAAAGGCGACTCCGACCAACTGACGTGTGAAGGCGAAAACAATGGGAAGACGATCGAACTTAAAGTCGGCACCGAGCACAACCAGCACATCGTTGCGATCGATCCGCGGGACAAGGGCTCGGATTTCGCGCTGGTGTACGTGCGCATGCGCGGCAAAGAGGGCACGATTTAGATTTCGCTTGCGGAAAAGCCTTTAACCTCAGAGATCGCAGAGTTTACGTCGAGTTCACGGAGAACACCTTTTCGAGTCTCCGCCTTTTGACTCACTAACATCCCTTCCGGTAAGTCGTCGCTGAACTTAGCTGGCGACCAATGATCGACGACGTGCGACCGGTTTTATAATCCCCTCCCATGGTGCGTCCTGAAAGACGCGTTGTTCTAACAGGTGAAAGTCCTGTCCGGGGAAGCGCCGGAGCACCCGGTAGCAGACTCCAGCCGGGAGGAGAGATCCGACCGTGCCGAGCGGAGTG
>Ga0070741_10013050_pt1 | contig 14804 bp, 18 predicted proteins | sample Coa_R1_4_FD_66440 | JGI IMG/M metagenome (GOLD analysis project Ga0070741, IMG submission 66440) | Surface soil microbial communities from Centralia Pennsylvania, which are recovering from an underground coalmine fire - Coalmine... | ecosystem: Environmental > Terrestrial > Soil > Unclassified ...
TACCTCGGCTGGGACTGGAAGTCCAAGGCCGGCATCCCGATCGTCAACGTGCCGGGCTGCCCGATCCACCCCGACAACCTGTCGGAGACGATCCTCTACCTGCTCTACCAGGCGGCCGGGGCCGCCCCGATGATCCCGCTCGACGAGGCCCTGCGGCCGCAGTGGCTCTTCGGCGCCACCGTCCACGAGGGCTGCGACCGGGCCGGCTACTACGAGCAGGGCGAGTTCGCCACCGAGTACGGCTCGCCCAAGTGCCTGGTGAAACTGGGCTGCTGGGGGCCGGTGGTCAAGTGCAACGTCCCGAAGCGGGGCTGGATCAACGGCGTCGGTGGGTGCCCCAACGTCGGCGGCATCTGCATCGGCTGCACCATGCCGGGCTTCCCCGACAAGTTCATGCCCTTCATGGACGAGCCGCCCGGCTCCAAGGTCTCCACCACCGCCAGCGGCCTCTACGGCGGGGTCATCCGGGCCCTGCGGGGCATCACGGCCAAGACGCAGGACGAGGAACCGAGCTGGCGCAAGAAGGGTCGCGAGATCACGACCGGCTACCGGCCTTCGTGGTAAGGGAGGAGCACTGATGGCAACCAAGGCCGGCGGCAACATCGTGGAGATGACGTGGGACCCGGTGACGAGAATCGTCGGGAGCCTCGGCATCTACGCCAAGATCGACTGGTCCAACAAGTCCGTGGTGGAGTGCCACAGCACCTCGTCGGTGTTCCGGGGCTACTCCATCTTCATGAAGGGGAAGGACCCCCGCGACGCCCACTTCATCACGAGCCGCATCTGCGGCATCTGTGGTGACAACCACGCCACCTGCTCGGTCTACAACCAGAACATGGCCTACGGCGTCCACCCGCCGGCGCTGGGCGAGTGGATCATCAACCTCGGCGAGGCGGCCGAGTACATGTTCGACCACAACATCTTCCAGGAGAACCTGGTCGGGGTCGACTACTGCGAGAAGATGGTGGCCGAGACCAACCCCGGCGTCTTGGAGCAGGCCAACCGGACGGAGTGCCGCAACGCCGCCGCCCACGGCTACAAGACCATCGGCGACATCATGCGGAGCCTCAACCCGCTGGAGGGCGAGTTCTACCGGGAGGCCCTCCAGGTCAGCCGGTACACCCGGGAGATGTTCTGCCTCATGGAGGGGCGCCACGTCCATCCCTCCACGCTCTACCCCGGCGGGGTGGGCACCACCGCCACGGTCCAGCTGTTCACCGACTACTACACCCGGCTCATGCGCTACGTGGAGTTCATGAAGCGGGTCGTGCCGATGCACGACGACCTGTTCGACTTCTTCTACGAGGCCCTTCCCGGCTACGAGGCGGTGGGCCAGCGCCGCATCCTGCTCATCTCCTGGGGCGCCCTCAACGACCCCGACCACTGCAACTTCCAGTACCGCGACATGACGCACTGGGGCCGCAAGGCCTTCGTCAGCCCCGGCGTGGTGGTGGACGGGAAGCTGCTCACCAACGACCTCGTCGACATCAACCTCGGGATCCGCATCCTCCTCGGCCACTCGTTCTACGAGGACTGGGAGGACCAGGAAATGTTCGTCACCCGGGACCCGCTCGGGAACCCGGTGGACCGGCGGCACCCCTGGAACCAGCACACGATCCCCCGGCCGCAGAAGCGGGACTGGGACGGCGCCTACAGCTGGACGATGGCCCCCCGCTGGTTCGACGGCGAGAACTACCTCGTGGCCGACACCGGCGGCGGCCCCCTTCCCCGGCTGTGGGCCACGGCGCTGGGCGGCCTCGTCGACACGCCCCACGCCAAGTCGACCGGGCATTCCGTCCTCATCAACCTGCCCAAGACGATGACCAAGCCCGAGGTCACCTTCGAGTGGAAGATCCCGCAGTGGAGCAACGCCCTGGAGCGGAACCGGGCCCGGACGTACTTCCAGGCCTACTCCGCCGCCCTCGCCCTCCACTTCGTGGAGAAGGCGCTGGCCGAGGTGCGGGCCGGCCACAGCCAGACCTGGACGCCGTTCAAGGTCCCCGACGAGGCCGTCAGCTGCGGGTTCACCGAGGCCGTGCGGGGGGTACTCAGCCACCACATGGTCATCCGGGGCGGCAAGATCGCCAACTATCACCCGTACCCCCCCACGCCGTGGAACGGGTCGGTGCGCGACGTCTATGACCAGCCCGGCCCCTACGAGGACGCAGTGCAGAACACGCCGATCTTCGAGGAGAACGAACCGGACAACTTCAAAGGCATCGACATCATGCGGGCGGTGCGGAGCTTCGACCCCTGCCTGCCCTGCGGGGTGCACATGTACCTCGGCAAGGGCAAGGTGTTGAAGAAGCTCCACAGCCCGACGATGATGCACACCGACATCTGATCGCTGAAGCAGGAAACGACATGTGCGATTGCAGGGGGACCCGCCAGGGTCCCCCTGCACCGCCTCGGGAGGACGATGGCGCACGATCTGCATGAGGTCGGAGTCCGGGTCGAGGAGCTGCTGGCCGAGATGCGGACGGCGCCCGACCCGGCGCTGTCCGAACGCGCCGAGCAGCTGGTCAGCCTCCTCGTGGAGTTCTACGGCGCCGGCCTGGAGCGGATCCTGGCCCTCGTGGCCCGGGAGCCGTCGGGGGACCTCCTCGTCCGCCGCCTGGCCCAGGACGACCTGCTGTCGGGCCTGTTCGTACTCCACGGGCTCCATCCGGTGCCCGTCGAGGAGCGCGTCGGCGAGGCCCTGCAGGGCCTGCGGCGGGAGCTCGGCGCCACCCGGGCGACGCTGTCCGGGATCGACGAGGCCGGAGTCGCCCACTGCGAGGTGGTGGTCGGCGGCTGCGGCAGCGCCCCCCTCGACGTCGCCCGCAAGGCGGTCGAGCAGGCGGTCCTCGACGCCGCCCCCGAGGTGGTCGCCGTGGACTTCGGCGCCGCGGCGGCGCCACCGGTGGCGGCGCCGGTGGCGGCAGGGCCCGTCCCCGTCCAGATTGGCCGTACCCGCACCAAGCCCGCCGGCCCGACCCGTATCCCGGTCGAGATCGAGCGCAAGGTCTTCGCCCCGCGGGCCGACCACGCCCCCGGAGAGCGCTGCGAGCTGTGTAACGAGGCGATCCCGGCCGAGCACCCCCACGTCGTCAACGTCGAGAGCCGGGCGCTGCAGTGCGCCTGCCGGCCCTGTTCCATGCTTTTTCGGGAGCGGAGCGCCGGCGGGGGTAGATACGCATCGGTGCCCGAGCGCTATCTCTACGACCGCGACTTCACCCTGACCGACGCCCAGTGGGACCAGTTCCAGATCCCGGTGCGGATGGCCTTCTTCTTCGTCAACTCGGTGCTGGGCAAGACCGTCGCCTTCTACCCGAGCCCGGCGGGGGCCACCGAGTCGCTGCTCCCGGCCGACACCTGGGGCGAGATCATGGCCGCCAACCCCCTCTTCGCCACCATCGAACCCGACGTCGAGGCCCTCCTCGTCTACCGGCGCGACGCCGCCTACGAGTGCTACCTCGTCCCCATCGACGCCTGCTACGAGCTCGTCGGCCACGTCCGCAAGAACTGGAAGGGCTTCGACGGGGGCGAGGAGGCGTGGTCGGCGATCGACGGCTTCTTCGAGGCCCTGCGCGCCCGCACCGGGTCGTCGGTGGCCTCGTGAGCGAACTGGTCTTCGACTGCACCGGCGCCCGGTCCGACGCCTACGCCGCCGCCCCGACCCTCGTGTTCCGGCTCCGCATCGCCGAGACCTCCGGCCAGGCCATGGGCGGCATCGCCCTGCGGGCCCAGCTCCGCATCGAGCCGCTCAAGCGGCGCTACTCCGACCCTGAGGCCGACCGCATCGGCGACCTCTTCGGCGAGCGCTCCCGGTGGGGCGACACGATGAAGCCGATGCAGTTCGCCACCGTGGCCCAGATGGTGCCGGCCTTCTCCGGCTCGGTGGAGGTCGACCTGCCCGTCCCGCTGACCTACGACTTCGACGTGGCCACGGCCAAGTACTTCCACGGCCTGGAGGAGGGCGAGATCCCCTTCATGCTGCTGTTCTCGGGCACGGCGTTCCTCGACGACGGAGGGACCCTGTCGATCGAGCAGATCCCCTGGCACAAGGAGACGACCTTTCGCCTGCCGGTGGCGGTGTGGCGGGAGGCGATGGACCAGCACTTCCCCAACAGCGCCTGGGTCCGGCTGCGGCGCGACACGCTCGACGACCTCCAGCGCTTCCGGTCCCGCCTCACGCTGCCGACGTGGGACGACACCATCGAGGCGCTGCTGAAACTGGCCGAAGCGTCGTGAGCGTCGACACCGCCCGCCGGATCGCCGACACCGTCCTCTACGAGGGCTACATCCTCTATCCCTACCGGGCGTCGCACGGCAAGAACGCCTCCGGCGTCCGCTGGCAGTTCGGGGTGCTGGTCCCAAAGCGGCACGCCGAGGCCCACCCGCTGCCGGCCGGGGCTCTGCCCGCGGCGGGCACCGTGTCGGGGGCGATCGAGACGTGGTGCCAGCAGACGGAGTGCATCGTCGAACCGGGCGAGGGGGCGTCGATCGACGTCCGCCTCCGGTTCCTGCACCTCCAGGCCCGGCAGGTGGAGCGGGCGACGGAGGACGGGTCGTTCGTGCCGGTCGAGTCGTTGACCGCCGGCGGGCGCCGCCACGTCACCTGGGACGAGGGCACCGAGACCGAAGTCCCCTTCACCGTGGCGCTGGACGACGTCCTGGGCGGCGAGCGGTCGGTGGCCGTCGACCGCCCGGCCGGAGAAGAGATCGAAAAGCTCGAGGGCGGGCGGGTGACGCGGCGCCGGGAGGCGCTGTCGCTGCGGCTGGCCGTGTCGGCCGAGCCGCTGCCCGGCCCCTACGGCATCGTCCGGCTGCGGGTCCGGACCGAGAATGTGGCCGACTGGGCCGGCGATCCGGTCCGGCGCGACGAAGTCCTGCGGCACAGCGCCGTCGCCACCCACCTGATCCTGGGCGCCTCGCCGGGGACCCGCTTCGTGTCGCCGCTCGACCCGCCGGAGTGGGCCCGGCCGGCGGTGGCGTCGTGCACGAACCTGGCCACCTGGCCCGTCCTCGTCGGCGACGGCGGCGCTGCCGACGTGATGCTCTCGGCGCCCATGGTCCTCCCCGATCACCCGGAGATCGCCCCCGAGAGCCCGATGGACCTCTTCGACGGCACCGAGAACGACGAACTCCTGGGGCTGCGGATCCTGACCCTGACCGACGAGGAGAAGGCCGAGGCCCGAGCCACCGACCCCCGGGCGGCGGCGATCGTCGACCACGTCGAGCATCTCCCGCCCGAGCTGCAGGAACGGCTGCACGGCGCCATCCGCTCCCTGCGGAGCATCACCGGCGACGACCCGTTCCCGGAGATCTGGACCGACGAGGCCGGAACGGTGAAGGCGCCCCCGTCGGTCTTCGACCCCGCCGTCGACGCCTCGTACTCGCCGGAGAGCGACACGGTGGAGATCGCCGGGCAGCGCGTCGGGCGCGCCAGCCGCGTCGTCCTGCGGCCGGCGGCGGGCCGCTCCGACGCCCAGGACATGTTCCTGGCCGGGCGGACCGCCACCGTGCAGGCCGTGCTCTTCGACGCCGACGAGGATCCGCACCTCGCCGTCACCCTCGACGACGACCCCGGCGCCGAACTCCAGGTGGCCCACGGCCGGTACCGCTACTTCCGGATCGACGAGGTCGAGCCGATCCAGGAGGTCGAGGAGGCGGGCCGTGGGTAACGGCATCCTCGTGGCCGGCATCGGCAACATCTTCCAGAACGACGACGGCTTCGGTTCGGAGGTGGCCCGGCTCCTGCTCTCCGGCCCGCCCCCGCCCGACGGCGTGAAGATCGTCGACTACGGCATCCGGGGCGTGCACCTCGCCTACGAGCTGCTCGACGGCTACGACGCCGCCATCCTCATCGACGCCACGGCCCAGGGCGGCGCACCGGGGACGATCTACGTGCTCGAACCCGACGTCGAGGCCATCGAGTCGGAGACCGGGCTGGCCGAGGCGGGGATCGTCGACGCCCACGGCATGGATCCGGCGTCGGTGCTGGCCCTGCTGCGCTCGCTCGGGGGGCGCATCGGCCGGCTGCTCGTCGTCGGCTGCGAGCCGGCCGACGTCGACGACGGCATCGGCCTGTCGGAACCCGTGGCCGGCGCCGTCGAGGAGGCCTGCCGGGTCGTACGCGAGCTGATCGGCACCGAACTGTCCCAGTTGTCCAGAAAGGAGACCCTCGCATGATCCGTCGTCTGTTCACGAGCGCCCTGCTGCTGGTGGTGGCGGCCGCGGTCGTCCAGTCACTGCCCGACATCGCCCGGTACCTCAAACTTCGAGACATGTAGGAGTGGCCACGTTCCGCATCGATCCCCGCCGGTCCCGCGTCTGGATCGAGGCGCGCTCGAGCATGCACCCGATCCACGGTGAGGCGGACGGGCTCGAGGGCTCCATCGAAGCCGACGTGGCCGACGGCCGCGTCGACGTCTCGGGCGTGCCGAAGATCAAGATCGAGCTGCCCGTCGAGAACCTCCAGTCGGGCAAGAAGCTGGAGGACGCCGAGATGATGCGGCGGATCGACGCCCGTCGCTTCCCCCGCATCCGGGGGGAGACGACGGAGCTCAAGGAGACCAACGGCCGGTACCGGGTGCGGGGCGATCTGACGTTCCACGGCGTGACGCGCCAGGTCGAGGGTGAGGTGACGATCTCCGCTCCCGACGAGCATTCGCTCGTCATCGAGGGAGAGCAGGTCTTCGACATCCGCGACTTCGGCGTCGAGCCGCCCAAGATCCTGATGCTCAGGGTCCACCCCGACGTGCGGGTGCGCGTCAAGGTGGTGGCCGAGGAAGAGACATGACAACCAGACAAGTGAGGGGGGCACAGCCATGATGGCGTTGGTCGGGTTCGCGGTCGGGTATGTCGTCGGTGTGCAGCACGGCAAGGAGGGCATGGCGAAACTCCTCGACTCCTGGTCCGAGATCCAGGGCTCGGAGGAGTTCGCGGCGGCGATCGAGTCCGGGAAGGAGATGGTCGTGGGCCTCCTCAAGCAGGCCTTCCAGGCGGGCAGCGGCATGGTGACGGGTGAGGTCAAGAACGCCGTGAACCGGCGCCTGCGGGTCGCCTGATGTGCCTCGGCATCCCGGGCGAGGTGGTGGAGCTCTACCCCGACCGGCCTGATTTGGCCAAGGTCGACGTGAGCGGGGTGCGGCGGGCGATCAACATCGGGCTGCTGGAGGGAGAGGAGGTCGGGCCGGGCGACTGGGTGCTGATCCACGTCGGGTTCGCGCTGTCGAAGATCGACGAGGAGGAGGCTGCGGCGGCGCTGTCCTTCCTCGAGGGGATCGGCCAGGCCTACGACGACGAGTTGGCGGCCCTGGCGGAGTCCCGCATCGACTGACGGGCGGCGCCGGAGGAAGGAGGCGGGGATGCGTTTCGTCGACGAGTTCCGGGACGCCGAGACGGCCCGGGCGCTGGCCGCCCGGATCGCCTCGCTGTGCGAGCCGGGCCGCCACTACAAGTTCATGGAGGTGTGCGGCGGCCACACGCACACCATCTACAAGCACGGTCTCGAGGACTACCTCCCGGAGGCGGTGGCGCTCGTCCACGGCCCGGGCTGCCCGGTGTGCGTGATCCCCATGGGCCGCCTCGACGACGCCATCGCCATCGCCGAGCGGCCCGACGTCATCATGACGACCTTCGGCGACATGATGCGCGTCCCCGGGGGGCGGGGGTCGTTCTTCGACTCCAAGGCCAACGGGGCCGACATCCGCATGGTGTACTCGCCCCTCGACTCGCTGAAGATCGCCCGGCAGAACCCCGACCGGCAGGTCGTGTTCATGGCCATCGGCTTCGAGACGACGGCGCCGAGCACGGCCATGACGGTGCTGCGGGCCAAGGCGGAGGGAATCGAGAACTTCTCGATCTTCTGCAACCACGTCACGATCATCCCGGCCATCAAGGCGATCCTCGACTCCCCCGACCTCCGCCTCGACGGCTTTCTCGGCCCCGGCCACGTCTCGACGGTGATCGGCTGCCGGCCCTACGAGTTCATCCCCGCCCTCCACGGCAAGCCGCTGGTCTGCGCCGGGTTCGAGCCGCTCGACATCCTGGCCTCGGTGGCCATGCTGCTCGAGCAGCTGGCCCAGGGTCGGGCCGAGGTCGAGAACCAGTACACCCGGGTCGTTCCCTGGAACGGCAACCCCAAGGCCCTGCAGGTCATCAACGAGGTGATGGAGCTGCGGCCCTACTTCGAGTGGCGCGGCCTCGGGTTCATCTCCCACTCGGCGCTCAAGGTGCGGGACTCCTACGCCGCCTACGACGCCGAAGCCCGCTTCCCGGTCCCCGGCGTCCGGGTGGCCGATCCCAAGGCCTGCCAGTGCGGCGAAGTCCTGAAGGGCGTGATCAAGCCCTGGGAGTGCAAGGTCTTCGGCACGGCCTGCACCCCCGAGACCCCGATCGGCACGTGCATGGTGTCGTCGGAGGGGGCCTGCGCCGCCTACTACAACTTCGGCCGCTTCACCCGGGAACGGGTCCGGGTCGCCATCGGCCCGTGAGCATGACCAGCGAGCAGCACGTCCTCCAGCGGATCGAAGCCGCCCGGCAGCGCAAGCCGAGGATCAGGGAGGAGCGGATCACGCTCTCCCACGGCGCCGGCGGGAAGGCGACCCACGTCCTGGTCGAGGCGCTGTTCCTCGACGCCTTCCGCAATCCGCTGCTGGAGCCGCTGGAGGACCAGGCGGTGCTGTGCGTCGGCGGGCAGCGCCTCGCCTTCACCACCGACTCCTACGTCGTGTCGCCGCTCTTCTTCCCCGGCGGCGACATCGGCGATTTGGCCGTCAACGGCACGGTCAACGACCTGGCCATGTCGGGGGCCCGTCCGCTGTACCTGTCCTGCGCCTTCATCCTCGAGGAGGGCTTCCCCGTCGCCGACCTGGAGCGCATCGCCGCCTCCATGGCCGCCGCCGCCCGGGCCGCCGGGGTGTCGATCGTCACCGGCGACACCAAGGTGGTGCAGAAGGGCAAGGCCGACGGCTGCTACGTCAACACCGCCGGCGTCGGCGTGCTGGAGCGGCCGGTGGAGCTGGGGGCGCAGCGCTGCCGGCCGGGCGACGCGGTGATCGTGTCGGGCCCGATCGGCGACCACGGCATCACGATCATGCTGGCCCGGGGGGAGCTCGACATCGAATCCGACGTGACGTCCGACACCGCGCCGCTCCATGAACTGGTCGGCGGGCTGCTCGACGCCGTGCCCGACGGCATCCGGGCCCTGCGCGACGCCACCCGGGGCGGCGTGGCCACCATCCTCAACGAGATGGCCCGGGCGTCGAACGTGGCCGTGGTCGTGGACGAGAGCACCGTGCCGGTCCGGCCCGAGGTCAACGGCGCCTGCGAGATCCTCGGCATCGACCCCCTCTACGTCGCCTGCGAGGGCCGGTTCGTGGCCGTGGTCGACGGCGCGGCCGCCGAGACCGCCGTTGCCGCCCTCCGGACGGTGCCGGGCGGCGAGGGCGCCTGTGTCATCGGCCACGTGAAGGACGACCCGCCCGGTCTCGTCCTGCTCAAGACCGGCTTCGGCGGGACCCGCATCGTCGACATGCTCGTCGGGGACCCGCTCCCCCGCATCTGCTGAGGCGGTCGGCGTCCGGAGCGCGCCCCATTGGCTGCCGGCCTGCGCCACCGCCTGGATCTCGACCGGGCCGTGCGGGACGGGCTGGCCGTCTACTACTTCCCCGGGAGGTGGGAGTGGGACCGCGCCGTGGTGCGGCCGCTGGCCTTCGCCGCCTTGGAGAAGACGCTGCGCGGTCAGGACAGCACCCGGAAGGAGCCGATCACCTCGTCGAAGGTCGTGGCCAGGGCCCGGAAGGTGTCGGCGGGCAGCGCCTGGAACACGACGCTGATGAGCGTCGAGCCCTTGAACAGGAAGTAGTGGCTGTGGACGCCGTCCTGGCCCGTGGCCGGATCCTTGAAGGTGTAGAAGTAGACGTAGCCCGGCAGGCCGCCCTGGTGGACGATCTGAGGTTCGGTCAGGGCCGTGCCGCCGCCCTCCTGGACGATCTTGTCGGTGACCGTCTTGGCCGCCGCCAGGTTGGCATCGGTGACGGCGGTCGGGAAGGGCAGGTCGTGGACGAGGATCGACCCGCCCGCGTTGGCCTCGGGCGGCTTCTCGGAGACGACGAGCACGACGTCGGACGCCTTCGGCTCGAGGCGGTTCCACTCCTTGGGATAGGACATGGCCCAGCCCGCCTTGTCGTCCCGGAACTCGACGAAGTCGGCGGGGACCGTGGAGGTCGTGGTGGCCGCCTTTTTGTCGGCGGCGGGCGTGGCCGGCGAGCCGACCGAATGCCGGCCGAGCTCGGCGGCGATCCCGGCGACCACCACGACGGCCACGACGGCAGCGACGATCTTCACCGGCCGGGGGGGCATCAGCGGCGATCCTAGGGGCGGGCGCTCGACGCCTGGCGATCCCGGGCCCCGGCCACCGCCGCCTGGCCCAGGCTGATCCCGCCGTCGTTGGGCGGCACCCGGCCGTGGAGCAGGACGCCGAAGCCGGCCGCTTCCAGCCCGGCCACCGTCCGCTCCAGCAGCAGCAGGTTCTGGAACACCCCGCCGGACAGGGCGACGGTGCGAAGGCCCCGGTCGGCGCCGACCCGGCGGCAGACGCCGACCACCGCCTGCGCCAGCCCGTTGTGGAACCGGGCGGCCACGACCCGCTCCGGCGTGCCGGCGGCGACGTCCGCCACCACCGCCCGGATGAGGTCCGTGCCCCGGAGCAGCAGGCCGCCGCCGGCCGCCGGCTCCGGGTCGAGCGGATAGCCGTCGGCTTCGGCGGGGTCGGCGAGCTGCTCGAGTTCGATGGCCGCCTGGCCTTCGTAGCTGACGACGTCGCGCACGCCGAGGATGGCGGCGACGGCGTCGAAGAGCCGTCCGGCGCTGGAGGTGAGCGGGGCCGACACGCCGGCCCGGGCGACGCCGACGACCGAGGCCCACTGGTCGCCGTGGCGGTTCGCCACCGCCAGCCCACCGGGGACATCGCCCTCGAAGGCGGCGTCGAGGTAGGCGGCGGCCATGCGCCACGGCGCCCGGATGGCGGCCGCCCCGCCGGGCATGGCCACCGGCGCCAGATGGGCCACCCGTTCGAAGCCCACGAGATCGGCGACGAGGACCTCGCCGCCCCAGATGGTGCCGTCGGGCCCGAAGCCGAGCCCGTCGAAGGCGACGCCGATCACCGGCCCGGCCTCGCCGTTGTCGGCCAGGCAGGAGGCGATGTGGGCGTGGTGGTGCTGCACGCCCGTCAGGTCCACACCGCCTTCGCCGTCGAGCTCGGCCAGGTCCTGGGCGTGTTTGGTGGACAGGTACTCCGGGTGGAGATCGTGGGCCACGACCTCGGGCACGACGTCGAAGAGACGTTCGAAGTGCTCGATCCCGGCGCGGAACGAGGCGTACGTCTCGTAGTTCTCGAGGTCGCCGATGTGGTGGGAGACGAAGGCCCGCCGGTCCTTGGCCAGGCAGAAGGTGCTCTTCAGCTCGGCGCCGGTGGCCAGCACCGGCCGGGGGAAGGCCCAGGGCAGCAGGACGGGCTCGGGGGCGAAGCCCCGCGACCGCCGCAGGGAGATGGCGCGGCCCCGGAACGAGCGCACGACGGAATCGTCGGTGCGGATGTGGATGGCCCGGTCGTGGAGCAGGAAGCAGTCGGCGATGGCGCCGAGCCGCTCGTAGGCGTCGTCGTCGGCGGAGGCGATCGGCTCGTCGGTGAGGTTGCCGCTGGTGAGGACGAAGGGCAGGCCGAGGTCGCGGGCCAGGAGATGGTGCAGCGGCGTGTAGGGCAGCATGATCCCGAGCGACCGGTTGCCGGGGGCGACCGACGGCGCCGGGCCGAGGCCGTCCCGTTTCGGGGCGAGGACGATCGGGCGGCGGGAGCCGGCGAGGAGCGCCGCCTCGGCCGGGCCGAACTCACACAGCGCCGAGGCCGCCTCGGCGTCGGCGACCATGACCGCGAACGGTTTCTCCTCCCGGTGCTTGCGGGCCCGGAGGCGGGCCACCGCCGCCTCGTCGTCGGCCCGCACCGCCAGGTGGTAGCCGCCGAGCCCTTTCACGGCCACGATCTCGCCGCTCACGAGCCGGGCGACGGCGGCGGCCAGCGCCTCCTCCCCCGGCCCGGCCAGCGGACGGCGCTGCCGGTCGGTCAGCCCGAGCCGGGGACCGCAGTCGGGGCAGCACACCGGCTGGGCGTGGAAGCGGCGGTCGGCGGGGTCGTGGTACTCCGCCGCGCAGCGCTCGCACATGGCGAACGGCGCCATCGTCGTGCGGGCCCGGTCATAGGGGACGCCCCGCACGATGGTGAACCGGGGCCCGCAGTTGGTGCAGTTGGTGAAGGGATAGCGGTAGCGGCGGTCGGTCTCGTCCCACAGCTCGGCCAGACAGGCGTCGCAGGTGGCGGTGTCGGGCGAGACGAGGGCCTGCGGCTCGCCGCCGGTTTCGCTGGCGACGATGGCGAAGCCCTGCTCCCCCACCGCCGCCACGGCGTCGGCGCAGATCCGTTCGATGACGGCCAGCGGCGGCGGCTCCGCTTCGAGGGCCCGGAGAAATGCGGCCACTGCGTCCTCTCGCCCCTCGACCTCGATGACGACGCCTTTGGTGTCGTTGCCGACGAAGCCGGCCAGGCCGAGCCGGGTGGCGTGCTTGAACACGAACGGCCGGAAGCCGACGCCCTGCACGATCCCTTCGACGCGGATCCGTGTTCGCACCCGGCCGCCGGCCGGGGGGCTCATCCCGGCGCCGGCGACGCGTGGTTGGGGGCCAGCGCCTCCTGGACCAGCGTCCACAGCACGTGGTAGGCGGTGGTCTGCGCCTCCTGGATGCGGTGGACCGACGCCGACGGCACCACGAGCAAGTGGTCGACGAGGCCCGACTCGGCCATCTGGCCGCCTTCGTAGCCGGCCATCCCGACGGTCAGCAGGCCCCGCCGGCGGGCCTCCTCGAACCCCCGGAGCACGTTGCGGGAACCGCCGCTGGTGGAGATGCCGAACACCATGTCGCCGGGGCGGCCGAAGGCCGCCACCTGGCGGGCGTAGACGACGTCGAAGCCGACGTCGTTGGACAGCGCAGTCAAGACGGCCACCGTGCTCCCGAGGCAGAAGGCCGGCAGGGGGGTGCCCGTACGGGGTTGGAGGAACAGCTGGGCGATGTCGGCGGCGTCGGTACTGCTGCCGCCGTTGCCGAACGTCAGCAGCCGGCCGCCGGAGGCGAACCGGGCGGCCATGTCGGCGGCGCAGGCCGCCAAAGCCTCACCCTGCTCCTCGGCCAGGCGGCGGCGGAGGGCCACGATCTCGGTGGCCTTCTCGACCGTGGAGCGGCGCACCTCGGCCAGGACGGCGTCGAGGTCGCTCTCCCCGGCGTAGAGGAACGGATAGAGGCTCTCGACGCCCTCCGCCTTCATCGCCCGTCCCCCTCGGTGTCGTCGTCGGGCAGGGCGGCGATCGCTTCCTTGGCGTGGACGAGGACCCGTCCTCCGACATGGGTGTCGACGAGGGCGACGCTGACCTCCTCCACGCCCTGACCGGTGTCGACCAGGGCCAGGTCGCCGGGGCCCAGTTCGATCACCGTGACGGGCACGGCGACGTCGCCGCAGGTGATGCAGACCTCGCCGTGGCACCCGGGGACCGTCAACCGAGCACCCCCGGATGCTCGAAGAAGACGTGCACGAGCTCCCAGAGGATGTGGTACGTCGTGACGTGCACCTCCTTCACGATCTCGGGGTCGGCCGACGGCACGACGACGAGATGGTCGACCGCCGGGCTTCCCGCCAGGGCGCCGCCGTCACCGCCGGCCAGGGCGACGGTCAGCAGCCCGAGGGCCCGGGCCTCCTCCAGCCCCCGGCGGACGTTGGCGCAGCGCCCGTCGGCCGACACGCCGAGGGCGACGTCGGCGGGATCGGCCAGCCGGCGAAGCTGGTGGGCGAAGACCTCGGCGAACCCGTCGCGCCCGGCGATCCCGGTGACCACGGTGGGGTCGGCGGCCAGCGACAGGGCCGGAAGGGCCCGCTTCCCGACGATGACCGGATGGACGAACTCGACGGCGATGTGCTCGGCGTCGGTGGCGCCTCCGCCATTGCCGAAGACCAGGAGCTTGCCGCCCCGGTGGAAGCGGTCGGCCATGGCGTGACAGGCCCTGGCAATGTCTTCCGCACTCTCGACGAGGGCCAGCCCGGGTTCGACCCGCCGGTCGAACTCCCGGACCGCAGCCGTCACTGTGTGGACCGCCGAAGGGCCGCCACGCCGGAGAGTCGGGGCCTGGTCGTCGTCGGGGCCGCGGGCTCGTCGCCGGGTTCGGCGCACTTGGACTGGGCCAGCGCATGGCGGCAGAGGTAGCGCTCGATGGCCAGGTGGGTCTCGGCCAGCGCCTCCACCGCCGCCTGGAGCTGTTCCTCTCCGGCGGGGGTCAGCCGGTACATCCGCCGGGCCGGACCGGTGGAGGACGTGTTCCAGTAGGAGTAGACCGCTCCCCGCTCCTCCAGCGAACGGAGCGACCGGTACACGGCGGCCGAGTCGTCGTCGATGCCCAGCGCTTTCAGCCGGGTCACGAGGTCGTAGCCGTAACCGGGTTGTTCCTTCACCAGCAGCAGCAGACACGGTTGAAGGAAGCTTTTGGGCAGGCCTCCGGGGTACCGGTCCATACGTGCCCCCCCGTAGAGCGGACCTCTCTCGCGGGCCGAATCTACTACCGGGCCGCCCGGCTGTCCCGGCGAATGCGCCCCTAGTTACTTCGACCTGAAAAAGTCGTCGTCCAGATAGGCCCTGACCAGCGGTGATGCGTGGTGGGAGTGCTCGCGTTTCGGGCTGAATGCTGAAACGATGGCCTCGTCTCCCTGCGCACACAAG
>Ga0070741_10013051_pt1 | contig 14803 bp, 17 predicted proteins | sample Coa_R1_4_FD_66440 | JGI IMG/M metagenome (GOLD analysis project Ga0070741, IMG submission 66440) | Surface soil microbial communities from Centralia Pennsylvania, which are recovering from an underground coalmine fire - Coalmine... | ecosystem: Environmental > Terrestrial > Soil > Unclassified ...
GGTCTCGTACGAGCCTGGCTCAGTGGTGGCGAACGACCCGAAAATGCGTCAACGCGAAGTTCCCGCCCCCGCAGCGGCCGGTGACCGAGTAGCGGCGCACCTTGCGATGCTCCGGAATCCTCACCCGGCGGTGGAACTTGCCGCCGCTATTCGCGTGCGCGTACACCGCGGGCACGCCCGCGAACTCGTGCCGGTGCGGGAAAGCCTTCGAGAGCAGTGTTACCCGCCCCGGACAGCCACCGGTCGAGCCGTGGATGCGGATCCGGTGGCCCGCCTCGACCCTGTGGGAGCGAATGTGGATCGAGCCCCCGGCGGCGAGGGCGAGACCGACGGCCGAGAGCGCGAGCACGAGGGCGGCGGCAAAACCGAGAGCGAACCGGCGCATGGCCCGAGTCTCGCCGCTCGGTGGCCTAGTGTCAAGGGCCGCGACCGTCGGCATCTCAGGCGGAGGGGAGGGTCACCGACCGGCGAGGCCGAACTCGCAGCCGGTTACTCCCGCAGCCCGGCGGCTTCGAGGGCCTCTCCGTGGCTTTTGTAGGCCCGATGGCTCGTGATCTTGCCCGCACGAATGGTGATTACCCAGGCCATCGGGGAGTCGGTTTCCACCGCGCTTCCCTTGCCTCGTACCGCGCAGCCGCCCAAGACTCCGATTGTTCTGATGTCGTCGGCGTGGGGTCGCAGGCGCTCCCAGGTCTCAGCAGCCTCCGCGAAGTAGCTCCGGATTCCGGCATGTCCGTGATAGCCGCCGGACTCAACGAGGGTTCCGGTCAACGGCATGAACTCGGCATCGCCGTCATAACAATCAAGCAAATCGTCCACGTCGCTACGGCACATCGCGTCGAAGCTGCGCCGCACGATCTCCACGTTCTCCTGCGACATCGCCTACTCCGAGAGCCCCAGGGTTTCGAGGGCCTCCGCGTGATCCCAGAAGTGCTCCATGGCGACCATCCTGCCCTTGCGCACCGTGTAGACGCCCGTCATCTCGATGTTCGACTCAGGACCGTAGCCCGCGCCGCGCCAGATGAACCTCTCGGCAACCCGGTCCCCGGCGTCGATGAAGTCGCCGATCAGTTCGAGGCTGTCGGTGTCCCAGGTCTCGCGCAACTGCTCCAACTCACGCATGACCGCCTCCCGACCCGCGTAGGGCCCCGGCTCCGGCCAACCCTCCGGCCCCCGCCCAGATGATCCCCGGGTCGCACAGCTCACGGAGGGTGTCCATGTCTCCGGCGTTCCACACCTCAAAGCCCCGACGGATGACCTCCACGTTCTCCTGCGACATCGCCTACTCCGAAAGACCGGCGGCTTCGAGGGCCTCGGCCGGATTCACGTACGGACGGATGTGGATCACCTTGCCGTCGCGAAGGCTGTAGAGGTAGGCGTAGCGGAGCGTCGTGGCGGCTCCCGAGTGCTTCCCCTGAAGGTGCACGGTGCAGATCAAGACGAGCCGCTCCCCGGCATCGACGATCTGCTCAACCTCGGTGGTGAACTCTTCCCACGCCTCGGTCCACCGTGCCCACGCCCTCAGCACGCCCTCGTGGCCTCGGTAGGTCTCGTCGTCGGGAAGCACGGCCCCTCGAAGACAACGTTGGGGTCGAGCATGGACATATCGAACTCGCCGCGGTTCCACGCATCCCAGGCCGCCCGCAGCTTCTCCACGTTCTCCTGCGACATCGCCTACTCCCGCAGCCCGGCGGCTTCGAGGGCTTCGGCATTGCTCAGGAATGCCTGCTCGCGGCTCACTCGCCCAGCGGAGACTGTGAAGATCTCGGCAAATTCAGTGTCCACCGGGGCTCCGCTGCTCGGGCCACCGCTGGTCTTCAAGCGTCCGAGCAGCACCACGCGACCGTCGCCGAGGTCGATGACCTCCTCGAAGTCGTATTGGAGCTTGCCCCATTCGGCCATCAACCTCCGCTCGAAGCGGAAGCGCTCCTCGAGACCGTGATACACGGGGTCGAGGTCGAGTCCCGGGTAATCCGGCACTATCAATTCGACCTCCGGGTGGTAGAGCGCGAGGGCTGCTTCGACGTCGTCGCGGTACAAGGCATCGAAGCCCAGCTGCGCGACGCGACGGATCGCCGCTCGTCGCAGGCGCGAGCGCGGCGGCAAACGCTGGACCGCTCGGACCAGGAGTGCCGAGGCACGCGGGAACCGCAACGCCAGGCGCTCTTCCAAGCAACGCCGCGTGTGCGCCCGGCGCCGCGTGTGCGCCCTCACCGAGATTGGCTGGCGCACCACCTCCACGTTCTCCTGCGACATCGCCTACGCAGTATCTCGCGGGAGGAGCTAGATCGCTTCTGCTTTCGCGTGAAAGCAGAAGCGGGGCCGGAGGCGAATACCCCTATCGCCTCAGCCGAAAAACCCGGGCAGACGCGGAGCGCCTCAGCCGAAAAAGCCCCCGACGGTCATCCAGAGGATGAGGCAGATCAGCGCACTGACGAGCGCGGCGCCGGCCAGTAGGTCCTCGAACGCGTTATAGGTCCATCCTCGCGGCTGAACCTCGCCGCTTCCGCGCGCCCAGGGCGGTCGCATTCGTCGCGATCGCGATCGCCCCCTCCGCCGAGCCGACACGATCGAGACCGCCACCGTCAGGACCACGTACGAGGTGGCGACGGTGGCGATCAAGATGTTGAGTGCTGGGGTCGCGCTGCTCTGCTCGCCCGTGTCGGGGGATAGAAGGAGCAGCGTGCCCAGCGGGATCCCGACACCAATCAGGATGCCCCCGACATAGACGATGCCGCGGGCCCCCTGCGGCCGCTCGTCCACCTGGGCGGCCGGCCCACCGCCGCCCCGAGCGCCCGTCCAGTCCGAGCCGGTCGTCGCGGGAGCGATAGCGGGGAGATAAGCGCGGTCTCGGGGGCCGAACGCATCGTCCTCGGTTGCCATGCCCTCGGGCTGGATCAGGACGGCGTCGAGCCGGCGGTTCCGGATCACGCTCAATTCTCTGGGCGGAACGCCGATCGCCGCGGCGAGCCGCGTGAGGTGCCGGCCCGTGATCGGATTCTGGACGACGCCCACCGTCTCCTCATGGCCCTCCTGATGAAGGCGAATGACCTCGGCGCAATCACGCTTGACGAGCGCGCGCCGCGCCTCGGCGATCGAGGGTCTCGCGCGATCAAGGCCGAAGATCGCGCGGTCGGGCTGGAAGACCTCGCACCTCGGCGAACGGACCCAGAGCGACCAGGAGGGTCCCAAGTGTGTTGCGAGCCCGGCGAAGCCGAGGGAAAGGCCATCGGCGTTGCGGATCGGGAACATCACGCGGGCGTGGAACAGCGGATGCGCGTACCCGCGTTCCGACGCGTTGGCCACCCCGGCCGCGACGAGCTCATCGTCCGAGTAGCCGAGCTCCGCGAGAAGACCGAGTAGCTCCCGAACATCCCCCGGGGCGTAGCCGACGCCGAACTCGCGCATCGTGACCTCCTCGAGGCCGGCCCTCGCGAGGCGCGCCCGCACGCGGTCCCCCGACGGAGAATCCCAAAGCTGCTCCTCGAAGAAGTCCGCCGCCCTCCGAACGATTTCCTCCGAGACGCTTTGCGCGATCCGCTCCATCGGCTCCCTGGCGGCAACCGTAGCGGAGGCCGTCCCAGGCGCTCACGAGAACGCAAAATCCCTCCATCTGGAGGGCTCAAGCGTCGTAATGAGCGCTAACAGAGGTGATCACGTGGGAGCAGCGTTAGCTGAGCCGCTCGATCAAACGGACGAGATACTCACGACGGCATCCCCGGTCTCGCGTAGAGGCGCCACTCACGCACGACCTCGAAGCCGACGCTGCGGTAGAGCCCAAGGGCGTGCTCGTTCGCCGCTTCCACCCCCAGGTTGAGCGACGTCGCGGCCTCATCGAGGAGATCACGGAGCGAGTGCACGAGAAGCGCCCGGCCGATGCCGAGACCGCGCTCGGAACGAGCGACGGCGATCTGCCCGACCTCCCCGGCCTCCTCCGCGGACACCTCAGGCCCGTCCGACCAGGCCGCATCCTCGGCGAGCACGAGCGCGATCAGGTCGGAGCGGTCGGCGGGTGCAGCGGGGCGAAGCATCCCGTCATCATCGCGCGCCGCGGTCGCGCAGTGATGGTGCGTGTTGGACCAGTTCGTGGCCCCGCTGGTGTTGGCCGCGGAAGCACTGTGGCCCCGAGTCGTCCTCTCCATATGCCGGCTGCGTTTGGCGCGATTGGCGCCGCCCGGCGGGAAGCCTCCGGGACGCCTATAGGGCCGGAGGGCTTCACCGCCACCCCAACTGCTCTTGGCGGGGGCGCATTGGGAACGGTGGGAAACCGCAGCGCCCCCAGTTGGGAGGGCATCGACGTTAAGCCTTTGCCGGGTTTTAAGCGCTTTTCATATGTTTTTGCAGCTTTTCATTCAAGGACTGTGCCTGGAATTACGGCGCTCTCTCCGACTCGCTGCCAGGACCCCAAGATGCCGAAAGCCCGCTTCGCAAGCGGGCTTCTGGACAGTCGGGGCGGCCGGATTTGAACCGGCGACCTTTCGGCCCCCAGCCGAACGCGCTACCAAGCTGCGCCACGCCCCGGGGACCAGCGAGTTTACGGGAGGCATGCCGCGTGCGAATGAGAAGCGGCCGACGGGACTCGAACCCGTGACGGGAGCTTGGAAGGCTCCAGTGTTACCAGCTACACCACGGCCGCGAAGGACCGATCGAGTATAGGTCTGCCGAGATCGACGGGGCTACGGCTTCCGCCAGGCGAAGACGATCGTGAACGTCTCGAGCTTCGCGTCGTCCGCGCCCGCCACGGGGGCGCCCCAGCCGGCGCCCACGCCGATGTCCTGCCAGCGGCGGCCGAGGATGTGCCTCCGGTTGAAGCTAGTCTGCATCAGCTTGCGAATCGTCCGCTTCGGGCTCTTGTGGTAGCCGAGGGCCTCGGCCCAGCGGTAGAACTTCGCGCCCTTCGTGTACCCCGTCTGCTTGACCCGCTTGCCGAGCGGCGGCTCACCCGGGCACTGATGCTCGAAGCAATCCTGGTTCAGCATCACCTTCGTGTGGCGCCTCGCGGCGGTCGCCAGCCTGTCGCTCGTCTTCAGCGGCCGTAAGTGGTGCTTCGCCCGCTTGTTGTTGACGAGGCACTGCATCGCCTTGCCGAGCTTCGCGAGCGAGGTCTGGTGGGGCCGATCGGTGGCGTGCGCGCATGCGAAGGCCGCCGTGGTGCCCGGCGACGCCCCGAGCGCCATAGAGACCGCGAGCGTCAGCGGCGCGAGCGCGATCAGCGCGCCGGCCCGTCGCCCCACCCGTGACGTCCTTGCCCTGGCCATCCGCACAGAGGTTAGCCGGGCGCCGTCGCGGGTCGGGCTAACGGGGGAGCCGGGATTCGAACCCGGATTCACGGTTTTGGAGACCGTGCGCATCGCCATTAACTCACTCCCCCGGGACGATGCCGGAGTCTAGAAGGGCCGCTGCGTGCTACTGCCGCCGGGCGCAGGCTGCCGTCAGCGCCAGGGGCCGGGATGCGGACGAGAGGACTCGAACCTCCAAGGGCCGTAAGGCCCACCAGGACCTAAACCTGGCGCGTATCCCAGTTCCGCCACGTCCGCAGAATCCGAAACAGCCTTGCAAATGCGCGGGAAACAATCGCCGCGCGCGACCTCCGGAGATTCTAGACTTGCCGTTGTGGAGGCCACGAGCGTTCGGCCCGGCTACGAGCTCTGGCGACCCAACAGGGAGAAGCCAGAGACGAAGACGACGAGGTTTCTCGTCGCGTTCGTCCTGCTGGTGTCCGCTGCGCTGCTGATCGTCATCACGATCGGGGGCTGGTCGCGCCTCGAGGGAGCGAGCGTCGCGATCATGACGCTCTTCTGGGCGGGGCTGTACATCCTGTTCGCGTTCCTCATCGCCGCGCGATGGCAGCGCGGGGTGCTGCCGGTGGCTTCCGCGCTCGCGATCATCCTCGCGATCTTCGCCGCCGTCGCCGCCCCCGCCTGGTTCGACCGCAACAAGCCGGGGCTCAGCGGGCCGGCACTCCCGGATGACTTCCTCGGCCTGCTGTGCATCATCCTGATCCCGGTCCAGCTCCTGCTGATCACGGTCGCGATGATCGGCTTCAACCAGAACTGGCACGTCGAGGAGGAACGGCCGATCGGCGGCGTCCCGCTCCCCGGCGAGCACGACGACGAGCCCCTCCCTCCCGAGCGGCCACAGCACGCCTAGAAGAGCTGCGGCTCCTCCGCCCTGCGCTCGATCAGGTGCGGGCCGTCGTCGCGAACGTCGTTGACGAAGTCGCCCACCTCGCGCGTCACCAGGGCGTCGGCCGGGGCGGGCACGAGCAGCCCCAGCAGCTCCTGCTCATCCAGATCGGGATCGAGCCACAGCGCCTCCGCCTCCGGCGCCAGCACCACCGGCATCCGATCGTGGATCGGCCGGATCAGCTCGTTTGGCGCGCAGGTGACGATCGCGCAGCTGTGGAGCGCTCTCGAGGACTCACCGCGCGCAGGCAGCTCCGCCCAGATCCCTGCGAAGGCGAACAGGTCCCCGTCCGGCCGGCTCAGCCAGATCGGCACCTTGCCTCCCGGATCCTTCCGCCACTCGTAGAAGCCGTCGGCGGGGATCAGGCAGCGCCGCTCCCGAAACGACTCGGCGAAGGCGGGCTGCTCGGACAGCGACTCCGCGCGAGCGTTGATCAGCGGCGGACCCGAGCGACGCTCCGCCCACCGGCCCGGAACGAGCCCCCACCGCAACTGCCCGAGGTTCCGCCGCCCTTCATCGGTGCGGCGCACGGCCAGCACCGGATCGGTGGGCGCGATGTTGTACCGCGGCTCCTCATCCGTCAGGTCGACGGACTCATCGACCCCGAACCGCGCCCGGAACCCGGCGGGCTTGGGGTTCGTCAGCGTGTAGCGGCCGCACATGGCTTCGAGGCTAGCGGGGCGATCGATGCCAACCAATCACCACTCACTGTTGGCACAAACCCGTTTCAGAATCGATCCAATCGAGGCATGACGCGTGCGGATTTCAGACCTAGAGTCGTCAGAATGGAGCAACAGCGGCGGTGGCCAAACTGGCAAAGGCGATGGATTCAAAATCCATTGCGCGCAAGCGCTTGTGGGTTCGAGTCCCACCCGCCGCATCGCTCGGGATGACGCGGCCACCTCATGAGGTGGCTCGCGTTCGCGAGCTCGACGCGCGGGGGCTCAATCGGTGCCAGATAGCCCGGGCCACGGGGGTTCCACGGCGCACCATCTCTGGCTGGTTGAATGGGCGTGTGCCGCGTGGCCGGCGCGCCAGATGCATTGGCTGCGGCGCTTCGAAGGCTCCCTTCCCATGGCTCGTGGACCAAGCCTATGCCTACCTCCTCGGCCTCTATCTGGGTGACGGATACATCGCTGTGAATCACCGTGATGTCTACGCCCTGCGCATCCATTAGACGCGCGATACCCCGTGATTGGCCGCGAAGCCGAGACGGCGATGACGCTGGTGATGCCAACGAACAAAGTCAATTGCGTACGACGGACCCGGGACCGATGCGTCGAGGTCAAGTCATATTCGAAGCATTGGCCATGCGTGTTTCCCCAGCATGGGCCCGGCAGGAAACATGAGCGCACGATTGAGCTTGAGGCGTGGCAACGTGAGATCTGCGATCGATGTCCGTGGCGCTTCCTGAGGGGGCTAATCCACTCCGACGGTTCACGCTTCATGAACATCATCCGACATCCGAAGAAGATGTACTCCTATCCCCGCTACACCTTCACGAATCACTCCGACGACATTCGAGATCTCTTCTGCGAGTACTGCGACAAGGTCGCCGTCGAATGGCGTCAGATGAACCGTTGGAACATTTCGATTGCCCGTCGAGGCTCGGTCGCGCTCATGGACCGGCACATCGGCCCCAAGCGCTGAGGACCGGACAGGCTCGTCACACTGCTGAGCGCATCGCGATAATCCCACGCCCGTGGACGCCGCCGGACGCATGGAAGTCATCAACGAGCTCTGCGCGTTCGAGGGCCGGCGCGCGGGCACCGACGCCGAGCGGCGCGCCGCCAACTGGCTCGCGCAGCGGCTCCGCGACGGCGGGCGGCGGGCGGTCGTAGAGCCCACCTATGTGCATCCGCAGTACGGGCTGGTCCACGCCCTCCATTGCGCGCTCGGCTTCGCGGGCAGCCTCGTCGCGATCGTGGTGCCGCCAGCGGGCTTCGCGATCGTGTTGGTCGCCGCGCTCTCGATGTACCTCGATCTGAACGGCCGCTTCTATCTCCTCCGCCGGCTCTTCTTCCGCCGCGCCTCGCAGAACGTCGTCGCGCCCGGCAAGCGCGCGGACGCCCCAGTCCGCCTCTTCATCTGCGCCCACTACGACTCGGCGCGCGCCGGTGCCGCGTTCCAACCGCGGCGGGTCGCCCGGGTTTCCCGAATCGCGAAGCGCCTCCCCTTCCCGATCGCCCCGTTCCGGATCCTCTTCTGGTCGCTCGCCATCCTGCTGCCGATCCTGGGCGCCCGGATGGCGGGTGTCGACTCCGGCCTGATCTCGCTGCTCCAGCTCGTGCCCACGCTGATCCTTCTCATCGGCGTGTTCCTCCTCGCCGACATCGAGCTGTCGGAAATCGTGCCCGGCGCCAACGACAACGCCTCGGGCGTCGCGACCGCTCTCTCGCTGGTCGAGGAACTCGACACCGATAAGCCCGAGAACCTGGACGTCTGGCTCCTGTTGACCGGAGGCGAGGAGTGCCAGATGGAGGGAATGCGTGCATTCATCCGCGCGCACCGCAAGAGCATCGACCGCGAGCACACCTACTTCCTCGTCCTCGACTCCGTCGGCTCCGGAACCGTGCGCTACGAGACCGGCGAGGGCCTCGCCGTCACCTACGACATGGACAAGCGCCTGGTGGAGCTCTGCAGCGCGGTCGCCACCGCGGATCGCGAGAACGGCGATCGCTTCGGGGCCGAGCCGCTTCGCCACGCGTTCGCGACCGACGCTCTCCCCGCCCGCATCGCGAAGCTCCGTTCCACCGCCATCACCTGCCTCGACGACGGCTCGCTCCTCCCGGCCAACTACCGCCGCCCGGAGGACGTGCCGACGCGCATCGATCGCAAGGCGCTCGATCGCGCCCACGACTTCACCCTCGAGCTCGTCAGGGCGCTCGACCGCGATGCCGGGCGGCGCGCATCTCAGTGATATAAGCGCCTCCCGATGGGAGAGACCGAAGCGGCGGCGAGGCGGGGCGAGCTCCTCTGGGAGCCGTCCGCGGAGAGCATCGAGCGCGCCAGCATGACGCGGTACATGCGTTGGCTCGCGGCGGAGCGCGGCCTCTCATTCGACGACTACGACTCGATGTGGCGCTGGTCGGCCACCGAGATCGAGGCTTTCTGGGCCTCCGTCTGGGACTTCTTCGAGGTCGAGGCCTCGACGCCCTACTCCGAGGTGCTTCCCGACCGCCGCATGCCGGGTGCCGACTGGTTTCCGGGCGCCCGTCTGAGCTACCCGCAGCACATCTTCCGCAACCGCGACGACGCCGACGTCGCCGTCCGTCACGCCTCGGAGCTCCGCGAGCTCGGTGAGCTCACCTGGGGCGAGCTCCGCGACCAGGTTGCCCGCACCGCCGCGGGCCTGCGCGAGCTGGGTGTCGAGCGCGGCGACCGCGTCGTCGCCTACATGCCGAACATCCCCGAAACCCTCGTCGCCTTCCTCGCCAGCGCGAGCCTGGGAGCGATCTGGTCGAGTTGCTCGCCGGACTTCGGGGCCTCGAGCGTCATCGACCGCTTCGCCCAGATCGAGCCCAAGGTGCTCCTCTGCGTGGACGGCTATCGCTACGGCGGCCGTGACTTCGACCGCACCGACGTCGTGGTCGGGCTGCAGGCGGCGATGCCCAGCCTCGAGCGCACCGTCGTCCTCCCGTACCTCGCGTCGGAGCCCGACATCTCCAGGCTCGACCGCGCGGTCACGTGGGAGGAACTGCTCGACGCCGGGGATGGCGCGCCCCTCGAGTTCGAGCAGGTCCCGTTCGACCATCCGCTGTGGGTCCTCTATTCCTCCGGCACCACCGGCCTGCCGAAGGCCATCGTCCAGGGACACGGCGGCATCCTGCTCGAGCAGCTGAAGAAGCTCAACCTCCATGTCGATGCGCAGGAGGGCGACCGCCTCTTCTGGTTCACGACGACCGGCTGGATGATGTGGAACTTCCTCGTCGGCGGGCTGCTGACTCCGGCCTCGATCGTCCTCTACGACGGCAGCCCGGGCCACCCGGACATGGGCGTCCTCTGGGACCTCGCCGAGCGCACCGGCATGACCTGCTTCGGCACCAGCGCGAGCTACATCGCGGCGTGCATGAAGGCGGGCACCGAACCCGGCTCCGGCCGTGACCTCTCCGCCCTTCGCTCGGTCGGCTCGACGGGCTCGCCGCTCTCGCCCGAGGGCTTCGAGTGGGTGTACGAGCACGTCGGCCGCGACACCTGGCTCTTCTCGACGAGTGGCGGCACCGACGTCTGCACCGCGTTCGTCGGCGGCGTGCCGCTCCTCCCGGTCTACCGGGGCGAGCTCCAGGGCCGGGCGCTCGGGGCCAAGGTCGAGGCCTTCGACGAAGCCGGCAACTCGATCATCGACGCGGTCGGCGAGCTCGTGATCACCGAGCCGATGCCGTCGATGCCGCTCTACCTCTGGGGGGACGACGACGGCTCCAGGTACCACGCGAGCTACTTCGACGTCTACCCCGGCGTGTGGCGCCACGGCGACTGGATCGAGATCACCTCGCGCGGCACGGCGGTCATCTACGGCCGCTCGGACTCGACCATCAACAGGCAGGGCGTCCGCATGGGCACCAGCGAGATCTACCGCGCCGTACAGGGCATCCCCGAGGTGACGGACGCGCTGGTCGTCGACATCCCGAAGCCCGGCACCGAGGGCTGGATGCCGCTCTTCGTGGTGCTCGCGGACGGCCAGACCCTCACCGACGAGCTCACGGCGGAGATCAAGCGGCGAATCCGCGAGCTCTGCTCACCCAGGCATGTGCCGGACGAGGTCTACGAGATCGCCGAGGTCCCGCGCACGCTGTCGGGCAAGGTCCTCGAGGTCCCGGTCAAGCGCATCCTCACCGGGACGCCCCCTGAGGCCGCGGCGAGCCGCGACTCCCTCGCCAACCCCGAGTCGCTCGACTACTTCGTCCGGCTCGCCGGCAGGCTCGCTGACGGAGCGGCGTAGATCAGCGATCGACCGCGCCCTCGAGCTCGCGGTCGAGATCGAGGAAGGCCTCGACCACGTCGTGGTCGAACTGCGTGCCCGCGCGCGCCTGCAGCTCGGCGCGCGCCCGGTGCGGTGACAGGGGCCGCCGGTAGGGCCGGTCCGCCGTCATCGCCGCGTAGGCGTCGGCCACGGCCACGATCTTCCCCTCCAGCGGGATCTGGTGCTCCCGGAGGCCGCGGGGATAGCCCTTCCCGTCCGGGCGCTCGTGATGGGCGAGGATCCACTCCCCCACCCTGCCGAGCTGTGCCGCGCCCACGATCCGCGCGCCGATCTCGGGATGACGCTCAACCTCCTGGCGCTCGCGCGGATCCAGCGGCTCGTGCTTGTTGAGTATCGACTCCGCCACGCCGACCTCCCCTACATCGCGAAGGAGCGCCGCGATCCGAACGCGCTCGACCTCCTCGTCAGGCAGGCGTAGCTTGCGGGCCAGCGCCTCCGCGTAGCTGGCCACCCGCCGCGAGTTCGCGGGCGAGCCCTTGCGCCGGTCCACGGCCTCGGCGAGCGACACCAGCGACGCGAGCCGCGGGCTGCTCCGCTCGATGGCGACCTTCTCGCGCTCCATCCCCTCGACACCGGCCTGCTCGAAGACGACCGAGCGATCGCGGCCCAACTCCTTCGCCTCATAGAGCGCGCGATCGGCCGCGTGGAGCAGCTCACCCGACGTGATCCCGTGAATCGGGAAGCTCGCGACTCCGCAGCTGATCGTCATCTTCTCGGTCTCGCGGGCGAACGCCGTGCGCACCTCGGCCCGGAGGCGCTCCGAGAGGAGGTACGCCTCCGTCTCGTCGGTCTCGGGTGCGAGCACGCCGAACTCCTCGCCCCCGAGCCGAGCGACGACGTCGGTCGTGCGGGTCGCGCGCTTGAGCGCCTGCGCGAGGATCGCCAGCACCCGGTCGCCCGCGCTGTGGCCGAAGCGGTCGTTGTATTCCTTGAACCAATCCAGGTCGAGGATCAGGATGGAGAGCGGGCGGGCGGTTCGAGTGGAGCGCTCGAGCTCGGATGCGAACCGCTCCTCGAGCTCGCGCCGGTTCGCGAGCTGCGTGAGCGAATCCGTCCTCGCGGCGGCCGCGAGCTGGCTCACGAGGCGCTCGACCTGACCCCGGAGCGCGATCATGAGGATCCCCAGCACCGCCAGCGTCCCGGTCACCATGCCCCACTTGAGCCCCGGGAGCGCCACGTGACCGGGGCCGACGAGGAGGACGAGCCCGTACGCGGCCGAGGCGAGGATCAGGTGGGCGAAGGCGATCGCCGGCCGCAGCAGGTAACAGGCGGCCACCGCGACCCAGAAGTAGAACATCGCGTACGCCGTCTCGGCCTGGGAGCCGCCGAAGTAGACGGCGAGGCTCACGAGGACCGTTCCCGCGAACGGCGCCACCTCGAAGGCCCACATGGGCAGACGATCGAAGACGAGCAGGAATCCGGCCGCGACGAGGTACGCCGCGAGCGCCGTGATCAGCAGGCCTGCCGTGTCCCGATCCGGAGAGTGCGGGAACAGCATGCTGACCAGCACGAGCGTGGCCCCGGCGCCGAACAGGTAGATGAACGTCCGCGCCATCGTCACGCGGTCCTCCCGGACCGCGCTGGGCTCGAGGCCGCGCCAGGTGAGGCGGCGGCCGAACGTGCGGACGGTCGACGCTACGCGTTCGCTCACGGAGCCGTCCTTCGGGGATCCGCTTGCCACTGGACGTCCATCATGCCGGGATCGTCGCGGCGGCGCAGCAGTATCGAACGACGCTCTCGGCGAAAAGGCGCGCGTCGATGATCCAAGTGCGCCGAACGGGCGTAGATTGAGAATGCGCCGCCCCGGCGCGCAGAGCGAACCCAGCACCAGGAGGGGAACGAATGGCCCAGCCCACGCTCGTCGAGTTCGATCTCGACCGGTACCTGCGCAACTCCAAGAAGGTCGACCTGAGCGGGATCGCATGGGAGGCGATCGCCGATTACCCGCTCAGCGACGGCGACGTGATGTGCCTCCACTACATGATGGACATCGAGACGCACACGGTCATCTACCTTCGAGACCTCCTCGCGACCCGCGTCACGGCCGATCCGCAGATCACCGCCTTCCTGTCCTGCTGGGTCTACGAGGAGCTCTGGCACGGCGAGGCGTTCTCCGACTTCCTGCGCGCGTACGGGATCGAGGTCCCGGCAGAGCCCAAGCTCCCCGACGGCTCCACGCCGATGCCGACGCGCCGCAACCGCTGGCGCGATCTCCGCGTGCGCCTGGGCGTCGGGAACGGACTCGGGCTCCTGCCGACGATGGCGGGCTCGATGGCGACCCGCGATTTCGCCGCCGTCCACATGATGTGGGGCGCCGTCAACGAGCTGACGACGCTGACGGGCTACCACGCGCTGATCCGCCGATCGAGCCACCCCGAGCTCCACAAGCTGCTCCGGAAGGTGATCCGGGACGAGCGCCGGCACTTCGCCTTCTACCGCGCGCAGGCCAAGGCCAGGATGCAGCGATCGCCGACCGCCAGGCGCCTCGTCCGCTGGGTGCTCGATCACCTCTGGACCCCGGTCGGTGCGGGCGTGAAGACCGAGGAGGAGGTGGACGCGCTGGCGCTCTACCTGTTCGGCGACGGCCCCGAGGGCCGAGCCCAGATCAGGGAGATCGACGCGACGATCGCGGCTGTCCCCGGGCTCCGAGGGATGCATCTGCTCGAGGACTACCTGGATGGCGCCCTCGCCCGCGCGGCCGAGCGACCCGGCTGGGCGTGGGTGGCGAGCGCCCACGTCGCGCCGGCCCGAACCAACGGGCACGCGCCGGCGCCGACCCACTGGGCGCGGGTCGGGGCGATGCGTGACGATTAGCCCGCGTCCCTCGCTCGGCTACACCTGAGCCAGGCCAAGGCGCTGACATCGCTCGCGCGCCCTGGCCACGACCTCCTCGACGCCCTCGACCACGCCGCCGCGCATCAGGACCCGGCCGTTGACGACGGTGGTGTCGATCACCGATCCCGACGCCGCGTACACCAGGCAGGCGACGAAGTCGCCCACCCCGAGCTCCGGCGCGTCGCTGCGCACGATGAGGAAGTCGGCCGGCTCGCCCTCCGCGATGCGGCCCGACGCCCCGAGGAGCGGCGCGGCTCGACCGGTCGCGACGTGCCATGCCTCCTCGGCGGGAAGCACCGACGGATCCCGGGCCTCGTGCTTCTGGAGCAACGCCAGGTACTTGACGTCCTGGAGGAGGTCGAGCGAGTTGTTGGATCCGGCGCCATCGGTCCCGATCGCGACCTGGATCCCGAGCCGGCGGGCCGCCCGGTAGGGAAAGACCCGGCCGACGGCGAGCTTGAGGTTCGCGACCGGGTTCGTGACCACCGTCGCTCCGCGCTCCTGTATGAGCGCCAACTCCGACTCGTCCAGCCAGACCCCGTGCGCGAGCACCGTGCGGGGGCCGAGCATCCCGAGCCGGTCCAGGTACTGCGCCGGCCGCGCGCCGTGGTCCCGCACGCAGTTAGCGACCTCCTCCTCCGTCTCGGACAGGTGGATGGTCACGGAAAGGTCGCGCTCGGCGGCCGCCTCGGCGATCCACCGGAGCGCTCCCTCGCTGACCGTGTAGATCGAATGCGGCCCGAAGGCGGCGGTGACCAGCGCGGTGGGCTCACCGATCTCCTCGAAGCTCCGAGCGGCCAT
>Ga0070741_10013052_pt1 | contig 14803 bp, 15 predicted proteins | sample Coa_R1_4_FD_66440 | JGI IMG/M metagenome (GOLD analysis project Ga0070741, IMG submission 66440) | Surface soil microbial communities from Centralia Pennsylvania, which are recovering from an underground coalmine fire - Coalmine... | ecosystem: Environmental > Terrestrial > Soil > Unclassified ...
CGGCGTCGGTCGACGCCAAGACGCGACCAAGGGACTGCTCGTCAACATCGGCCAGCACAGCCTGAACGGATACGAGCGGAACGTCCTCTTCCGGAACGACGGCGACGGGACGTTCACCGACGTCGCGTGGGTGAACGGCGCCGACCGGGTCGAGGACGGCCGCGGACTCTCGATCTTCGACTACGACCGCGACGGACAGCCGGACCTCCTCATCCGGAACTACCGCCAGCCCGCCGTGCTGCTCCGGAACACCGGCGGAGCGAACCACTGGATCGAGCTCGAGCTGGTCGGCGTGCGCTCGAACCGCGACGCGGTCGGCGCGCGCGTACGGCTCCGGACCGTCGCGGGATGGCAGACGCGCGTCGTGACCGCCGGCTCGGCGTACCTCTCGGCGCAGAGCCTGGTGCAGCATTTCGGGCTCGGGAACGCGGCGGCTGCGGACGCGATCACGATCGACTGGCCGTCGGGCGCGCGGAGCGAGCTCGGCACGCTCACCGGGAACACGCGTTACGTGGTGGTCGAAGGGACGCCGGGCGTCGTGGCGCTCCCCCCGGCCGCGTTGACGCGGCCGCGCGCGCTTCGTTAGAGCGGGGGCGGATGCTCTCCAGGACGCCGCTCGTGGCCGTCGTGCTGGCCCTCGTCGCCGCTACCGCGCCGTCCGCGAAGACCCCGCCGACGCCGTGCCAGCCCGGCCGCTACCTCGTCGACCCGGCGAAGGCGCCGCTCGTTCCGGGCGGGACGTCCGTCCTCGAAGCGATCGAGCTCGACGCGAACGGGCAGCTCTCGATCGCGAGCGGGTGCGCGGCGACGGCAGCGAAGATCAGGGCCGGCCGGAAGGCCGACAAGGTCATGGCGAGCTGGGCGTCGTGCGGGACGCTCGCCAGGGTCCGCTTCGTCGGCGTGATCAAGGCGCCGGCGTGCAGCGCGCTCACCGGGACCCTCAAGGCCGCGAAGACGAAGCCGAAGAAGTTCGGCGCGACCCGCTCGACGTGCGGCGACGGCGTGGTCGACCCGGCGACCGAGGAGTGCGAGTCGGGCGGCGCCGCGTGCGCGGGGGGCGGCGCCTGTCAGCAGTGCGCGTGTACGCTGCCGCCGTGCGGCTCGGCGACGCGCCCGCAATGCGCGGGCACCTGCGATCCCGGCCTCACGTGCCGCGACGTCTTCCTGGTCGGCTGCGCCTGCTTCCTCTGACGGGCGGCGCTACGGACACGGCGACGGCACGTTGAACGACCAGATCGCCTCGGGATCGAGGCCGCCGACCGACGTGTCGATGCTCGCCGTCACCGAGCAGGTGGCGGAGAACCCGCCCGGATCGCGCACGCCGCAGTTCACCGTGCCGACGGTGACCGTCTGCCCCGCCGTGAGCACGACGTCCCGGCTCTCGTCCTTGTTGAGCGGCGGGCAGTCGGTCCACGTGACGCGGAACCCCGTGATCCGGACGGCGTGGTACACGGTGGCCGACGCCGTGATCGGCGGATTCGCGCCGGGGACGCCGACGCCGATCAGGTTCGTCACGTCGGCGAGGCTCTTCCCGTTGCCGACGGTCACGTCCGTCGACCGCGGCCCGCAGGTCGTGATCGACAGGTTCGGATTCGAGTAGGTCAGGTCGAGGAGCGTGGCCTTCTTCGCGAGCGGGACGCTGACGGAGAAGCTCCCCGCGCCGTCGACGGGTGCGCTGAGCGTCGGCGTCCCGTTCATCGAGATCGCGACGGTCGCGCCCGGCGGCACGGGGGCGACCGTGCCGCTCACCACGACGGAGTCGTCGGTGACGGTCGATTTGTCCGCCGGCGACGAGAGGACGATCGTCGTCGGCTCCTGCACCTTCACGATCGCCGTCGCGGTCTGCGTGTCCTCCAGCCGGACGCCCTGGGCGCTGAGCGTGTAGGTCGTGTCCTGATCGGGCGACACGTCGAGCCACGAGCCGGAGTCGCCGACTTCGCCGATCCCCTGGTCGATCGTGACGGCGCTCGCGTTGCCGACGTTCCAGAGGATGAAGATCGGGAGCGCCTGCCCGCGGATGACCGTGGACGGGATGGCCTTGAAGAGCTTGATCGTCGGTACCGGCGGGCTCTGCCAGACGACGTTCCGGACCGGCGTCGTGCAGGAGAACGCGCACTGCCCGCCGTCATCCGGCTGGAGGAAGCCCGGACACCGGCCGTTCGACGCGGGGAACGATCCGTGTGCGCTCACCGTCACCTCGCTCACCGTGCCGGCGGCGCTCCGGGCGACCTCGTCGGGGACGGTGACGGTGCCGAAGGTCGTGAAGCCGCTCAGAGGCGCCGCGAGCGAGCTCGAGAGCGCGGTCCCGTTGACGGTCGCGTCGATCGTGCCGGACACCGTCCCGGCCGACAGCGGGACGTACGCGTACGCCGTCAGGGAGTGCGTGATGCCGGCGGTTGCTGCGCCGGGCGACACGGCCGTTATCCGGCATCCGCCGAGGTCGGCGAGGGTCTTCTGGACCGCCGTGCGCAGGTTCTGGGCGTCGGCGGTCTCCGACGACGCCCGGGATACGATCGTGTCGAGCTGCGCCTTGCAGTCCTTGATCGCGACGACGTCGGGATCGTCGGCCGGCGCATCGCCGAGCTTCCCGTAGCGGCGCTCGAGCTTGGCGCTCGATGCGCTCGCCACGCCCTGACAGTGTTTGATCGCGTCGATGTCGCTCAGGGTGACTCCGGTCAACGTCAGCACGGTGCTCATGACGGTGAGGAGTATCGCGGACAGCGCGATCAGGACGACGGTCGCCTCGGCCCGTTCGGCGCGCGATCTCATCGGGCCGCCGTCGCCGCCGACGCGAGCCGGCCGTCGTGGAAGAGGACGGTCAGGCCGCCGGTCCACGTCGCCTGCTCCCAGCCGGGCGCGCCGTCGATCGGCTGGACCGCACCCGGCGCGCCGAGCGTCGCCGCGAGCGTGTCCTTCGTCGCCTGCGGCGTGAAGAGCGCCGGGTCGAGCTTCGGACCCGGTCCGCCGGAGGTGGCGGGTGGCGTCTCCTGCCCGTCGAGCACGCCGTTCAGGAACGCGATGCGGGCCGGTGTCCCGGACAGATAGAGCCACGACTCGCGCTTCTCGACCGTCTCGTCGAACCAGAAGACGGTGAGGAAGTCCGGGTTGCCGCGCGCCTGGAGGACCGCCTGCTGCGCGGGGGAGAGCGCGCTCACGGTGACGTCGACTTCCGACGTCGCCGACGCCCAGTTGGCGTGGTCGCGCGGGTCGGCGCCGGCGTAGACCAGCCCGACGTAGAACGTGTACGTCCCGAACGGGAGGTCGCCCGGCACCCGGACCGTGACGAGGGACGTCGTCTGGTCCGCGATCGCGACGTTCGTCTGGTACGCCGCGACGGCCGGATCGAGCCCGCCGCTCGCGAGATACAGGAGCGCGCCCGACGGCAGCCGCGCCGCGAAGTACACGTCGACGTTCTGCTGCAGCGTGCCCGGCGCGGTCGTGTAGCGGACCGTGAACGCGCTCCCCGGGACGACGTTGTCCTCGTCGACTCCGAGCGAGACGACGCCGCGGCCGCCGGCGTTCGATACCGCGGGGAACGGTCGCGGGAACGGGTCGTCGGCCGGAGCGACGGAGGCGCGGACGCCGAGGACGTGCACGCGGGCGATCGGCGCCGGGACGGGCTCCGCGGCGACCGCCAACGCTGCGGCCGCCAGCACGCTCGCCAGTACGGCGGTTCGCCGCGCCGTCATCGAGGCGCCGAGCACTACGCCGCCGCGGGCGGCGGCGTCAACGCACCGGCGTCTCAGCAGCGGCGCCAGATCGGCCCGCGCGCGCGGACGGGCGCGAGGAGCGGCGCGAAGTCGGTCGGCGGGACGTCGTATCCCGCGGGGTGCGGCGCGCGCGCCTCGAACCCGTAGTGGGCGAGGACGCGCGGGTGCTTGTAGTAGCAGCCGAAGGTGTAGAGCATCAGCGCCGGCGGGAAGGCGTCCTCGGTGCAGGCGAGCTGCTGCATCGCCTCCTGCTGCGCCGCCGGGTCGAGGGCCGTGAAGCGCGCCGCCCCGCGCCGCTCCGCGAGCGCGTCGAGCTGCGCGAGCGCGCGGACGACGTGCGCGCGCGCGTCGCGGTCGCGTGCGAGCGCGTCGTCGACGTCGGCGGCGAGGCCGAGCTCGCCGGCGGCGGGGAGCGTCCCGTCGTCGCTCCGCGGGATGTAGCCGTCGAGGATCGGCGCGAGCGCGCGGCGCTGGTCGTCGGTGAAGCGCATCGTCAATCGTCGAAGAGGCTCGCCAGGCGGCGCTTCATCGTGTCGGCGACGTGGAGCGCGAGCGCCTGGATCGTGTTGGTCGGGTTCACGGCCGCGGCCGTGACGAAGATGCTGCCGTCGACGATGAAGAGGTTCTTCACGTCGTGGCAGCGGCCCCACTCGTTCACGACGGACGTCTCCGGATCGGTTCCCATGCGGGCCGTGCCCATCAGGTGCCAGCCGGCCATCGCGAGCGGCGCCTGGACCATCGTGTCGTGGGCGCCGGCCGCGGCCATGAGCTCCTGTCCGCGGGCGACGGCGTGATCGAGCATGCGCCGGCTGTTCTCGCTCAAACGATAGGTCACCTTCGGGGCCGGGATGCCGTGCGCGTCCGTCAGCTCGGGATCGAGCGTCACCGAGTTCCCGGGATCGGGCAGATCCTCGCAGATCGCGGCGATGCCGGCGGTCCGGTCGGCCAGCTCGGCGTACGCCGCGTGATGCGTCCCGCCGGGGAAGACGCGCCCGCCGAGCATCCCGTAGAGCGCCGTCCCGACGGGGCCGAAGCCGCGCAGCATCTCGAAGGAGTACCCGCGGACGAAGCCGCGGGCCGCGTCGGTCTCGTAGAACTCGTGGCTCATGAGCGAGCAGCCGGTCGGGCCCTTGTGCCCCTCGAGCCGCTCGTCGAACACCCCGGTGATGATCGCGTAGGGATGGAACATCAAGTTCTTCCCGACGAGACCGCTCCGGTTGGCGAGCCCGTCCGGGAAGCGGCGCGAGCGCGAGTTGAGGAGGAGCCGGGGCGTCCCGATCCCGTTGCACGCGACGACGACGGCGTGGGCGCGGAGCCGCTGCTCGGCGCCGTCGGCGTCGTAGTAGACGACGCCGTCCGCGAGGCCGTCGGGCCCGACGGTGATCTCGCGCACGCGGCAGCGCGTCCGGAGCTCGACCCCCCGGCGGATGGCGATCGGCCAGTACGTGACGTCCGTGCTCGCCTTGGCGCCCTGCGGGCACCCGAGGAGACACGTGCCGGCATTGATGCAGCCGGCGCGCCCCTCGTACGCCTCGCTCGCGATCGCGCTGTCCGACGGCCACCAGTGCCAGCCGAGCGCGTTGAAGCCGCGTGCGAGCGTCTCGCCGAGGCGCCCGAGCGGGATCGGCGGGAGCGGGAAGAGCTTCGGCGGGTCCGCCGGGTAGGCGGGGTCGCCCGTCAACCCGGAGACCCCCATCATGCGGCAGTTGAGGTCGTACCAGGGCGCGAGCCGCGCGTAGTCGAGCGGCCAGTCGTCGCCGACGCCGTCGAGCGTCCGCGCGCGGAAATCCGACGGATGGAAGCGCGGGAAGTGGCCCGCGTAGAGGATCGTGCTGCCGCCGACGGCGCTGAACATCGATGCTGCGATGGGCGACTCGCCGTCGTTCACGGGATAGTCGGCGGCGCGGCCGCGGACGTTCGGGCTCGGCGCCCAGGCGCGGATCTGGGCGAGCTCCCAGTCGTCGCGGACGCCGGGGTACTCGTCGGCCTTCACCCAGTCGCCCTGCTCGAGACAGACGATCTTCATCCGCGTGTCGGCGAGGCTCCAGGCGACCGCGGCGCCGGCGGCGCCGGCGCCGATGATCAGCACGTCGATCGGGTCGGTCGGCATCGTGTCGGGACGGTGTTACCCCGGGACGGGCGCGATCGTCGAGAGGAATGGACCGCCGAGCCGGTGTCCGCCGGTCCGGACGTGCGGTCCACGCGGCGAGACAGGCGGGAGCCGGCCGGGCGTGCCGGACTCGCGCGGCGCACGCGGCGCATCGCGGCATCGCGTTTGCTTCGTCCGGGACGGGACCCGCGGCGGATTCCCAAAACGAGAACGAAAGGAAGAGTGCATGACGACTCATCGGTGCGAGGCGTGCTTCATCGTCCCGTCCAGGCTTCTCATGAAGCTCGGAGATCACCGCTCGGCGTTGATCTCGGAGCGCATTCGCGGCCACCGGATCGCGGCCGGCGCGATGCTCTTCGCGGGCGTCCCGGCGGGCGAGAAGCGCCGTACGGTGTACGATGTCGGCCATCTCACCCGGCTCCCCGGTCGGCTCGTCCGCGGCGAGGGCGCGCCGCCGGTCGCCGACGCGACGGTGAACGCGGCGTACGACAGCGCGGGCACGACGTACGACTTCTATCTCGAGGTCCTCAAGCGCAACTCGATCGACGGTCGCGGGCTGCGCCTCGATTCGTCCGTCCACTACAGCCGTGACTACAACAACGCGTTCTGGAACGGCCGGCAGATGGTCTACGGCGACGGCGACGGCCGGCTGTTCACCGGGTTTGCCGGGGCGCTCGACGTCGTCGCGCACGAGCTGACCCACGGGGTGACGCAGTACACGGTCCCCGGCGGGCTCGTGTACGAGGATCAGAGCGGCGCGCTGAACGAATCGATCTCGGACGTCTTCGGCAGCATCGTGAAGCAGTGGAAGCTCGGGCAGGACGTGAAGCAGGCGGACTGGCTGATCGGCGCGGGGATCATGGCGAAGGGCGTCGGGAAGGCGCTCCGCTCGATGAAGGACCCGGGGAACAAGAACGTCACGTGGGACGGCGACGACCAGCCGCGCGACATGTCCGGCTACGTCGAGGGCGGAGACGTCCACACGAACTCCGGCATCCCGAACCACGCGTTCTTCCTCGCCGCGACCAACCTCGGCGGGCGGTCGTGGGAAAAGGCGGCGTGGATCTGGTACCGTGCGCTTCCGTTGCTGAAGCCGACCGCGACGTTCGAGGACGCCGCCGCCGCGACGATCGCCGCGTGCGACGTCCTCAAGCTCGGCGACACGGCGAAGGAAGCCGTCGAGGCCGCGTGGAAGGCCGTCAAGGTCATCTGAGTATCCAGAAGGAGCCGGCCCCGTGCGCGTCACGTTGAAGATCGTCGGTGGATTCACGGGACGCGCCGGGGCCGAGACCTACGACGTCGACGTCGACCAGCTGCCAGCGGCCGACGCCGACCGTATCCGGAACCTGGTCCACGCGGCACGGTTCGCCGCGCAGCCCGCGACCATCAAGAAGCCGGCGCCGCAGTCGTGGGATTTCCTCCACGAGCTCACCGTCGAAGACGCCGACGGCACGCACACCGTGCAGTTCCATCCCGACGCGGCACCGGTGGAGCTGCGGGACCTCGGCGACGCCGTGAAGGCGATCGGGAAGCGGTAGGGGCGGGCGTCAGCGCGTCGCGGCGTCGGTCGTCGCCGCGAGCAGCCACTGGCCCGCGAGGCCCGCGGCGCGATGCACGCCGATCGTCTGGACGTGCGGGTCGAAGGCGATTTCGACGAACGCCCGGCGCGACGGGTACTCGACGACGGCCACCATGTCGAACGCGTCGGCGCCCGCGCCGATCACCTGCCCGTCGATACGCCCGGCCCAGATCACGCGCGCGCCCTTGCCCGCGATGAACGCGGTCATCGCCTCGGCATAGCGCCGGTACGCCTCCTCGCCCGACACGCCCGTGTCCGGGGCGCCGGCCTCGGCCCGGAACTTGAGGAGGTTCACCATGACGACGGGCCGGTCCGACGGCCCGGCGCGCAGGGCGTCGAGCTGCTCTGCGGTGGGATAGAGCGCGACGGACACGGCCGGTTCCATCCCGGCAGCGTGTATGCCAAAAGACCGCGGACCTCCACCGGCCGGAGCTCGCGCGCCTCGTGAACGACTCGCCGCTCACCGTCGTCGGCATGCCCGGCTCGCCGTACAGCCGGAAGCTTCGCGCCGTCCTCCGCTACCGCCGCATCCCGTACGCGTGGGTGCTTCCCTATACGGCCGAGGCGCGGGCGCTTCCGAGGCCGCGCGTCGAGCTGCTGCCGCAGCTCATCCTCCGCGGACCCGACGGCACGCCCGAGGCGCGCACCGACTCGACGCCCCTGATCCGCGAGCTCGAGCGGGCGTTCGCCGGCCGGAGCGTCGTGCCGCCCGACCCGGTGGTCGCCTTCGTCGACCTGCTCCTCGAGGACTACGCCGACGAGTGGCTCACGAAGGCGATGTTCCACTACCGATGGGCCCGCGCGGCCGACGTCGCGCTCGCGTCGGCGATCCTGCCGCGCTGGTCACGGACGACGGCGTCCGACGACGAGGCCGCGGCGCTCGGGAAGATGTTCGGCGAGCGGCAGATCGGGCGTCTCGCCGTCGTCGGCTCGAACGACACGACCGCGCCGGTGATCGAGGCGAGCTACCGACGCCTGCTCGTCCTCCTCGACGCGCGGCTCTCGGAGTCCCGCTTCGTGCTCGGCGACCGGCCCGGCGCCGGGGATTTCGCGCTCTACGGCCAGCTGACGCAGCTCGCGGGCTTCGACCCGACCCCGCGGGCGATCGCCGTCGCGACGGCTCCGCGGATCGTCGCGTGGGTCGACGTCGTCGACGACCTTTCCGGGATCGAGCCCGGCGACTGGCTCGCCGACGCCCCGGCGACGGTGCGCGCGCTCCTCGCCGAGGTCGGGCGCGTCTACGTGCCGTTTCTCCTCGCGAACGACGCCGCGCTCGCGCGCGGCGCGGACATCGTCGAGTGCACGATCGACGGGCGGCGCTGGACGCAGAAGCCGTTCCCGTACCAGCGGAAATGCCTCGCGTGGCTCCGGGACGGCTACGCGGCGCTCGGCGCGGGCGACCGGCGCCGGCTGGACGGTATTCTCGCCGGCACCGGGTGCGACGCGCTCTTCGGCGCGTCGGCCGGATGATTCCGTACTTCGAGCTCCGGACGATCCCGCTCGTCGCCGGCGTGTCGCTCGCCGTGTTCGGCACGGGCGTCGCCGCCGGCGTGCTGGTCGGCGCGCGCGTCGCCGAAGCGCGCGGGCGTTATCGTGGTCAGCGCGCGGTCGGCACCGTGGCGACGCGGCCCTGCACCGGGGCCTGTCCGAGCGGCGTCAGCAGCGAGCCGCTCCGGTCGCTGGTATCGATCGTCGCGACCACCGACGCGCCGACGCGGAGCGGATGCGCCGCGGGCGGCGGCTCGTCGAGCCGGATGCGGACCGGCAGGCGCTGCACGACCTTCACCCAGTTGCCGGTCGCGTTCTCGGGCGGCAGGAGCGCGAACGCCGCGCCCGTGCCGGGCGAGATGCCATCGACGTGCGCGCGGTACTCGACGCCCGGATAGAGATCGAGGACGACCGTCGCCGGCTGTCCGACACGGACGTCCCGGAGCTGCGTCTCCTTGAAGTTCGCCTCGACGTACGCGGCGGCGACGGGGACGATGCCGATGACGGCCTGGCCGGGCTGGATGCGGTGGCCGAGCTCGACGGCGCGCTTGGTGAGCACGCCGGCGATCGGCGCACGGAGCCGCGTGTAGGAGAGCGTCAGCGCCGCGGCATCGCGTGTCGCCTGCGCTTCGCGGACGGCCGCCGCTTCGCTCGCCGGCGCGTCGAGGGCGACGCCGAGCTCGGCCCGGGCGCGGTCGACGCCCCGTTGCGCGACGACGAGTCGCGCCTCCGCCGCGCGGAGCTCCGTGCGGGCGTGGTCGAGGCGATCGGTCGTGACCGCCCCGCGCGCGGCGAGCTGCGAAGCGCGGTCGAAGTCGAGGCGCGCCTGCGCGAGCGCCGTCTCGCCGAGCTGGACCTCGCTGTTGCCCGCGCGGACGGCCGCGCGTGCCTGCTCGACCCCCTCGACCGCGCGGGCGAGCGCGGCATCCGCGCGCCGGAGCTGGATCCGGTACTCGGTCGGATCGAGCCGTGCGACGAGCTGTCCGCGGCGGACCTGCCAGTTCTCGTCGGCGAGGAGCGCCGTGACGGTGCCGGCGACCCGCGGCGTCACGATCGCGACGTCGGCGTGGACGTACGCGTCGTCGGTCTCGACGTGCGTCCGGTAGAAGGCCCACCAGCGGACGCCGACGGCGACGGCGGCGACGATCGCGACGACGAGCACCGGGAGCGACCAGCGGGCGCGGGTCATCGGTGGGGCTCCGGGCCGTCGACCTCGCCGAGCGTGCCGACGACGCGCTCGAGCTGCACGAGCGACACGGCGTGCGCGTAGCGGAGCGCGGCTTCGTTCCCGCGCGCGTCGGTCAGCACGGTGAGCGCCGCGAGCACGTCGAGGTTGGTCGCGACGCCGGAGCGGTATTGGTCGGACAGCATGCGGTAGCTCTCCGTGGCGAGCGAGACCTCGTCCGCGGCCGCCGCCCGCCGCGCGTCCAGGGTCCGCGCCGTCGTCCACGCGCGGCGGACGTCGACGGCCAGGTCGCGGCGGAAGCCGGCGACCTCGGCCTCGAGCCGGTCGACCACGGCGCGCTGCTCGCTCACGTCGAGCCAGCGCGTTCCGCCGGCCTCGAGGAGCGGCACCTGCGCGCGCACCATGAGCGTCCAGAAGTCGTTCCGGTCGGCGAACGATTCGTTGTTCAGGTTCTGGTAGTCGAACTGCATGCCGAGCGTCGGATAGAGCGTCGCGATGCGGCGGCGCTCCTCGCCGCGCGCCTCGGCGAGCGCCGCCTCGCGCTGGCGGAGGTCCGGATTTCGCGTCGCGGCCGTCGCGACGAACGGGTCCGACGTAGCGAGCTCGAGCCGCCGCGCCGGGGGGTCGACGAGCTCGAACGGCGCGTCGTCCAGGCCCGCGAGGCGCCGAAGCTGGTCGCGCGCGACGGCGAGCTGCCCGGCCGCGTCGGCGAGGCGTTCGTCCGCGCGCGCGTGCGTCGTGCGCGCGCGAAGGACGTCGGTGCGGAGGGCCTCGCCCGCCGTGAGGCGGACGTTCGCGTGCTCGATCTCCGTGTCGGCGAGGCGCTCCGTCGCCTGCGCGACGTCGACGAGCGTCTGCGCGCGGAGCGCGTCGTAGTACGCGGCGGCGACGGCGAGGAGGATGTCCTCCCGCGCGGCGCGGTACGCGTCGTCGCTGCGGCGGACCTCGGCCGTGCCGATGTCGCGGAGGCCCCAGAACTGGTGCGTGTAGAGCGGCTGCCCGACTTCGAGCGCGTTCCGGAGCACGTCCTGCGCGATCACGACCGGATTGAAGCCGGCGATCGTGAGCCCGCCGGTCGGGAAGACGATCGCCTCCTTGACGCGCGTGTAGCTCGGGACGTCGCGGATGCTCGGCCCGAGCGCGGCGTATGCCCGCCACGGCGCGACGGCGGCGCGGGCGCGCTCGGCCTCCGCGGCCCGGAGTCGCTCGTGCGTCGCGAGCGCGCGCGCCGATGCATCCTCCAGGGTGAGCACGGGCTCGGCGTGCGCGGCTGCCGCGAGCGCGGCGACCACCAGGAAGAAGCGCGTCACGGGATCAGTCGCCCGACGACGGCCCACGCTTCCGTCGCGACCCGCTCGTTCGTCCGGCCGCGCGGGTGCGCGATCCAGTCGCCGAGGATCGCGTTCAACGTCCCGACGACGGCCAGGGCCGTCGCGTGCGACGTGCGCCGGCTCCGCCGCGGCAGCGCGGGACGGCAGATCGCCTCCACCTCGGCGACGAGCGCGTGATAGCCGGTCACGGCGCGCGCGCCGAGGCGCGACCGGATGTGCCATGGAAAGCCGTGCGTCGCGGCGACGTACATCCGGAAGAGATCCCCCCGCTGGAGGAAGTACGCGAACATCGCGCGGACCAGCTGCTCGAGCCGGTCGCGCGGCGCGCCGTCGCCGCTCGCGGCGCGGACGTGGCCGAGGAAGCCGTCCATCCGCCGCTCGATGACCCCGGCGAAGAGGTCGGCCTTGCTCGGGAACGTCTTGTAGAGGGTCGCGAGGGCGACCTCGGCGCGCTTCGCGATCTCGGCGACGCCGGCTCCCTCGAACCCGCGCTGGAGAAAGACCTTCTCGGCGGCGCCGAGCACCCAGTCGAGACGGAACGTCTGCTCCTGCCGGCGCCGGTTCGTAGAACGGGACTGCACGAGGTGAAACGGGATTTCACAGTCGGCGCGCCGATACAAGAGTCGCGGCGTGCGTCGGCGCCGCGGATCGCGTACAGTCCGCGCGCATGGCAGGGGAGCGCGGCTCCGCGAAGTGGCTGATCGCGGCCTCGGTGATGCTCGGGACGATCCTCGAGGTGCTCGACACGAGCATCGTGAACGTCTCGCTGCCCCACATGCAGGGCTCCTTCTCCGCGAGCATCGACGAGATCACGTGGGTCCTCACGTCGTACCTCGTCGCGAACGGCATCGTGATCCCCATGACGGGCTGGCTCTCGACGCGCTTCGGCCGCAAGCGCTACTTCGTCGGCAGCATCACGGCGTTCACGGCGTGCTCGATGCTCTGTGGCGCGGCGTGGGACCTCCGCACGATGGTCGTCTTCCGCGTCATGCAGGGGCTCGCCGGGGCTGCGATGCTGCCGTCGTCACAGGCGATCCTGATGGAGACGTTCACGCCCGCCGAGCAGCCGACGGCGATGGCCGTGTGGGGCGTCGGGCTGATGGTCGCGCCGGTCGTCGGGCCGACGCTCGGGGGCTGGATCACCGACACGTACTCGTGGCGCTGGTGCTTCTACATCAACCTGCCGTTCGGCATCCTCGCCGCGCTCATGTGTCTCCGCTATCTGCGCGAGCCGCCCGTCGGGCGTCCCCGCACGCGGCCCGACTGGCCCGGGATGACGCTACTCGTGGTCGGCATCGGCGCGGCCCAGATCGTCCTCGACCGTGGCGAGCGCGCCGACTGGTTCGACGCCGGCTGGGTGTGGGCGCTGACGATCACGTCGATCGTCGCGGTCGCGACGTTCGTCGTGTGGGAGCTCCGGACGCCGGAGCCCGTCGTCCACCTGCGGCTCCTCCGGGACCGGGGGTTCGCGGTCGGCTGCACGCTGATCGCGTGCCTGGCGTTCATCCTCTTCGGAAGCATCGCCCTCTGGCCGCTCTATCTGCAGACGCTGATGGGCTACACGGCGGCGCAGTCGGGATGGGCCAGCGCGCCGCGCGGCGTCGCGACCGGCACCGCGATGTTCATCGTCGGTCGGCTCGTCCAGCGCATCGATCCGCGCATGCTGATCGGGACGGGCGTCGTGCTGCTCGTCATCGGCCAGTGGGAGATGGCGCACTTCAACCTCCAGCTCGGCTGGTGGCAGATCGTCGGGCCGAGCATCATCCAGGGCGCCGGGCTCGGCTTCATCTTCACGCTCCTCTCGACGACGGCGCTCGCGCGCATCCCGCGTCCCGAGCTCGGAAACGCGGCGAGCATCTACAACGTCATGCGGAACATGGGCGCCAGCTTCGGGATCGCGACCCTCGGGACGCTCCTCGTCCGCCGCGAGCAGTTCCACCAGGCCGTGCTCGCCTCGTGGTCCTCACCGTTCTACGGTCCCTTCAGCGGCGCGCTCGCGGCGATCCCGGGCGCGTTCGCGGCGCGCGGGATGGTCGTCGGCATGCGGGAGAGCGCGGCGGTCCTGTACGGCCAGCTCCGCGCGCAGGCGACGATGCTCGCGTTCGCGGACACGTTCCTGGTCGCGGGCGGCGTCGCGCTCGTGATCCTCCTCGGTGTCGTGTTCCTGCCCTACGCGCGGCCGAAGCCCGACGACGTGGCGGCCGCGCACTAGGAACGCGACCCGAGGCTCGGCACGAGCCCGTCTTGCGGCCGCCGCCTCCGGGCGCTCGTCAGCCGAGCACGTCGAGGTTGCGCGTCAGGATGCGGACGATGCGGATCGTCTCTCCCGCGAGCATCGCCGTGTAGGCGAGGACGAGTGCCGTGAGCACGAGCTTCGCGGGACGCGAGAAGCGCGGGCTTCCCCACAGCGCAGGAAGCCCGAACGGCCCCGCGACCACGAAGAGCAGGAGGAGGACCCAGACCGGCCGGTGATACCAACGGACCCGATCGGCCGGCAGCCGGGTTCCCGGCGGGAGCGCAGGCATCGCGCTCGCGCGCGGCTAGTGCGTGCCGGCGGGCGTCCCGCCGAGCGCCGCGGCTACGACGTCGTTCAGGACGTCCGTCGGCTGCGAGCCGTCCCCCGTCGCGCCCGGCTGCGTCGCGGGTGCGGCGGTGACGGCGCTGGCCTGCTGGTAGGCGGCCGCGCCGTGGTGGTGGTGATGATGGTGGTGCGCCGCGGAAGGCCGGAGCGACGAGAGGTCGCCGGTCTGGGCCGCCTGGCGCACCTTGCCCGCCAGCGACGACAGGACCTGCCCCGTCGTGCCGCCCTCCTGCTCGCCCGCCGCCTGCAGCTTGTCGGCGACGTCGGAGAGGACGGTCTTCAAGCGCGCCGGATCCGTCGCGCCGAGCTGCTGGAGCTCGCTCAGCGCCTGGGCGAGCGGCGAGACGCTCGCCGGCGGATTCGGCGCGGCGGCCGCCCCCGCCGCGGGCACGCCGGTCACCCCGAGCGATGCGAGCTGATCGAGGCTCGCGCCGCCGATGCTGGACACGTTCACGCGGCTTCTCCCACTCCCCCCGCTGCCACGGGGTGTAGCAAATCCGCGGCCGCGCGGGGGATCGCGTACGCGTGAAGCCCGGGCGGCGGAAGATGCCCCGGGTCGGCAGCTCGTGCCCCTCATCCGCAGCAACCGGGGCTACGTGATCGCGAAGACGAAGAAGCGACCGGACGAGCCGACGAAGCGGAGATGCGGCGCGACGTCGGCTCGTCGCTCGAGGCCCCGCGAGTCCGAGACGAGGTAGCGTGCACCGTCGCGCACCATCGCGGCGAAGTCGTCCGGGCGGACGCGGTCCGTCACGGGCCACCCCTTCCGGTGCATGAAGTAGAGATAGATGCTCGGCGACGGGTCGCTCGCCGCGACG